>Ga0307510_10011396_pt1 | contig 10561 bp, 3 predicted proteins | sample 12_EM_MG_FD_207224 | JGI IMG/M metagenome (GOLD analysis project Ga0307510, IMG submission 207224) | Populus trichocarpa ectomycorrhiza microbial communities from riparian zone in the Pacific Northwest, United States - 12_EM | ecosystem: Host-associated > Plants > Roots > Unclassified | place...
CCCCCAGCTGCACAAGTCTAAAGATAAGTGGATCGGTCCACTACCTCCCATGCACCAAGAAAAAGGGCAATACAAATCTTTCGCCAGTGAGGCCTAAGTTCCTACGGCCTCCTTCAAGTTTCAAGTCATAGAGCAAAGCAGAGTGAAAAAGAGGAGAAACATTCTGTTCCCACCGAAGCCCAATATCCTGTGGGCCTTTTAAAGTTTAAGTCTTTTTTTTTTTCTTTTAAGCTGATATTTAAGGTTCCCAATAATTTGATTTTTTTTTGTTTTAATCTCGAGATGGATCAAGGTTTATTGACGGGTAGTTGCCACAATTTAAGATACACATATAATTCATATAGCACGGCGATAACAGCATCCATTAAAAGAGAGAAAAAAAGTCCAAGTCGAGATCCCATGGTAACATTTTGTCAACGATATGAATTGAAAGAAGACAATCCTACCTTCAAATCCTCTTGCTGCATCAACAGTTCTTTTTACTGATTTTTCTTCATTTGAAAAGCACCGATACCTTAGCCTTGAACACAGCATCTTGGAGGATCAATTGAGGGAAAAAAAGGGGCAAGAAAAGAGAAAAACAGGAAGATGTGCTGGAGAAAATACGCCGGTGCATTTTTCACTTTTGGATAACTCTAATTTCTTTGCCAAGTCCTTCGGCGAACACACCTTCCCCCAGTTGGATATCAGAGAGTCCGAAATTATTAACGTTTATGAAATGGACATCCCTCTACTCGTTGAGTGTAGAGTGGCAGGCAATTATAGAGATATTTTGGGGAAAAAGTCGTCGAGGTAAAATCACAAACAATAATGGCCTACTTTTAACTCCATGATTCTTTAACGTGGAGGCAATTTCTTGATTCTTGAATTGGGTTTCTTCAACTTTAAAGAAGATTAGACATTGTAATTCAAGAATTGGAGAAAAAGTCGTCGAGGTAGAATCACAAACAACAGTGGCCTACTCTCATTTCATGATTCTTTAACGTGGAGGCAATTTCTTGATTCTTGAATTGGGTTCTTCAACTTCAAAGAAGATTAGACATTGTAATTCAAGAATTGGATCAATGGTCTAAATCATTAACTTGAATAAGCATAGAAATCTAATCATGGAAACGATAATAGTAATGCACTTGGAAAGAAATGATTTCAAAAGATTGTAAACGAAAAAAAAGAGAGTGAATTTGCATAGTTATCTATTATTGTCTTGGAACGAAAATATCTAATCTGATTTATGTGTTTTTAAATATAAAAAGGATAAATCTCTAGAGATAATATTTATTATTTTTTATATCTAAAATATTTTTATAAAAAAACTTTTAATTTCAAAATTGTTCAATTAAAACATGTAAGGGTAAAAATGGTTATTAACATAGGTTTAAAACTAAACTCGGGGGTCGATTCGAGACAAAACTCAGGTCACAAGTCAGGTTGACCCGAGTTACTATAAGAATAAAAATAATTATTATCATAGTATTAAAACTCGATTTGGAGGTTAACCCAAGCAAGGCCCGAGTCATGAGTGAGGTTGAATGTTGACTCAGATCAATGTAAGGACAAAAATAACTATTATTATAGTTTTAAAACCCGACTTGAGCTCGACCCTAGATAAGGCCAGAGTTTTATCATAGTTTTAAAACCCAACTCGGGAGGTTAATCAGGGAAAGGTTAACGTCACAGATTGGGAGGATCAATACAGGTTGACTCGAGTTAACATATGAATAAAAATAATTATTATCATAATTTTAAAACTCAACTAGAAAGTCGACCCAAGACAAGATTCAAGTCATGAGTCAAGAGCGTCATCCCATCAAGTTGGTCTTAGTTTTATAATTAAGGTTATTATAGTATTATTAATTTTAAAATTAAATATAAACTAAAATAAAAATAATAATAATGTCTAATTATATTTTTAAATATGAAGTTTGACAATAATACATATTAAGAGTAAAATAGATTTTTTTTTTATGTACTGTCCATTATAACTAAATAAGATACAAAGATAATCACTTTGTCTTATACATCACTACTAAAAACAATTTTATTTCCATATTCTTTTATGTTTTATTTTTTTTTTTTATCTTTACTATCACTATGACCTTTTTTTTTTTTTTTTTTTAATTTCAATACTATAACCAAACGATACTCTCGAGACATGATATCTTAAGAGTTGAAAATGTTTAAGAGAAAAACTTGGTTCCTCTGAGATGATACCTATTAAACCACTCATTTTTTCCTTTATGTTTGAATTATTAAGTGAAAATCAAATTAGTTATATAAGTATTATAGTTAAACAAATCTTTTAACGGGGAAAGAATTCTTTTATAATACAAATTAGTCACTATAAAATATATCCAATTAGCAAAATTAAATATTCATTTATGTAATATGTCAATATTGTAATGTATATAATTAGTAAAATAGAGTGTTTAATATTTTTGTTGTATGTAAATATTTCATTATTTTAAATTTTTTATATATAATTTAGGTATTACTAATTATGTATATATTATTTTAATTATTATTCTTAATTAAATAATTTTATATAATTATTAACATCATTTATCTTATTAATGTTTTACAAAAAATAAATATTAACAAAAAATATATAAAAAATTATTAACTAATTCTTAAATCAATTTTGAACAGACTATTGGATAGACAAGTATCCTCCATCATACAATTGAGCGTAGTGGCATTTGGTTGCTATGTGGTGTTTATAAGTGTGATAATGGTTGTACTTCAAAATATATTTTATTAGAAAATATATTAAAATAATATATTTTTTTATTTTTAAAAAATTATTTTTAACATTAGCATATCAAAATAATATATATATTTTTATTTTTAAAAAATTATTTTTAACTAGTTCAATTAGATCTTATTTTTTTCAAGTCATTTTTGACAATTGATTTTTTATAATTCTATTTTTCTATGGGATAATTATGATCTTACGTGTCAGTTACAGGTTTCACATGTAAACCTTCCTTGACCCAGCCCAATATTTCTTGTTATTGTTGTTTCCTTTTTAGTAATTATATTATAAAATTAATTGAGGTTTAACCCAACTTTCGAGTTTCTCTTACTTCTTTTAAAAAGGTTACCGCCGCCTAAACATTTTTCTTACACGTTAAAAAAAGTTTGGTCTAGCATGTGGTATGGCATGGGCTATCATTTTAGTGATTTCTGTAACAAAAATGATTTTTAAATTAAAAAAAAATAGTTAAGATTATTAATTTAATTAATTTCATATGTATTCCAAACAATATAATTGAATTCAATGTCATTAGTATTTTATTCCAAATATAAAAATTATAATAGATTATTAATTGAATTCAAATTTGCTTATGAATTGAATTAAATCCAACATGTAATTTGATTTTAAATAAGCTATTAGAGAATTCATCCAAATAGCAACTGGATTATCAAAAACAATCAATAAAAAAAATTAAGCTCTCATGAAAATTCAATAAAGATTTAATATAATATATTATTCAACACATATCTTTGTCGGATATTAAGGATCTTGTAATGTGTATTTGATATTGTGGTGTAAAAAAATTTTAAAATAATTTTTTTTTAATTTTTAATATTAATATATCAAAACCATAAAAAATATTGAAAAAATATTAATATTTTTAAAATTAAAAATACTTTTAAAAAACATAAACAGTCAGCAACACACTCTAGTTCGTGGCATTAGAACTCTATGGATACAACTTGTACTCCTTTTCTTGTAGAAGGACTTTTCGGAAGGGAATTGGCCGGATGTGAGATTCTGTAACTATACAATAAGTCAGACAGCCCTCTCTTTCTTTTTGCTTGTTTGTTTTGTTAGCTAGAAGGTTTGATTTTAAACAAGTCAACTTTTAGATAAATATATTCATAAAAAAAAAAAATCTTTTAGATATATATCGTCAAATTGAATCTCGAAGCAAACACTTCATTGCCCTGTAATTTAAAGCTCCTGGAACTTGCAAGGTCGATGTCACGTTCTTTAGGGAATAGGTACACTGCACTTGTAACTCATGGCATTGTCCTTCTAATTTAGAGGTACTCTGTCAGCTCAGATGGTCCCGTCCCCGTTATGAGGGGCTCTTCAAGCATGTGTTGTTCTTTCAAAGTTAGGCAACATTTCAAGAAAGGCCAAATTATTATATATATACACTGAATTTTTTTTTTAAAAAAAACAAATATTCCTGAACAAAAAAATTCTGATATTTCATTCTAAACAATATAATTTTTTGAAGGTGTCCCTTATATTAGAGTTTTTGTTGTTAAATTGATGAAAAAAACAAAAAAAAATATTAAAATTCTTTTTTTATTGAACATCATCATTAACACAAACCATCCAAGTTAAATTTCAAATTAAATTATCAATGAATGTAGATTTTATTTTTATTAACGTGGATATCCAGATCAGTTTACGTGTACCTCAACAAATCTTCTGAAATTTTGAAGTTAATAACCACATAAACCTCCAACGGTCCTAAAAGGATTCGAACTCGTGGTCATTAGAAAATAAATCTAAAATCTAACCAGTTAAACTATTGATTTTATTATTATTATTATTATTAGAAATTGCAGAGAAAGAGAGAGAAATTGAGAGGTTTTATGGGTTTTTATTTGTCATCTTCTATGGTTTAAGAGTAAATCTTAAAAAATTTAAGAAATAAAAGATTTATATATATATATATATATATATATATATTTAGAAGGGTTTCTGTTTTTTTAACAAGTTCACGAGGGATTTTTACAATAAGAGATGTTGCTGATGCGATCAAGACATCATCAGTACCTCCCCTCTAAGTGAATGCATAGTGAGCATGGGCTTAAATGGCACAAAAGCGTTGTTTTTTTTTTTTTTTTTTTTTTTTTCTGGTGAAAGAAAAACTAGACGGCCCCACAATTGATCACTTCCTGATTCAATTTGATAACGACAATGGAGATGATAATCTACTTGCCAAAAATCTATTAGCACAAATGCGCAATTGATTAAAAACTTTATGTCACACCATGGAAATTATTAACATTGCATAATCCCACATTTACATGTCACATTGGTTACTATCATTTTGGGTGCTATGTCACATGCGTCATGTTTCCAAACAGTAAATCTCTTCACTCCATTGGTTGATTTGAGCGAGTGTTGCCAGAAAAATTTGGCAAATAATTGTCACACTCACTGCTTTGTTTAACTTTATTAACATACAAAATCACTATCATGAATCATCAGTATTTTTAACGTTTTTATGAAAAAAAAACATAAAAAGGCATGTTAACCCACTACCAAGCGGGTCTAGAAAGCTATCAAACCTAATATATTTAGTTTTAGTTATTTATTAACCTCAAGTGAACATGAATTTGACAAGTTGCCAAACTTATAGTTCTTGGGCTTAATTATGTATCAAGCCCAATTAATTTGAAGATCGTTGTAGACCCATGTTAGGAACATAACGCTCTATTTATTTATTCTTAAGACTTTTAACATGAAATATTCATATCAGGAATATTTTTCTCCCTACATCTATATGAATATTCCAATGACTTACCGTTTTTTTCATCTCATTAATGATGTGTAATAGATATTTATCTTTCATTAATGTCATCAGGAAAAATAAATCTTCAACTCCTTCACTCTATCAAAACGACAAGGCTTAAGGATTATAAATATCCATTGATCACCAGGTAAATGGTTCATATTTTTTTTTTATTCTCTTAATTATTCATATTCTTATTTTTAGAGCATTTATCATATGCAAATAAGAACAAACACTCTTGTTCTTAGAATTTAAAACTCAATCTCTCATTTATTGCAATCCCTTATTAAAAGTCACTGACTTTATCATCGGAGGGTCCTTAAGTCCCACAAAAGGACTTTTTTTTAGGTGTTATGTATTCTATCGCCAACCATCAACTTCATGACCTCTAGAAAAGGGAATATTGTCATGAACATGTGATTATCCATTATCCAAACACTCAAAAATAAATCATTCCTGAGTATACTGGATTTTAAAGCATCATCAATTAGCGTTATTTATAGGGAAAAAATAAAAAAGCTATCAATTGTTCTTTCAAAACAGTGTTTTAGCATCTTTAATCACTATTAATAATAGACTATCAAGATACGTTTGAGATGGAACGTATCACATACCTCTCTATAGGTGCTGGCACAATTACTCTATAAGAGCTTTAGCAACTCTTCAATCAGGTCCAACTCCACACCGAGCTTGTGCTAGCCATTCAAGGGAATAGTCAAGCCCAACAAGCCTGGTACAATAACCTAGTGCTAGCTTCTATTATTGGTTTCAGTAGCCTCTATACTAAACTTTTATCACATATACCAGCCAATATAAACTCCATAAAACTACAACATCACTCAATCAGAAGGATGGTGTACATTCTTATGATCTTGTTGACCGTACCAATGAAGTTTCTTTAACAGGAAAGCTACTTTAATAATTAATAATATTTTAAATCAATTTGAAAGGCATGATCTATTGCGAATACTAGATGTGCACTTTTTGTAAGTGAATCAGAAGGTTATGCAACATTTTGATTGCTCTAAATCAGAATATAGTTTCTTCTATTTGCCCAAGGATTTAACGAGACAAGCAAATTTAATAAGCTTGGAAGGCATGGTCTACTATGAATATTGGATGTGCACTATTTGTAAGAGAACCAGAAGGCTATGCAACATTTTAATTACTCTAAGTTAGAATATGGTTTCTTTTATTTGCCCAAGGACTTGGTGAGGCAAATAAATTTGGGCTATATGTTATGTCAACTTCATGAATGTTATTAGAGACTCGAGAGCTTAAAAGCTTTCAAAAAGTACAAATGAAATGTTGGTTCAAACTACAAAACATATGAAGTATCTTTGGCAACTATCCAAGGAAAAGTGAGTCCACTACCCAAAAGACATATACTGAAGAAATTCTATTTCTCCTTACCTATGAAACTGAGATCATGATCTCAGTAAAAATTGGGTATCCAAGTCATCGAGTTGATTATATCTTAAAGGGAAATGAAAATATATCATAGTCAATAACTAAGAATATAAGTTTCTTATATATGATTTAACTTATTCAAAGTTACGTTTTTTTTATTTTCTCCATGGGATGCCTAAGGGTCTTTCATTAACTCACCTCAGAAAGGATTGATCAAGGATCTCCCTAGTGCGATTGCACAACTCTTCAAGGAAGGAATCAACTTGGTCTTCTTAGGACAATAGCCCCACAACCTTCTAAGTATGGGATTGACTCGGTCTTTCTAGTGCGATTGCACAACTTACCTTAGAAGAGATTGATTAGGGATCTTTCTAGTGCGATTGCATAATTTTCCAAAGAAGTGATCAACTTGGTCTCCCTAGGGCAATATCCCTAAAACCTTTCAAGGATGAGATTGACTTAATCTCCTTAGTACAATTGTACAACTTACATTGGAAGAGATAATCAAGGATCTCCTTAATGCGATTGCATAACTCTTTAAGAAATGGATCAATTTGGTCCCCCAAGGGTAATAGCCTTATAACCTTTCAAGGATGGAATTTATCAGGGATCTCCCTAGTATAACTGCATAACTCACTTTAGAATGGATTGATCATGGATCTCTCTAGTACAATTATACAACTTACATTAAAAAGGACTGATCAAGGATCTTCCTAGTGCGATTGCGCAACTCTCCAAGAAAGGGATCGACTTGGTCTCCCTAGGGAAATAACCTTATAACCTTTCAGTGATGAGATTAACTCGATCTTTCTAGTGCGATTGAACAACTCACATTGGAAGGGATTGATTAGAGATCTCCTTGGTGCAATAGCATAACTCTCCAAGGCATAGATTAACTCAGTCTCCCAAGGGATATCGCCCCACAACTCCATGCCTAGCAACCTCATCAATTCGCTGGGGATTCATTCAGACAACCAGATTAAAGGAGCTAAAACTCTTGGATAAGGATATACATGTAATCTAGATTTCCTCTCGGTTCTAAGCAGGAGGCAAATCCTAATAAGGTTAGACAGAGTTCAAATCTTCCTAAAATTTAAATATTTTTATAAGTATGGGCGTTGGACCTATACAAACTGTCTAAAGGATTTCCTTTTAAATATTTTTCTAAGTATGAGCCTTAAACCCATACAAACTTTTAAATATTTTTATAAGTATAGGCGTTGGACCCATCTAGGATGCCTAAGAATACATTGATACATACTACTTAAAAAAGTCTTAAATCTATCAAAAGGTCTTACATCCATCCTTAGAAAATAATAATATAGTACACAATGTAACTCAACATATATAAAAATAAATATTTAATACGTTAGGGCTACATTCAAGGCTTAAAGTCATAATATTCATTATATGATGGAAAGCCTACAAGACCAGGGAAAATAAAGAAATACAAATTATTGTTGCTCAAAAGCGACTTCTACATGTCTAGTCCTGGCTATTGGGCAAGGTAAAAACCATCATTGGCCATCATAGCTCTTACAAGGAAGACATCCTCAAAGTCAGGGACCTGACCATTATGGAAGGACTCACTAAACTCCACTTGTATTCCTTTAGAGAGTATGAAGAAGTACAAGTTGGACTTAGAAAGAAAGAGTTTTTCCCCGATGGTCTCTATTAAAGAGATAGACTTCCTCATACTCAACATAGAACTCTTGAAAAAAATTCTTCAATGTTTTTTTTGTATATGGGTGCTCGACGTCATGGGTCAAGGAGTTGCCACCTAGTTGTTTAGTATAGGGTCACTATGAGACCTTGGTGTATTGGTTTTATTAGAAATTCCAAGGGTAAGAGACTGGTTGTGGCTAGAGAAGGTATCAATACCCCTAACACACCTTACCTGAGGAAATTTGTATCGTGTGGTCTAGATATGGTTTAAAGGTTTTGATGGGCTCCTAACATGTGGTCTGTCTACTGCTCAGAATAAAGATTTACTCCTGTGAATAATTCTGGCATTTCAAATTTATTATGGGTTTATATGTCTAGATATATGCTTATGGGAAGAGTCCATGTAAGTGCCCTAACATGATTCACCTATCTTAGAAAGCGAAAGGGTTCTCCACAACTCATATATTATGGTAAAAAATACTCTCAATTAAAATTGGTGAATATCTAAAATAATTCTGAAAACTTTCTAGTCAAATACTGGTATTTAAATACCAGTCTACTTACATGTCCAACATTTTATACCAGGATATTGACCATTAATTTTGATGAATTAAAAAATTTAAAGTTATTGAAATATAGGTCAAATTCCTTTGAAATTTTATAAACCTATTGTAAAATTCATACAATATCTTCTTTAAAACATGCCAAAGTACTTTAGATAAAAAAAAATACTCAAATAATTTTAAAGATTTTTGGCCATATGAAAGCAAAAAGAAAGTATTTTTATTTAAAAAAAAGTTATGGTATTTTTTTAAGCTTTATTTGGAAAAAACTCTTTTTTTTTGTTTGTAATAAAACTCAAAACAAGCCTAAAAGATGTTTGTCAAACACACTCTTAAACAAACAAAAAAAAACCTTTTGTGAAAACATTGCTAGCCAAACAAAGGCTTAGCCATTGATTCAATTTTGACTTGATTGAGTTAACCTGACCGGGTTAACTTGACTAGGTTGACCAGAAATCTTTGGTCTGACCATGAACCAAACCAAAGACATGGGTTTGACCAGGAAACAAGCTAAAAACAAAAACCAAATCAAACCAAAAATAGATTAAACTTGTCAAAAACATAAAAACTCAAAAAGTTTGGCGAAAACGGATCAAAACAAAAAAAAACAAACACGAAGAACATAAATGAACATTTAAAGCAATTCCAGCAACACGAACTCTAAACTATATATGTTTCATAAAATAAAAAGAAACATAAAGGTTGTAAACCATGCAAGGATCAATAATCAAGCAACAAAACTCAATAATTATCACCTAATAATCCTAATTTGACCAAAAATATTTTGGTATAAAAAACAAAACCCTAAGATTAAAACTCACAAAAAATAGTTATTGATGCATGAAAACCCTAGATTATGTCATGTGAATGTGAAGATGTAAATAAATAAAATAAAACAGGTCCAAAACTCGTAGCTAAGGCAATGTTCTTGGGAAGAACATGAAGAACACTAACCCAGATTTTTTTCCAAAAATGCATACTAAGCCTCGAAATTGATTCTTTTTTGTTCAAACAATCCACATTATCATAGTGATATACATTTAAATCAAAAGAAACAAAAAAATCATGGAAAATAGGATCATGAAATCCTATTTTCCAAAACTGGCATATAAAAACAGCAAGCTTATCCATGCCATTTAGATTCAAAATTGATTTTCAAAACATATTTTGGTCATGACCAAAGCCTTACAAACCCAATATTAACAACATGGCTTATCAATGCATTAACTAAATTAACAAAACTAAGAAAACAAGCATTGTTTTATCAAAATTAACTTAACTAGAAGACTTTTATTACATCCTAAAATGCTTCAGAGAATAACATTAAACCATAGAATATAAAATTACAATAAAAAAAGTAACACGCAGATCCCTACTTTTCAAGCA
>Ga0307510_10011397_pt1 | contig 10560 bp, 8 predicted proteins | sample 12_EM_MG_FD_207224 | JGI IMG/M metagenome (GOLD analysis project Ga0307510, IMG submission 207224) | Populus trichocarpa ectomycorrhiza microbial communities from riparian zone in the Pacific Northwest, United States - 12_EM | ecosystem: Host-associated > Plants > Roots > Unclassified | place...
ATAATTTTCAGACCATTGCCTCATATAACTCGGTACCAGATACAATTTGGAAAAACTTCAAATTTAAATTTTAGTTTTTTCTTTTTTTTACTATTTGTGCAATGGGTTTGGGAAGATTTTTGGTTTCGGCACTGGCTCACAAACTCCTATAAAACAAGTTTTTTGTTACGAAATAGGACCTTTTAATGTTGCGATTCTTAAGTTTTGGAGAAAAATAATATATAACAAAGAGAACAAGAATGTAAAAAAGTGTATGTTATATGCACAAGAACGTGGCTAGAAGATCATCAATGTGGCCAAAAAATCATGCCCAGGAGATATGCACAAGAACATGGGATCATGCCACAAATCAAGCTACAAGAATATGTAGTGGTTGCACTGCTGCAGGGTGGGCAGCAACGTGATTCAGTAGTTATTAGTTAGAAGTGGAATAGTGGTGTAACTCTTGCTATTTGTTTGTTCATTGTATTTGTTAATTCTGCTATGTTAATTCTGTTATATACTGTGTGGCTATAAATGCCAAAGGATATTTTAATAGAGGAAGGTTTAAAAATTAACTCCAATCACAGACTTCTTCTCTGCTATGTTTCTTCTTCCTTAAAATTAATTCTATCAGTGGTATAAGAGTTAGGTTATCCTTGGTTATTCCTGGTTTCGACCATGGATACTCGTGACAAATCAAACGCGGAGTTTTGCAATGAAGTCAATGAAATCCTAGTTTGACACGAGTCGAGCTTTAATCAGGTTAATGCTACCTTGCAAGTAGTATTGACAGAACTTTAAGCTCTTCGTACTACCCGTAACCTCAAAAATAATTCTCCTGAAATCAACCCCTTTGCTAGTGAAGAGTCTTCACACCAATAGCCAACTCACCTTTACCCCATTAATAACCATCAACACCACAATCTCAAGTTATCCTTTCAAAAATTTAATGGAGAAGATCCAACTAGATGGATTTACAAGGCAAAACAATATTTTGAATTTTGAAATATTGTGCCAAACCAGCAGGTTCAACTGGCCTCTTTCCATCCAGAGGGCATTGCTTTACAGTGGCATAGGTGGTTAACCAAGTTTCACGGACCACTAACATGGGATGAGTATACCAAGGCTATACAACAAAGATTTGGTCCAACTGACTATGAAGACCCATCAGAAGCCTTGACTCGTCTTAAACAAAACATGATGGTGGCAACATACCAAAAGGCTTTTGAGAGACTCTCACATCAAGTTGATGGCCTACCAGAAAACTTTTTAATTGGTCGTTTTATTGCAGGACTTCAAGATGAGATTCGTTTGGATGTTAAAATCAAACAACCTCATACCTTGGCAGATACCATAGGAGTGGCGAGATTGATTGAGGAAAGGAATCAGTTGCACAAGATAGCCCCTCTCCCAATACGGTCAGTACCAACCTCAGTACTATCCTTAGCGATAGTAAAGGCATCACCCAACCCCACGGCTAGAGTGTTGGGCCACCACAAGGTCAAAGAATAAATATTGATTCCAACGCCCACCATCTTTTCATAGAATTACTAATCAAGAGGCACAAGAGCGAAGAGAGAAGGGCTTATGCTATTATTGCGATGAAAAGTTTATTCCAGGACATCGTTGCCAATGGCCATAATTGTTTATGATTTGGGATTCTCTTATCATATACAGTGAGGACACTGCGAATGGCCAACTCGAACTAGTAGAGAATGAAGTTGTACTTGAGATTTCTTTCCACGCCATGATAGGAACCGACCATCCACAAACTATGTGTGTCATAGGCCAACCGAAGAACAAGAAGGTAATGTTGCTAATAGATGGTGGCAACACTCATAATTTTAATGATGAAGCTATTGTTTCTAAGTTTGGGTTGTCAGTAAACCAGGAAAAGAAATTTCAAGTTATGATGGTTAACCAAAAGAAGATAGACTGTGTTGGACAATGTCAGGCACTCACCATCAACATAGAAGGATATCCAGTCATCACTGATTTCTACATCCTACCTATTACAACATGCCAATTGGTGTTGGGAGTGCAATGGTTAGAAACTCTTGGTCCTATGGAGATGGATTATAAATAACTGACCATGTCTTTCAAAGAAGGAGGAGCTTCTCATACTTTTCATGGAATTAGACCAACGAGCATCATAGCCTTGTCTGATAATGAGCTTTATGGATTGTAGGGCATTGGATTGTTCTTCCAAATAATACCAACCAAAAGCATTGTCCAATCACCTTTTTACCCGCCTGAAATGAGCTCACTCTTGGCTAAATATTCTTCAGTCTTTACAGCACCTACTGCTTTACCACCTCAACGGACACATAACCATCAGATTCCACTACAGCAACAAACCAGACCAATAAGTGTTGGGCCTTACAGATATCTATATTATTAGAAAACCGAGATTAAAAGAATGGTGCAAGAGCTGCTGCAAATTGGACTGATAAGGCCAAGCAACTGTTCGTTCTCTTCCCTGTTTTGTTAGTCTAGAAGTCAGATGGAGCTTGGAGATTCTGTGTAGATTATCGTGCTCTGAATAATATCACAATCAAAGATAAGTATCATATTCCTGTGATTGATGAATTATTAGATGAGCTCTATGGATTAAAAAAAATTACTCCAAATTGGATTTGTGGTCGAGTTACCATCAAATAAGAGTACGGGAGGAAGACATTCTTAAAACAACTTTTCACACTCATGAAGGTCATTACGAGTTTGTAGTGATGCCATTTTGCCTCACCAATGTGCCAGCAACATTCCAAAGCCTCATGAACGAGCTCTTCCATCCTCATCTTTGAAAGTTTATCTAGGTGTTTTTTTTTATGATATCCTTGTGTATTCAAAATCATGGGAAGACCACCTTATACATTTGCAAATTGTACTAAACATCTTGTCCACTAACTTTTTATTTGCAAAAGAAAAAAATTTCATCTCGACATTTTACAGGTGGATTACCCGGGGCATCAAATCTTTGAACAAGGTGTATCAGTTGATCCAATGAAAATACAAACTGTGCTGGATTGGCCAAAACCAACAACAGTAAAAGGAATGCGTGGCTTCCTCGGTTTAGCTGGATATTATCAAAACTTTATCCGTCATTTTGGAGGTATAGAGGCCCCTTTGACACAACTTTTGAACAAAGATGGCTTTCATTGGACAGAGGCAGCATAAAGGGCATTCAAACAACTCAAAGAAGCATTAACTACACCACCAGTTCTATGTCTTTCAGACTTCTCCCAACGCTTTGTGGTGGAATGTGATGCAAGTGGAATCGATTTTGGTGCAATTCTTACCCAGAATAATCGACTAGTGACATATTCCAGTGAAGAATTAAAAGGGTCAGCCTTGGCATTGCCCACCTATGAGAAAGAGATGTTGGCCATCATCAAAACTGTTAAGAAATGGCGTCCTTACTTGCTGGACAGATCGTTTATTATTTGCACAGACCAAAAGAGTTTTAAGTATTTGTTGGAGCAACAAATTACTACTCCTACACAGACACGATGGCCAAAGTTGCTTGGTTACGATTACAAGATTGAATATAAACACATGGTTTGAAAATCAAGGTGCAAATTCCTTATCCGAAATTACCTTATATTGTAATAGGGACATCATACCAATATGGTGTGTAAGGAAATCTGTTTCCCGACTCACATATTTTGAAAAGAATATATATTCGCATGTTACGAGTGATATGAATTCTGTATAAACAGATGTGTTAATCACTTAATTAGTCGTCTGACCCCTTTTGTAAAGACTTGTAATGAAAAATTGAAATGGGACACGGATGTGTATGAGCGAACACGTAGATATGACATATATGAATGTACGCATGTGGTATTTTTCTTACGAGGATGTTATATTGTGAAATTACATGAGGTCAGGATAACGAAAGTACTATTTGTGTAACTTGTCGTTCGACACTCTTGTATGAACTCGTAATGATAACAAGACTATAAAAGGAATGTGAATTTAAGAGTATGTCAATATGATGTAATGTAAACCGATGAGTATGAAAATATAATATTATGGGCATGTGTATTGAGAATCCGTTTTATGGAAATGTTGATTTACGTTATCCTACGTGGATTGTGCCTTGTTAATGAATGGAATGCAATTATAAATCTGCAGAATGATATGGTGAAAAACATCCAGAACCTGACGATTTATAAAATAAAAAATATCTCCATCGATTTTGGCCTTGAAAAAGTCGGGTCGTTACACTTCAGATCATTTAATAATTGTATAATGGCCTAAATTTCATGGTCCATGCAACAATTGTATGGCCTAGTGTCATAGCTCAATTACAACTTTTGACACCCATGACATACCTATTTGAACTCTTCATATCATAATTAAATTTAGGTCAATTAAACTTTTACTTTCTAAAAATTTTGAGAACACTTTTCTATTATTGAAAACAAAAAATTAACATAATTATTTAACTATTAAATAAATCTAATTAGATCTAAATATCTATAGATTCAAAAGAAAAGAATCATAAAAGGCTCTAATACCATTATAACGCATTGGGGGCATAAACGCAGTGGAATATAAAATTTTTAACCTCTCAATAATGATCTATAAAGTTCAAAATCAATTAAAACTTATCTAATGATATGGAGAACACCTTGTCCTTGAGATGACAACGATCAAATAAGTAGAATCTAAGGCTTTAGTTATAGCAAACCTGTGGAATATTTTGTTTAGCTCCTCTAATATTCATCTATTAATTGTTGGTGATTTTAATGCTATCTTATTTTAGAAGAAGTATAAAGGTGCAAACGTTTATAATGCTAATAAAATGATTGGATTTCAATACTTCGTTGTTTCTTTAGGATTTATGAATTTGGGTTATATTTTCCACAACTTTACTTGAAACAATAGGCAGTTTTCTTTTTTTAAAACCTTAATCTAACCCTAATTTTCTTTATAAATACCATTTTTTTAGAGAAAGAAAGTGATTTTGCTTCCATGAAGAATGAGAGGGAGGAAAGAAAGGACAGAGGTGGTGGTAGACTTGTAATATTTTACTTATAAAGGCAATTTGGATATTAAATCAATTATAATAGCGAACATGTAATATTTTAAAACTTTGTTATTGACCGAGGTCGGATGTTCCTAACTTAATATGTAAAAGTGTTATCAACTGCATTAACAATAATATGTATAATGTGTTTTTTTTTTCAAATATGAAAGGGAGAGTGCAATCATCAATAAACTTTATGATGTTTAATGTAATTTTGAAAATGAAAAGGGTAAAAAATGAGTTATAACACATGATCACCTATAACAGATCAACATGATCTCTTCACATCCTATGTTAAACCTATTTAAACCACCTATTATTCATTAGCCTAATAATTATCTTTAATTGAATGAGCATGGGTATATGACATATGAAAAAAATTATATTTCTATCTATGTGTGTGTGTGTGACACCAAGATATTAGACTATGTCTAAAGATGCATGGGGAATTAGTATTCTTTAGACATTTATTTGAAGGTTAAGTATGAAAGTTCATTGGAGAAAAAGTGGCTCGTTTCTTTGTTTTCAGGTGTTTCTGATAACATCAAATCTTATAGTACTAGGTTACCAGAAAAATATGAGACGTAACATTTTATTTATAGAAAAACCCAACAACCCTATAAATGATAAAATATCACTTTGTCTCCTGAATAATATCATATATATTATTTCATAATAATTTTAAACATTTATGCAATCAATTCCCTAATTGATTTTTCTAGGTCTAGAATTATAATCTCATATATAAATTACATTGTAGTCCTTAATTTCTAAAACAATTAAGTTCCACTTGATTAATCATTCCATTTTTCTTTCTAACTAATGATTTCTTAACGTGTATGACGTATTAGGTTTCTAATATGTTGGCTCAAATTTAAATTATAATCCTAAATAAAATAGGAGTAAATAAATTAAATAATTTTATTTATTATCAATTTAACAATTAATTGATTTATATTTGAAAATCAAATGCACAGCTTAGTAACGTGCTATGATCCCTCAAATATTAAGAAAGTCAAATGTAGTTTGACTTAACCTTTGAATGACCAGTTTCTCAATATAATTATAATCATTTCATCAATAATGTTCCAATTTAAACATTTAAACATGAAGTGTGTCTACTCTGTCAAATAATATTTATTCTCAATACTATAGTTATTGATTATTTGAATAAGAATTAAAACTCTTTTCAAATCTCATTCCACCTTACGCAAGAATTTCATAACCAATACTATTCAAGAACATGTATAATATTTTTTTTCTAATTCACCTATGGCAATGAATAATCTCTTAATCACTTAAATACCTTTATATAGTTAATGTTATATCTAAAACCTAATTGTTGTTGTTACCTTTAATTAAGGCAATGTATAATTAGGATCAAAGCATAACATTTTGTATATAAGATAACTCAATGATCTCAAGTTTAAGGATAACTTATACAATTATCACGTGAATTTTTCTATAGACACATATGATCTCTCTGTATAAAATTTTTATATGGGTTAATTTAATATACTTGTCATCTAACAAGTACCTATATATTAATTTTGAATATCTTTCATACTTTAACTTATAAAAACAACTACTTCCTTTTTAAAATGAAAGAACATAATATGTACAAGTTTCAACAACTCTAATTACTATCTAGATTTAATAGAGCATCGATTAGAAAACAATTAGGAACAATGCTTTGATGCAATATGAATCTCATATTTATAACCACTTTATATTTTCATTTGCAAAACATTTTTATTTTATGAACTTTATCTTTAGTCTAGACTATTAATCTTAAATGTATATTAAAAATAAAAAAAGTCTTTATTAATAATAAATATATTTTGCATGAATAAAATCAGTGTTACGTGTAACTAATCGATTAGCTACATGACATGTACATTAATAATTTGATAATTAGGTTTGTGTTGATTACTGTTAAAGACCAGATAATTAGATAATTTGTGGTCTATGATAACCTAACCTAAATATTTTATCAAATCTTAGAAAGAAAAATGTATTTTCAGGTAATATTTACTCAAACTCTAAAGGACTCTAAATTATTTAACAACATCCTTAAAACTCCTATAAATTTTTAAAACTATTGTTTTCACTCCATTTATGAATTTATAGAAACCAACACAAACTAAATACATTTCAATCATCAATTTTACTACTAACTCCTAAACAACACATTAAAAACATTTATTCTTTAAATTATTTGACCACAAATCAATATTTCCAAAGTAAGTTATTCTAACAAACACAAATTCCTTATTTGGAGAAAAAAACATGATTTTATTTGTGAGATATTTTGAATAAATTATTCCTTTTCTATTCATGTATGATATTTGTATAAATTTAAGATATTTGTATGTAACACAACGATTTAAATTTTGGATGAAGAAAATATATTTTGTTGATAAATTATTCTTTTTCTATTCATGTATAATTTTTGTTTGAATAAAATTTTTTTTATTAACAATATTTTTAAAATAAGAACAATGAAAATTAAAATAAAGGTTCATAAAAATTTCAATAAGTAGGAAAAATGTATATCTTCAATTTAAATTCTATTGCCTTATTAATATATATATTTTATTATTTTAACAAAAGTATATTTTTTAATTAAAAACATTGTTTTTAAATACAATTTTATTATGATCTCAAAAGCAACAAGAAATTTTAATGACTCCATATTTTGTATGTTATTGATGGACAAAAAATTAATTAATATAATATAATCATGGAAAGAATTTATTAAAAATAACATGAACGGAATTTTATCTTCATTATCGATGAAAACATTTTAATTATTGTTTTTTACATATCATATATAATAATAATAATAATAATAATGTAAAAGCTAATTTAAAAAATTGAATAACTTATTTCTAGTAAGTTTTAATGAAAATGTAAAATAAAAAAGTTTTTTTTAAAATTAAAGGGCTATAGGAAAAGCCTAGAAAAAAAGTTATGCCCATTTATCTAGCTTTTTATATATATATATATATATATATATTTTGTTGAAAGTTGGGGACTGATTTTTAGTATTTTAAAAACACATTTCAATATTTTTTAACACAAAAACATCAAAGAAATACCCTAAGAATTTTATTAAACTTATTTCAACCTTAAAACACTTGTTAATCAGTCAAAATATCCAAATTTAAGTTGATTAAAAAAAATCTTGAACCCTAATCTATTTTTTCTGACAAGATAAAAATTTAAATAGTTTTTTTTCATCAAAATAAATTTATTAATACTAAAATCAGTTTTTTTATGGTCAAAATGTTATTCACGGACCATTTCTCTCTCATGTTTTTTTTATTTTCGGTGATTTTCTCTTTTATTTTTTAAAATTGAGGAATTAAAATGTAAAATAATTGAAATTTAGAATCTAAATATAAAAGACTAAACTAAAAGAAAAAAAAAATATATAAATAAAGACTTTATAGATGGAAATGAAGTTTTTCTTACAAAAATGTAAAATCCTTGTTTATTTTATTTCGATCCGTCTTATTGTAATTATTTTATATATTATATATTAAAATATTATTTTATTAAATTAATTTTTAATTTAATTTTTGGCAATAAAGATGAAAGTAAATACAGTGCTTGCGGTCGTTTGACTCCATAAAACAAACAAAAATCTTTTTCTTAGAAAAGAAAAAAGGAAATCTCTCATCATCTTTTGCAACAAAACCATTTTTGCTGTTACACTGGAAAAACAAACAGACGAACAAAGAATTTCTCTCTCTCTCTGTCTGTCTATCTATACTCTCTCTATCAGCCCAATCCTGTCTCCATTCATCCATTAATCTTTTTAGTTCTTATTATTAAAAAAAAAAATATAAAACACTTAACTTATCTTCTTCATATTTATTTTTGCCTCTTTTTCGTATTTTACACTATTTCTCTTTGTTTTTTTGTTTTCTTTTTTCAATCTTTGCATGGTTTTCATCTAAATATTTATTAACAATCGATAGTGATAATATCAATAATCTCTAGAAATCTTTTTCGTGAATTCTTGATCGCTTCAATGGATCAAGTAACGACGCAATCTTTTGATTCTTGACTCTCTTTTGAGTGAATGAGAGATAATGGGATTAGAATCTGCTGGTAGTTTCTTGAACTTCTCAAACAAACCTCAATTTGATTCTCAAATTTGATGGTTTGATTGCTGATCATCAATCTAATTCTGGGTTCTTTTTGTTTCGTTCTGGTATGAAGAAATTGGGTATAGAAGTTTGATTACTGGGAGTTTTAGTTATTGTTGTGGAGTCAATGGATGGGGTCAGTCCGAATGAGGCCCAGGAATTGGATGGGCCATCGGTTCCATGGCGGCCGAGGCAGCTGGCATTTGGACATTACAGGCAGGAGAGTGAACCTGCCAAAAAGGGACAAACTTTGCGTGTTGTCGTAAGAAGTCCTGTAAGTCTTCTATTCGTTTGCTTTTGTCTTTCTGGTTTGTGTTGATGATTGGATTCATTTTGTTGTTGTTTTATGTGGGTTTTAGTTTGCATGTTGAATTATGAGCATTTTGGGTTTGATGGAAGTAAAAAAATTAGGTTTTGTATAGAGTGAATGATAGCTCGGTACACTAGTGTACATGTATTGAATTGAGATGTATCTAACTGCCTTCGTTTTTGCATTTGACATTATAAAATAGAAACAGAATCTTGTGAAGGTGTAATGGCAGCTGTTCATGGAATCTGTTTGTGTTGTCCATGAGATTATCAATTAAAAGGCAGATGTTTGTTTTGCTAATTTATGGAAAAAATGAATAAGAAAGAAAGCAAGCTCTATATAGAACTACAAGAATATCTTCCGTAGAATGCTTATGGTTGGAAGGGTGTAGGCTTTTTGAGGTCGTGATATCATATGATATTCCTGAAATACCTAAAACATTATTCTGATTTCCGTATTAGTATTCTCCATTTCAAAGAATAACATAATAATATAATCTCCAAAGAAGAGTTATGATAAAGACAATGTTCTTGACCAGAAACTACTAAATCTTGCAAGTTGCAAGCCTCTCTGGATTAATGATGGAAAGTGTCTGCTGGGGATTGATAGTTACAATGTAGATGTTAGAGCTTAGAGGATCTTTATCCCAAGGTTGTTAAAATCGCGATTTTAACACGGCACGGAAAGCTGCACACAAACTCGGATCGTAAAAACGGATCGTAAAATCGTAAAATCGTAAGGAATTTTAAAATACATTAAAAAAAAATTCATACTTCAAATAAAAATTCATACATTTATCAATCACCTTAAAAAAAAAAAAAAGGAAACACGCCGTTAATGATTAATCCACAAGCAAATTACTATTTAAATATCTTCCTAATTGTAGAATAATAACAAAGTCTGTATTTTTTTCTCAAAATACACACCACTCCATCACCACCAGAAATCACAGTCTTCCTGTCACTAACCCACAAAACTCTCAATACATATACTAAGCAAAAAGCCAAACTAAACCAAACCATCTTTAGAACTCCCAAAAGAAACCCTCTCCCATCCTGCCGTTTCCCTTCCTTCCC
>Ga0307510_10011398_pt1 | contig 10559 bp, 18 predicted proteins | sample 12_EM_MG_FD_207224 | JGI IMG/M metagenome (GOLD analysis project Ga0307510, IMG submission 207224) | Populus trichocarpa ectomycorrhiza microbial communities from riparian zone in the Pacific Northwest, United States - 12_EM | ecosystem: Host-associated > Plants > Roots > Unclassified | place...
TAGTGGCACAGTATTGCCTTACCTCGCTTTAAGGCTGTACTGTATGACGCCACTCTCCACGGGTTGCTGCTCCGGACCCTTTTTTCGTCCATTATGCAACATGTCGTACCCTCCATCTTTGCCATTTATCCATGGGGTACGAATCCTCGTTCATTGCCTCCGAGTGAGCACTGTTATATAACATCACATCACCATACCGGCGCTACCGCCATCCCAAGACATCTTATCCTAATGTGACACCCTCGATCGAGCGTGTTCTCATTCTCGTTCGTTCAAGAATGCGTCCAGCTCGTCGTCGAGCTCCTGCTGACTCTTCTTTACCCTCCTATGCCGTGGGCGCGTCTCCCCATCTTCGTTCCAAGCTCCCCTCTGCCCCGGGCCGCGGCCGCCATCTCCTGGTGGCCCGCGTGATCTGCTTGTTAATGACCTGGGACCTGTGATACGAGATTCGAGACTCTTCTTCCGAGAGTCTACATCTTCATCGTCCGTAAAATGCCCACGCATCAACGATGTCCGCCCCAACAGCGACTTCCCCCTGCCCTCCTTCTCGATATAATCCGCGCGCATCTTTGATGGAGGGCTCGCCGAGCGCGACCCCTCCTCCTGCGAGTCCTCGCGTAGGAACGCATCGAGTTCATCATCGAGCTCCGCTCGTCTCCGCCTCTTTGTCTCCTGTACATCTTCCTTCTGACTCTCGCCTCCCGGTTGTCTGTCCGCGCCGTGCTTGCGATAGAATTCGCTCCGGCTCCGGGATCCGCGTTTCTTCACATCTGACACCTCCGCCCACCGTAAGTGTAGAGCACCTTTGAGGCCTTCGCCCTTGCCTAGACTTGCGTCGATGCGCTCCTTGGGCGGCCAAAATGCCATTGGGACCGGTTTGGCTAGCACAAAGCCCCACTCGTCGGGTGTTTCCGATGCCGTGCGTTGCAGTTGGGCAAACGCTGTCGTTGCGGCGTTAGAAGAGGAAAAGAGGAGTACACAGGTGGTGTCGTCGACCCATTCGAGTCCCACCGGTTTTGTGTCAAAGTGTGTGACGTATTCAAAGATGAGCTTTGTCGGCAGATGCGCGATTGGCGGACCTTGTAATAGCAGGGCGTTTGGTCGTCGGGTGCTGTCGTCTGAACAAGGTCTCGTGTGTAAGCGTTGTTATGACGTAGTGGAAGGGTGTTAAGGACTGTAGTGTACCTATGCCCATCTCCGGTTCATCGGCAATGACGTCGAGTTGTCCCTCGTCCTCGTCGCGTTTCCTCTAATACATATGCAATACAAAAAACGATGGTTCGAACCGTCACGGAGGTCGATATCTTCATTAGGGCCTTCCGGGGCGAATTCAACGATACTGCGACACGCGCACCTTGCTGCCACGGGTGACGTTCGACTCTGAGAGCAAGTAGACTTTGTTGCGGCCAATGCGGTCGGCGAGGGATGGCTGCGTCGGTTCAGCCTGAACTTGGTCTTCATAGGCGACGTCTTTGTCATAGGAAAGGATCGTTTCTGCTACGAGTGGGTCATTTTCCGGGAGGATGTCCATGGAGAGAGCAGAGAGAGTTAGAGCCTTAGCGAGAGAGCTTGCCGTGCGGGCCGACCTTTTCTTGTTTTCCCTTTTTGTTGAAAGAGAGACCGACCGGGTTCCGCCCTTGAATTCGCTCACTCACACCCTCGCGTCCTCCTCTTTCGTCATCGCAGGGTTGTGCCCTCACACCACCAATGAATGTCGTGGAGAAAATCCAAGGCTTTCTCTCCAATTGGGCAAAGTCTGGAGAGGCAGACTGGTACGTTGCGCCACGTTCCACCTCACTCCTTTCCCTTTTATTGGCACACCGTCCCCTACTACTATGAACTCACCTTTTCTCCACCTCTTAGCCGCAAATACCTGATACAATTACACTCCACGCCCTCCAACTCCAATGGCGTCGATGCTCTCGTCACCGCATACTACACACTCTTCTCCGCCACCCTTTCCCTCTGGCCGCCCAAACATCCCCTTTCTCCAACCTCGTTCACCGCGTTCGTGAAGTCCATGCTACACGCTTTTCCCTCTTCATCCCAGGACGCGCCGTCCCCCGCCGCCACCGTCCTTGGCGAACTCCTCATCGACTCCGTGTGGTCGATTGACGAGCAGCTGGATGAGGCCATTTCAGAGTCAAAATCCGCAATTGCAGCCCAGTCAGAGAGGGAAAAGGAGCAGGTCAACGGTCGGCTGGACGAGTCGGCGGCCGTCCTGAGCCGCGACGCAGCGACGAAGGATAAAGGGACGTTGCTCGAGGTCGTACGACTACTCCTGGTACGTTCGGTTGTTTCGAACGGGTTTCTGGGGATAGGGGGGATAGGGCAATGCTATTTCCTTCATGTTTTTCTGACGATCATCTTTTCCCCTTACGTGGTGTAGACCGACGGCGTCGTGAGTCCCGGACTCTGCAGAGAGCGCATAGACATGACCCTTGTGGCCGCCTTGGGACTCATTGTGGACAAGCCCTCTTTCGACAAAAAGGAAGTACGAGTGCGTACAGGCTTGTTGTACGTATCGTTTCTTTCTTTCCTTCTCGGCCATCGTATCAATTCTCATCCGTCGCAGCTACAAACAAAACAAGTTCAATCTCTTACGCGAACAGTCCGAGGGTTTCTCCAAGCTCACCTCCGAGGTGATCAGTGCCCTACCTCCTCCACATTCACCGGCCACCGGCCTTCCTCTGGAACCATCATCCGTCTTTCCGCAGCGCGTAGAGCCTATATGGAAACGCATCGTCAGCCTCATCGGATATTTTGACCTCGACCCAAACAGGACCCTCGACGTCATTCTTGACCTCTTTTCCACGTACATAACCACACACTGGAGCTTCTTCTTCGTACTACTCAGCTTGTCACCTTGGAAAGGTCAGTGTGAAAGTTTGATGTGGATTAACGAAGAAAAGGCGGAGCCGATGAAGGAGGAAGGAGGTCCTTCGAAGTACCATGGGAAGAGTTTGGATGAGATTTTGGCTATGGCGGAGAGCACGGGTTTATCAAAACCTACAACTGTCCAGTCTACGCCTCGCGTCATGGCACAGGTTCTTGGCTTCAAGTTCCGCCACTATCAGGTTCGTCGTACGCACATATGATGCAAACCGTTGTATTCAAGGCACTACCAGTCACCCGAGGTCACAGAGACGACGCCCCGCCAACTATTTCTCACTTCTGCGCTCCTCATTCGAGAGGACTTCATCACCCTGGATGACCTTTACCCCCATCTGTCCCCAGCGGATGATGAATTGGATGACAAGGGGTACAAAGCGTACATGGCCACCATTGACGCGCGTATCGACAACGCCAAAATCTCTCAGCTTGCTATGGCTGCACCACTGGAGTCCTCGTCGCAACCGAGTTCCTCCTCTCGCTTTGCGCCCCCGCCCCCACCCCCAGAAGCAAAGAAGTCTTTGCCTCCTGACCCAACACCCGGACCTAAAGATCCACCAAACCAAAAAGTCGGCTTGCTTGTCGCGCTTCTCTCGGTGGGCGCCCTCCGACCCGCTCTCACGCTTCTCACCAAGTTCCCTTGGCTGGTTGACGCCTACCCTGAGATCGCGGACCTGCTCATTCGCGTGATGAAGCACTCGCTTGCAACGCTATACGACCAACATTTGGTTACAAAACCGCGCAGCCCATCTAACGTTCAGCCCCGTGCACGGTGGAGCACAACTGGCCTGGTTCCCGCACCCGTCCGCAAGCCTATGCTAACGCTGTACGCGCCGACACCGCCAGGTACAAGTACTGCAGATTTTGTCTACTTCTTCCCTTTCTGGGCGGATCGCATACCCTTATGTAGCACACTGGACGACCTGATAGATGTCATTGACCCATTCATGGCGTTTGTTGGCCTTCACGTGTCTCGGGATCCCGTATTCTTAACAAAATTGGCGAGGTTGGGGAGGTTGCATATTACGTCGACAGTGCGTCGGCCTGTTCTAGTACCTTCACGGACACACTTCCCCTGACTGGTTGCCAGCTTGAAACAGACCCGGCAACGAAGAAACCCGCAGGCATGCCCGACACGGATCACCCGATCTGCAAGTTCTGGCACAAGGTCCTCCGCCTCTATTTCCTCCCAGCGCTCCCTCTCATCCGCGGCAACGCGGTGTGCACGGTCGAGATCTGGAATGTGATCCGCCAGTTTGAAACAACGGTGCGCTGGAAATTGTACGGCGAATGGAAGACGCGGACCTACACGACGCATCCCGAGTTGCGTGTGCGCGCCGTGCAGGTGGACCGCGAGTCCAAAGGTATCCTGCGGCGCCTGTCACATAACACCATCGACACGCTGAGCGGAACGGTCGCGAAGATCGCGCACAGCAACCCGTGCATATTTTTCTCTAACGCGGTCAACCAGATCATGGCGTATGACAACATGGCGAGCGTTGTGATACAGGCATTGAGGTATGCGACGAACATGGGTTTCGACGTCCTCGTGTATATCATCCTGGACGCTCTGGCGAATCCCCACAAAGAACGAGTCAAGGACGATGGCGTGAACACATCTGACTGGTTACAGAGTACGTTTTTATATATCTGTCCTAGAATACTTGTGGATCGACGATGTCTTTTTCTGACAGGCCTTGCGTCCTTCACCGGGATGCTATTCCGACGCTACTCGGCGGACCTTACGCCTCTATTCAAATACATCGTTCACCAGCTCTACGCGGGTCAGACGACGGAGATTGTTGTCCTGCGCGAGGTCATCTGGAAGATGGCGGGTATTGAACCTCTACCGAGCCTCTCTGAGACCCAAATTGCTGCCATGGCTGGCGGACCTACTCTCCGAATCGAGGCTGTTGCTTCTTCGACACGGGGGGCAAGACTCGATCCTGGTGACGCAGTGCTCAAAGGCCCACAGCGCCTTGGCAAAGCCCTTTTAGACTCGCAACTCGCGCTCCCGTTGCTCGTGCAGGTCGCGCAGCAGAGGCAATCTGCCGTGCACAAGATTCCCGACGCGCATCTCAAGTCGCTTGCTAGCTTGTACGACGCTGTAAGGCCCAAGTCGCATGTGCTCCCTTTTTGAATGGTCTGGTGCTGATAAGCTTTGGATTCCAGACCCACGGTGTTTTGCTTCAGTATCTCGAGTTGCTGACGTCGCCAGCTGTCATCCAATCGCAAGATTATGCCCAAAAAGTGGTCCCGAACCTCGCCGAGCTGGGGGAGAAGTACGGCATTTGCCCATCGATTTGTATGCAGATCATCCGCCCGATATTGCATTCCAGTTTGTTGGCCACTGCGGTGGCTGCAGAGGAGCAGGAACGCGTCGTCAGTGAGGAAGCAGAAAAACGGCTCAAGGCCGCCCTGGCGGCAAAGAGAGACCCGAGCAATGCAGCACAATCTCGCATTGCTTCGCCTGTAGTCGGGGATACTGGCTCTTCCGACACCCCTGCAGCCACAGACTCTAAACCTGGCACACAAGAAGTCAAGCCGTCGGAGGATGTCGTCATGGAAAACGGGGATTCACAGGCTTCTGCTGTCTCGCCTGCTCCTGAAGTTCGTATCGAACGTCTCGTCTTGTTGGGACGCCCCGCTTATCACCCTGTTGGTTTGCTTTCAGAACCCTTGGGTCCCTGAAATTAAGGCACTGTTTGACGACGTGAAGAAGATAGCACCCAAGGCGGCGTACGATATCATCGGGTCAGTCCCAGGTTGGGTGTCGGAGCAACGTTCATCAGTCGCTCATATCCGTTCAGGCCAGGATTCTACCTCACTTTCTGGCAATTATCAACGTACGACCTCGCTCCCCCTGCTGCTAGGTACGAGGAAGAAGGGGCTACGTTGCGCTCGCTCAGTCGGCAGGAGGATTCCAAGTACAACATGGCGGACCGTTCTTCTGATAGGACGAAGCGTCAGGGCGCGCATCTTCACCGTGCGCGGCGAGACAGATACACGCAGTTCTCGCAGACGCTCGTGCAGGAACTCAAGACGCAGGCGGCATCGCGACGGTACACGATCAAAAGGTTGGCGAAGGAGAAGGCACACTGGTTCTCGCATGGCCCCAAGGCTGCGACGTTGGCGTCTGCTATCATCGAACATTGCATCCAGCCGCGCTGCTTGCTGTCGCCTATGGATGCGGACTACTGCGCTCAGGTCATCAAGGCGATTCACATCATGGGCACACCTGGCTTCAGCACGTTGATGGTCTACGACAAGGTACGTCTGGCTTAAATCGCGCTTCCTATCCATGAAAAACCGTTAAAATCCGCATTGATCAGCTCCTCGGGGATCACATCAAAGTCGTCGTTTTCTCGTGCAGCGAATACGAAGCCAAGAACTACGGTTCGTAGAATTTTTGTTTTCCCCGTTCGTTATGCCGATTGACATGCTATCTGTAGGACGATTTTTACTCGGGATCCTCAACGACTTGTACAAATGGTTCTCGGATGAGGCTCTGTACGAGCAGGACAACAGGACCAAGATTGGCGGGAAGGTTCACTATCTGCCTGGGTTCCAGCAATTATGGTCACAAAAATCTCCGGTAGAGAAGACGTCACTTTTGGCGTGGAACAATTTCCAACAGGTGCTGAGAAAATGGCATCGAAAATTATTCAAGGTGAGTCCCTTCGTCTTCTCGCTTGGGTAACGCGGCTGATTCGGTGGTCCAAATAGTCACTGGCTGACTGTATCAGGACGAACGAGTTTATGCACGTCTACAACGCCATCATCGTCCTCAAGGAGATTCTGCCTGTGTTCCCGTTGTCAGCTGTGATCGATCTGACAGGCCCGCCATTGAATCAAGTGATTGAAACGTTCATAGAGACGGAAGAGCGGGGTGATCTGAAGATCCTAGCTAGGGCGTACGTGGCTCCGTGAAATCGAATCGAATCACATGTCCTGACTCTGAATGGGGCTTCCAGGTATCATGCCAGTCTCAAGAAGCGAGAACACCTCTGGGCTCCAGCGAATGCGGCTTCCAAGGCGAGAACCGACCAAATATCGGCAAGGCGATGCATATACTGATTCTTGATTACAGCAGAAAGGTCTTTCCCCTCGTCCTTCCACCCCGGTCCCTGCACAACCTGCAGGCGACAAGAAGAAAGTTACCGACTCTACGGCGGCGCCTTCGGAAAGATCCACTCCATCAGCTTCTCGAGGCCCGACTCAGCCTCCGAATGACAATGAGAAACTGGGCGTGCCCTCCTCGACCAAGCCTGCAATCGATAGGTCTGTAGCCGGACCTTGTGTCATCCGTGTCATGTTTGCTAATCTTGTTTACAGCGTCCCTCGTCCAGAGGTCGTAAGGCGAGTGCGCACGGAGCCAAGAGGAGACACACCAGGACGTCTGACCTCCAACCCGAACGGCGACTACCCGAAACCCATGGAAGTCGACACAGCAGCCATTCCACCGAACAAGCACGACAATGTTGCAGATGGCCGCCGCCCCTCACCGGTTCCTGGGCATCGCCCCGACACATCTCACAAAGCCAACTTACTCCAACCCAGAGAAGGCCCACCGACTCCCCTTCCAAGCCCCGTTGTTACGCACCTTCCCCCAACGAAACCACACTCGCCACGCGGCCGCCGAGATCTGGAGGAACGGTCGTCGCGATCCGACCCGGCACCGATGCCACCACCGTCCGCGCCAAGCCAAACTGCTTCTGCACAGGAACTACGCGAAACGGCAAGGCAGTCTATACGTAGGAATGAAGAACAAGTGGACATGAGGCCCTTGCCTCCAGATGCCCGTAGTGATCATCGATTGAGCTCGCCTGGCTTACGGAGACGGTCACAGTCACCACCGACACGACCGGGCACACGGAACGCGAGCGCTGAGAGCCGGACGAGTGGTGATCGGGCTGGTGATCGTGGCGATGCGGACCGTGGCGATGACCGGCGTCCCGAACGAGACAGCAGTCGGCAAGACACATACCCCTCGGAGCGACGCGAGCATCGTCGTGAGCGTTCTGAGCGAGACCGCGAACGTGAACGCGGCAGAGACCGCCACGGAGACCGAGAGCGGGACAGGGAACATCGCGAGCGCGAACGGGACCCTGAACGGGATCGAGATAGACGCGAGCGCGAGCGGGACCGCGACAGGGAACGAGAGCGGGACCGTGACCGTGAACGAGGTGACCGGCACCGACGGGACGAAAAGGATCGCGATCGGGAGAGCAGGAAAGACCGCGATGTGAGTAGTCGGGCTGTGGTCCCCGCCGATGATCGCAGCCAACCGACTCGGCCGGGTCATCGTTCCGCTGCCCCTGCCGAGGACACCCTCGGGAAGCGAAGGAGGCCCACCGATGACGACGTACGTGACTCTTCTCTGTTCTGTCCACGGGGCCTCGTTGCGATATATTTATCACGTCTCTTGTCGTCGTGTTTTCACAGGCGGACCGTGCTTCCAAACGCAGCTCTCGTGAGAAAGGCCGCGAGGATCGCAGCCGTCGGTCTTCCGACAAGGAGAAAGACCACGAACGTACGCGAGACTCAGATCGGCGGCGTCGAGATCGTGAAGAAGATGCTAGCGACGGACGTCAGGCACCACCGGAAAAGGTGCGATAACCCAGTTTTCTTTTTTGTTGTTATACCCCACTTTCGCGTGTTACGGCTATACGTTTCGCGAAACCCAAAAAAAAAAAGCAAAAGCTGACGAAATTCGTTCATTCAATTTTTTCCAAAACAGCCTTCGGAGAAGCGCGTGTCGGACGTTCCTCCCGCGGTACCGTCGTCGTCCTCTCTACCGCCGACGACACCTTCTGCCCCACGGGCGATGGCCAGCGGTGGCGAACAACCGGCGCGCAATGGAAAGCCGGAATCGGGGGTACGCGAGCGTCCTGAGCGCGATCGCGAACGGGAACGTGGCGAACGCGGCGAGCGGGAGCGAGAGCGCGAATGGGTGCCACGCGAGAGCGCACAGCAACAGCAACAGCAACATCAACATCATCGAGAGCGTGATCGCGAACGTGATCGCGAGCCTGCTCCTCCTGTGCTGCACCACCCGCGGGACATCGTACCACCGGGGGGTGGAGGCGGCTCGAACGCCTCGTCGAATAACAATAATGCAGCTGCACTGCCGCAGCCGCAGCCGCCCCTAACACCGCTTGCCGAGACCGGCTCCGGGAGCTTTTTGTCGAGGATCGGGGGACCGTATCGCTCGCCTCCTACGGCGTCCAACTCGTTCCGCTCGGACGTTGGAGAGCAGCGCAGTTGGCCAGAGGACGATTGGGATGGGACTCGTAAACGTACCCTATCTGGTGAGCCTTTTTTTTTTTTTTCATCGAGACGAAACGGGACATAAATGCTGATTGGCATACGTAATGATTTCATTCAGAGCGGGAGAAAACCTCTATGGAAGATGTGTCTGCAGGAGGCTTGAGTTCAGACTCGCAGGTGCCCAAGCGACCACGTATTAATCGGAACCGGTACGTCGGAGGCCCACCAGCTCACGGTCTAGCAAAAAAATTGTTGCCAATCGACCCTGGCGCCAACGACAAGCCGCGGGCAGGTCGGAAGGATTATGATTAGTGGTGGACAACACCCATATTGATTGATCCAAGGACGTCCTCCATCATTTGATTACCCCAACTCTCCCAGATGTAGAATACAAGAACCGCCCCTGTGTCCTCCCCCTCTCTTCCGCCCCACCCCTTACCACTATTGATAATTCATTTTGCTATGTGTAGCATCTACTTCGTACCTCGAACACGAGATAATTCTGATGCAGGTCTACCATAAAGAGCTATCTCCGCGGTGGAGCGAGTTGCCAAAAGTGATAAAGATTAATGCGAGCTTTATCGGGGAATAGCGAGTTGAATCGCAGCAAAAAAGACAATAAGAGATGTGATGAATGAATATGAATGAGGTCTAGCGTTTCATGAGTGTGAGGAATTCTTCCCGCGTCTTTTGCTGTGTGCGGAAGCAGCCGAGCATGCACGAAGTCGTCGTGATCGCGCCCGGCTTCTGTACGCCACGCATCGTCATGCATAAATGGCTTGATGCAGGAACGAGACAAGGAAGTTGGGGTTGGGGATAAATGGATGGTGGTGTTCCAAAGAAGAAGAAGAAAAGGGGGTTGGCGTTGGAGGGACGTAAGTGAGGGTTCGGTGGAGGCGCGATGTCGGGCAGGAGGGGGGGACGTACGTGGCCTCCATAACGACAGCGACCCCACGAGGTTTGATAGCCTCTTGCACGCAGAGGGCGATCTGCTTTGTAAGGCGCTCCTGGACCTGAAGACGACGGCTGAAGGTCTCTGCGATGCGTGCGAGTTTCGAGATGCCCAAAACGAGCTTGTTTGGGATGTATGCTATGGCAATCTGCGGGAGAGAGTGGGGGTGTGTACGGCACGCCGTAAGTAGTCGGGCCAAGTCACCGGGACTGGAAGGGGGGGCGGAATTTCTCGCGCGCACAAATGGGAAAAAATGGATTCGCGCGGCGGAGGACGAACCTTGCCAGTGAAGGGGACCAGGTGGTGTTCGCAGAGGCTGGAAATGTCGATTTCGCGAACCAGGACCATTTCGTCATGGTCTTCCGCAAAGACAGCATCATTGATCACGTCTGACGTGGATCAAAATTACCTTTCAGCCTTCTTTGTCGCGTTTGGGGGGAAAATA
>Ga0307510_10011399_pt1 | contig 10559 bp, 10 predicted proteins | sample 12_EM_MG_FD_207224 | JGI IMG/M metagenome (GOLD analysis project Ga0307510, IMG submission 207224) | Populus trichocarpa ectomycorrhiza microbial communities from riparian zone in the Pacific Northwest, United States - 12_EM | ecosystem: Host-associated > Plants > Roots > Unclassified | place...
CCATGGTTGGAGACACCTGCTCCTCCCTACCCGCCTACCAACTCCCCCACTGGAACAACCAATTATTGAGCGATGGGTGCTGGGCGTCGGGCGAGAACTCGATCTGCGGTGGGCCGTCAGAGTATCATTCCGGGAACTCGATGGTGAATGGGAGAGCGGCAGACGTATAGGGTCCTCGACGGGGGAAGAGCACAAAGTACCAGGTACTGTGTGATGTTCAAGAGAGCGAGGAGTATAGGTTTTGGGGGAAGTGTGTTTTAGGCTTGCGCTGTGGGAGTTAGTGAGGGTGGGTTGAGGGGAGAGGAATGAGGGGGGGGAACAATTCTACTGGGAGGCTTTGCTTCCTTACCGTGGAAACTTGAGAGAAGGTTTGGCGGGGCATTTCGGTTGAGCTGGCTGTTGGCGCATCGGATTCAGGCATGAGGGTTGAGTTAAGCTTTTGCGCACGGATACCGTAGAATCTGGTCTTATACAGACCGTTGCCAAGTTGGAAGTAGGTAAAATTAGTGTTGGACTATACTATATGTGGAAGAAATAGCGAGAAAACATCAAAGCGAAAGTGCAATCAAAACTGATTTCTCTTGCTAATTGGCTAGAGAGCCGGGTTGTGCTGCCCAAGATGATAGTCATGCGAGTCACCACATTGGCAACGGTCTGTATAAGACCAGATTCTACGGTATTGTGGATGCTTGGCGGGGAGGAGCCGCGCAGGGATGGTGCCTTGCAGCGATCCACCGGACAAGGTTCCACTTATGGACTGTTGTTATCGGAGTCGATGTTTATGGGTTAAAGTTGGGGCCAAAATAGGATCAGTATCTGCATTTCTGTAAGGTTATTCGCTAAGGTTCCAGCTTTTGTGCCTACAGCTTACGGTACTCCACTCCCTTTACCGGTACCGTACTCGGGGGCTTTGTCGCGTTTTATTGGGCGGGTTGTACCCGCGGTATTCTTCGTGACTTGCTCTTGGCGGGTGGGGCCACATTATTTCCATGTACAAAAAATTGTTAGTCAATTGACTGAAAGGGTCTTTTGTCACCTCCGGTTCTCTACCCTCTACTGTAGTTCTTCAACAATTAGCACTTCTAACGGCAGAAAGCCTGGATGGAGCCTCGGGTGCAATGGGACAGCAGATTCAAGTGAAAAATGGGAATATAAATGTGGCGACCATCTCTAGGCGACACTTTCCTAGGCAAGATGAGAGGATTGTAAAGGCAGTTGAGGCCTTAGATGCGAAAGCCTTGTTTGACGCCGAGTTTTACCAGACCGTCGGTGGCGCCCCATTCCCGGAACCAACCGCAAGGAATATCGCCAGTTATCAAGCAGACTTTTCACAATCAAAAATTTATTCGGCAGCCCTCATCGCTACCTCCACTCCTAGGAACAGGTACGAGCCCGACTACTTAACAAAACTTAAGCATGGCGATATTGTTCTTTAAGTCTCTATCAATAGAGCATTTTGGCCACCCTCCCGGGGGAGAAAATTTGAGCTCACAATTTGACTTAAGCTAAGATAGATAGAGTAAGGATTGATGAATAGTGAAAATGACATCATGCAAAGGATCTAAGAAGCATGTCAACAACAATCTAACATTCAAAAACCTTTCTCCACTTTACATCCATATTTTCTCTTACAAGTTAAATGGCGGAAGAGATTGCGTCACTCTCAGTACAGCTGATTGAAAATGAGCCCGCTCTGGAGCCACCTCTGGAGGGAGTGTCCACAATATCGGCCTTTGAGGAGTGTAAAGATCTTGTTTTAAACACATTGGAGATTCGACCGTATGCAGCTCAACATGGAAAAAAGAAGGAAAAGTGGATGGATGTGATTAGAAGTTTGAATAGCCGGAGCCGGTGAGTAGTATGCATCAAATGCTGAGCCTTGAGTGCAATTAAGTAAGAGATTTATTACAGATTCCAAGGGAAAACTGTTGACTACATTCAAACACGAGTGAAAAAGCTACTCGCATTTCATGAGAATGGTTCCAAGAACAACTATGTGGAAGCAGGGCAGGGAACTCCTAAGAATGCTTTTGGTTTAAGTGAGGGCGCAATTATACGATTAGGTGGAATTATTGAACGCCTTGGAGATGACATGAATAGAGCTGAGGAGAAAAGATATACTAAAACCACGACGAAAAGAGAGCAGAGGTAGATGAGGAAAATCGGGGAAAAGCAATACAGCAAATTGCTTCAGAGACAGGCATAAGGGGAGAACATAGAGCGCAGAACCTTCAAAATCTATCACAGAATATATCCCTTACAGGTATTAGCTGTGACCCACATCGCGGAAGGCCACGTGTCTCTAAAACCAAAGAGTATCTTTGCCGAACACTAGATAGGCGAATTGATTCCTCCTCAATTGGAGCACCTTCAAGATCCTCCTTATCTTCCTCTCAGACTAGTATCCCACTGCGACAAGCGTCTCAACCTTGATCGAATCTTTCGGCATTACCAGCTTCCGAACTGTCCCCCAACTCAACAACCAATCATACGAATGAACCCCTGCCTCTTCCGGTTGACCAACTTCCTAGTTTATTTTACAAGATTACAGAACCACGAGCAGAGAGGCATGAACGGCAGCTTGATTCGATTGCTGCATTGATGGTCCAAGCTGTTTCACTGTTGGAAGAAATCCGAGATTTATTACATTCACAAAGTCACCCTTACTCCATTTCGTGATCAATACTCATCAACTCCAGCTATCTCAGAAAGTCGGTTATGTGTGCCAGCTCTTCCAACATATCTACTGTACTGAAACTATTGGGGATTTCTCACCGTTCACCAGTGTCTCCGCAGAGGATCACTGATAATTACATTCCCTAACCATCTTATCACAAACTCGAATTTCCAAAAGTTCTATTTGGTTGAACACGAATACTCAATCCATGACCGTTATTAAAATTGCCAACAAGAACACCACTAATGGTGTTAGTGGAGAGCCAAGCAAGTATCTCTACCACCTATTGTTTTTTAATTATTTCTAATGCCTAATACAACACAGTAAGCGGTATGATGTGCGGTGCTGATAGTACTCGCGCTTCATTTTCTGGATCATCAGGATATATCTTTGCCTGGCAATCCCGTGGTATGGTCTCTTTGACACGAGACGACTAGATGGGAGACAGCTATTCACAATGTTCTCCATGCTGGCTTAACCACAATGTAGCGATTTCAATGCTGAAGGATAAGTTTACCATCCAAGGTCGCGCATAGGCTATCTCAACGGTTGGAGCGCCTAGCGGAGACGACCAAGTAATTTGGACTACAAAGTCAACCACAACAGACCAGCAAAACGTCCATGTAGCTACGCTGGATTCTTTCACCATAATCGTCACTTGGGAGCAGCTCTACAACCCAAATTGGCAGTCAGTGCCAGGGGGATGCATGGGGACATTCCCTGGAACGTTCTTTCAGCAGGTCGATTCAACAGGCAAGATAGTTGGAAACGCTGTCTCTGCTAAAGATGTTTTTGTGGCCCGGACATGCAGAAGATTGCTGGAAAGGGTCTTTGTTAGGAGTATGTGAGCATGAATTGTGACCTGGGCATGCCGTAGGACAAAGGGACACCTGTTTCTTCCATATTGTTCGCCCTTATTGCAGGCACTGGTAGCACCTCACCAGCTCCTCACTTGCAACCTGCGATTACACTTTCAGAGACACCAGGAATGGTCACACCTATCCTTGAGGCTTCCAACCAGAAGAGGTTGAGCCTGTAGATGCCAAGCCTAGGCGCGGAATCCGTTGCAACAACTACAAGCCGCAACCTCTCGACAATAGTCTCTAAAATCAAGAAGGAAAAGACGAGTAGATCTTCTGGCGCGACTCCAACATAGGGTGGATCATACAACTTGATATCCCTTGCATGTGATACCCAAAACCGATGTTAAGAGTAGCAATAGGTGCGGTACCATGAATGACTTCCGATTCGGTCCTCTCATCAGAATACTAATCGTACTTGGGTAACCTTCAGGCCTGCATTCACAACATGGCAGTCCCTCTGTCATGCACCAGGATGAGGACGGAGGACATTGTATCATCCTCCAGTGTTACCGGTTGTTTCCCATCGGCCTCTGTCGTCCCCCAGCTTCTCCCAGCTTCTCCCACCATCTTTAGCTGATTTCTGACATTTTTTGCTGATATCTGCTATCCCCTGTCATCTCCCACCGTCCCCCACCATCCCCTGGCACCCCCTGCCCTCCTCAACGGTCCTATCTAGTTACCTGCCATCCCCTGACAGAAAGCATCTCCAGTGTTCCCAACGGGCCAGGCCGATGGTAGGCCAGCCTATAGGCCGTAGGCCGGGCTAAGGCACGCCACTCTGGAAGACAGCCGAGGCCAATATAGGCCGAATTCGATCGGCCTACAAAAGCCTATCAGGCCTGATAGGCGCCAATAGGCCCGGAGATTAGCGTTGAGAACAGATTGCGTTAAGGGTATTCAACCCCTCACACCTCCACTCTTTCGAGTTTATCGCCTGTGATTTTTTTCCTCCTTTTCATTTCGGCTATTATGATACTTCTTAATTAATCACAAAACGAGTGATACTCAACCAACACAATAAAGCCTTAGAAATTTACCTCTAGGGCCACGAGCACAACCCTATCATAGTATCATTGCCCCCTATTTTGCAGGAACTACTGTAAATCCCCAAGCGAATAAAGTGAAACTGTTGTATTGTCAAGGTGATTTTGTAAACTATTTACAGACAACCTCTCTTATTGATGCCTTCGAAATACCGTAAAAACTTGAATAATTGGACGGTGTGCTATGAAGTCCAGAATTCCCATCTCCGGACAGGGGGCAAAAAACACAGCAAAAACACGGCCCCTTTCCAGCCACTCGCTATGAGTGGGTCGGCCGAAGCCATATAAGCCGGCCTAGGCTATATAGGCCAGGCCGGCTTATCAGACAGCCCGGACAAAGCCTATATGGCCTAGAGGCGGGCCTGGCCAGGCCAGGCTCAGGCTTAACCAGGCCTGCAGGCTTGGGCGAGCCTAGATCCGAGAGAATTTGGACAGGCTGGGCCTGGCCTATTGGGAACACTGAGCATCTCTGGTTGTAGAGCTAGTTGTCCTTGCTAATAATGGCTGTGCTGGGAATTCAAGGACGAGGACAGACTACTTTTTGCCATCTCATTTCAGGGTCAGATTGAAGTTTTCTGGTTTCAAAAGTATCTTCAATCCAGTTTTTGTTTTTCAGATTAAAATATGTACAGAGTAATGGGGGAGCACAATTGAAGTATAAAGAAGTTTCAGAGCCATATAAGCATATATGAATATTTGTTAATAGGGTTCCAAATCTGTACTGCCTTCCAATTGCAGTCTTGAATAGCTCCTGGCCCTTGTCATAGTCCAAGTATGCCCATAGCCGAATAATATCTGCAAAGCCCCATTCCACACATTCACGACAGGATGACATGGGCCTATTAAATTCCTGCCCTGCAAATCCAAGTTCTAACCGTGAAACAGGAGCACATAAAACTTGACTTACAGGATAAGCAGGATCAACATATAAGCAAAAAGATGAAGCATGATTTTCTAGTCTTTCCAGTAGCCCACTCTGTCGCAGTAGCATATTGTCATTCTGTTTTCCTTCAACAGGTCCATATAGATGATCAATGAGACCATCAGGACACTTAACTGCTGAATATTTAACAGCATGATGCTTGTGATGTGTATTGTAATCGGTGCGCTACCTTAAAGTGAGTCGACATATACCTCTTATCGTACAGTCTATGAAACACCAACAATCTTTTAGTGCTTTTCCTTTTTCAAACACAACTTTTACAAAAAAACTTAACCGCTCCTCTTCTAACAAACCAGATTCAAAATCACAAAGTAAAAACCCCCACTTTTTATCAATAAATTTTAGCATCCAATTAAAACATTCAGAAAGTTGTGAAATACGCCAACCAAGCAATAAAGAAAGGGTTTGTAGACGGAAAGGCCAGGCTAGCCAGCAACAAAGAATAAAAAATCCCTCATGTGAGGTAAAAGAGTAGGGCAATGGTGTTTGGATTTTATAAGGGAGTTTCACCAAATCAGTAATTTTCCAAATATCCCCACAGGTAAAGCGAGTCAGATGAATAAAATCATCATCACTCAGAGTTGACAAGTTGACCGGATGCTTTGCTTGAGATTTTTGATCAATTTTGAAATTTTGAATAATAAAAAGAAAGACCTCTTCATCTGAGGCTCCCTCAAGAGAAGTAATCGTCTCTTGAGAAAAGAATTGCTTGTAAACGCTCACCATTTTCGCATACTACTGGTATCATACTCTTTCCTATGGTTCTCATTCACTGTTTATATAGATTACCGCCTGTGTGGCAACACACTCCCTCCTTGGTTTAGCCTTCTCCTAGGCCAGTGCCCAGAACTCAAAATTTGAACTCAGATTTTCGCTTCCGAGGGGTGGCCAAAAAGCTCTAATACCCCTCCTTCAGCATCGCCGAAATCCATATCGGCAGCCGAAGTGCTTGCTCAAAGCCTAGGATTTTCATCCTTGGGTAGCCGGTGCAATTAGCGTGGGGGAGGTCAATGAACAGGCGGCTCAACTAACAGCCTAAGCAAAATCATCGCTTACTAAGTCATTTTTAGTAGATTGTTTGCTGAGCCCTCTGTTGGTTGACCTTTCCCCCACGTTACCTCCCCACTCCCTATCCTCAAATTATTCCACTGTTCCCCCGCTGCCCGCCTACCGTCTCGCAGGCTCCATAACCCCCCTACCTCCAATTTTTTTAACTACCAGCAATTAGCCCCTTTTCCCCTACTCTACTTGCTGCTCGAGTGGTTTGACGGTGCTTCCGGCCATGGATGAAGGACATGCTCCCCCCGATAACGACGGCTACGGTCTACCCGAACCTCCTATTGTGACTACATTTGATCGTAATGGTATGGCATCTCTCTGAATTTAGCCTTTGCATTCAAAGAATCCCCCTAACGATTGATAGATTTACCCTGCAGAGGGCGAGGAATCCTGGACTATCAACAGTGCATGAATCCGGACGAACACTACCACGACCCCACCGACGGGAGCAGCCACGGGGAGGACGAACACCCAACCCAGATGCAGGGCCCACGAGCCGATATCTCTGGGGCGCCCGGGCCCGCCGGGAGAGACGAGGCCTTATTGGTCTGTGGAAAGGACATTGAATTTACCAGCGATGACATTGAGATTTTGGGCGAAGAGCGTTCTAGGAATCCACAATCTATCTGTAAATCCCTTCTCTAGAACTCCATCTCCAACGCGCTAAGGAAAACGAGCAGGTCGCTAACATCGAAACCGAATTGCTGTCCCTCCAGGAGAAGATCGCCGAGCTGCTGCCGCCACACAGTGTTCTCAGTCGTCCAGTCCGTCCGTCTTCGGAGTAGGACGGGACGGACTACGGCTCATAGTCCGTCTTTTTGGGGTTGCTAGGACGGACTACGCCCGGGAAGGTTAGGACCGAACGGACTATAGGGGACTGTAGTCCAGCACTTGGACCTCCGGTACTAGCCGAAGTTGAAATAATGCACCTCCGAACGAATCATATAGCATCATGAGACATCATTCGTGCCGTCCCCCGCCGTCCCCCGCCGTCCTCACCCATCCCCGGCCGTCCTCACTCATCCCCGGCCGTCCTCACCTGTCCCCGGCCGTCCCCTGCCGTCCATCCCCCTGCCCTGCACTAACATGTCTCACCCTGTAGGGCCCGTCGTCCTGCCTAAAGACGGCGGTCCTGCCTTAAAGCGCCCCGGACGGACTACAGCTAGCCGTCCCGTCCCGTCTGGGGCTCTTGGCAGTCCCCCCGCGGGGCCCCGCCGGGCCCCCGGACGGCTCCCAACACTGCCGCTACAAAATCAACTTGAAAAAGCCCAACGTACTATAAAATACCAGGAGCGCGCGCTTTGCAACACCAAACTTGCCATTTCAAAACTCTCCAAAGAAAAGCAATCCCTGGCGAGTGACCTTGCAAAAAGCCTGCGGGAGTCTAGAGCCTCCCGCCTCCGCCTCACCCAACTCCTCAAGGAGGCCTACGATATCAGCAAGAAGAGCGGAGACTTGGTGGAAAAACTGACGGCGGAGGTGAAGGAGTTAGGGTTGGAGTAGGGGGTGGGGGAGAAGAGGAGAAAGAACAGGAGACGGGAGTTGATGTGTCCATGGATAGGGAGGTTCCCATATAGTGTATTATAGGATGAATATAGATTCCCTTCTGATTCTAAGATGATGAGATTCAATGTCAATCAAAGGTCCCAGGTGTAAGACCCTACAACGCATTTCAGGCTGGGGTCTTGTGAACGACAGTAGTTCTTTTGCCTTGTCCCCCTCGTGCTTGTGTGGCCCCGTACGAGGTTGAGTGGGACCAATAGTCGCTAGTTTGATCGGATAAGAGCATAATTTACGCCCTGTTCTCTATAAAGGATATTCTAAGTGTTCCATGCTTTGTAACTGCATTATTCAAAAGGTACAAGTATAATAATATCTGCCAATCAAATCCTGGTACCCATAACTACACCATAGCTCAGCGGTCTGTGGCATTCTTGTGCAGTGCGAGGACGGCAGCTAATTTTATACTATCATAGCTCTTCGATAGTAGGGGCTGTGGAAATTGAGAGATGTTTAATATTCATAAAGGGCAGTAACTTACTGCGCTCGGGTATTTCCATATAAACCTAGTAAAAAATAAGAAGAAAAGAGTTACGCGTCACCCAGAGCGATATGAGAAGGAGCAACAAATCCGGAAGAACCCAGCGTCTCGCGTTCGCAGCGTGAGATTAATGAAAAGCTAGGGTGGAGAAAAAGGCACCTGGATCTTATTTTGAGCCTCTCCAAACATCCCTCATGAACGACTTTCCTGTGCAATCGTCCTGCCGAGCTCCAAACTCTTCTCTTGCCACTAACGAACGGCAAAGTTCAACATCGCTACCCCAGACCCACTACTCTCGGAGAGAAAACGTAAGAACGGCTTTGAGTTCAGGTCAGGCTTACAAGTGCTCCTTAAGTGGGGCAGCTGCTACGAGCGGACTCTGTCTGACTAAATTAACCGTTTTTCGAAGAATTTAAAAGCGTTACCGTACCGTTGCTAGAAAGAACTGGCCCTAAAACATTCGTAAAACACCCTGTCAACTCAGCTCCCCTGTTCATATCCCAAAGCGCCAGACATCAACTCGCGCAACCGTCAAAATACGAATCGGACGCCAGAGGATTGAACCCGCCAAAGAAAGCCGGTCCTATCGACCGAACATATGGCTGACGAAATCGCTACCGGAACACCTTCCCTATTCCCCTCTAGCGAAACAGGAGAAATAGAGGCCACCGGGGCAACAAAAGGTATGGCGGTGAACGGAGACACGCCGGACGAGGAAGGAACTATGGAATTCAAGACATCTGATGCCGAGGAGCCTGGATTCCACGACAAGATGGATTCTGTAGCGTTCGAACTTGTTCCTACCCATCCAATAGGATCGGAAGATGGAGCTTCGGAGTTCAAGGACAAAACCTCCAGACTGCCTTCCCAGATCTCTCTAGCCACCGCCGAACTACGTGATAGGGAGCTCCCACCTCTACCAGATTCTCTCCCAGATCCAGCTCCCGTGACCCCTAAACCGGGAATCCCCATACCCATATTGACTGATCATCCACCTTCCTCACGTCATCGGAAGCCAGTTGATCGGCAGCTAACCCCTACCACCCTAGCACGCACGGCTTCCAGGAACGCCCCCACCACGGCAGGTACAGGCAAGCGGGCTACAAACTCGTCAGCGTCAGGCGACGGCAGCACACAACCAACTTTATCGTCGATGGTTTTCGTGGTACAAGCTTTGGAATCAATTCTTACCGCAAAAGAAAGGAAGCGACGGAAACCGCTTGCAGATTCGATTCAGAGGGCCTTAGATGCTATAAAGTCAGCAGCTCCGGAATTACCACCGGACCCTGCCGTAGTATTTGAACCCCTACAAATTGCCTGCTCCGTCCAGAATACACAAATTACGATCACTGCTCTAGATTGCATCGGGAAGTTGATAAGCTACTCATATTTCTCTGTTTCGACGACACCGCCTCGAAAACCACCAACTTCTAGTACCGCAGCATCCGTCGATAATGTGCCAGTAAATAGAAGGGTGGAGCCCCCACCACCTACAGTACCAATACCTCTCATCGAAAGAGCAATTGAAACTATTTGCGATTGCTTCCGTGGAGATATGCCATCAGACCAAGTCGAACTTCAGATCATCAAGGCCTTGTTGGCAGCTGTCTTAAATGACAAGGCTGTTGTACATGGCGCAGAGCTCCTGAAAGCTATCAGACAAACCTACAATATATCTTTCCTTTCTCGGAGTGGTCCTAATCAAATGACTGCGCAAGGTGCATTAACACAGATGGTGGATACCGTTTTCGAGAGGGTCAAGGTCCGGATCGCTATGAAGGAGGCAAATCTAGCCCATGAAAATGGGGAGAAGGATAGCTCAACAAATCTAGCCATTCCAATTGTCCACCCAGATGATAGGAGCTCACATGCGGGTGATGGAGATGCCGGTCCAGGAAGCCCGGATCTTGTCGTGAATAGGGCACCTCAGGAG
>Ga0307510_10011400_pt1 | contig 10558 bp, 10 predicted proteins | sample 12_EM_MG_FD_207224 | JGI IMG/M metagenome (GOLD analysis project Ga0307510, IMG submission 207224) | Populus trichocarpa ectomycorrhiza microbial communities from riparian zone in the Pacific Northwest, United States - 12_EM | ecosystem: Host-associated > Plants > Roots > Unclassified | place...
GAAGTGTTGCTGAAGTGACATGCCCTGATAGTACTATCATAGTACTAAATATGTATTTGTGTACTACCTATTTTTGGTTTTTGTTTCAATGCATGTTCTGTCCCCTTCTCCTCAGCCCCTCATACTGTGCAAGCCCCCCCTTTTGCTCCCCCGCCGTAGGCAGGGAGGAAGAGCTTGTGTATGCATGAAAGACACCTGAAATTACGGGAGACAGCCCAAGAGTAGGGATGCCGCAGTCCGGTTAAGTCCGGTTCGGGGGTAGATTTCCCCGAACCTGGAACCGGACTTTGGGTCCGGTTCACAGATTTTCGTGAACCCGAACCTGAACCTAAGAGAACCGGACTTTGGGTCCGGTTCAGGTTCTTCAAGGGTTTGAACCTGGACCGGACCCGAAAGTATGTAGTGAAGGCAATCGCGTTGTGGTTGCGGTCGTGGCTGTTGGCGGTGCAGGACACTTCGTCGCTGCTGCTGCTGCCCTTGCCATCACCACTGTTGTGGCCGTCATTCAACTTGCTGGGTCCGCTGCTGTCGCTGTCGTGGTAATTGCAGGTGCTATCACCATCGCCGCTATGCCCGGTGTTGCTGTAACGCTGTTGTCACACATTGAGCCCCTGGTCTTGTTGCCGCTGGGTCCAAGTCCCCTGACCCTCTCAGGCTTGCTTGCACGATTCTGAACGCCGACATGGATGTGAGGGAAGTAGAATCCTCGGGTGTTGTTGGTACGCATGAACGAGGGGGCAGGCACTTCTGGTTGTGGGCGCTGTACTTGCCATGGCTGAGGGCACTGTCAGCATCGAGCCTGCTGGCAGGGCTGAAAAAGCCACCGCTGCGAAGCTTGAGGCATCTGAGCCCAGGGCATATGGCAAGGCAGGGAGCAGGCACGAAGGCTGCTGCAAGGCAAGGCCAGCCATGGTGTCAAGACACCGCCGCGAGTGAGCGAGGGGGGAGGGACAGTCAGGACGTGGGACGAAAGCAAGCGAATGAGGGGCACTCACCCCCTGGAGACCACAGAGTGAAGGTCTTTCCAGGACACGAAAGAAAGTGACAAGCAAGGGGTGCAGAGCGCTGCACTAAGTAGTTGCGCGATAGAGTGCTGTCTTGCGTCGAAACATCTGTGAGGAGAGAGGAACACACCAAAACTTTGAGCTATGTAGAAGTTGTTAGTCACCTAGAAAAAATACTCATGCGAATATTTCGCGTCTTCACGCATGGGTGATGAGTCATCCCTGAGACCCTCTTGTGAGGGGCTGACAAGCTCTGCGCATGCTGCGGTGATGGCGCGAAGGGCCTGGGCAAGGGTGGATTTAGTCGTACTCTTGTTATCTCGAATCCCAGCCACTGGAAGCATTTGGTGTCCCATCAGAGGGAATCAAGATATCCTTGTTGGTGGCCCTGGCCTCTCAAGTTGTTCTAGGTGTTGGTGATGCAGCGCGGAATATGGATGAGATGACGTCCCACTACCGTGACCTCCTTGCCTCCAATATCCCACAGCCACCCTTAAAACTAGCCGTCACAGCCTTGATTATGGCCAATCGTGCCTATTCAGCTCACTCGCTCGCATGGGAATATCAGGAGATGTTGATTAATTACCTCAGGGAGGCAAGTAGACGCCTTGGCTCTCAAGATGTTGATGTGGCCTTGCAGCTTGCCATATACCTCGCCTGTTGCTCGGAAGAAACAGGTTCACCAGATGATTACAAGGAGGCGATGGCTCTTTTCGACAGGATTATCACTTCCGAACCCAATAGAGAACCGAGAGGGAGGCGCGGGAGGATGTGGATGTACGGGAGGTCGTTGTGCCATGTGAAAGGATGGAAGACTGGTCGGAGATGGAAGTATGCGGTGAGGGAGGGCGTGAGCGCGGTTGTGGTCGTGGTGGGTATGGGTGTGGGGTGGCAACGGTAGTGGCAGAGGGTTGGATGGGCAGTGGTGGAGGCACACGCTGCGTGCTTGTGAGCGAGAGGCAAGAGCTGCTTGCAGAGGGTGTGCGTGTGAGGACCGGGGAGTTTACACTGGAGACGACAGGGTATAGAGGCCTGTGAGGCGACACTGCCCGTGGAGCTTTGGGGCTGGGAAACCGGACGCTGGGGAAGCTTGGGCAGATGCACTGAGGGCGGAGGTGGCGTTGGCGGCTGCTTTGTTGCCATGACAAGTGCAGGCTTTCTGAGTGGCGGTGGCTTTTGGGGACGATGAGAGGGGATGAAGGAGGTGCAGAGACATTTTTGAAGGACCCACCTTGGCCTTTGCCATCTACCGTTCACTTTCTTCATCCAATCTCATTCCATCGGGAATGCATGCAGTGTGCTGGTGCCCCCAATTGGTGTGGGATTCAGTGGGACGTGCAAGGGAGGTAAGAGGAGGGGACTCAGGGGAAGGAAGTCGGGTGCAGAGGGTTGTGTCGGGTGGGGGTGGAGGTTACCAGAAGGGTTGAGGGGGTGTTGAACCTTGAAATGCACGTTTGAGGCAATGTGGGTAAACACAAGGTCCGGTGCAGAAGTCAGGAAGTGCATGTGGGGCTCACTGCTGGCAGCTGCGCACCGGCCTCATGGTTTGGAGGTTCGGACTGGGTCCGGACGGGTTCACCAGGTTCGGGCCCACCCCCGAACCCGGAACTGGACTTTGGGTCTGGTTCGGCCCCAGTGCCAAATCTTGGACCGGACCTGGGTCCGGTTCACTGAAGGTTCAGGTCCGGACCAAAGTTCGGAACTGAACTGCAGCATCCCTACCCAAGAGCCTGAGTATGAAGTCTAAGGTGCTATCAAATGGTAGGCGGACGAACAGACCGTGAAATCGGGGGATGAAGGAAGCCTGCCAATGCCATAGGGCGAAAAGAGAGACGAATGGGAAGGTAAGTGCAGTGAAAGGAGAGTCTAGACGCACAAGGGGAAGTACAACGTGTGGGTGGGTGTCCATGAATTAATCAATAATGATTGAAGCCTGAGATAGTAAAGTCTTAGAACCCAAAACAGGAAACAATATGGATAGGAACGGAGAAATTCCAGACGAACATGGGAGATGAGGCAGGACCGCAGGTGAGGCCGCGAGGGTGCGTGAAGTTTGAGAACAAAGGGAAGGGCACTTTGTGGCAGTGCAAGGTAACCGTTGGGTCAGTCTTCAAGTTGCTACTAGTACGGGCCATAGCAGGACTGACCCAATAGTTACAGTAGTTGCCTTACACCTACAAGCGCCACTGAGCGCCGTTACACTATGGGCGCTTGGTGGCGCTTGTTTCTACACACATCCGTGATTCCGTCTTATAGTACACTGGTACAGATGTACAGTATATACAACGCCCTGGAAGGAGCAACTTGAAAGTGCCAATCTGAACATAAATGGTGAATTGTGATCTAAAATTTGAATCCGGTTAAATTAGTAGTAGCCTTATGTCCCCCCATTTCCAGCAAACGAGCAGGACGTGTTCTGTTCATGATCTCCGAATCCAAGTTACGCGACTCTACAAGGACTGGAAAGTCTGGAAGATAAACTGGTCTGAGTGAGAACTGAAATGCCTGCGCATTTAGCTGAATTTCAGCATCAACCTCAGCATCGTTGTAGTCTATGATACGAAACTTGAAGGTCTTTTGTGGCGTGTTATCACTCGGTAACAAACTTTCAAGTTCCTTCTGCACTCACTTGACTACAGTAGTTGACCGTCCTCTGTCCGCTAAATCAAGCTCAGGCTACAGTACTGCCCATAACGCGTGCTTTTGGTTATAGCGGTGACAGACATATGCCATGATGGTGAGTTACGTTTGGCCTTCCCCGTTGGTTGGGTCATAAATGAGACCTTATGCCCAGTTCAGTAATCCTAACCCTAAACACGTGTCCTTTTTGGGATCAAAGAAGTTGAAAGAGAACCGGCACATGCCGCACATTACTTTGGTCACTGGTCAACATTCAACAAGGATCCCCTTTTCGAACAATGTTGGATTGTATCTGTGTCTGTACCCCTCAGATGGATGATCAAAGACTATTGACTGATATGGGATGTTCTAAAGTCGTCCTGCATCGAAATACGCCCCCGTCCCTCGTAGCCTGGAATGCCCTGATCGGAGCCTGAGAAACGCAGGTGAACTTGGGTCAGATTTCTAGTCTCCTTCACAGCAATTTCCAGCAAATCGCCTAGGTCTATACTATTACAAACAACCACAAGTCATCAGGTTTGATTGTCATGCTCATGCTGTGCGTACTCCACTGTGCTTATGAACATGACTTCGTTCTTAAGTTGTGTAGCACCGTCGTGTTAACTCAGATTTCTTTCATGTGATATCCTGTGTTGCATTTACAAGGGAGTCTCAATGGAATAGAGACGCCTTGTCAGATGTTGGTCGTAACAAAATGCCCCCATTTCATCAGCGCAGAGTTAGAAACGATACCGTAATTTGACAATTCCAAGCCCTCACCCTGTGCCTGGGGACGAGACATCACTGATGGCTCAAAACGATATACAGTTGTTTTTTTGGATTCCATTATTGTGCGCCCAGGGGTACAGAACTCCACGTAGCACTGGATATACAGTGTATATATATCCCGTATCACTATCAAGTACCTCACCCAGGAGGTCTTCATCTCGAACCCATTCTGTCATCCACTCATTCCTTCCCAACCCTCGATGGTCGACTTTAGTGATCCCACCGTGCTCACAAGGGAGATCTGTACGAATGCTTTTCAACCCATAATCTGATACCAGGGCTTAGGAATCCCTTTTTTACAGTGGCAGTCGAGAAGTTCTGGCATGCCCTCACCGGTTTATTTATGTGCTCTGCCTCCCCCCTCACCCGGATGTTGTGCCCTTACTGACAATTAATCTCTCACTCATAGCTGGGAGTTCGTCACCACTCTTGATTATGAGTGGAGTATCATACGAGGGCATCAGCCCTACCAGTGGACGATTTGGGTCAGTAGTAATGCCTATTTTGAGCTTTGTCATTCCACTCAAGTGACTGTATTGATCCCCTCACTAGTTGTACTCCCTTACACGTGTGGCCATGCTTTCAGGCATCATACTTCTCATTATAAGTCAAGACGTCACAACACAGTACGACTGCCAGGTTGGTGCCGTGCCCCGTTCTACTTCACATCATCATCTGACCAACTTCGATTCTCAGGCCACGAACACCATGGAGCTGGTGAGTAAAATCTCAAACTCCCTCCCTCTCCGGAAAAAGCACTTAGCACGCTCTTGTCTTCTTATTTCCAGGTCTGCGCTTACACCGCCTTTTCTGCTGCTTCCTTCTTAGTTGTGCTTCGCATGTACGTTGTCTTCCACACCTCTGAGCCACAGACATCTTCCCGGAATAAGCACTCATGACTGCCGCCAGTATTGCCATTTGGAACAAAAATAAAGTCATTTCGGGAATTGCAATCAGCGTATGGCTGAACAATACTGTGTTCTGTATTCTATGCAAGTTCCTGCCCCTCACACTTGACGGTACAAGAAACTCATGTATTCATGGTTTGATTGGCCATAGGTGTTGTCAAGGTTAGTTTTCCATCGGAGCTATTTCTAATCTCTGTACTTATCCTGATTGCAGATTTGTGCTGTATGGGTACCTGACGTCTCCACCTGCAGCGTGCTCAATGTTGAGAGCAGCAAACTTGCTGTCATTGTATTGCCTGTCACCGACCTTGTCCTACTTCTTATAATGTTTGTTGGTTTACTCAACCTACATTATAAGGGATGTGGGATGGCAGGTCTCGCCAGCCTATTATGGAAACAGGTGGAGTAATCGTTGCCAGCCATGTTACCCCCAAAGGGCTGACCCGCCTCTTTTTGTAAGGGTGTCATTTGGCTTTCGCTTGCCATCGCTGTGGAGATCTTGCCGGCTGTAAGCCCGTCTCGTCCCGTACGCCCATTCTGAAATTTCATCACTGATATACATCACAGGTATTCTTTATCTTAGAGCTGCACTGTACGTATTTTATCCCAGGGCTTTCAGTGATGATGGTTACCAGTGACTGATGTCAATTCCGTCCCAAATGTCAGATCCACTCAATGTCGTACGTATGTGTTGGCCACATGTTGTGCGAGACTATGGCCTTCTCATGCTCTTCTGTGACAGATCCTCCAGCCTCCCGCTGGAATTGCGATGTCAATTGCTGCGACACGGATGTACTGTTCCCTGACAGACTCTACCTCTGAGCTGACAGACAGGTGCAACTCCCTTCAATTCCTTCCCTCCCCGCTCTTACGGTGGCCGATATCGGTTTGATGCATCCAGCACCATCCAAATAACTTCACTCACCCAGACGCCGGCCATCTTTCACCTTCCCTTTGGGCTGGAAGAAAAAGTTGGAACAGTTTGATTGAGACTTGAGATGTCCACTGATCGAGTGTCAAGTTCGATATTACAGTCAAGCTTACCCAGCTTGTAGAACAAGGCAGAGCCCTGTCCGAGTCAAACCCATGTTTCCCTGATGTTCTTTCCTGGATTTCCTACTACCATAATGTAGCATAGTCGTAGACACAAGTGGGCAACGCGTGTTTGATACCCAATAAAATGCATTCACTCGCTTTCAGTGTCCCATGGAAATCAGATACTTGTTGTGCTCATACAATAGTCGGCAATGGGCTCGGGAGGTGACAGCCGCTGACAACTGTCAGTGGTGGTGGCACTGCAGGGGATTGTCCACACCGAAACCGGTCGGAACGGCCCGAGCCCAGAAACGAACATTGAACATTAAGTTGAACCCTCATCATGGAGTCGTCCTTGTCATCATTCGCCAACCCAGGTCCGTGACTGTGGTTCATACCCCAACCACTGTAATTGCCGCATTTCTGCACCACTTCCACACTTTGCAGATGCAAAATAAGATTACTACGCAGGTCCATATTTTTCAAGGCCCTAGAAGGCGAAAGATGCCAGTCCTAACTCGATGGTGACTCGGAGCCAAAAGTGAAGGTGCTCAGATCACCCGGCCCTCTGTCTGCCCCGTTACAGCCTGTCACTACGTGCGAAGTAAGAAGATGAAACGCGTTCACGGATTTCGAGTCACGTGGCTTCAGTAGGAACGTATGTCAGATTCGCAGTGAAGATTGGTCGGACTACTCTCTGCCCTGCCTCGAATCTCAGAGGCACTGGCATTTGATACCATCATTCTATATTATGCTAAGCAGCACAGGTATCCCAGGTCTTGTGATTACATTGTCGATCACCGCAACGCAGGTGCACCGCTCACTGATGTTTGTCTTGGGTCCGCTGTGTGATGCTATCCTCTTCCTTTTTTCTCAGCGTTACCTGTCGTGGATGGCCCATAGCAGACAGGAAACCTTGGGTGATAATGCAGCGTCGGGCGCCACGTGGATCCCTGCTGTGCCTATTCCTTTCAACCAGATTTGCGATTAGTATCCGACATGATGTTCGATGAGGCATCACGCGTCACGACTCGTACAACAGCAGGCACGCTCAGCCTTCCGACAGATCACATGGGCTGAGCTATGGAAAGACCAGGAGAGCAGCATGGAGCAATACTAGTTATTATGTAGTAGTTATATTATTGTCCTCTCGTCATCATGTTAGATTGGTGGGGTTTACTGGGTCGGCACGTACTACACTGTAAAGTTTGAAGGCCCTGAATTTCAGTAGTCGAATCATGAGATAAACTACTGAAAAAAATTGCTGAAAATGACTGAAAAAACAGTAAAAAAGTCATTAAAATTCCACCATAAAACTTGTGAAATTTTCAGTAGATTTACCCACTGAAATTCAGCGAAAGCGCACCCAATTCAGTACCTAAAACGCAGCTTTTTCAGTAATTTTTCAGACACTTTTTGCTGTTTTTTAATGTGTTATTTGTTGTTTTTTTCATGCGTTATTCACTGTTTTTTTCACTTGTTATTTGCTGTTTTTTTCATGCATTATTCACTGTTTTTTTCACTTGTTATTTGCTGTTTTTTTCACGTGTTATTTGTTGTTTTTTTCACGCATTATTTGTTGTCTTTTTCACGTGTTATTTGCTGCTTTTTTCACTTGTTATTTGTTGCTTTTTTCATGCATTATTCACTGTTTTTTTAATGAAAAAAAGTATGGAATGTTATATTATCAGCCAACTATGCTACATAAGGATGTATCAACAGTATAGTATGGGTGCATGGGGAAACCAGGAGACTGAGCACCATTGGGGAGAATGTCAGGTGCAAGAGAGTATCTGGGAGCTTTGGTTTCGCTGTTGTTGGGTCCAGCAATATCTCCAGTGTGCATGGGGAGCGTGCTGGCGTCGTTGCCTGCTCTCCACATGTGGATGCTACGCTTGGGCTTTGCGTGCTGTCGGGAGACGAGGCCAAGCGTCATGTCCAAGTAGCCCATCAAGAAGAGGAAAAACGCAGTGATGAGCATGAACTTGCCAACATGGTAGGAGAGAATCATGGCTCCAATGCTAAATGGGGCGATCACACACAATTTGAGCTCAGTTGCGACAAGTATGGCAAGAAGGAAAGGGAGATGTACAGTCCCTGGAAGATCCTGAGCGAGCCAAGGCCAAATTGCGAATGGAGCACCAGGAAAAAGCAATTGAAGAAGGACATTGACCAAGAGATCTCAGATAGGATGAGGAAGACAAGTTGGAAGATAATGAAAAGGTGATTGATGACTGCCCAGAACACACCTGCTGGCCAATCAGGAACGGTGCTACCTCTGGAAAAGCTGGGTCAGCATGACCTGAACATCAGGGTAGTGCACAAGGGGGACGAGCACACCCTACATAACCACAAGTTCCGTCACTGGCATGTGGATCACGTTGGGCCTTGTTGACAGCCCGAACATCTCTGACACCATAGTGACGATACTGCTTGCAAATGTGAGCAACAATGCGACGATGCTCAGCACCCGGATGGCATTGCCAATTGTGCGACAGCAGTCGTGTGGACGATGAGGGTGTGAAGGGGTAACACAAGGAATGGAGAGAGAGCAATCTCCTTGTGCGGCATCGATGCGTGCTCGCTGGCCTGTGGCCAGTCAAGTCAGGCGAGGAGGTCAGACATGTCGCGCGATGGGAAAAGCAGTCAAAGGTGCTCTATTCGTGGGACTAACTGGCGATGGTCAGTATGGAGAATATCTTGTGAGGAGGTTGGACACTCACCAGTGAACACAGCCTCGGGTATCAGCGACGGGGTGTGGGATAAAAAATGTCTAGGCAAATTTGACAACGTTAATCGGTCTTGAGCACTGAGTGCAAAAAAAGACATACGAGAACAAGAAGACACTGTGCAAATGGATGGCAAGAAGGTGGAGAGGTGAGAATGTTAGTAATAAAGTAAAATATATAGTGTTCCAGCACCATATGTGAAAGTAACCCCAAGTCAAGGGGATTTTAGAACCGACAAGGAAGATGTTGATTGCTCTGAATAAGGGGAGTGAACACAGTGACCAGTGACCTTGACATGTGGTGCGGATAAAATTTGATCAAGTTCTGCTGTGCTATCCACAATGGGGGGGATCGAAAGGCACTGAATTTGACTGAATATAGAAGACGGGTTTTTCATATGGACACTGCAAAAGGTCAAACTGAAGTACTCATGACAGGACATGACGGCTTTTTTGTACTTGGCACTATGGAAGCTGACATCCCGTCTTTTGCCTCTTCTGACAAGACCAGCACTGAGCGTGAGTGCACTAGCATGATGAGCGGCCGTCGATAATGTCTCGGCTGCTCTGGGTCCATATGGCCATCGGTTTAGTGCTGGTGGTGGGCAGACGGCGGGTGCGGGGCCCTGTGGCAAAGCATAGGTGGGATTCAAGCCAGAGAAAATCAGCAAAGCATGATGGCGAGAAAGAGGGGTACTCACCCGAAAGTGGTGACAAACAGCAGTGGTCACGGGTGCGGCCCTAGGGCAAGGCGGAGGTGGGATTTGAACCAGAGAAAATCAGTGAAACACAATAGCAAGAAAGGGGGGCACTCACCCAAACGCAGTGACAAAATAGCAGTGGTTACAGGTGCAGCCCTGAGGTGAGGTGCAGGTGGCATTCGAGCTGGAGAAAATCAGCAAGACACAAGGACAAGAAAGAAGGCACTCACCTGAACACAGCGATGAAATCTTGGTGCCCATGGGCACAGATGTGGGGCAAGGCACAGGCAATTCAAGCTGGAGAACATCTCAGCAAGACATGACAGCCAGAAAGAGGGGGACACCAACACCATTCATTTCAATATTCCAGTCAGAAGCTGATGGTGGTCGTACATGAACTGGACAATGTGATGAGAAGACTTTGTTGGCAGGGATGAGGAATATGACTTACCAGCGACACCTATCGATCCAGAGTGGACCATGCTTTGAGGGGAAATGGGGGGCAGACGTGAGCATGTTAATGAGGGTACCAGTAAGAAAAGAGAAGTTCAACTCGACAGATCCCACATTCCAACCACCAATCATGTGGTCACGCTTTTGGATTGGCTCGGTCTGACGCATGATGCTTGCCAAAGATGATGCCCCCACAAGAGTGAGCGGGAGCTTGATGCAAAAAACCATGAACAACTGCAGAGACGGTGACAGTGTGTCACTGTGAGGGTATGAGAGAGACATGTAAGAGGGATAACATTTTTGACTGTGTGCACATTGGTG
>Ga0307510_10011401_pt1 | contig 10558 bp, 9 predicted proteins | sample 12_EM_MG_FD_207224 | JGI IMG/M metagenome (GOLD analysis project Ga0307510, IMG submission 207224) | Populus trichocarpa ectomycorrhiza microbial communities from riparian zone in the Pacific Northwest, United States - 12_EM | ecosystem: Host-associated > Plants > Roots > Unclassified | place...
CGCGCGTCCAAAGCGCGTCTTGTCATGTGACATTGTTGATGACCAGTTCCTTGATAGGTCATGTGTTATCTTCCCAGGGTCACGGGGTCATAGGTTCCCAGGGTCACGTGCTGATAAGTCACGTGATATACAAGTGGCGAAGGGGTCACGTGATGAGTCACGTGTAGGGTCATGTGATATGTTCCCACAGTCACGTGGTGCTGAAGTTACAGGTTTGTAGCTGAGACTGGGGGGCGTGAGTACCGCTCGCGACATCGATTGCTTCATTACAGGGGATAAAGACAGATGCTTTTGAGCAATCTGTGTCAGTGATGGTGAGGATGGTATCATATCCTCCTGATAAGGGTAACTTGGTGATGAAATCCATGGCGACGGTTTCGAAAGGTCGAGCATTTTCAGTTGGGGTGATAGGGAACATAGGGGGATGAGCGGGATGAGTGTTGACTTTAGTCATTTGGCAAGTAGCGCAGCCTTTGATATACTCAGTTACAAAGATTTTCATTCCAGGCCACCAGTAGTAGGGTGTGATAAGTTGGAGGGTTTTGGTAATTCCGGCGTGTCCAGCAGTTTTGTGGTCGTGAAAAAGGGATGTTACTCCCCTCCTAAGGTCATTGTCTGCCACGACAACAAGTGCCGTTCCATGGTGCCAGTGAGTGCCATCCAGTAAGGATAGGTTGTGAGTTGGTGCCCATTGTTTGAGTGTTTTCTGGTGTTGATATTGCGCTAGCTTGATTCTTGAGTCCAAGTTGTCTCCTATGCTGTCCATGTCGAATACGCGGATTGAAGTGTGCTGGTCACAGAAATATTGGTCCGGCCATACAGTGGTGTCTTCGTTGATTTCGTTTGGTCCTTCATAGTCAGGTCGCCTAGATAGTGCGTCTGCTCGGTTGGTAGCCCCAGGTTTGTACTCCAGTAGGATGTTATATTGCTCGCATTCTGGTAAGTAACCAGCAACACGTGGCCCAATTTTGCGGGGCTCTCTGTAGTACCTAAGGTTTGTGTGGTCAGTATACACCAAGACAGGGATTGTTGTTCCTTTGAGCAAGTGAGACCAGCAGCGAAGTCCTCTCATGACTCCGAGGAATTCGCGGTCGTAAATGGGGTAGTTTTGCTCGGTTTGCGTGAATTTTTGGGAGTGGAATCCCACCAGTCGTTGTGGTCCTGGTTTCTGAGTGCCGTCTGGTTTGGTGATAGGGGGGTCCCGTTGGTAGAGTATTGCTCCTGTGCCGACTTGTGAAGCATCGGTTTCGAGCTCAAATTGTCTGTCTGGATCGGGTCTGACTAGGATGGGTGTGCTGGTGATTAGGGTGATAAGTTTGTCTTGGGCCTCGATTTGTTTGGGTCCCCATTCGAATGGTACGTCTTTTCCGGTAAGTGCTGTGAGTGGCGCAGCGATGATGCTGAAGTTGGGGCAGAACATGTGGTGGTATCCAGCAACTCCTAGGAATCTGCAAACTTGTCGTTTGTCTTTGAGTACGTGTGGATAATCCCTTAGTCTGGCGACTTTGGCTGGGTCGACAGTTGCTCCTTCCTTTGAGATTTGAACACCTAAGAAGTCCATTTGTGGCTGCATGAAGACGGATTTTGACAGTTTGAGGTGTAGGCCATGACGTGCAAGTAAGTCGAATAGGAAGTGAATGATTTCGATGTGTAATTTGAAGTCTTTGAGGAGGGTGCCTATGCCACAGTTGTCCATGTAGTTCTGGAGGATGCGCCGTATGTCGTGTATGCCTTTCTTCTCAAAGTGTTCATATAGTTCCTTGAGGATACCGTTCATGAATCGCTGGAAGCTGGCTGGTGAGTTACTCATCCCAAAGAATATGACTTTGGGTTCGAATAGTCCCCAATGTGTTTTGAATGCGGCCTTCCATTGATCGCCTTCCTGTATGCGGATATTGTTGTAACCCCAGCGGATGTTGAACTTGCTGAATAGTTCCATTCCTTGCAAGTTTTTGATACACTGTTTGAGATTGGGAAGTGGGGTAATGTCCTTTCGGGTGACTGCATTGAGGGGGCGATAGTCGATGATATATCTTTTCTCCTTCGAGTCCTTTTTAGGGACCATGAAGGTGGAGAAGCCATAGGGGGAGTCCGATGGTGCGATGTAGCCTTTTTCCAAGTTTTTGTTGATGAATTTGTTCTCCGCTTCCTGCTCATCTCTTGAGAGCGGGTAGACTTTGCAGTTGAAGCGAGTAGGGGCGGTGTCCATGAGTATGATTTTGTGGTCTCTGTCTCCATGAGCTGGCGGGAACTTGTTTGCCTCTTCATCCGAAAATAGTGCCGTATGACGTTTGAATTCTTCCAGGAGGGTTACTTCCTCCTTCCCATGTTCCGATGCGTACTTATGGGCCATTTCGACTGCCGTGTGGGTGCGGTTGACTTCTACCGGGCCTTCCCTCATTTCTGAGGGAGTTACTCCCGACCATAGAGCGCACTCTTGTGCCTCAAGGATGAGGTCTTCATTTCCTTGGTTCTTCTGTTTGAGCCATGTTTTTGCTTGTTGAAGGGTGCCGTGGAGTAGGGTTTCGATTTGGACTTTTGGTCCCTTGAGTTTGCTTTTCTCCCAGTCAATGTCTGGATTGAATTTCTTGAACCAGGGGTAGCCAAAGAGCATTCGATCGCAACCTAGATTCATGACATAGAATCTTGTTCGTTCTTTCTTGTTTCCCTGAGTAACAAGTAGGTCGCAAGCTCTAGTGATGGTTCCAGCTTGGTTCATAGTTCCATCGACATTGTATACTGCCTGTGAGTAAGGGAGTCTCTTGGTTCCTAAGCGAAGTTTGTCAATAGTAGTCTGGTCGATAAAGTTTTCTGTTGCTCCAGTGTCGAGCAAGATTGTTTCTTCTGCCGTCCCTCAATAGTGTATGATTGGAACTTTGAGTTGTATTGAATTTGATTTATTTACGAACACACTATCGAGTCGGAAAGCCCTAACTAAGGCAGCTAGTTTCGGGCCTTGGGAAAATCCTTTGGCATGAGTTTCCCGATGAAGTCCAGCTTGGTCTCTTCATCAAAGGAGTCCATGTTCTCCTTCATGTATTCAGCGAGACTGTCAAGGTTACTGAAGTCTGGCATAATGGGTGTGGCGTGAATCCTAGTGGATTCCCTGGTATTGTTGGAGCGACCGCTGAAGTTACCGTGGTCAGCTTGTTTCTTGCGACAATCCTTGGCCCGGTGTCCCTTGATTTCGCAGTAGAAGCACAAGTTGCTTCTCATGAGTTCTGCTTTCTTGGCTTCAGAGTGCTGTTGTCCTCTGCCAGTGGTGGCATTGATGTCTGAGGTGACTGTAGCGTCAACGTCCATATGATATCCTCCTTGAGAGGTGGTGCGTCGGTCGTTCTTGTTCCTCCAGTTGTTGTTTCTTCCGTAACTGCCTCTTCCTGGGTTATTGACCTGCCTAGGGGCCAGTTTGAATGCTTGGAAGAGTCCCTGACATCTCTGGGTGAACTCGGCTGCCGCCTTCCATTTGAGATGGAATTTGCGGGCCTGTTCTTCCCATTCTTTGAAAGTCCAAGGGTCTTTAGCGGTGGGGTCAAAGGTGGGGGAATTAATGATGGCGCTAGTGAGTCCTTGAGTCATAGCGTGCTTGAGAGTTTCGATGGTTCCCTTGTCGTCTAGGGGAACATCTGCTTCAAAGGCGAGTTGCTTGAATTTGGCGAAGAAGTCGTTGAGACTATCTCCTTGCTTGAGTTTGCATAACTCCTGGTAAGCTTCGGATCGATGATTCTGGTTAACAAACGCATTTCTGAATCGTTCCAGGTAATTGTTCCAAAGGTCTTCGTCTGTTTCTTGGGCTCCTTCGTCCATTGCTTTGTTAAGTGTTAGGAGTTGTTCTCCTTTCCAGGCATCTACACGAGTGCTGTCCATGTAGCTGAGCATGGCCACAATTCTGGAGTAAGGTTTCTTCATGGTGTCATTGTTTCGGTTTACTGCAAACCATAGGTCCCAACTGAGTAGGAACTTGGTAGTCTTGTTTCTGTCTCCATCAAATATAAATGGAGGATTTCCTTTGAGGGTGCCATTAGAGGTGCTCGTGATGACATTGATCCTCTGCGCTTCTTGTTGGACTTGTCCAGTAGCGACATTAATTTCTTCCTGTTGTCCTGCCATTGCGGTTGGATGATCTGGGGTGTTGGGGCAGGTAGGAAGCTGCTGAAGTGCTGTGGTAACTGCTGCGATAGTAAGAGGGATGCTGGCCTCTTGTTGGTAAATGATGTGGTTGGGATGCTGAGGGTCTGATATGATCCACCAGCCGACGTCTGGGCCGTTGTATATGCCTGATTGATTGGTTTCCCACTGGTTTTGTCTGAAACAGAGTCTAACCCAATGGTAAGTTCCATTGGCCTCGATAAATTCGATAGGCGCATGCTGTCTTCTTGGGGTATCAAGGTAGTATCCAGTGTCGGGATGTCCTGGTCCTTGATCGTCGAAGTATACGTTAACTTTAATGTGTTCTGGGAGATCGTCCTGTTGTCTCCTGAAGATTTGTGTAGACTCGTTGCTGAGTGTGTATGTCTGGGTGGTCGCCACGATGGTAACAGCTCTGTGTTCCAAGAGCTTGTAGGAAAGCCTAACTTGTGTTAAGGTCCAAGGGCCTTAAAGACGCAACGTGCGTGGGTTGGTTTGGCGACGACTGGGATTGCTCAGTGGGTTGTCCTCCTGAGGCAATGATCACGTGAGTAGCGCGGTATCGGTTGGCTACACAGTATAACAAGTAAGTCCCCAATGATAAGGGCGACTCCTAAGTGTTCTGATAGAAGTAGAGGGGGGTAGAGCTTCAAAGGGGATTTGAAGCGACTAAGAGTTCGGGCTGTTTGACTCTGAGAGTCCTGGGTGGAAGCTACAAGTCTTGGATTGAAAACCAAGTTAGGCTTAGGGCCTAACTGCTAAAAGTACAAGCGCTTATATACAAGTGAGAAGTAATGGGTCACAGGAGTCACAGAATAATACTGTCATGTATAGTAAGGTTCATCATGAGCTGGCAATCCATAATGGGTTAAATGGTGATGCTGCAGAGTGCTGCGGACTGCGGAGTGATGGCATGTGATATCTGACTGCGGAATGGTCAGGTGATCTATCAGGTGACTTGTCAGGTGATTTGATGGCGGTCCGAGCAGCGCGTAAGGGAGCAAGTGGGGAACGAGTGACCAAGAGCGCAGAATAAATGGTGGAAAATAGCAGAAAAATGATGGTAGGGCCCAGGATCGTAACATTGGGTGTGATATTGCTGGGTAATTTTAGATTTGTTCCTTCTAGCCAGACCTTCAATCCCGTGGGGAATGGTGTGAACTGCAGATGTTCTTTGATCCAGGATTCTTGCGCTTTACGTTGGGCCTCTTGGGTGGCTTTCCTGGCTTCTTCGATGGATAAGAATCGTTCTTCTAGGGATGGGATGGTGGTTTTTCTGGTGGGTTGGTGTACTTGGGGGGTGTATCCAATAAGCAAATCATATGGGGTTTTCTTGGTAGTTGCAGATGGCCATGAGTTTTTGGTATATTGAGCGAGCGGGAGCCATGCGTGCCAGTTGTTCTGTTGTGTTCTGCAGAATACTCAGAGGTATTGTTCTAAGGTTTGATTGGTTCTTTCACTTGCCCCATCGGTTTGAGGGTGATATGCCATGCTGATGTTCTGATGGATGTTAAGAATTCGACAGAGTTCTGTTGAGAATTTCAAGACAAAGTGGACGTTGCAGTCCGAGATGATTTTATGGGGAATGCTGTAGTGGGGAATGACGTGATTGAGGTAGAGTAATGCAACTCCTTCTGAGTCAATGGTCTTGTGACAGGGAATGAAGATGGACGCTTTGGAGCAATCGGTGTCCGTGATCGTGAGAATGGTGTCGAAACCACCTGACTGTGGGAGTTTAGTGATGAAATCCATTGCAACGGTCTCAAAAGGTCACGCATTGTCTGCGGGGGTGATGGGAAACATGGGTGGATGGGTAGGATAGGTGTTGACTTTGGTCATTTGGCAAGTAGCGCATCCTTTGATGTATTCAGTGACGAAGAATTTCATGTTGGGCCACCAGTAATAGGGTGTGATTAATTGGAGGGTTTTGGTAATCCTGGGATGCCCAGCGGTCACATGGTCATGAAAAAGGGAAATTACTCCCCTCCTAAGGTTGTTGTCTGCCATGACAACTAGGGCGGTCCCGTGATACCAGTGAGTGCCATCAAGTAGGGATAGATTATGTAATGGTGCCCATTGCTTGAGTTTTGGTTGATCAGGGTATTGCGCTAGTTTGACCTTGCTATCCAGGTTATCGCTGATGCTATCCATATCAAATACACGGATTGAGGTGTGATTTTCACAGAAGTATTTGTCAGGCCAGACAGTGACGTCTTCATTGGCAGGATTTATTCCTTCATAGTCAGGTCGTCTGGATAGGGCGTCTGCACGATTTGTTGCACCAGGTTTATATTCCAGAATTATGTTGTATTGTTCCCTTTCTGGTAGATAACCAGCAACCCGCAGACCAATCTTTCTGGGATCCCTGTAGTATCAGAGGTTGTTGTGGTCTGTGAATACCAAAACTGGGGTTGCTGTTCCTTTGAGTAGGTGGGACCAGCATCGTAGGCCATGCATAACTCCTAGAAATTCACAATCATATATGGGATAGTTTTGTTTGGTTGTGGTGAATTTCTGGGAATGGAATCCTACTGGTCTTCATGGGCCTAATTTCTCTGTACCGTCAGCCTGTTTGGTTGGGGGGTCGCATTGATAGAGTATTGCTCCTGTGCCAATTTCTGACGCATCCGTTTCAAGTTCGAATTGGCGACTTGGGTCTGGTTTGACAAGTACTGGGGCATTGGTGATGAGGGTAATGAGTTTTTCTTGTGCATCTTTCTGTTCTTGACCCCATTCGAATGGTACAGTTTTCCCAGTGAGTTTGGTAAGTGGGGCAGCAATAATGGAAAAATTTGCACAAAACATGCAATGGTAGCCGGCAACTCCTAGGAATCCTCAGACTTGGCATTGGTCTTTGAGTTCCCTTGGGTAGTCCCTGAGACCTGCGACTTTAGCTGGATCAATAGTAGCTCTGTCTTTAGATATCCTGACACCCAAGAAGTCCATTTGGGGTTGCATAAAGACCAATTTTGATAATTTGAGGTGAAGTCCATGGCGTGCAAGGAGGTTGAATAGGTAGTGAATGATTTCAATGTGGAGCGCTATATCTTTGAGTAATGTGCCAAGACCACAGTCGTCCATGTAGTTCTGTATCATGCATCGAATATTGTGGATACCCTTTTGCTTGAAGTGCTTGTATAATTCTTCCAGTATGCCATTCATGAAGCATTGAAAACTGGCAGGGGAGTTTGACATGCCAAAGAACATAACTTTTGGTTCAAAGAGACCTTGACGTGTTTTGAATGCGGCTTTCCATTGATTGCCTTCTTGGATGTGGATATTGTTGTAGCCCCAACGAATGTCAAATTTACTGAATAATTCCATTCCTTGCAGATTTTCAATACATTGCTTGAGGTTTGGGAGTGGGGTGACATCTTTTTGAGTGATGTTGTTGAGGGGGCGGTAGTCAATAATGTATCGTTTCTCCTTTGAGTCTTTCTTTGGAACCATGAATGTAGAAAAACCGTATGGGGAGTCCGAGGGTGCGATGTATCCTTTGGCTAGATTTTCGTCCAAGAATTTGTCCTCTGCTTCCTGTTTGTCTTGTGATAATGGGTAGACTTTACAATTGAAACGGGTAGGGGCAGTGTCTAGGAGTACAATTTTGTGGTCTCCTTCACCTCGAGTCGGTGGAAATTTATTTGCCTCTTCATCCGAAAATAGTGCCGTGTGATGTTTGAATTCTTCAGGGCATTTTATTTCCTCCTTCCCATGTTCCGATGTGTACTTATGGGCCATTTCTACTGCTGTATGGGTGCGGTTGACCTCCACTGGGCCTCCCCTCATTTCTGAAGGGGTTACTCCCATCCATGGAGTGCACCTAGTCTGTTGTGCTTCTAGTATGAGATCTTCATTTGCCAGTGCTTTGTTTTTGATCCATGTTTTAGTGCGTTGAAGAGTTCCAAGGAGTAGGGTTTCCATGTGGATTGCGGGTCCCCTTAGCATGCCGTTAGCCCAGTCGATATCTGGTTGAAATTCCCTGAACCATGGGTATCCCAAGATAAACCTATTGCGTCCAAGGTTGGTAACAAAGAAACATTGTCGTGTTTTCTTGTTTCCTTTGGTGACTAGTAGATCGCAAGCATGAGTAATAATACCATGTCAGTTGAGGGTTCTGTCGACATTGTAAACGGGTCAGTTATAGGGGAGTTTCTTGGTTCCTAGGTGTAGGCGAGCAACAGTAGTATGGTCGATAAAATTTCAGTGGCTCCAGTGTCCAGTAATGCGATTTCTTCTGCCTTCCCTCAATAGTGTGATAGCAAAATTTTAACTTGTATTGAATTTGATTTGTTTACAAACACACTATCAAGACGGAATGCCCTAACTATGGCAGCTAGTTTTGGGCTTCAGTAAAATCCTTTGGCATAAGTGATTCAACAATGCTCAGCTTGGTATCTTTATCAAGCGAGCCCATGTTGTCTTTCAAGAAATTGGAAATATCTCCAGGGGTCATGTCTGGTGCGACAGGTGCAGCGCAGTTGGTGGTGGGTTCACTTTTTCCAGGATAATTAGTGGACCTGTTATTGCCAGGACTGTTATTGGTTCTGCTTTCATAATTGCGGCGGTCCACTTGTTTCTTGCAGCAGTCCTTGGCATGGTGTCCTTGGATTTCGCAATAGAAGCATTGATTTCCTGCCATTAACTTGTTTTTCTTTGCTTCAGAGTGTTGTATACCTCTGCCAGTCTTTGCAGCGTCGACATCCATATGGTATCCTCCTTGAGAGGTGGTACAACGTCCTGGTCCATTGGTATGTCTTCCGCAAGGGTTTCCTCCTTGGTTTGGATTGATTCCAAATGCTCTGTACATTGCCTGTCGTTGTGGGTCGATTGGTTTAATATACTGCATCCTGGTTTTCCATTTGAGATGCTGTTTTCTGGTTTCTGTTTCCCATTTCTTGAAAGTCCAGCCAGGATCATCACTAACGTCATATCCAGGAAGTTGGATGACTGATCAGGTAAGTGGTCCTGCTAGGGCATTTTTCAGGAGTTCAATGGTGCCGCGATCATCAAGTGTGACATTAGCATCCCTTGCTAGCCTTTTGAAGTTGGCAAAGAATTCATCTAGGCTTTCCTTCTGGCGAAGTTTGATTAGTGCTTGGTACGCTTCTTCTCTGAGGTTTGTATTGGTATATGCTTGTTTGAAGCTTTCTATGAAACTATCCCAAAGAGTTTCATCTGTTTCTTGGGTTCCATCGTTCATCTTGTCGATGAGTTTGTCAAGCTGTTCTTCCTTCCAGGAGTCTACTTGTGGTCCGCTCATGTAGGAAAGGAGAGCGGTGATGCGTGAGTAAGGCTTCCTCATAGTGTCATTATGTTTGTTGGTCAACCTCCAGAGGTAGAAAGCGGTTAGGAAGGTTCTGCTTTTGGATCTGTCTCCATCAAAGATAGGTGGAGGATTCCCTTTAAGTGCACCATTGGTATTATAGTTGATGATGTTAATATTGGGTTGTGGTTGCCCTTCTGTTCCTGCGATAGTGGTGTTGATTTCTGCCATTGTGGTTTGAATGGATAACTGGGGTTGAACAGCGCCTGCTGGGATGGTGTTAAGAGGAATAGGGATTCCTTGGTGGACTGCTGCTTCAATTTGGGGAAGGATAGGTGCTTGTTCTGTGAACGGGTGACTTCCTTGGAGGGTTGTGATGTGATGAACTCCTCCTGCAAGGATTTCTTCTTCTGGTTGCTCGATGGCAGTGTGAAGTGTTGGGCTAAAGTGTTCTGGGCTGATATAATGTGGGTGCTGAGGGTCTGTTACTTGCCAAGAGCCAAGCTTTGAGGTATGAAGTATTCCTCCTTGGTTTGTGATCCACTGGTTGTTTTTCCAGAGGAGTCCTACCCAGTAATCTTCGTCTTCTACTTTGACGAATTCAACAGCTGCGTGTGTTCTCTTTGGGAGGTTGACATAGTATCCAGTATCTTTGTGTCCAGGTCCGTGATTTTCAAAGTATGCTTCTTTTTTGACGTGTTCTAGGAGATCGTCTTGTTGTCTCCTGTGAACTCTCTTGTCTTGATCAAGAGTTCTGATGAGTACTACTGCCACCAGGGTTGTGCTGGTATTTGTCCTGTGTTTCAAGGACATCTGAAGAAAGCCTGACTTGTGTTAAGGTCCAAAGAACCTTAAGGTGCGATGTGCGCAAAGATACGAGTGGAGGCAAAGCGTAGTCGCAAGGGGCTGCTAACCCTTAGCACAATGTAGGGGGTAAAAGGATGAAGTGGAACTTAATCCAGGGTCTGGGAGATGAGCAAGAAGAAAGGAGAGTCTCAAAGGGGGCTTTGAGACGACTCAAGAAATGAAGAAAAGACTTAAGAAGTCTCACAGTGGAAGCAACAAGATTTGGATATTAAACCAAGTCAGGCTTAAGGCCCAACTCTAGAAATAAGACCAGCTTATATACATGAGGGCAGCTACCATGACTAAGGAATAATACTACTA
>Ga0307510_10011403_pt1 | contig 10557 bp, 14 predicted proteins | sample 12_EM_MG_FD_207224 | JGI IMG/M metagenome (GOLD analysis project Ga0307510, IMG submission 207224) | Populus trichocarpa ectomycorrhiza microbial communities from riparian zone in the Pacific Northwest, United States - 12_EM | ecosystem: Host-associated > Plants > Roots > Unclassified | place...
GCGAACGAGGACGAGCTCAAGGACCCCCATGAAGCTGATTACCTAGAGTTCTTGAAGCGGTGAGATTCGGCTTGAACTTTCCGGACCAGGTTAACACTCAGTTTGCGTGGACCTAGACCGAATAGTGTACTGACCTTGCTATCAGGGCGATCCCTCACAATACTCAAGAATTTTCCAACGACCTCTCAAAGTTCAACATCGGCCACGATTGCCCAATCTTCGACGGCATCTGGGATTACTGCAGCCTGTACGCCGGCGCCTCCCTCGATGCTGCCAAAAAGCTAATTAATCACCAGTCCGACGTAGCGATAAACTGGTCCGGAGGTCTTCACCATGCCAAGAATCAGAAGCTTCCGAGTTCTACTACATAAATGACATTGTCCTGGCCATACTCCAACTCCTCCGAACCATCCCCGAGTATTATACATCGACATCGACGTCCACCACGGAGACAGTGTAGAGCAAGCGTTCTTCTCTACAGACCGAGTAATGACACTTCCCCTACACAAATACGACAAGGACAACTTTTTCCCCGTGACAGGCAATTGGGACGACATCGGAGGCGGCGCAGGAAAACACTATGCATTGAACGTACCGTCGAAAGACGGCATCGACGAGTCGTACGTTCGATCATTCAAGCAGATTGTGGAGTCGGTTATAGGAAAGTATCGTCCCACATCGGTAGTCCTCCAATGCGGCGCGGACTCGCTTGGGAGTGATAAACTCGGTTGTTTCAACCTCAATATCAAAGCCCACGGTGCATGCGTAGAATTCGTCAAAGGGTTTGGACTGCCGTTGCTCCTCGGCGGAGTTGGTTACACCCCGCGCAATGTGTCACGATTATGGACCTAGGAAACAGCGTACGCACATACCACTGGAATTGTCTTGATAGACTACTCGAGTAGAAGAATTCAAAAAGTCGATTGTAGACTTCTACCAGCACACTATAAGAACCTCTCAAGTATAGTACTCGCCTGCCTTTGCCAAGAATACCTCCGTGAGCCCAATATTTGGTGGGGACTCCAGCAAAATATCGGCTGGCGGAGGTATTCTTGGCAAAGACGAGCGAGTAGGATCCCGGTAATTGACCACCCCGCCAGGGCATTGGAGCTACCCCCCCGTATTAAGGTTTCTTGTATTTTTCTTTCATTTTGTCACCTAACCGCTCAAGAATCATCTTTTAGCTGTGTTTTTCTCCCCAGCACAACGCACCGATAGGAAATTCTACGCCTCACATAACTAGATTTTGGACATCAGGAATAGGTATTCGCAAGTCAGGATCTTAACTAAGGTTCATGGCTTACCCTTTGCGGTGATTTATTAAGTGAAACAAACCAGATAGGCATCGCCGGTTCGCTAGTCATGCTCTTATACAATGCCATTCGATGCAGACTCAGCCGTTTTCCCATGAGGTTTCCCTCAAAATCAAACAAGTCTTACCAGTAGCCGGACCCACATTGGAACCTGTGGTAAGGGGGGTACTCTCTCTTGCTGTGGTTACGAGTGATACCTCGTGACCACATGCGTCACCCCCTGTCCCCTCTCAGAATCTTTGCCCCTCTTCTTTCTTTCTTCTCTGTTTCTTCTCTTCTTTCTTTTTCTCTCCTAATCCTCTTCTTGTTCAATTAGCAATACAAGTCGTTCGCTTTCTCCGGTGGCCGCTCTCCTTTTGAACTTGTGTAACTACTCGCTTCCACTCCTTCACACCCGATAGTTCTCAACACAGAGATGGGAAACAAGTCTGCCTATATCGGCTAGGCAAAAAACAGAAATCGTCACTAGTAATTGATCCCGATCGTCACCGTTCTGTTTCGCCAGTGGCATACAATACTCAAGTACAGGTTCTCAAGTACTCGTACTGATATTGCGGGGACAATATTCCTCCACCCAATGAAAGGCGGCTATCGACACGTTGTAATACAGGAGGAAGGCCGAAGCCTGCATCTCCCAGGCTCATGTTTACCGCCAACGATTCGCTGTAGCTCTTGCAGTCGCAGGCTTATGCATATATCACATGAAGATATCAGAACAACAAGGGTGAGAAAAAAGTGCAATTCCCTTCCTCGAGAAACAGAAATATACGGCATTCCCCCATCCTCTCTCTCATACAAATTTTGTCTGTAAGACGCTAGTTTTGCACTTTGGCTGCTTACCTAACTTACTGTCACACCGGAAATATGTGAGTCTCTGTTCGCTTTTTTTATAACCCTCTCCAGGCGGCACCCTCCGAATTTATCACTTTAGCTTCGTAGCTTCGATGAACCCGACAATCGACCTGGATTACATGCAGAACTCGGGAATCTCCCACTCTATGCAGAGGAGGATGGCTGGTATTCAGTTCTCGGACCGTGGAAGGGCACCACCGATAACCAAGACAACCCGGAAGCCAACCCCGACATCCCAATTCCTCCGGTAAACCCTCCAAGAAACACCCGCCCAAATCCCACCCTCATATTCTACGAATACCCCAAGTGCTCTGGCAACAGGTTAGCAATCTCTCTCCATCCTCTACCTCACTCTCACCGAGCGCTATACTAACCTATACTCAACCCCCCCACAGCGGCCCCCACTCCTTCGCCCCCGGCCAATTCACCTGCCTGGAACCCAATTGCTCCTGGCCCAGCACCTTCAAGACCAAGCAAGCCTTCAACCGACACTACCAAGCTAAGCACCTCAACGACCGCCATGATTGCCCAGTTGTTGGGTGCTTGTATGTTGGAGATCGTGGGATCAAGCGGGCTGATAATCTTGCTGCTCACTTGCTGAGCAAGCATGGTATTTCCCGTGCTAAGCCGGCGTATGGGAATTAGGTTCGTTGGTGTCGGGATTGATGGTATCGTTCGCGCTTGTTGTTTTCCCACCTGCTTTCCTGATGATGGAATAGTCTTTTCCTTATGGACCCCTTTGTCTTCCCTAGTCCTTGTGATATTCTCCATCTACTCTTTTCCCAATTTCCCCTCTACATTCCACCCAGCTACGGTTTACCTTCCCACTGTTTTATCATATCTTAGTGCGCGGGTATCTGTTTCATGGCTGGAAAATACTTCCCCTTTGATTTTTTCTTTTTCTTCCCTCATTTAGTTCCCTTTCCTCTATCTTTCCATAGATCGCCCTCCGTGGCCGTCCATTTCCCATGCCCCTCCTTTGGTTCTTTTGATACGCCCAGTCATAGTCAATATACAACTGCGTCTCTCCTTGCACTTCGCGAGCGTATGAATATCCCTGGTTATCTGGAATTGATAATTGTCTACATAGCAGTGTTTTAAATGCGCGGAAAAGTCCTAGGAGACCCACATCCCGGGACTAGCCCAGACAGCAAAAGGAACATCGCTCCCGTAAAAAACCAAAGACGGCGATTATCACAAAGGACGACGGGCCCAAAAACCTGGGATATTCTAGAGGGACAGTAGCGGTAGGATAACTACTGTGGATGACTATGGGGGACTACGGGTGAAGACCGCTACGAGGCTGGATAGCAAGGGAATACCGGTAATAGTGGATCATAGTGAGTTACATGGACGACTGCCGATAGTATAATAATCCCAGTAGTAGAAGGTTGTATAGGAGCAGAGAGGAGCATAGGCAACAGGAAGCCCACACGATGGAGGAACACCGAAGTGTGGACGAGTGAAAGTTCTACTGCGTGAGCGGATATGTAGGGTTACGCTGAAGAGTTTTCAACCTTTTACTACTTAAGGTGAACCGTGGCCACCAAACCCCGTAGAGAATACACACCACACCATCTTTCTCCTATCAGCTTCGCCTCCGTCATCATGAAATCACCTCCATCAATATCCAGGAAATATCAAAGTTACGACGAATCACCGGCGCTTTGTGATGTAATTGATAGCATGACCCTGGCACATAAAGAACAACTGCCACATATCTAGAATTCATTATCTCTCGCATAAAGGGCAAGCAAAAATAAACCGGAAAGGGGGAATGAAATAGGAGCTGGGAGAGAACCAAAGGAGTCATGGTGAAGAGGAGTGAAGAGGAGGAACCGAAGGAAATGAAAGAGAAGAGATCACCTGAGGTTAGATTGAGAGTGAAGGGGGCGGATGTTATCGTGGGGAAAGTGAGGCTGAGAGAGGAAGACATTAGAATGTGAATGTTTTTCGGAGTTATGAATTTAAGGATGCTTGTTTTCCTTCTAATTGTGAAGATAGAACCAAGTTCAAGGCATCCTCCTCCGATGTCAAGCTTCCAGTTGTGCAGATAATCTTTTGATTCACTTGGAAAAATGTTGCATTTTAGACCACTGGAATTGCTTTAATAGCCTAGAAGAATTCCAAAAGTCGATTTTAGACTGCTATCGGCACACTGTAAAAACCTCTCAAGTAGGATCCCGGTAATTGTCCACCTCGTCAGTGCATTGGAGTTACCTCTCGTGTTAAAGTTTCTTGTATTTTCCTTTCATTTTGTCACCTAACCGCTCAAGAATCATCTTTTAGCAGTGTTTCTCTCCATAGCATAAAGCGCCGGTAGGAAATTCTACACATTCCGGCATAACTCAATATAGACTTCAGATCTAGGACATCAGGAATAGGTATTCTCATGTTAGGATCTTAACTAAGGTTCATGGCGGATAATATTTGTGATTTATTAGGTGAAACAAACCAGACAGGCATTGCCGGTTCACTAGCCATGCTACTCTACAGGCCACTTGGTGCAAACTCGGCAGTTTTCCCATCAGGTTTCCGATAGAATCAAACTAGTCTTACCACTAATCGGACCCAAATTCAGGTCGTAGAGGCGGTACACAAGTGGCTAGGCAAAAAACGGAAATCATCAGTCGTAATTAATCCCTGCTCGTGGCCGTCCTGTTTCGCAAGTGGCATACAATACCTAAGTAGTGTGTGCGCAAAGTCTGTCGAAATCCCCTCCCAGAGGCCGAGTGCGCACGCGAACGGAAGCCTCCAAGAACACATAATTGGTAGATTCCTTGATAATTTGATGAAGGAAAAATGTCTGTCGAACTCTCGGCACCAGGCTTGAGCAAATTCCGTCCGCCGGGTGGCCCAGAAGACTTAGAGCCAATGCGAGAGAATTTCCCACAACCCCCGGTACTCGTACTGGGACTTGTCTTGTACGGCGGGGACTTATCCCTCCCCAATGAAATGCGATTATCAATACGATGTCATGCGGCACTAAACCTTAAGCCTGCATCTCCCAGGCACATGTTTACCGCCAACTACTACTCGAGTGCTCGAGTATTCGTCGTGTCTCTTGCAACCGCAGGCTTATGCATATCTCACATTGTAATATTTTATTAGAACAGCAGGGGTACGCAAAAGTGCAATTTGCATTCCAGATCAACAGAAATATGCCGCATCCCCCCCCTCCCCTCTCTCATACAAACTTTGGTCGGAAGACGCTAGTTTTGCACTTTATCTGCTTTCCTACCTTACTGTCACACCGGAAATATGTAAGTCCCCGTTTGCTTTTTTTTTTTAACCCCCGCAGGAATAGATCGTTCTTTCTTCCCTCCATCGGACTCGACAACTGGCTCCGATTACCCGCAGGACTTGGCGATCTCCTACTCTACCCAGAGGAAGATGGGTGGTATTCCGTTCTTGGACCATGGAAGGGCACCACCGATAACCCCGACGATGCTAACGAAGACAACCCGGAAGCCAACCTCGACATCCCAATTTCTCCGGTAAACCCCCCCCGAAACGCCCGCCCAGATCCCACCCCAATATTCTGCGAATACCCCAAGTGCTCCGGCAACAGGTTAGCAATCCCTTTTCCCTCTACTCTACTCTCACCAAGCGCCATACTAACCGGTACTTTACCTCCCCCCCAGTGGCCCTCATTCCTGCGCTCCAGGTCAATTCACCTGCCTGACACCCAATTGCTCCCGGCCCGACCCTTTCAAGACCAAGCAAGCCCTCAACAGACACTACCAATCTAAGCACCTCAATGTCCGTGTGGATTGCCCAGCTGCTGGGTGCTTGTATGTTGGAGATCGTGGGATCAAGCGGGCTGATAATCTTGCTGCTCACTTGCTGAGCAGGCATGGTATTTCGCGTGCTAGGCCGGCGTATGGGAATTAAGTTTGTTGCTGTCATGATTGTTGGTATCGTTCGCGGTTGTTGTCTTCCCAGCTTTCCTGATGATCGAATAGTCTTCCTCTTATAAACTCCTTTGTCTTCCCCAGTCTTTGTGATATTCTCTATCACCCCTATCCCAATTTCCCCTCTACATTCCACCTAGCTACGGAATACCTTCCTACTCTTTTATCATATCTTAGTGCGCCCAGTAACTATCTGTTTTACCACGAGAAAATAAGTCTCTTTTTATCCTTTCTCTCTTCCCTCATTTCGTTCCCTTTCCTCTATCTTTCTACAAATCGCCCTCTGCAGGCGTCCATTTCCCTTGACCTTCTTTTGGTTCCTTTAAATACGTCCAGCCATAGTTCAATATACAATCGCTTCTCTCCTTGCCCTTCGCGAGTGTATTGATATATTCCCGATTATCAGGAATTGATAATTGTCTATATAACAATGTTTTAAATGGGCGGATGGGTCCTAAAATACAAACATCCCGGGACTAGACTGGACAGCGAAAGGAACATCGCTCCCGTAAAAAACCCAAGACGGCGATTATCACAAAGGACGACGGGCCGGAAAACCTGAGATATTTTCTGGAGGGACGGTGGCGGTAGGATGGCGGCTATGGATGACTATGGGGGACTACGGGTGAAGACCGCTACCAGACTGGATAGCAGGGGACTATCCGTAATAGTGGATCACAGTGAGTTACATAGACGACTACCGATAGTATAATGATCCTAGTAGTAGAACGTTGTATTAGGAGCAGAGAGGAGCACAGGCAACTGGAAGCACACGCATGATGGAGGAACACCAAAGTGTGGACGGGTGAACGTTCTACGGCATGAACGGATGTATAGGGTTACGCATGTAGAGTACTCAACCTTTCACTACTTAAGGTGAACCGTAACTAGCAACCTCCAGAGAGAATACACACCACATCTTTCTCCTATCCGCTTCGCCTACGCGATCGTGCCATCACCTCCATCAATATCTAGGAAATATCAAATTTACGGCGAATCGCTGGCGCTTTGTAATGTAATTGATAGCATGACCCTGGCACATTAAGAACAACGGCCACATATCTAGAATTCATTATCTCTCGAATAAAGGACAAGCAAACGTAACCCGGAAGTCAGAGAATAAAACAGCAACTGGGAGAGAAGCAAAGAAGTTCGGGTGAAGAGAGGAGAAGAGGAGGAACCGAAGGCAATAGAAAAGAGATCATGTGAGGTTGGATGAAAAGAGAAGGGAGCGGATGTTATTGTGAGGAAAGTGGGGCTGAGAGAGGAAGACTTTAGACTGTGAATGTTTTTCACCGTTCTGTATTTAATGATGCTTGTTTTCCTTCTAAGTGCGAGGATAGAATCAAGATCAAGACATTCTCCGCCGATTTCTGCTTTTCAGTTGCACAGATGGTTTTCTGACCTGCTTGAAAACTGTTGTATTTCGGACTAGTGAAATTGTTTTAGTAGCCTAGAAGAATTCAAAAAGTCGATCGTATACTTCTATCACCACACTGTAGGAACTCCCCAATTAGGGTACCTGTAATTGAGAACCTCGCTGGGCTATTGGAAATGCCTTTCCTAGTATATCAGGTCTCCTGTATCTTCTTTTTATTTCATCACACCCAGTGACTGAAATAGGATCTTTCTGCTACTTTTCTCACCTTAGCCCAAAGTGCCTGGAGGAAATTCTATCGTATCTCTCCGGTATAACTCAATATAGACTTCGGATTTAGGACATCAGAAATAGGTATTCGCAAGTCAGGGTCTTAACCAAAGGTTTATTGCTGGGTTGGAGCAACCCATTGCCAATTGGGCAAAAGCGTGTGGGGTATCGCTCGGGTCACGTGAGGGTGGAGGGGACATAGGTTTAGCTAGACGCGTTCTTGCCTGGAGGCTGGAGGACCGGGAGCGTGCAGCAGGTGGAGAACCATCGAACTTCCCGGAGTTGGAGACCTCGAGCTCGCTACAACTCGCATTCTCATCTCTAAGCTCGCTACAGCTCACGTTCTTTGTCCCCCCCCCCCCTCCCTTACCTCCAATATTGCGCCCGCATTTGCCGCCCCGGGATATATCGGTGGCAACGATCTCCAGCGACAAGGGCAGCGACATTCCCCCAATGCCTCCGACAGTGGAATTACACAACCAGTGTGATGGAAGGAAGGACTTGCAAGAAGGGTGTTGATTTCCTTACTGCTCTGTTTTCTCTGGTTTTCTATTTCCTCACATACTACTTATAATCTTAATGTATTGGTTCAGCTTTGGAAAATTGGACCGTGGTGATGGTTTATCAGGTGAAACAAACCAGGTAAGAATTACCGGTTCACCGGGCATGCTACAAGGCCGCTCAGAGCAGACTCAACCGTTTTCCCATGAGCTTCCCCATAGAATCGAACCAGTCTTAGCACTAACCGGACCAGAATTGAAACCGTAGAGGAGGTACACAAGTGCGCCATATCGGCTAGGCAAAAAACAGAAATCGTCACGAGTAATAGATCCCTGCTCGTGGCGGTCTTGTTTCGCCGGTGGTACACAATACTCAAGTGGTGTGCACAAAAGTCTGTCGAAATTCTCTCTCATCGGTCGAGTTTGTATGCGAATGGAAGCCTCTAAGAACACATAATTGATAGATTCCTTGATAATTTGCCGAAGGAAAAAAGTTGGTCTAACTCGCGGCACCAGGCTTGAGCAAATCCCGTCCCCTCTTCAGAGTGGCCCAGAGGGAGTGGAGCCCATGAGGGAGGTTCTACGGATTTACCCACAACCCCCGGTACTCGTGCTGGTTTGACGGGGACTATTCCTCCACCAAATGTAAGGCGGCTATCGATACGTTGCCATGCGGCACGAAACCTTAAGCCTGCATCTCCCGGCCTCATGTTTACCACCGAGGATTCGCTGTGGCTCTTGCAGCCGCAGGCTTCTGCATTTATCACCTTGTGATATTAGAACAGGGGTACGGAAAAAGTGCAATTATCCTCCTCGAGAAACAGAAATACTCGAGTAGACAGCGTTCCCCCCCTCCCCTCTCTCATAGAAATTTTGGTCGAAAGACGCTAGTTTTGCACTTTGGCTGCTTACTTGACTTACTGTCACACCTGAAATATGTGAGTCGTAGTTTGCTTTTTTTTTTTAACCCCAGCAGGATTTCTAGCAAGGGCTCCTTGGCCCTAACTATGTGGCTTCGATCTACTCGATGCCCGACTCCGATTACCTGCCGGACTTGGCAACCTCCCACTCTCCCCAGAAGAGGATGGCTGGTATTCCGTTCTCGGACCATGGAAGGGCACCACCGATAGCCCCGAGGATGTTAGCCAAGACTACCCCGAAGCCAACCTCGACAGCCCAATTCCTCCGGTAAACCCTCCAAGAAACGCCCGCCTAGATACCAACCTCATATTCTGCGAATACCCCGGCAACAGGTTAGCAATCCCCGTTCACCCCCTACCCTACTCTCACCGAGCGCTATACTAATTCGTACTCTGCCCCCCACACAGCGGCCCCCATTCTTACGCTCCCAGTCAACTCATCTGCCTGGCTCCCGGTTGCTCCTCGCGCGACACCTTCAAGACAAAGCAAGCCCTCACCAGACACTACCAATCTAAGCACCTCAATCACCGCCATGATTGCCCAGTTGCGGGGTGCTTGTATGTTGGAGATCGTGGGATCAAGAGGGCTGATAATCTTGCTGCTCACTTGCTGACGAAGCATGGTATTTCCCGTGTTGGGCCGGCATATGGTAATTAGGTATATTAGTGTCAGGATCGGGTACCGCTCGCGGTGGCTGTCGCCCTATGCGTTTTCCTGATGATGGAATAGTCTTTCTCTTGTAATCTTCTTTGTCTTCCCTGGTTCTTGTGATATTCTCTTCTACTCCTTTCCCAATTTCCCCTCTACATTCCACCTAGTTACGGTATACCTTCCCTCTCTTTTGTCATATCTTAGCGCGCCCAGTATCTATCTGTTTTATGACCAGAAAATATTCGCTGTGATTTTTTCTTTATTTTCCCTCATTTAGTTCCCTTTCTCCCATCTTTCTACAAATTACTCACCGTGGCTGCCCATTTCCCTTGACCCTCTTTTGGTTCCTTTAGTTACGTCCAATCATAGTCCAATATACAACTGCTTCTCTCCTTGCGCCTCGCGAGCGTATTAATATTCCCGATTATCAGGAATTGATAATTGTCTACTATACATAGCGGCGTTTTAAATGGGCGGAAGGGTCCTAGAATGCCCAAATCCCAAGACTAGCCCGGACAGCGAAAGGAGCATCGCTTCCGTAAAAAACCAACGACAGCGATTATCACAAAGGACGACGGGCCCGGAAACCTGAGATATTCCGGAGGGACTGCAGTGGTAGAAGAGCGGCCATGAATGGCTATGGGGGACTACGGGTGAAGCCAGCTACCAGGGTGGATAGCAAGGAACCATCAGTAATAGTGGATAACAGTGAGTTACATAGAGAACTACCGATAGGATAATAATCCCAGTGTAGAAAG
>Ga0307510_10011404_pt1 | contig 10557 bp, 15 predicted proteins | sample 12_EM_MG_FD_207224 | JGI IMG/M metagenome (GOLD analysis project Ga0307510, IMG submission 207224) | Populus trichocarpa ectomycorrhiza microbial communities from riparian zone in the Pacific Northwest, United States - 12_EM | ecosystem: Host-associated > Plants > Roots > Unclassified | place...
TAACAGCCCTCCAACGAGAGGTCCAAGCAGATCGTGTTTTGTGACAGGTCGTCAACGTGCCAGGCATCAGGGTCGAAGGGTCTAGTACGAGCCCGATGGCTTGATGAAATAGGCTCGAGTTTCTCGCCCGCTTGGATATGGACTTTATCCGAGTCCATCATGTACGGTCATGGTGGTGAAAACTCGGAGAACAAATGGGGATCTTCAGACGCCAAGTCTCACCTTCGTACACCCCGACAAGGAAAGTATTGTGTTCAAGTTGGTGACTTGAACTTGAAGTTCGGTTATAATTGGTCAGATCGGCCTCCCGCATCTTACTCGGGTCGCGTGGTTTTCAGTTGTGGGCCCGTTGACGTGCGCCTTGGCGGCCTTGTGGCGTATAAGAGTCGTATAAGCATGATTGTAGTTGGCTTGTAAAGTTGACAAGAGCTCTTGGATCCCTGCATGGTAGATATCTGTTATACGTAAAGTTGAGGCAGAGAGAGGCCCGAGGTCCGAGGGCATTCGACGGCCGAACCACGCGAGCATTCATTGTACGTTATATACTATTGCATGATAAAGTACATCGCCCAATGTAAACATTGAATACACAATGCTCGTAAATAACAGGACACCCGTGCCAGGCTGCACCACACCACTGGCAGAGGTATTACTTCGGTCTGAAGTATAGGAGAGCACGGGATAGCTTCTTGATTGCCGTTCCACTTATCAGCGATGTTGCGTCTGTAGTACGGGCGCGGCAACCGCGGATTTATCACCTTGTTTCTCACACAGTTTGCCATACAGTTGCCGGCTTGCGAAGCGCTAAGATTCCCGTTGTGGTATGCTCAAAGACCACGTTTTCCATATTTGGCTATAAAGACCCCTCCGAAAACGGACGTGACCTTGTCCTCTTTCCAGCTCGTCCATCGTTCCTCGGGCACCTACCGGGTCTACTGTACACAGTACCGCTTCTCAAAGCACATAAAATCTCACTATGCCTCATGCCATGCCATACGCAAACCCCGCACCCTCTGACCCACGCAACGCGGCATTGAAAACTAGACCAAAAAATGGCCACAGTCATCGCCGAACCACCAGCATACGCCCCTGCTTCCTCCTCGCAAGACCTCCTCGACCTTCGACCTTCCTCCTTGACACCTCCACCTGCATACACAGAACGCGCGGCGCGCAAGCTTAGGATTACTTCCCCGCCCGGAGAGGGCATCCTCCACGCTTCGATACTCGACGCGGCGGGCCGCGCGCTCTATACTACCTCCTCAGACGCGAAGCTAAAGAAGACGTCTGTGCGGCGTGTGGGGCCCTACCTTGACTCTGATGCGGAAACGGACGTCGCCGTCGAGGAGCCCCACGGGGAGGAACTCGCGCGCTTCAAATGGGATCGCGCGAGTCCGCGTGTTCGATTCTGCCCTGGGGACGACAAGAAGAAGCGGCGCAAGGTCAAGTGCAAAGAGTGGCTCCCGCTCGCGGGTTCCAGTGCCACGTCTGATCTGCAGTATGTTTTTTTTCCCCATTTGCATTGACTTGCTACCGCGTGAACTGTTGAAGTGCTGATGGCCTTGCATTGGCTGCAGATCTCGCATTCTCACACTCGACGGCGCCCGGTATTCCGTCACAGGGTGCAAAGGCGGCGTTGGCTATGTACGTGTTATACCCTTCCCATTTTAGTCCACGTCTAACATTCACTGACATGCTCTCCACTTAGCTCCTCCGCATTGACGACGAGACGACGTCCCCACTCCTTCCCCTCGCGCGCTGGCGTACGGCACCAGACGCCAGGTCGCAGTGTCTGGACGTTTTTGATGACGTCTGCGCGATTCCGGGATTGTTCGATTCATTCGTGCTTGCACTCATCGTGCTGCAGAGTGGGCAGCCACTTGGCGATATGCCAGATTGTCTCTACCCGACGTCGCCCAAGTTTTTTGGTACTGCCGAGCTCATGTGGCGATGACAATAAGCCATATATTTATACAATATGCATAGTGCTGGACTTTTTTCACCTGACGCTCAGAAATGAGCGGTTGGATTAAATTCATGATTATGGTTATCGCATTTAGACAGATAGGTGGTCATGTCGCGGGCCGATGGGACATTAATACCTCGATATGCATTGTACTGTAGTAGAGCTCCTTCAACTTGCGGCCGTTCGTTCAGTGGCTTGCCTTGAAATGAATAACTTGTTGCGTGGTCCATCTGACTCCGCTGCTTTCATTTGCTGCCGTGATCTGACAAGACACGCGTCGAGAGTCAAACCACTCTTGTCGATACGCCCTATGAAAGGAAAGCATCTCATTGGAACACAGAGCACACAGGCCAAATCACACGTATTATATGACTGGCGTGCCCCACAACCCTGGTCACGTATTAGCACCCTCCTTAGTATAGTCACCCTTCCTCGTTTCGACAACCGTAGCCCACAGGACGATTCTTCAAAGGTGGGTGAAGCTCAAAGGAAGTCGCTAAATGCGGCCATCTCGGGACCACCGGCCTCCTAGAGAAACAATTCGGTAAGAACAGACGAAGGATGTACGCGAAAGAGGACACGTACCCTTTGCCCAATTTCCCAGTCTTCATATAAAAGATATCAGCATGCAGACAAAGGTGATCAGATGAGAAGACGCACAAGAGTAGATGATGGTAACTGCCATGAGAATACCCGTGCCAGAGCCGATTGCACCCATGAGGTCAGCAGCGACAGAAAGCAAGCCAAGGACGGCACCCCCCAGCGCGGCCGCAGTAGGAATGACACGTTTCAATTCTTTGTACATTGAGCCCTCGCGGTGGCCAGCCATGACCTAAACGAATCAGAACCTCAAGCGTGGGGCATAGAACGAAAATCTCACGAGTTGTTGATCTTTCAGTTGTTTCGCAATGTCGCGTGGGCCAGATCCTGACACTTCAATCCAAGTCTTGGAGAAGATGGCGCATACAGACGCCATGAACAAGATATATAAAGTTGTGTGAATTGGGTCAACAAATGCTGCATGGATGGTCCGGGGCGGGGAAATGTAATAAGCAAAGCCGGATGTGGCCGCGAGCTGAGCTGATTCCTCCATCGGCTGGAAATATAAAGTAAATCAGAACTATAGAGAATGGTGGTGAGTCACAATATTTACCTCCCAAACCCCCAGGAGCTTAACAAGGAAGTTGTCGGGAAAGCGGGAGAAGAGCATCTGGCTAACGATGTAGATGTGTGAAGTGAGAGCCGATTCGAGCATGATTGGCATGTTTGAGGTGTAGAAGAGCTTGACTGGGTAGGAGCCACGTTGTCCACGGAAACGGTTGCTCTTGACTGGGATCTCGATGCGGAAGCCTTGAAGGTAAATGACGACGGCAAACACGGCAAGAGTGGCGATAAGATTCATCACGTTAGGAAGGCGCTCTCGCCAGAAAGCCTCTCGAAGGGCACGGCCTTTATCGTTCCAAGTAAAAAGAAGGTGGAAGAGGGAAATGATGGCACCCTCAAACTCGGGTCCACGGCCAGTATTGATAGTGGTGGGCGAGAACGCTTTCCAGACAATCGACTCACAGATGTTGGTGGCGATGAAGAGAGAGATACCAGAGCCAAGACCGTAACCTTTTTGAAGGAGCTCGTCAAGTAGAATGACAATAAGAGCCGCGGCAACGAGTTGGATGATGAGCAAAAGGCAGACCCCGGCGCCGAGGTCTCGAGGCTGGCCGTAAAGCCCAGTGAGCACATAAACAGTGGCTTGACCGAGGGAGATGAGAAGCGCAAAGACTGACAGGGAAGATATCAGCGCATAAGGAGTGGATAGAAAAGCGTACACCCACGTTTTTGAGCGCCAGAGAACAAACCACGGTCCTCCTTGAGAGAAAAGTCGACGTCAATGAGATTAGCGCCTGCCAGAAGCTGCATAATCATGCCAGAAGTGACAATGGGGCTTATCCCAAGTTCCATGAGGGTACCTCGGTTGGAGGCAAGGATGACACGCATCCAATAGAATGGGTCAGACGAGTCGGAGGACATGATACCGTACAGGGGGACCTGTGAGCAGACCAAGAATATGAGGAGAGTGACGGCGGTCCATAAGACTTTTTGGTTGAATGGAACCTGGAGTAAAAGATCATGAGAGTGTGTGACGATGGCAAAAGAGCCACATACTTTGCGGTCGGGAGATGATACTTCGGGGAGAATCGGGAGGAAAGGTCGGACTAGATTAAGGAAGCGGACTAGGGAAGAAATGTTCGATAAGCTGGTCAAATTTTAGGAAAAGAGCACTCACACCCGCTCATGGTTGCAGAAAAGGAAGGGCGTACGGTGTCGTGTTCTGCTCGCGCTTCGCGAACACAAATGACAGACGTGGCACAACAAATAATGCTAAATAGTGTACAGTAACCCTTACCGTAATTAATTAACATACTTATCTCGATTTCAGGTGATAAACCTTATTGATCTCCTCCTGCTCGACCCATCCCCGACAACGACACGTCCCCCGACTCTCACGTCCGCCAAAATAAACCCTGTGATGGTGAGTAACACATCTTATCATATCTAACAACGATATATCATCGTTTCCTTTTCATCTGAGGCCGTATGAACGGTGGATGGATACACATTCAACTGGATGGATTGCAACGACATATTAATCATTGCCGTAGGCCACCGTCGAACTCGCCGCAACGTATGCAGCCCTCATCCTCGCTGACGACGGCGTAGATATCACTGTATGTGATTCAATCCCTCAGTCCCCATCTCGAGTATCTGATCGTCAGTTCCCAGCCTGAGAAGATTATAGCGATTACCAACGCAGCAGGCGTCGACCTTGAGCCTATCTGGGCCAACCTCCTTGCGAAAGCCCTTGAAGGAAAGGATGTCAAGGAACTGCTTTCAAATGTTGGTTCAGGAGGTGGTGGTCCCGCAGTTGGTGCACCGACTGCCGCCGTCGGTGCTGCTCCTGCCGGCGAGGCACCAGCAGAGGAGAAAAAGAAAGAAGAGGAAAAGGAGGAATCAGATGATGACATGGTGCGTATTCGCTCTCCTGTGTTTCTTCACGTCAAGTGCTAACGTGGATGTCTTTACTGATAGGGCTTTGGTCTCTTCGACTAATTTACGAGGACCTCATTGTACATGTGTTGTTTTCACCTACATTTTACTGCCACTGCGTTGTATTTCTCCCTTGCATAGCAATGAAAAATGTCCGCAACGGTGAGGGTGCACCCCCATAGCGGGTGATCGATCGACAATTCCGCGATGACATATACCTCCACCAGTGATGACGCGTGCTGTTGTTGCTTGGTGGCTCTTAAGCATTTTTCGGCTGCCAATCACGTGCCCCTGTGAATGGGGGACGTCATTCCTCGACGCGGCGCGTCCCCTCACGACCCCACTTTGCTCCTGCTCCCGCCGGTGTATATAAGACACGAACTACCTGCCCCTAAATGGATCCCCATCTATCGCTTCACCTCTCTTCATTACTATGGATAAGGCAACATCTGTAGTCGCTGCACTCAGAGCGGGCAAACAGCCTTCACAGTCGCAGACAAACGACTGGATAGAAAAACTACTTCAATCTGAATTTATCCAAGTCGAGGAAACAGACGACGTAGGCGAGCTGAGCCAGAATGGCAAGAAGCTAGTTAGGGATCTTCGTGCGATCCTTGAAGCTTTCAAGGCTTATGGTTCCCACAAGAACGGTACGGTTTTCCTCAGCTTCCGTTTTGCGCTTGTTTCGATCCCCTCGTAGGTGAAAACCTTGTCCAAGAAGCTATCTGGCACCTCAGGCGGGCCGACATCGCCGCATCTACACTCGATGTAGACGTCCCAATGGGTTCGAAGGAAGTTTCGAGCGACTATCAAGCAATTGTCGCATCCCTCCGCACAACACTCGAGATTTTTTGGGACAATGCAACGACGGAGGGATTCGGAGTTCTTTCAGATTTTGCGTCTTTCACTAGGCTGTCACTTGCAGACGCCGCCGAATTTGTTGCAGAGAAGTCGACTAAAGCGGCTGAGAAGCTTCGCAACGTTGAAGGCGAGGTTCAGTCAGGCGAACGTGACACCGTTGGTATCAAGGAGCAGACTAAGGAACAGTGGGAAACGGCCGATGCGCGCGAAGCGTTCGAAAAGAGCATGGACACCATGAAAGATTCCGGCTCCGCTGCCATTGGTGTCGCCCAGTCTGCTGGTCGCAAGACTAAAGACCTTACGGATCGCTCTCACACGCGACTGCATGCAGCCGTCTCTGCGGTACATCTCTTATTCGATTCCACGTAACACCCCGGACTGATTCCTCCCTCCCTTTCAAGATGTTGAAACGAGCGAGGGAAGACCTGGAATACCGCCGATCGCTTGACACGCTATTCGATTTGGTTCAAAAGTGGTTCAAAGCGACGGGAAGTGTAGCCGTTGAGGCCGCACAATCAACGTCCCTAGAGTCTTTTGTCAACGATCCGACACCGGAGAAGCATCTCATTCAGGCCATACGTTACGTGAACAAACTTGTGCAGAATATTACCGGAGGAAGGACCCTTGACGATTTACACTCCGCGCTGCGCATGTGTGTCATCGACATCCGCAACGACACGGGTCTGCGTCAATGGGTTGAAGATTATATTGCGTATGCGAGGCGCGTGCTCGAAAATGCCGGCGACAACGATACAGAGGAGATTCGGGACACCCGCCAGGCCCTCCGTCGGCGCTGGAATGAGCTTACCGACACAGGTTCTGACACCAGCCGCAAATGGACAGAGGACTTCGAGGCTCTTCAGAAGGAAGTTCGTGAATTCCAGGAACGGATGGGGCAGGACAAGGACCTACAAGCCGTACGCCAGGCGCATGCCCAACTCGGACGTGACATCGAAGAAATTCTCGTTGACGTAGCAGCAGTTGGTCTGCAAGCCGCGGTTAGTGGCACGTCATGGTTCTGGGCAGATCTTTTCAACGTCTATCTGCCGCGGTTTATTTCCACAATCAAAAGTATTCCGATTCCACGGTATGATCCTCTCCCTTCGTCTGCCTCCTCGTCACTCATGTATGCAATAGTACGGAATACGTCGACGAGAAAATTGAATTTGTACTCGAGAATCTCGATGTTTCTTCTATTGGGCTACTTCCGGGACACGTCTTCATCCGCAACATCACCGACATCGAGATTGCTGCGCCCGCTGATGGGAAATCTACGACAGCCGTTGGGGCTTTGACGCACGTCCACATGAAAGGTTTACAACTTAAGCTCAGTCAACTCTCATTTTACTACCGTGACCTGGCTGCCACCGTCGGACCCGCGGAGTTTACTGGTCTCGCAGAGATCACGCTTCCTCCTGAGGGCGTCGACATCGCCATCAAGATTAGGACAATTCCCAACACGGAAGCAGGGCTTGCAGAGCGTTCCGAGCGACAGAGGTTCCTGCGCATCGACGAGGTCGCGGTCAATCTTTCCGACGACGTAGACGTGCGCGTAACCGAATCAAATCATCCCGTGCTACTCACCATGTTCCGCCCCGTACTCACCACGCGTCTACGAGGCGCGCTGCAGACAACGCTGAGCGCCCAAATCCGTGGCGTGCTCGAAGCTGCAGATGCACTCGCCTGGGACACCATTGCACGCGCAGAAATATTCGAAGATGCCGGGTTCACGCGCGGTGCTGCGTTAGCCACGGCGTTGTGGAGTGAACTTGGACACATGCAGCGTACGCGGGGTGGCCAAAGCTTAGGCTGGTTCACGACAGGTACCGGAATCGTTCGCGAAGGAACCAAAGCGCGGGTTGCCGTCGGCACGGAGCCGCAGGTCCTAGGACCGGAAAAGCATGGGCCAAAAGGCACGCTGGCACAGCCTCTGAAGGACCGTGCGCCCGACGTGGATGTAAGCATGGAAAACGTTGAAGTGGCAGCGAAAGATATAATTGGGAAAGCGAGAGGGGGGATAAAGGCAGGGGTGCGTAAGGTGCGCACATTCGAGGAGAGAGTGGCCGAGAAGCGACAGGACGAGGAGAGGATGTCGGGATGGGGCAGTGGCGCGTTCGACGTGTGATCAATGTGATTTTTTTCTGAGAATCAACTGTTTGTAATAGTACTTGTACTGCGCCGATAATCAAAAAGAAAAGGCTTGTGTTAAAAGTGTGGTGTCTATGGTCACGTGAGCGTACGCGCCCATCACCATGATGGGCCGCCCACCGCAACTCTCTGGCGGATTGGTTGCCCTCTCACTCCCCCTTGTTGCCCTTGAGGAACGAGAACGAAATCTTACCAGTATGTCCAATCCTACTACTTCGGTTCAATTTTGCGTGGCGAACCAGAATTCGTACTAGTAGAAGGTTCATCCCAGCCATGCGTCGACCGTCAATCGCGGTGAAGCCAACGATACGTCGCGTCTTGTCTATGACGAGGCGGAAATCAACTCGGGAAGCCGAACTCCCTCCGGTACATCAGAACGAACTCGTGCCTGCAATTCACCGTGGAGAAGCTGGTCAGATTGACCAGCATCTGACGTTCGAAACACTTCCCGATGAAGTCCTCCTCGAAATCTTCACTCAAGATCGACTGCTCTCTCTAAAATTTCCATCCCTGGGTCCATGGAAATGGCAAAGGCTTGCGCACGTGTGCCGAAGGTGGCGCTTTCTTGTGTTTGCCTCACCACGTCGTCTGGAGCTGCGACTGTACTACACTTACCAAATGCCAGTCACTCAGGATCTGAGTTGCTGGCCACCATTGCCCGTCGCCATATTCTACCCCCGATTCCTTACAAGTGGGCCCTCCGACCACAAAGATGAAGATAACCTCGTTGCCGCACTCGAGCACCGTAATCGCGTATGCGAGATCAACTTTGCCCTGACGAGTTCCCTATTGGCAAGATCCTCTCCACTACTGCAGGAACCGTTCCCAGCTCTGGAGCAGCTTCGGCTCAGGTCGCGAGATTCTGCGAGAAGATCACTGATCCTCCCCAGTGCGTTTCTGGGTGGATCCGCCCCACGACTACGCGAGATTCACCTGCACGGCATCGCGTTTCCTGCGCTACCACAGCTCCTTTTATCTACCCATCACCTGGTCTCCCTTGAGCTTGATGAGATACCACGTACCGAATCTCTTTCGCCACGGATGCTCGTCAACAGTCTGTCCGCGGTTCCACAGATCCAGTCCCTTAAATTACATTTCACATCCTCGACCTCCCACCCGGACCAAAGCGACTCCCGACAACCCTCACTAGCAACCTCCTCGAGTTACATTATTCTTACCTCTCTCGCAGAATTTCAATTCAAGGGTGCTAGCGAGTACCTGGAGGACGTTGTCTCCAGACTGGATACTCCGGCTCTCCAAAACTTCTGCGTAACGTTCTTCGAGCAGCCCGTTCTCGAAATCCCACAACTCTCCCTGTTCATTGGCCGTACAGAACAGTTGAGATCACCTTATAAAGCATCCATCCAGTTTTTGGTAACAGACGTCGCTATCACGCAACAATTCCAAGAGTCGTCTTCCCAGCCTGAATTTCGACTCCAACTTTCATGTCGCGATTGGGGGCGTAGGGTAGCTTTGCTTGCCCATATGTTTAGGCACCTTTTCCCGTTCCTAATTTGTGTAGAGCGACTCGACATCAAGGCACTTCTATTATCAACTCTGCGACAACAGGACCAGATCGATCCTACGCAATGGCTAGAACTTTTTCGCCCTTTCCGGGGAGTGAAGTCGCTAGAGGTGACTGACGCTCTCGCACGAAACATCGCATCTGCACTGGAGCATTCGACGGAGGGGACGAGCCAAGATGTGTTTCCGGCGCTGTGCGACCTCCGGTTGAACAGGTCCCGGGAGTCCTTCTCCGCATCCCTCACGAAGTTCATTGTTGCTCGCCAGCTCTCCGGTCGCCCTATATCTGTACATTACAGAGGGGGGCGTTTACCTGATCATTCGGGCGATGGTGATCAAAATCCATTGGTACCTGGTGATTTGGTTGAATAGCTACTCTTCTACTCCTTGTACCCAGATGTCTTGGCGCTTGGGAGAATGTTCCTGGTGTGTGTTTTCGTTATGTGAACTCTATATGCCAGCCTTTCTTTTGAATTTCCGTCGGCCAACCGGATGTGGTGGGCCGGTGGCACAGCCAAACATGCGCAGAGTGATTGCAGATTGCGACGTGGAGCATTATGCATTAAGACCCGCACTTAAAAGAGGGCTATGGTGTGTCGAGTCGAATGACGCCCAAATACGGTGTGGGAACCAGTTTCCCAGAGGTGTCCATACACTGGGTATTGCCAGTCGCTCGCAAGTGCCATCCAGATAGTGGGGTACGGGAAACTCCCTCGAAATCCGGGAGTACCTGATCGAGCACGATGGTTCTTCCGACGAAGTGGGGGCTCCATTTGCCAGGGTGTGCAAGTAGAGGGCCGAAGGTTGTAGGAATGCCCGAGGCATGCGCACAACAAGTGTTCAACGTTCAATATCCACCCTGACCGCTGACAGTGCCTACTCTTCGCCAGCCGTACTAAGATGACATTGGCATGACCCTACGTCACCCGCCAGTGAAAGACATCCCCGGACGCTGCACATGGATGTTCACATCGCGCGCTTGAACATCAGCGCGTTGTTTTCTATAAACAGTAGTGGCA
>Ga0307510_10011405_pt1 | contig 10557 bp, 2 predicted proteins | sample 12_EM_MG_FD_207224 | JGI IMG/M metagenome (GOLD analysis project Ga0307510, IMG submission 207224) | Populus trichocarpa ectomycorrhiza microbial communities from riparian zone in the Pacific Northwest, United States - 12_EM | ecosystem: Host-associated > Plants > Roots > Unclassified | place...
TAAACACCCAGGAGTAAAATTCTCCCCCCCTATAGGGCCTATAGGGGACTAAAAAAACCAGGATATAATTTACTCAACATTAGGAGATCTTCTCCTAGGATCATTAGAAAACTGTTAAGTACTACTGCCCGTTTGACATACGGAATCAACCGAAAGGCCGCGACTGATGTGCGTAAAATATTCCCGTTTAATTCTTCAAGGACGTAAGCCTTCCCTTGGGTTTCTCGGACTACCCGATAGGGTCCAATATACCGGTTCCTAATCTTCCGGTCGATTGACACCGTCTTTTCAAGCTGATTGTTTCGCATGAGCACGAGTTCTCCCGGTTTGAATGCGGTATGGCGGATTCGCTGTCCAAACTTTTTCTCGAATTCCTTCTTTGAGCGGAAACGTGATTTTTCCAGAGTCGACTTTGCTCGGGCCAGATCTTCAGGCATCTTGGCAATCTGACGGGTTCGTGCGATGATTAGGTCCACGTCTGACAAGCCTTCTTTCAGCCTGGGAATCATGAAGGTTGCCTCGGCAAGATCGCATGGTAACAGGGGATGGACGCCATGGAGTAAATAGTATGGACTGAATCCAGTAGCGCGTCGTGTAGTGATCCGATCTGCATACAGAGCCGCCTGCAGTAGTGATGGCCATTTGGTTATGTTGTTGCCACACATTTTTACAAGGGCTTCCCGGATGATATAATGTCCTCGTTCAACTACACCATTCGCCTGGGAGTTGTAGGGGGAGATCTTGATGCGGTGGATATTATACTTGGTTACCATCCGAGAGAATTCTCCTTCCAATGAAGAGCCATTATCCGTGACTAGCTCTCCAACTGTTCCATATCGGAAGATGATTTGTTCTATAAAGAAGGAGGCTAGGCCTCGAGCGTTGTCTGAGGCTAGTGCTCTTCCTTCTGATGCTCCTGACAGATCACATCGGCATACTACAATCCAGTTTTTCCCATGGGCCTCTGGCATCTTCATGACGTCTAGGTACACTTTGCTAAAGAGGGCAACAGGCTGGGAGACGGTGATTGGGATGTGCATTTTTGCAGTTCTGCGGAGCTGGCAGATGTGGCAGCTGCGCACATATTTCTGAACGTCTTTTCTCATACCAGGCCAGTAGAAGCGAATACGAATTGCTTCCCAAACTGCCCATTCTCCTCGATGTCCAAAATCATCATGAAGTTCCCTGAGAACCTTTTGCCGTTCGTTCCGGCTCAACAAAACTCTCTGGTCATGTCCGCTAGCATGTCTGCGATAAAGGCGAGCTCCCTGGCGATAATGACGAGCTGCCTGGTTGAGGAATCTCTGCCTCTCTTTGTTCGATGATGTAGGAGGTGGTTGGAAGGTTTCCAGGAATCGCATGATGTCCTTTAATTCCTGATCCTTGTCTCTTCTGGAGGCTACACCAACAAGAAGTGTCTCATGTGTCTCGTGCGGGGGAAATTCGTCTTCAGGGGCAAGCGTGTCTCCTTCCCAGGTTTCTTCTGGAGGATAGAGAGTTGCTTCATCTGCATCCCAAAGATTCTCGGGAGGGGGAGGGGGTTCATCGTCTGAGGAATCTCCAGGGTCTGGCTCGGGTGGTCCATCGGCCTCTGTATATCTGCGTCGTGACAGGGCGTCTGGTGCTTGGTGTCTCTGACCAGGCACATGGACTAGCTGAAATGGGTGCTCCAGGATTTCTCGAATCCATCGATTCATGGGGGCAGAAATCTTGACATCGGGGTTATTGAGCATTCCCTTGATACTGGAAGCGTCAACTTCAACAACCAGTTTAGGGGCTCCTACGAGGTACAGGGTATAATGCTTGAGAGCTCTGAACAATCCATATAACTCGAGCTTGGATTGTCCATATCTCGTAGCCATATCGGGTAGGGGGAGTGAACCATATCTGGCTGGCACCTTGCGTCCTTTCTCATCCAACTGAGATAGCACGAAGCCAATTCCATGGATACTGGTGTCCACTGAGAGGATGACAGATCGTCCACACTGGTAATCGATGGGTCTAAGAGCGGGAGCTGAGGTCACACACTCTTTCAACTTCTGGAAGGTTCTTTCCTGATCCTCTCCCCAGACAAACTCTTGGTCTTTGCGGGTGAGCTGAACCAGCGGTCAGGCGATTTGACTGTAATCTTTGATCCAGATTCGTACTGTTCCACAAAGTCCCAGGAAGCCACGGACTTCTGTCAGATTGACAGGAGTAGGCCAGTCCTTGATACGCTGAGCCCTTGTGTCTGTGGGCTCTCTGCCTTCTCGACTACACTTCTGTCCCACAATCTCCACTTCAACTCTTCCCAACTGCATTTTCTTTCCAGAGACTGTTCCACCAGCCTCTCCAATCCTATGCAAGATACGGTGCAGGTCATTGAGATGTTCCCACACAAATCGTCTAATTCCTGGATTCTCGGGTAGGCATTCTTCTTTTCCTTCTGAGTCCAGGTAGCGGCTGACTGGTCCCTTGATGGGGATGTCATCAATGAACACGTCTGCTACATCGGGGATTTCATCCTCCAGGATGAAAACCATGCAAGCTTGAAACTCAGAGGGAGAATTCGTAAAGCCCATAGGCAAGGAGGTGATTCGGAGCACGCCTAATGGAGTCTGGAAGGCAGTCATGTCTCGACTCTTCGGATCCAGGACTCGAGCATAGAATCCCCAGTACATGTCCAGTACTGAGTATATGCTTCGACCAGCGTATGCTTCAACAAATTCATCCAGGATCGGGGGTACACCTGTGTCTCGTATGGTGACTCCATTCAACTTCTGGAGGTCGTGCACCATGCGCAGATCTCCATTCTTCTTCCGTACACAGAACCATCTGGATCTGTATGAGGACTGAGTCTTCTCATAGACTCCAGCATCAATCTTTTCCTTTAACATCTGGATGATCTTTTCTCGGTGGCCTGGAGGCAGGGTAATGTTTTTATCCATCCAGGGGACGTGTGAGGTGACAGGGATTTGATAATCAGAGAAATAATCCCGTCTGAAGGATCCTCTTTCATCCTCTGTGAATGCTATGCTGCGCTCATTCAATACCAAGATGTGTTTCAGAAGACGTTTCTCTTCTTCCCAGAGGTCCGGGTTTGAGTCTATGTCCAACTCATCCATCCTTTGCTGAGTTATCCTTGACGTAGGGATAAATTCAGGGGCGTGGGTTGGAAGGATGGGAAGATTCTCAAGTGGGTCCTGGGGGAAGGTTCTGTGAACCTTTACGTCTTCTGGCATGACTGCGGGGACGGGTCTAACTCGGTTCTCGACTTTCTTGTATTTGAAAACTTGAACTCCAGGTCTGAACAGACCAAGTTCTCTGAGATCTTCAAGGGTTTCCTTTGAAGTGTTGCGGGGTGCTCCCAGAATATAGTAAGCATCCTGATGTGGACTGCTCACGTCTTCCGAAAGGTCCTCAGGCACACGCCTTCTCCATACTCTAACTTTTTCCGTATTGCGGGGTTTGTCCATAATGACAATTTTATGGGCTGGACTAATCGGGGTTCTTGGCGGAAGTAACCCTGTGCCAACAGCACCCACACACAACGCAGGAAAAAAAAAAAGTAAAAAAAAGAGCGGAAAACTCCACAAACACGGCAGGGAATGCGATAAAAATTCCACCTGCGGCGTAAAAACGGGGGTGATCAAATGTCAAAATTCCACGGCTGAAATCGCACAGCCGGAATGACAGATCGGGGGCACGGGAAAAATATACGGGAAGCCACTCGGGGCTTAAGCGGGGGAGAATATTCGGGAGCCGCGACCGTGGCAGCTAACGGGATTCGGGAGTACGGGGGGCCGTCACGGATCAGGCCAGAAACAATACGGGCGCTAGAAAATCCGGCGCGAAAGCGCTGCAGAAAATCTTGCGGCAAACAAAAAGGCAAAAATCAATAACGAGAAGTACGCCGGGCGGTCACGCTGCGGGGAACTTTTCGAAATTAAGCGGGGGGGGATGAGGATATCCAGATATGTGGAATCCTAAAAACTCGGGGGTAGTTCTCGCAATAAGACGCCGTTAACTTGAGCGGGTTGGGTAATCGAAATTACGAGCGCGCGCGTGTCCCAACCGCGCAACGCCTAACCATAACGGGGATTATCTCATTTTGAGGGAAGCGCCAAGAAGGCGCCGACCGCGGGGAACTTTGGCGGCTAACGGGGTGCTCGCACAAAGGTATCCAGGACTCAAGGGATTTCGGGGGGGGAAAGTTGACTCCATGTAAAATTATATCTAAAAGAACTAGATACGAGTATTACATGACGTTCGACACGAGGAACATGTGGTCGACTAAAATCGGGCGGGGGGGGAAACAGAATCAACAAACGACGAAGTCCTACAGCTACCGAATAATGAGAGACGTAGGTAGGGGGGGAACAGCTGCGGGGACGAGCAAGTAACTAGTTGTCAACGGAACTTGGTGTGACGGGATAACGTGAGTGACAGGATTCGAGAACAAGGGGCCGTTGTCTGCTGGCGGCATGGGGGTAGTGGAAACGGGGGGGACGGCGTCGGCGTCGGTCGGAGGAATGGACGAGGCTCCAACGCCTGCTGTCGATGGCGCAGTCGGGACGGGCGGAATTATGATTATGATTATTTCTCGCTGTTGAGAGCGGGGTGATGACGGGTGGATGAGAGCGGCCGTCGCAGCCGCGACTCGGGGGAAAACCTGGGACCGAAGGAGTCCCCAACCGAAAGACGCTACTGCCCGGGTCGTTGGAAGAAGATAGTTGAGTATCGTGGTTCGGGTCGACTGAGTGATAAGAAAGAAAAAGAGTTTGCATAGTCGGGACGAGGGCTTCAAGAGTCGAGAGGCGTATCGATTTAGGGTTTTGTACGTTTTTGAACGGAAAAGAGGGTTTGCATAGAGTTTGCGAAGAAAAACTTTGGCGGGCTTCAATATCGAGGGGGTCGCTCCTGGTAGTCAGGGAGGCGCTCGTTCGGGGCGGGGGGAACAGTGATAGGCCTAACGCTCGGTCCTCCGGCGGTTCCAGGGGGTGGAGCGAGGGAGAGAGTCCCGAAAAGTGGCTGAGTGAGAGGGACGGCGGCGGCGGGTCCATGCTCAGCACGTCGCTGATAAGCAACATGGGCAGCAACCCAAATAGAACGGAGGTGGTTGTTGTGAATAAATCCTTCGGTCGGCGAGTGGACCGTCGTGAGCGACCAGAGCGAACGAATCTTCTGATTCGCCCAGGTGAGCTGCTCCTCAGCGGAGACGAGGCGGTAGGAGAGTGTAGCGACTTGGGACTCAAGCACGGCGAGACGAGAGGAGGGACCAGAGTTACCCGACTCTCGGCCCTGAGTTTGATCCGAGATAAGGTCTTGACGCGCAAGGACTTCATCGATCTTAACGCCCAGCATAGTGGATCTGACTCTCCCCTTCGACAACTCTCCCTCTGTACCAACAACTCGCTTCTCGAGTTCGTTAATCCTCCTCCTGGAGACCCTAAACTCCTCCTGCTCGCGCTCGAGATCGCGGATGCGGTTCCGAAGTGATTGGAGGTCTTGAGCGTGTCCGTCCACTCGGGCCTCGAGCTTCTGTGTCATCCCTCGAGTGACTGGTCGTTCGGGTGGACCGCGGGTGGTACGTCGTCGAGAGGTAAGTTCTGGCTCTTCCCCATCTCGGAATATATCAAGAGCGATGATCTTTCCTTCGAGCAGGTCGACTCGCCCTTCAAGGGTGCTGTCGTCGTCAACCTTCCTCCACTTGAGGGAGAGGACGTCGCCTTGGAGTGCACGAATCTTCGTGTAGATATCGGCGAGGTAGGAGGTCGTTGGACGGACTCCTCCTGGACTCAGAAGGTACGTGCGATAATCGGGAGGTTCTTCATCCTTCGGTGCCTTATCCATCTCACACATCTCGACATCTCCATCGTGATCGACTTCTTTTCCTCGCAACTCTTTCCTTCTCGCCTCCTCTTTCCTATCTTCTTGGGCGTTTCCAGACGCGATCAACTGGGTGGTCTCGCGCTCGAGCTTACCGATGAGCTCGTGCGTCTCGTCGTCGAACGCGACAGCGAGCTCGTACTTCAACTTCATGAGAGTCAACATGACCTCGGATAGGGTCTGGGTGACAGACTTCGTCGATCCAGACGACTGAGACGCGACGGAATCGGCGGGTTGGGGGACGGAAAACTTCTGGCCCATAATGGTGAGTTCCGAATGCTTTTCAGCAGACTTGGTGGATGCACTGAGCTCGTCGTCGGCGTAGAGAAGACCCGGGACTGAATCTGGGGTACGACGTCCGTCAGAGAGGGCTGGAAGCGGGGGGGGTTCCGACTCCTCGCGAGGGTTCGCGGGTTTCTCTTCAGCTACGCTCCTCGCTGGAGAACTCGCGACAATCCCGAGTTCTCTTTCTCTCTCGTCATCCTTTCTACTAACGCCTCTTTCCCAGGGAACTCGACCAACGCGACGAGGGAGAGGCAAGACTGTCTTCCTCGCCGTCTGCTTCCTCGAGTGGATCGGCCTCGGTAAGTCGACAGGGACGGGACGCGGTGTGTTCGGGGGAACGGGTCCTTCGACCTCGCCTTCCTCGGCTTCCGGATACTCGTTCTTGATCAGGCGATTTGATCGTTGAATCAAATCGTCCCCTTCCAGGCTGACCGAAGGAGGACGCATGCTGGAGAAGGCGTTGCGAATCTGGAGCATCGCTCCTCGATAGCCGGGCTCGCGAAAGAGGAGGCCGAGAAGGTGGTCGAGCTCGGTGCGGGAGAGGGAAGATACCTTGTCCCAACCGAGTTCGCTACTCTTTGGGAACAGACGAAGGTGAATGTCGGCGCGATGATGGGCGATGCAGCCGTTCATCAACCGGATAGATACCGTGGCCCCCTTTCCTAAGTATTCGTGGGTAGGGTGCGAGGACTGAACGCCCAGCGGGACCATGTGCTGAATAGCGACGATACCCGGGGTCATCCGATTCTGGTGAGTGGCGGGGATCATATCGAGAGCTCGCTTGGGGAGGTCCTCCGGGTCGCGAGGCGGAGACGTCTGAGTCTCGCGAGTCCGAGGGTCGGTAGGTGGAGACTCGTTGGACTGAGATGGAGGCGTTGGGCGATGGGAGTCGCTCAACAACGGTCCACCGTCGTCGGGAGATGACTTGACTATCATCTCGGGCGACGAGGTCTCGGGTGTGGGTGGAACTGGAGGTGCGCAGACGAGGAATAGGAACAGTAGAAGCAGGAGTAGGTTCAACAAAAGCTGGGTGATTTGCTGGACGGTTCTGAGGAGTTTCGACAGCAGGGTGACTCGTCGTCGCCAGAGCGGGGGATGGGTACTTTGGTGAGTTTCTGCTTTGTCTTTTATACCCGTTGAATAACCTGAATTATTTTCACTCGTTCCTTTCCAGGTCTCGCACTCCCCAAATCCTGGGGTTTCGACGACCCGTTCGATTGGCCATCGACTTCGTGCGGTCGGTAATTCGTCGGTCTTCATCTCACTTGGGATCTCGCTAACTTTCTCAATTATCTCTCTAATTGGCTCGCACTTATATCTACCAAGTTGATGGTATTGCTCAGCTCGAGCGAGAAGATACGGCTTCTCCTCGGAATGACGGTGTTTGCCGGGATTTGGGAGGAATCCCCAGCCTTTGAGTTCTCTAGCCTCGGGGTTCCGATCACGAATGCACCCGGGGCCAACTCGTTCACATTCGGGCTTATTCGAGCAACGTGCAGGCGGGGCGCTATTTCGAACGGGGGGAGCGCTACTATTCGCGATGTCGTCATCCGTTGGGTACGTTTTACTGGTTCCGGGCGGGACAAATGTCGGGTATTTGATTCTGCTCTCGGGCGTCCCAAGTTCTTTATTAATTTCTCCAACAGCTAATCCGACGGCTCCATTGGAGGGGCTAATGCTCCCGTCGTCGTCTTTGCTGGCGGATCCCGAGTGGAGTCTTTCCGCGGGACCGGCTGGCTCCAATCGAGTCTCGCGAACGTCCCTCTCGGACTCCGGAGGACTTCCGTCTTCACGAGATTGGGTCCGAATTATTGGTTGAGATGGGGGTATGTCTTTCATATCGTCTTGGAGACCTTGGCTCGCAACTAATCCCTTCTGTTTCTCCCAGATTTCTTCAATCAAGCTCCTCTTAATTCCGTCGGGACCTACTCGCGACTCTGCGGCCTTAAGCGCGCAGGGGTCCACCTGCAGACAAAAACTAACGACCGGGGTTCCGCCGCAACCGGTTCGGGACTTTTCGCGGTCTCGTTGGGGCCGTGTCTGCCGCGTCATAGGTCGCGAGACCGTTTCGTGCCTCTGGTAGGTTCGCGCATGCTTTCTCATTTGCTCGCCATATATGGCTTTCTCGGTCTTTCGTTGTGGGCGCTGAGATCGACGAGCCACTGGCTCGGTGCGCTTCGGGCGGACATTCCTCGTCTCCTCCCTTACTTCTTCGGGCGAATTTTCAGGGGGAGTTTCCGGGGTTGAGGATGGTTCTCGCGGGGGAGTTACGGGCTCGAGTTCCAAGGTAGCGGGATTGTTCCAAATCTCGACGTTATCCGGGGACTCGGGTTGCAAAACTCGGGCGGGTGAGTCGCTGCTTTCCTCGTCTATCCAGGCTAACCATTTCCGGTCTTTCTCAGCACGCCGTTTCTTTTCTCGAATACAAAAGGCTCGCCACTCGCCATCACTGGCGTCCTCTTCGACCATTCTTGCGAACTCCTCTCGCACCTCGCGATCGACTTCGATTATCTGTTGCTGGTGACCCGTCGTCTTCTGCCGCTTGGACAGGGATTGGGACTCGGGGGTTTCTGCAGGTTCGTCTAAAGGTTTCTTTCGTCTTGGTTGGTTCGGCGGGGGTGGGCTCTCGTCTCGGGCTCGCTCCTTGCCCTTCTTCTGCCGTCCCTGATCGCGCTTCCATTCTTTAACGCGACTGGTGGCCCACTGGACGGCTTCCTTGTCGTCCTCGTCGTCTTCCGAGTCGGCTTGATAGTCAACCTCGCTCGGGGTGGACTGCTTTCCATCGCTACTGGTGCGATATGACTGATCTGACCCTTTTGCAGCACGAACGACCAGCGAAGTAGCGAAACTTTCTGCTTCCTCTTCTTCCTTCATTCGGAAGAACTCGATATTATCGCGGTTCTCGCTCATCCACCAGTAGTTAGGTAGAACGTTGAGCTCGTAGGGGGTATTGTTGCTGACCCAGGAGACATAGGTTCCGAGGGGTTTCTCTTGAATCCCGGCGGAATTGTCAACCATCCAGGGGCGTCCGTAGAGTAGATCGACTGTAATTCCTTCCACAATAAACAGGGTTCCATAGGTGGGGTATTTCTGGTTCGTGACGTGGATGACTGCGTTTGGAATCTGATAATCGCATCGAATAGAGGGCCCTCTCAAACCGGTCACAGGAAAGGCAGAGTCGTCTGTGAGACGTTCGATTGGTAAGCCAGTTTCTGCTGCTTTCTTGGCGCTGATAATGTTGGCTGAGGATCCACTGTCCACAACGCCTTCCATTACTGCACCACCAATGGTTGCCTTGAGAATCAGCAGTCGTTTGCGGCCTTGGCGATCCTCCTCCATTCCTTGCTTAATCCTTTCGTGTTCCAGCCTTTCTCGCTCCATTCCAAAATCCACTCGCATCACCTTCTTTGCCTGAGACTCTTTTCCCAATGGTGCCTTGGGTTCCTCGACCAGGGGAATATCGACCAATTCCGATGGGTCGTCTTGGATTCCTTTCAAGGCCTTCACTAGAGTTCGTCGCACGACTGGTGAAAGGGAAACTAATTCCTGCACCCGTATTGTGAGTTGGGTCTGCAGAATTTCATCGACCATTGACATCTGGGTCTTTCCGGTTTTAGGCCCAGTATTGACGAGGTCCCTGAGAGCGCTCTCAGGCTTGCGCGCTGCCACCTTCCGGCTGTTATTGACAGGCTTATCGATGATGGTCTCCTCGATGTCCATTGGAACAAGCTCAGCATCCTCTTTTCCCTCAAACTGTTTTGGGGTAACATCAATTGGGGTAGGGGGCGCAGAGGTGAGGGGGCGATCCTGTCTTCGGTGGAGGTCTTTATTGTGCGGGATGGAATTTTCCTTCCTGCTCGGACCATCAACATTCCTCCCAGGGGGGAACTGTTTCATCCGATGGGGTCGTGCAGGTGGGTTCGCTTGGACTGACTTCCGGGCATCACGACTGACTTTCTGGGGACGATCAACCCCATAAGACTTCAGGTGGTGTACCGCCGCCGTGGCTGACTCCCATCCTAAACCTTCCTGTCCATCTGTATCTGCATCACTGTCCTCTCGGATGAAGTCAACAAAGTAAACTCCTTTGTCTCGTGAACTCTTGTTTCCTTCCTTAGCTTTATTTTCACCCTGTATGCGTCTCAGAATAGCATCTGACCATGTTTCCTCCTGTTCTCGAATGATAGCTGAGCCGTCTGACCATCGCAACTTTCCAGCAATACGCTGGATAGTTCCTTGTGTGATAAATGCTTCGATCTTCTCACATGTATCCATTCGATGGCCCTGAACACCACACCCAAAACAGGTCATTGGTCTGCGAATTCCAAATCCTGGCTCAGATGTGAAAGTGCGATGAGGGGGTGGATCTCGTTGGGGTGGTAAGCTTCGTGGAGGTGGCAGGTT
>Ga0307510_10011406_pt1 | contig 10557 bp, 11 predicted proteins | sample 12_EM_MG_FD_207224 | JGI IMG/M metagenome (GOLD analysis project Ga0307510, IMG submission 207224) | Populus trichocarpa ectomycorrhiza microbial communities from riparian zone in the Pacific Northwest, United States - 12_EM | ecosystem: Host-associated > Plants > Roots > Unclassified | place...
GGCCCGGCGTCCGGTCCAGTGCCCGGAGGCGGCCGGGTCGGCAGGTTCCAGACCGGCGGCGGCCAGTACGCGGTAGCGCTCGGCGTGCGCGACGACCGGCAGGATCGCGAGCGGGGAGTCGGCGGGGGCCTGTTCGGCGGCCCAGTAGGCGAAGTCGTAGACCTCGTGCAACGGGTCGACACCCGCGGCCGCACGGCGCTCCGCGAGCCGGGCCACCATCAGATGGTGGGCGTGGTGATGGTCGGCGTACCGATGACGCACCTCGTCGAAGAGCTGGACGACACCCTCATCCGTACCGAGGGTGTGCTCCAGAATGAGCAGTCCGAGCCAGGGCGTCGGATCGTCGGGCAGCCGGGCCGAGGCCGTACGACAGGCCTCGCGGGCGCGGACCGGCTTCTCCTTGCCCGCGAGCACACGCTGCACCAGGGCCACGGCGAGCAGGACGGAGGCGTCGCCGGACTCGGGTTCGGCGAGCAGCCAGTCGCGGGCCCAGGCGGCGGTGGAGGACTCCAGGGCGAGGACGGTGACCCGGTGGGCGCGCAGGTCCCAGTCGTCGCCCGTCTGGGCGAGCAGTCCGCGCGCCACCTGCCAGCGACCCTGGGCCAACGCGGCCCGTGCGGCGACGAGTTGATCGTCGTCGAGCGCGGCGTCGAAGGCCTGGGACGCACGCTTGTGGCGGCGTCCGAGGGGTGGCGGGGGTGGGGACACCCGGGTATTCCTCACGTTCTTGACGCGACGCAGCGGGACATCGGCATGCCATCGGCCGATCACGCACAGCAAACCTTCCACCAATCCTTCACGTCAAGTGCTGTACTGCCGTTACACCTGTCAACTTCCGTTGCGCGTGCGGCACTTGTGGCTGAAGTGGCCGAATCCGCCCCCTGGGGAGCAGTACGCCCGCCGACGTTCGCGGGTCACCGATGTGGCGTAGGCCATGGCGCTCGGGCGCGCGGCGGCGGACCATGGCAGCACGGTCCCGCCGCAGCCTCCGATCGTGCCCACGGTCGTCAGAGCATCGTGACCGGAGCAACCGCCCGCTTCCGGGTACTCCCAGGGGCAAGCCGGGCCCTGGGGCGCTACAGTCGCCCAAACGCATCCCGTAGCCCGGCCTGACGATCGAGGTACGCGCGTGTCCCTTCTGGTTCTGATGCTCTCCGTGAGCGCGGCCTGCTGCCTCGGCTTCGGGTTCGTGCTCCAGCAGAACGTGGCCCAGCAGGCACCCCTGAGCGACTTCCTCTCCCCCAGGCTGCTCCTCGACCTGATGCGGGTACCGCGCTGGCTGGGCGGCATCGGCCTGATGATCGCGGGCATGGTGCTGGGCGCGATAGCGCTCAGCCACGGCGAGGTGTCCCTCGTGGAACCCCTCCTCGCGACGAACCTCCTCTTCGCCCTGGCCCTCTCCCGCAAACAAACGCGACAGCCCCTGGGCCGCCAGGGCTGGACGGGCCTCGCACTCCTGGCGGGCGGCGTCACGACTTTCATCGTCGCGGGCGAACCACGCAGCGGCACAGCCGTCACCGACCCCTTCCGCCACTGGCTGATCATCGGCGTCATGGTGGGCCTGGCCCTCCTCCTCACGACGTACGCCAAACGCTCCCGCCTCAGCTCGGGCCCGGTCCTGCTGGCCCTGGCGGCCGGCCTTCTCTACGGCGTCCAGGACGCGCTCACCCGGGTCAGCGGCCAGCGCTTCACCGAGGGCGGCCTCACCGAACTCCTCACGGGCTGGCAGCCGTACGGCGTACTAGCACTCGGCGTGACCGGCCTGGTCCTCGTACAAAGCGCGTTCGAAACAGCTCCCCTACGCATGTCCCTCCCCGCCCTCACCGCGGCCCAGCCACTCGCCGGAATCATCTGCGGAGTGGGCTTCCTGGGCGACCGGCTGCGCGCCGACACAGGCGCGCTGGCCTGGGAGGCGGTGGGCCTCGCCGGGATCGTCGTAGGCATCCTGCTCCTCGGCATGCACCCCGCGATGCCACGCGGCACGGTGAAGCCGAAGCCCACACCGGCCCTCCAGCCACACTGACCGCCACCCCTGTTTGATGGGGCCATGAACCCAGCTGACGAACTCCTCGACATCGTCGACGAGAACGACCAGGTCATCACCCAGTCCCCCCGCGGCGAGGCCTACGCACAGGGCCTGCGCCACCGCGCGGTCTTCGTCCAGGCCCGCGACACACACGGCCAGGTCTTCGTCCACCGCCGCACCCCCACAAAACTCGTCTTCCCCTCCCTCTACGACATGTTCGTCGGCGGGGTGGTCGGCGCGGGCGAGTCCTACGACGAGGCGGCGCTCCGCGAGGCCGAGGAGGAACTGGGGGTATCCGGCCTGCCCCGCCCCACGTTCCTCTTCAAGTTCCTGTACGACGACGGCGCAGGGCAGACCTGGTGGTCGGCGGTGTACGAGGTGCGCTGCGAGCTGCCGGTCAGCCCGCAGGTCGAGGAGGTCGCCTGGCACGACTTCCTCACGGACGAGGAGATCGATCGACGGCTGAACGACTGGGAGTGGGTGCCGGACGGCGCGGTGGCCTACGACAGACTCAAGGCGCACCGGAAAGACCGAAGAGAGACAGCCGGATAGGGTCCTGCCCGTGATCGATTTTGCACGGAACGTCCGGCTGTGGTTCGAGCCCCAGCACATCAGCGAGGAAGGCGCCACACCCGACTACCGTTTCTCGCTGGCCAACGAACGCACGTTCCTCGCCTGGCTGCGCACCGCGCTCGCGCTGATCGGCGGGGGTTTCGCGGTGGACCAGTTCCTGCCGGATCTGCGCTGGGGCGTGCGAGTAGGACTGGCCCTCGCGCTGCTCGCGGCAGGCGTCCTCTGCTCCCTGCGCGCGGTCAACCACTGGGTGCGCTGCGAACGGGCGATGCGCCGGGGCGAGGATCTGCCGGTGTCCCGCTTCCCGGCACTGCTGAGCATCGCCGTGGCGATCGTGGCCGTGGCGATGGTCGTCGTCGTACTCGCCGGATGGGAAGGGTGACCGGGCCTCCCGCCCAGGACCGCGACCCGGGCCTGCAACCCGAACGGACCCGACTGGCCTGGCGGCGTACGACCCTGTCGAGCACGGTAGCCGCCGTCCTCGCCGCGAAGGCCGCACTGCACGGCGGCGTACAGGTCGAGGGCGTGGTCATCTGCGCCCTGTGCTGCGCACTCTGGCTGAGCTTCCTGGCAGTGGCCCACCACCGCATCCGCACCCTCGCGGCCGGCGGGATCCCCCCAGCCCTGACCCCACGGCACGCCGGCATGGCCGTGCTGTGCACGGTCGCAGTGGCGGTGTGCGCGGCGGTGCTCGTGTACTGACAGGACCGGGCCTCGGAATGACCCACACGCCCGCAGCCGCCGACGAAACGGGAGCGGGTCGTGGCGGTACGGCGCAGCCCGCCGCGTACCCGGCACCAACCCCGCCCCACCGTGACAACACCCGAAGGGCCCGACCAGCGGCGGGCTCGCCGTACCGCCACGACCCCGACCCACCCACCAACAGCGGGCGCCACGCACCCCGGATCACCCGATATGAACCTTTCGCGTGGCAGCCTGTCCGTCGTCACAGCCCGCACTTCCGAAGGTGAGCACCATGACCACCCTTCACCTGGAGCACTCCTCCCACGCCCACACGCACGGCCCGGACTGCGGACACGCCGCGGTGCCGCACGGCGACCACGTCGACTACGCGCACGACGGCCACCTGCACCGCGAGCACGACGCCCACTGGGACGAGTGCGAGCCGGGCGGCCACGTCGCCCACCAGGAACACGCCCACACGCACGGCTAGGACTGCGGGCACGAGAGCGTCCTGCACGGCGACCACGTCGACTATGTGCACGACGGCCACCGCCACGCCCTGCACGACGGCCACTGGGACGACCACTGAGCCACACCCGCAACCGGGAACGGCCTGGAATCACCGACGCACAGCTCCCCGTCGCCCGGCGCGGGGAGCTGTCGGCATATCGTGGCCCCGATCACGTTTCGCTCCCCCACTGGACGACATACCGACCGGTCGGCATGATGGGCGGAGACCTGTTCCTCCGTTCGTAGGAGTGATGTATGAGCCCCGACCACCCGCCCGGACTCGATCTCGACCGGCTGCGCGGTCTGCTCGACCGCGAGCGGCCCGGTCTGGTGACCGGCGCCCTGTCCGGCCGGCTGATCGAGGGCGGACGGTCGAACCTCACCTACGCGGTCACCGACTCCACCACGAAGTGGGTCGTACGGCGCCCCCCGCTCGGCCATGTGCTGGCCACCGCGCACGACATGAGGCGCGAGCACCGCGTGATCAGCGCCCTGCACCCGACCAACGTGCCGGTGCCGAGACCCATCCTCCTGTGCGAGGACGACGAGGTGCTCGGGGCGCCGTTCTATGTCATGGAGTTCGTCGAGGGCACGCCGTACCGCACCGCCGACGAGCTCACCCCGATCGGCCCGGAGCGCACCCGGGGCGCGGTGCTCGAACTGGTCGACACGCTGGTCGAGTTGCACGCGGTGGACCCCGCCGAGGTGGGCCTCGCGGACTTCGGCCGCCCCGAGGGTTTCCTGGACCGCCAACTGCGCCGCTGGGGCAAGCAGTTGGACGCGTCCCGCAACCGCGAGCTGGCAGGCGTCGAGGAGTTGCACGCGGCCCTCGGCCGCCACCTCCCCGACTCCCCCACCCCAGCCGTCGTACACGGCGACTACCGCCTCGACAACGTGCTGATCGGCGAGGACGACAAGATCAAGGCGATCCTCGACTGGGAGATGTCCACCCTCGGCGACCCGCTCACCGACCTGGGCCTCCTGGTCATGTACAGCATCCCGCTGGAACTGCCCAACTCCCCCATTTCCACGACCGCTTCGGCCCCCGGCCACCCCGCACCGGCCGAGCTGATCGAGCGGTACGCCGCGCGCTCGGGACGCGACGTCTCGTCGGTCGCCTGGTACACGGCGTTCGCGTGGTTCAAGCTCGCCGTGATCCTGGAGGGCATCCACTACCGCTACACCCTGGGCCAGACGGTCGGCCGCGGCTTCGACCGCATCGGCGAGCTGGTTCCCGTCTTCATCGAGCACGGCCTGACCACCCTTCAGGAGGGCTGATCCACCATGGACTTCGCGTTCGACGCACACACCGAGGAACTGCGCGCCAAGCTCCTGGCCTTCATGGACGAGTACGTATATCCGGCCGAAGCCGTGGCCGAAGACCAGCGTGCCCAGCTCGCCTCCCCCTGGGACACCCCCGCCGTCGTAGGGGAGTTGAAGGCGGAGGCACGCAAACAGGGCCTGTGGAACCTCTTCCTCCCCGACGCCGAGTACGGCGGCGGCCTGACCAACCTCCAGTACGCACCGCTCGCCGAAATCACCGGCCGCTCCCCGCACTTGGCGCCCACCGCGCTGAACTGCGCGGCGCCGGACACCGGCAACATGGAAGTCCTCTACCAGTTCGGGGACGAGCAGCAGAAGAAACAATGGCTGGAGCCGCTGCTGGCAGGTGAGATCCGCTCGGCGTTCGCGATGACGGAGCCCGAGGTCGCCTCCTCGGACGCCACGAACATCACGACCCTCATCGAACGGGACGGCGACGACTACGTCATCACGGGCCGCAAGTGGTACATCTCCGGAGCGATGAACCCGGACTGCAAGATCTTCATCGTGATGGGCAAGACGGACCCGGACGGCGCCGACATCCGCCGTCAGCAGTCCATGATCCTCGTCCCCCGCGACACCCCGGGCGTCACGGTCAAGCGCGCGATGCAGGTCTTCGGCTACGAGGACCACTCCCACGGCGGCCACGCCGAGGTGGTCTTCGACCACGCGCGCGTGCCGGCGACCAACCTGATCGGCGAAGAGGGCGGCGGCTTCGCGATCGCCCAGGCGCGGCTCGGTCCGGGCCGTATCCACCACTGCATGCGGCTGATCGGCATGGCCGAGCGGGCGATCGAGCTGATGTGCCAACGAGCCGTCTCCCGCGTCGCGTTCGGCAAGGCGCTGGCCCAACAGGGCGTCGTCCACAACTGGATCGCGGACGCGCGGGTCGCCGTCGAGCAACTGCGGCTGCTGGTCCTGAAGACGGCCTGGATGATGGACACGGTCGGCAACAAGGGCGCCCACGCGGAGATCCAGGCCATCAAGATCGCCACGCCCCGTACGGTCGTCGGCATCCTCGACAAGGCGATCCAGCTGCACGGCGCGGGCGGTGTGAGCCAGGACTTCCCGCTGGCCGAGCTGTACGCGAGCGCCCGCACCCTGATGCTGGCCGACGGCCCGGACGAGGTGCACCAACGGTCGCTGGCACGCCGGGAGTTGAAGAAGTACCTGTAGTACACGAGGAGTTGGAGGGGTGCGCACCCGGTGTGCGCACCCCTCCAGCCCTGTTCCCCCGAGGCGGCCCCGTTCCCCCGAGGTGGATGGTCAGTTGGGCGTGCTCGCCTTCAGCGTCCAGCCCTGGCGGCAGGTGTGGCCGAAGGTGCCGACGTCGCAGCCCTCGACGGTGAAGACGTAGGCGCCGGTGTTCCGCTCCACCACCCGGATCCGGCCGGCCGTCCCGCCGCCGAACTCGCGCTGGGTGCCCCCGGGGTCGGAGGCGCTCGTCCAGCGGACGAGGAACCTGTCGTAGCGGTGCTCCGGGGCCGTCGTACCCCAGTTGAAGTAGGCGTAGCCGCGGTCCTCCCACGCGGCGACGACCATGTTCGAGCCCTGGCGCGGCGACCAGGTGGCCGTGCCGTAGGTGAAGTACTGGCGCTTCCCGGCGTACACGTTGCCCAGGTACACGTCCCTGGTGCCGCTGGTCGGGCAGCCCAGCCAGCCACTGGCTCCGCCGAGGGCGTTCCAACGCTGGTAGATGTGGGACTCGTTGACCGGGATGGAGCACGCGGCCCGCGCCGGTGTCTGCGCGGCGGCCGGCACCGCCGCCGTGCCGCCGAGAGCGAGCAGGGAGCCCAGGACGACGCCGGTCAGGCGTCGCTTCGTTGACAGCATGGTGTTTCCCCCGTTGGTTCCTGTCGACCGGTCCGGCGGTGTGCCCGCCGTTCCGCTGCTACGAGCATCACGGCGACCGGGGCCGGGAGTTGAGGGGAAGCCCTCGGGCGGCGCCGGGCACCTCTCCCGGGTGGACCGGGAAGCGTTCCCGGGACACCCGGGCGCCGCGCCCCCACGATGGGACGCATGGACGACCGCGACGGGCGCACACCGCTACGCACGGCGACGGCGTATGTGCTGCTGGGGCTGGCAGTACTCCAAGTCGCTGTCGGAGCAGGGGCGTTGGTGGCGGCCGGGGTCGCCTGGGCGGACACGGTCCGCTACGACATGGTCGTCGATCTGGCGGTCGGCTTCGCCTACCCCGTCTGCGGCACGGTGATCGCGCTGCATCGCCCACGCAATCCCCTCGGGTGGCTGCTGACCGCCTACGGCCTCGGCCATGCGTTCACGGGTCTCTCGATCGGGCTGGCGGTCGAGGGACTACGGGCCGGCTGGTCCCCGGAGGTGCTGGGCACGCTCACCACGATCGGGCGCCACACATGGATCGCGGGAGCCTCGACGGCGTTCGTGCTCGTGTTCTTCCTGTTTCCCGACGGCCGGCTGCCCGACCGCCGCTGGCGCTGGGCCCTGACCGCCCAACTGCTGTCCACACCGATGGACTTGGCCTTCTGGGGGCGACAGGACTGGGGGCTGTTCGGGGGCACCGACGCCCAACCGGCCTACATTCCGGTGCCGTTCGGATGGTTGCCGGTCCTCCGGTACGTCGAGACCGCCAAAGCCTGCCTGGTGCTGGCCGCCGTGTTCACCGTCATGTGGCTGCGGTACCGGCGCGGCGGGGAACAGGACCGGCGCCGACTGCTGTGGCTGATCGCCGGGACGCTGCCCCTGGCGCTGAGCATGGTCCTACAGATCTTCGGCTTCCCGGCGCTCTACACGTCGTACTGCATCCTGTTCCTGCCGGTCGCCGGCATGATCGCCGTGGTCCGCCACGAACTCCTCGACATCCGCCTCGTCGTCTCCCGCAGCCTGCTCTACGGCGCGCTCACGGTCGGCGTGGCCGTCACCTACGTCGGCCTCGTCACCTCCGTCCAGGCCCTCCTCAACCCCGACCCCGCGCTGCTCGGCCCGGCCCTGATCACGGTCACCCTCGCCGTCGCCTTCGATCCCGCCCGGCGCCTGGTGCAACGCATGGTCGGCCACGCCCTGTACGGCGACCGGCACGACCCGGTGCGCGCGGTCTCCCGCATCGGCGAACGGCTGGCCGGCACCGGCGTCGGCGCGGTCCCGGAGGCGGTGGGCGAAGCACTGCGGCTGCCGTACGTGTGCGTGGAGTCGAAGTCCGGGGTGACGGACGGGAGTTGGGGCGAACCGGGGGAACACATCCACGCCATAACGCTGGACTACGACGGCCGGACCGTCGGCGCGCTGGTGATCGGGCTGCGCCCCGGCGAACAGCAGCCCGCCACCGCCGACTTGGCGGTCCTGGAGCTGCTCGCCGTACCGCTGGCCGCCGCGCTGCACGCCACCGACCTCACCCGGCAGCTCCAGCACTCCCGCGAGCGGATCGTGGCCGCGCGCGAAGAGGAGCGGCGCCGGATCCGCCGCGACCTGCACGACGGGCTCGGGCCCACCCTCGCCGGAGCCGCCTTCCAGGCCGACGCCGTACGCAATCTGCTCACGTTCGATCCGGAACGGGCGGCGGCGCTGCTCACCGAGTTGCGGTCCGAGGTCGGGGGCGCGGTCGCGGAGGTGCGCCGGCTCGTGGACGGTCTACGGCCGCCGGATCTCGACCAGTTGGGGCTGCTGGGCGCGTTGCGGGAGCGTGCGGTGCGACTGTCCTGGCGGGCGGACGGCACCGAGATCCAGGTGCGGGTGCGGGCGCCGGAGCGGCTGCCCGCGCTGCCCGCCGCCGTCGAGGTGGCCGCGTACCGCATCGCGATCGAGGCGCTGACCAACGCGGCCCGGCACGCCCGGGCCTCCCACGTGGACCTGCACATCGAGATCGGCGACGGGCTGCGCCTGGAGGTGTGCGACGACGGTTCGCCGGCGGACGAGGAGACCGCGTGGACACCGGGCGTGGGCATCACGTCGATGCAGGAGCGCGCGGCGGAGCTGGGCGGCCGGTGTGTGGCGGGGCAGGGGCGGGTGGTGGCGACGCTGCCGTTGGGGGAGGCGATGTGACGGGGCTGGAATCCGGGGGTGAGGACGCCGGGGACGGGCTGCGGGTCGTCCTCGCCGACGACCATCCCGTGGTCCGTACCGGGCTGGCCGCGCTCCTGGAGTCGGTGCGGGACGGGACCCCGCGCGTGCGTGTCGTCGGGGTCGCCGCGAGCGGGCGGGAGGCGGTACGGGCGGCGGTGACCCTGCGCCCGCACGTGATGGTGATGGACATCCGGATGCCCGACCTCAACGGCATCGAGGCGACCCGGGAGATCGGCCGGGTGGCACCCCGGGTGGCCGTGCTGATGCTCACCATGGTCGAGGAGGACGACTCGGTGTTCGCCGCGATGCGGGCGGGCGCCCTGGGCTATGTCCTCAAGGGCGCGGGCCAGGACGAGATCGTCCGGGCGATCCGGGCGGTGGCCGCGGGCGAGGCCATCTTCGGCCCCGGTGTCGCGAGGCGCGTGCTGGGCCAGCTGAGCAGGCCCCCGGACCGCCCCGACCCGTGCCCGACACTCACCCCGCGCGAACGGGACGTCCTCGCCCTGATCGCCGACGGCCAGCCCAACTCGATCGTGGCGACCCGCCTGGGCCTGTCCCCGAAGACGGTCAGCAACCACATGTCGGCGGTCCTGGCCAAGCTGGGCGTCACGGACCGCGCGCAGGCGGCGGCCTGGGCCCGGGAGGCGGGGCTCGTCCACCCACCGGACGCCTGAGGGCGTGCTACGGCCGCAGCGCCCGCAGCAGCAGGTCCGCCAGGTGGTCGGCGACCTGCTGGGGCGTGAGGGGGCCGCCGGGGCGGTACCAGGTCGACAGGTGGTGGACCGAGCCGAAGTGGTAGTCGACGACGAGGTCCGCCGGGGTCGCCGTGGAGAAGACGCCCTCGCGCTGGCCCTCCTCGACGAGCCCGCGGAAGCGTTCGTGGTAGCGCCGGCGCTCGGCGCGCACCTGCTTGTTCTTCTCCGGGCTGAGGTGGTGCATGGAGCGGAAGAAGATCGACGCGTCGTCGAGGTTGTCGATCGTTGTCACCACGACGTCCGCGGCGGCGGCGCGCAGCCGCTTCTCGATCGGCTCGTCGGCGTTCGCGAACACCTCCAGGCGCTCCTGCTGGACGCGCAGCACGCGCGCGTACACCTCGTGCAGGAGATCGTCCTTGGAGCCGAAGTAGTGGTACAGCGCCCCCTTGGTGACGCCTGCGGCCTCGACGATCTCCTGCACCGAGGTGCGGTCGTAGCCCTGCTCGGCGAAAAGCCTGGTGGCGGCGGCGAGGAGCCGCTGCGGGACGGGGGCCCCGTCTCCGTCGGTCGTCCTGGGCACTGCCGCCACCTGCCTTTTCTGGCTGTTCACTCGCTGTCGTGCGACCGGGAACGCAGTTCCCGCCGGAGGATCTTCCCACTTGCCGTCTTCGGCAGGTCGGGCAGGATCTCCACCTGGCGGGGGTATTTGTA
>Ga0307510_10011407_pt1 | contig 10556 bp, 4 predicted proteins | sample 12_EM_MG_FD_207224 | JGI IMG/M metagenome (GOLD analysis project Ga0307510, IMG submission 207224) | Populus trichocarpa ectomycorrhiza microbial communities from riparian zone in the Pacific Northwest, United States - 12_EM | ecosystem: Host-associated > Plants > Roots > Unclassified | place...
AGCCCCCCTGTTTCGCTCGCCCCCCCCCGCCCCTAATTGGGCCCTGACTGATTGGCCTACGCTCGAGTCCTCATTGAAGGTAGCACGTATCTCGCCTGCCCCTCCCATCCCGACCACCCGATCGATGAACATTTGGTTCAAAACAAACCTCGACAGGATAACGGCTGAGTTGGCCCTCCACGCCCCGGTAAAACGGGTTACTTTTCGGTCGAAACCTTGGTGGTCCGACCTCCTCTCTCAACTCAGAAAAGCTTATAACTCAGCCCTCCGCTCCTCGAAGGTGGACAGGTTTGATGCGGCACTCCTTGCTTCGGCAAGAGCTGCCAGGACAGCCTACTTCAAAGCAATCAAGAAGGCCAAGAGGGACCACTGGTCTGCTTTCTTGGCGTCTGCAACCCCGCAGACGGTGTGGACGGCGAAGAAGTTTGCCGTAGGCCGCCCCCCCCCTCGTTTCCCCGAACTGCCGGGTGCTACAATGCCGCTGGAGCTCAACAGTGCCCTCCTCAACCACTTCTTCCCTGGCGAGCCAGCCAGGCATTTTGACTCCATTCTGCTCCCGTTCAGGGACTGCCCGGCGCTGGCAGGGGACGAGGTTGGCAGAGCTCTGGCCAGGTCGTCGCCATCGTCGGCTCCGGGCCCTGACATAACCCCCAATTCGGTATGGAAAAGGATATATCGGGTGGCACCGCACCTCATCCTGGACCTCCTTGCCCCACTAGTAGCCCATGGCTTCCACCCCCCCGCCCTCAAGATGGCCGATGGCATTGTGCTTGACAAGCCAGGAAAGCCCTCTTATGACTCACCCTCCTCTTTCCGAGTCATCGTACTGCTGCAGACCTTCTCAAAGATCCTGGAGAGGATCATGAACTCAAGACTCTCTTGTGTGGCCCGTGTTGCAGGCCTCCTCGAGCCCCACCAATGCGGCTCCTTGGCTGGCCTATCGGCCTCGGATGCGACAACCACACTGATTCACGAAGTGAAGACGCTCCAGATGGCCGGTAGAAAAGTTTCAACGCTTTTCCTAGACATCAAAGGAGGTTTCGACAACGTGAACCCCTCGATCCTGTGCAGCAGCTCAAAGCTAGGGCTGTAAGCCCGTACCTTGTCTCCTGGACCAGGTCCTTCCTGACCGGTAGGACGTGCCGACTCCGCTACCAAGGATCACCAAAGGTGTTCGCCCCAGTCGCCGTGGGTACACCGCAGGGCTCCACTGTCTCCCCGCTTCTCTTTGTCATTTATGTCTCCCGGCTCCATCATGAAGTCCCTCAGGGGCTCACCCTCTCGTACGTCGACGACTTCGGTCTAACGGCTTCCTCGACGTCCTACAGGCGCAACATCCAGTCCTTACAGAGGCGGTACGCGGTGCTGAAGGCCAAAGGGGCCCGGCTGGGCGTGGGCTTCTCCGTACCGAAAACAGAACTCATCCACTGCAGGACGAACAGGGATAGAGGCCCTGTCTCCCTCGCCCCAATACATCTAGACGGTTCGATCTTCCCACCCAAGGACGAGGTCCGATGCCTGGGGTACTTGTTCACGCCATCGTTATCGACCACCTCACACTTCACAAAGAGATTGGCCAAACCTTAAGCGGCTTTCGTGGCTGTCAAAAGGCTCTCCCCCCCGGGTATTGGCCTGCCCCCGTTTCTATGCCATCGATTGGCATCCTCGCTTTTATTTCCCATCCTCAGCTACGGCGTGGACACTTTCAAACCTACAGTCCACATGACGAGGAAACTCTCAGCCTTCTGGCACAAGGTCCAAAGGTAGACCACGAACTGCTTTGCGTGCACCCCTACTGACATCCTGGCTGTCGAACCCTGCCTCCCCCCACTAGACCTCCTCCTAGCGTACAAACACCGCCTAGCCTGCCTGAGGGTGATGTGCTCCCCCCCGGAGATCAACCCGGCTGCGGCCAGGCTCCCAGCCTCCCTTCAGAAGCCATCGTTGAGCCGCCATACCCTCGATCATAGAGTCCTCTCCTGCAAGAATGCAGGCAGCCGCCTTCCGCTACCATGGCTCCAGCCGAGACCGCCCTCAAAGAATAGGGCACACCTGCCCTTGGATGCCCTCCCCCACTCGATGCTTTTCCTCCTAGGCCCTGACGGCCACGCCCCCCTACCGGTCACCTCCCAGCACTTATTGGGCGAGACTTACCCCAGCCCCCCCCCCGGGACGCACCTACCCGCAGCTTAAGCTCCTATGTAAGAAACTCCTCTTGGAGGAGTGTGTGGTCGCAGCGCCGGGCCCTGAAAGATACGCCTACTGCCCCTCACTAAAGCCCCATCCGTTTATGGGTCTCTCCAAATTCGACGCGGATCGCCTTCACCGGATGAGGTCTGGGAAGAGTTACCTCCGCGCCCACCCGTCCTGGGACGACCACGCCTCTACGACCTGCCCCAGCTGCGGAGAAGTACCTGAGGACTTCGAGCACGCCATCCTCCACTGTTCAGCGAAGGAACCTGCCAGGACCCGCCACCTTCAGGGGGTCACTGAGCTTGGACCCGACGCCCCCGTATGGTCCTCGGTAGCCCTCCTAGGCGCCCTCACCCGCTTCGTCAGGTCTACGGCCACAGCCTTCCCGCCGGGCATGTTTTCCCACCCAACTTCCTCCGCTGGCTCGATTTCTTCCCGCTCTTCTAATGTAGTTTCCTTTGGTTACTTTATGTCATCTCAGGAAAGCTAGGTTTAAAATAATTGGTTTTTCATGCTGTCCGCTGGTGTAAGGAGGGTTTCCTTTGATTTACTTGCTTTAATTTCGCGCCCGTATGTGGGCCTGGGACCGGTACGGACCCCAGCTGAAGAGATTTGGAGCCGGATATTTCCTTTGTTAGTTTGTTTTGGATTTTGGGTTTTGTTTTCGCCATAGCTAGCGCTCCATGCGATTTCTTGTACCTTAACAACGAATATATGATATAAAAATAAAATAAAAAATAAATAAAATAAAATAAAATAAAAACCCCCTATTTCCTTTATCTTTCTCGTCCGCTCCACCTCTAGCGATTGAAATCTCAACACGATGGGAAATCATCGTGAGAGTGTCCTCCGCCTCTGATCCCCCCCGCCCGTGGCAACTGCTCGGGGGGTTATCACGCCTTCGTACCTTTCCTCTCTCTGGGGCCTTTGGCCTCCCCTCACAGGGGTTATGGATTCCTTCCTGGTTCTGTTTGTCCTCGTTGAGCACGCTCGCGTTGATGTTCCTACCCTTTACCCCGCACTTCGCGACGCGTCTCGCTTAGCGATTTGCACGGTGGGCAGCCCTCCTTCCTCTGTCAATACACGCTCGCTAGTTTCGGACTATCGGTGAAGTAATTGCCCTGGTAGCCCTGCTCTCTCGTATTGCTCTCTTTCCTGAGGTGCAGGATCGGTACGGTCGGCATTCGAAAAACTGTGACCCTGTCTCCATCCTCCTTGTTCGTACTTCTCGCTTGTTTGGCGAGCCTTCCTCCTCCTGCTTCCCACGCGTCAGATCCGCTTGCACCGTACTGCTCCGTCCTTCTTTAGCTGGCACCTTATCTGCCCCCTCGGCTGGAACCCTACTGCCCACCATGATAGCTGGCACCTTGACTGCTGAGTGGCTCTCCTCGCCGGGCGGCTCCCATCCCCGTCCTCATCCGCTCCCGCTATTTACTCTACGGTCTCAAACCTCGCCTTAGGTTACGCGCTGTCATGGTATAGCACTACCTCCGTGGCCCATGCCAAAGTCCGAAGCGTCGCCGGTTTTCCGGGCAGTTTGCCCTTGACAAAGCCTTGCCCGTAAGCCGGTAGGTTTGGGGAATTCCCTTAGGCATCCGGCAATAGTAGTTTTATCTTCCCTCTCTGTCGGCCCTTGGCCGTGGATATCATTTCTTTTGTTGTCGGGGGCCTGCCGAAGGGTTTGTGTCTTTCCTTGGTTTCGTTTCTATACTTGTCTTTCCTTACGTGTCTGGAGGAGGGCATTGCTCCGTCTTGCTTTCGTCTTAGGTGCTGTGAGGGGGAAGGATGGGCTCTGGTTTCTAGGGGTTTGATTTTTCCCATGAGGGGGTGAAGCGGGTCGTTGGATTGTTTATAGTTTTGTTCACGCCATAGCTAGCGCTCCACGCGGTTTCTTGTACTTTAACAATGAATACATGATGATAAAAAAAAGAAAAAAAAAGAAGAAAAAAAAGAAAAAAAAGAAAAAAAAGAAGCTCCCTATTTCCTTTGCGGTTTTGTTTTCGCCCTAGCTAGAGCTCCATGCGATTTCTGGAACCTTAACAACAAATATATGATATAAAATAAAAAAAATAAAAATAAAAATAAAAAATAAAAAACCACCTATTTCCTTGATTCTTTACACTACCTGGTATTTCTTTCACGACTCTTGTACTTCAGAATATAACGTCTTCTATTCTGATATCTAAGATCCACACCAAGAACGACGAACCCTGACCCTGATCTGCCATTACGCGATCAGTCTTGACCTGAGATTGTCATCTCCGAACCTTCACACTAAACGAGTGTTATTGTTTAGGACATTCCTGTCGTTGTGTGCCTTGGACTGACGTCCAGTGCCAAGACCCTATAATAATTACAGTAAGAAATAGGTAGTAAGTCATGCCCAAAGTGTAAAGTTTCATTCAAGAAGCTCAGTGGGGATTCCCGGCAGAAATATGTACCCCCCAACAAGATGCAATATATGGAGAAAGCCTTGCGGCATGAGCAGGCCGAAGAGCACAGCATTGCAGAATTCTTTCCGTGATTCAGTGTGAAAATAGGAAACAATGTATTCATTGGACTGGATCGAGTAAGTCCATTGACCAATACTACCCGGACCTCTTCCGGAACATCTGTCTTAACTTATTCAAATATATCATAAAATGGATTGAACGATTCCTGATAAATCATAAACAACAACAGGCATTTGCCAATACTGGGAAAGACATTACTCCCTACCCTAGATTCAGAAGACTGAAAAAGGCCTATTGCGAAATTCACAATGGCATAGAAAGAAGAGCTCCAATCACAGCTATTTCATTTCCGCTATATTGGAATCTGCATTGCGAAATGTGCACAGTTCCTCATATTCTGGCTTAAAGGGTACTTTGAAGTGTATTAGGGCACAAATTGACTTCTCTCTCATGGCCCAATATCCAACTCATTCACCAGACACACTTTCCAATATGGAAAGCGACCTGCAAACATTTCATCAAACAAAGAACATTTTACTCAAGTTCCATAAAGTAAAGGCTGCTCACTGGAGCAGATCGCCAGCATCAGGTCCTAAGGCAACAGAGGGCAAATCAGCCTGCTAATGACATCCGCCATACAACTGTTGCTAATTGCCGTTGACAGGCTGATCTAGGGTTCATTACAAGGCATTCAAGCGCCCAAAAAACACCCGCTACCAGCGGATTTCCCACGTCGCCCCGCCCAATCGCACAGGACTGGCCGTAACCTTTGGCACTCTCTGCCCCTCTCTACACCAAGGACCGCGCCCCATCCACACCCCAGACAGGTCCTAGTTAAATTTTGGTGTTAACTAACCAGGCCCCATCCAGGGAATGACACTAGGTGGGGACCAGGTGGGAATTTGCTGGGGATTCCCCTAAAAATATCTCCCCAAGACAACTAAAGAGGCAAGGCCTACCGCGTGAAATCCTACCATACCCTACCCCGTAACCAGCACTAGACTCATCAAGCGCGGGTTGAAACATCCGATGTGCTGGCAGATTTGATAGGCGCGAGAACCACTTCAACTTCATCAATATGCACTACCTGACTTACTTTGCCTTTCATGTATGGCGTTTTGGATCCACATCAATGTATTCCATAGAGATCGGTGAACTAGCACATAAGCATCACATTAAAGATGGATTTTTCAGGTCAAACAAGAATAATGCCATCTAGCAGATCTTGTCACAATATGGCTGCCAGCTCACCCTAGGAATACACTTGCAGACTATAATAGCAAGTTCAAAAGTTAACGGTGAGATCATGGTTTAAGATAGTGCAATGGGAATACCAGCATTTTCAAGTCACAGTACACATCTGAGTCCCCAGGTTCTTACATCTGCAAAAAGCCCTTTTTCTCCAGAAGTACCAAGCCCGCTTCTCTAACGACCCTCAAGATAGGTAGCTACAGTGGACTAGACTCAAGCCTGTATGGTATACCGTATAGTAACCATATTGAGGATAGGCCAGTATACTTAGTATACTACCGGTAGACATGAGTTGGTACAAGTGTGTACAAAGTGAGTTGGTGACATAGGGTCAGACAGGGTAACCTAGTAAACATTGCACGGGTCTCCGGGGCAACATTATATGTGGTAGCATGGACTCTCGAAGGCAATAAAGGCCTAACAGGGTGAACTTACGCTACCTTAGAAACATGATTACCCTACCGTGAGGACCCAGTTACCCTACTGAGGTACCCCAGTTACCCTACCTTCACCAACAAAGTCATCTGCGGACTTAGGGAAAGTTATCCCTCTTGAGTGGGGCTCGTAGATGTTTATAGGGCCGGTTCGTATGGTACGAAACGGACTACTGACTGAGCGGAGGTGGTTTGAACCTCCTGTAACCTTCAGGGGATATTCCTAACACCCTCCTGCGGCCCCAGCGTTGGTACGGCGCGACAACACTTTACGCCTGTGTAGTTGTGTCCTTCCTAGTAAAGGAAGATCCATAGGAACACTCCCACAACATCGTATGAGTTGTGGCCGTCCAACAGACCAGAAGCTGTTCGCAGGATATATAAGGGGTGTGACGGTGACCGCGTCCTGGGGCGCGACCTAGATAACCCCTCGGAGCCACCTACGGGCATACTAGGACCTCCGGGTAGTTGTATGGTTAACAGTAGAGGGCTTGGGGCTGACCGGGGAAGCTGCAAGGCTTCCAGGACACCCACCCCAAAGCCAGTCCCAGGCTACCCCGGGAACTGTAGCATTACCAGAGGTTATAAGTGGACTCTAGAGGTGTGAGTCTTGTCATGATTTAAGAGGGTCACGCATGGTTGGCTGTGGGTAGCGCCCATGCTGTCAAGTAGCACGAGATTTCTTAGCATGGGAGCATGCAGTCTGGTTTAGAAGCTTAGTATAGACAAGTAGATTTGCTGATGGTCTGCCTAGCTTGTACCGACGGAACCACCGCTGGGCCAGTGAGTCCCAATGGATATTATCTGTACGGTGCACATGTCAGTCGGCCACTGACATGCTACTGATAGGAAAGGGCTTTCGCTCAGGCAGATGTTGTTGGAGAGACATCACCGGAAGCACTTCCTATTTGTGGAGATAGTTAATATCCGAGCGGTCCGACTGCCTCTGAGTGTTACCTCACTTTAGGCTGGTGAGTTGCACAGCCCGGAGCTGAGCAGGGTGCTCGCAAAAGGTCAGAATGGTTGACGGGTGTCCTCTAGCTTTACATTATTCCACTTAACTAAAGCGAGAGATACCCTTTTCTGATAACCAATGATCCTCGAGAGAACCTATTGAGTAAAACATTCAGGCTTAACGATATTAAGTTTTACCGCTTGATTCTACTTTGAATTATCTTTATCGTTATTTTGATCCTTCTACTTTGAGTCTTCGGTGCGGCCGCAATCTTAGGTTCCGTCTTCCTACAGAGTGCCCCCGATACAGCACCTGGACGAATCGCGTCTGCTCTTTGAGTCCGGTCCTTCTGGATCTTCCGCGTCTTCTGTGCCTTTCATCTGTTGCGTCTGATGCACCCGGATGTCCCACCTTTCCACCACTAGGACGCCCTTGTTGCAGCCCCACCCTCTTCTTGTGCCTCCCCCTTGTATCAGCTCCATTATTCTCTCGTTTACTGGCCTCCTGCCCACTCCTTGCAGTTGCGTGTGTCCAGCCGCCATCTCAGCCACCCTCTCACATCTGGTGACCTAGATCTGGTGGCCTTCGTCGGCTTCCATCTGCTGACATCCTACCTCGCTTTTTTCTTAGCCTTCACCCTACTGTCACTTCCTTAATTCCGTTACTGTTCACAAGACGCCCAGCACGGCCACCCTCCAGAAGCCCTACATTGGTTGGCTTCCCTCCCCGCATGAGAGCACTGGCATAGTTTCACATTAATCATCCTCTGTAATTACCCTATAGATAGGTAGCTACAGTGGACTATGCTCAAGCCTACAGGGTATACCAAGAAGTAACCAGAGTGAGGATAGAACTGTATACTTAGTTTACTAGCGGTAGACATGAGTTTGTACAAGTGTCTACAATGTGACTTGGTGACATAGGGTTAGACAAGGTAACCTTCAGAGAGCATCTTTTCGTAAAGTGAAAGGAATATAGTAAACGTTGCACAGGTCTCCAGGGCAACATTATATGTGGTGGAACGGACTCCCAAAGAGAATAAAGGCATAACAGGGTAAAGTTACCCTACCTTGGAAACATGATTACCCTACCATGGGGACCCAGTTACCCTACTGAGACACACCAGTTACCCTACCATCACCGACAACGTCATCTGCGGACTTAGGGGAAAGTTCTCCCACCAAAGTGGGGCTCATAGATGTTGATAGAGCTGCTTCGTATGGTACGAAACAGGGTATTCATGGAGCAGGAGTCGTCCGAGTCCGAACCTCCTGAAACTTGCAGGGAATATTTCTAACACCCCCCTGCGGCCCCAGCGTTGGTACGGCGCGACAGCACGGTACGGCTGTGTAGTTGTATGCTTCCTAGTAAAGTGAGATTTATAGGAAGGCTCCCACAACACCATATGAGTTGTGGTCGTCCAACCGACCAGAAGCTGTTCGCTCGATATATAAGGTGTGTGAGGGTGATGGCCTCCTGGGGCGTCACCTGGATAATACCGGGGAGCCACCTACCGGCATACTTTGACCTCCGGGTAGTTGTATGGTTAACTGTAAGGGGCTTGAGGCTGACTGGGGAAGCTGCAAGGCTTCCAGGACCACCACCCAAAGCCAGTCCCAGGCTACCCTGTGAACTGTAGCATTACCATGGGTTATTAGTGGACTCTAGAGATGTGAGTCTTGTCACCATTTAAGAAGGTCGCACGTGGTTGGCTGTGGGTAGCTCTCATGCAGTCAAATAGGCAGAAGAATTATTGTCATGGGAGCATGCATTCAGGTTTAGAAGCTTAGTATAGCCAAGTAGATTTGCTGATGAACTGCATAGCTTGTATAAACGAAACCACCGCTAGGCCAGTGAGTCCCAATGGATATGATCTGTACGGTGGGTATGTTAGTTGGCCACTGATATACTACGGATAGGAAAGCGTTTTTGCTCAGGCAGATGTAGTTGGAGAGACATCACCAGCGGCACATCCTATTTGTGGAGATAGTTAATATCCGAGAAGTCCGACTACCTCCCAGTGTTAGCTCACTCGAGGCTGGTAAGTTGGACAGCCATGAGCTGAGCCAGGTGCTCGCAAAAGGTCAGAATAGTTGACTGGTGTCCTCTGGCTTTACATTATTCTCCTTAACTAAAGTGAGAGATACCCTATTCTGATAACCAACCATCCTCGAGAGAACCTATTGAGTGAAACTTTCAGGCTTAATGATATTAAGTTTTACTGCTTGATTCTACTTTGAATTATCTTTATCTTTATTTTGATCCTTACTTCTACTTTGGATCTTCAGTGCGGTCGCCAGCTTCGGATCTGTCTTACTACAGAGTGCCTCTGTTACATCCTCAGACCTCAGGCAGCCGAGTTGTATCTGGACACTTTTGATGGAAATCTCGCCCTTAAGTCGCGGGCTTCACTTGGCCGCCTATTCAATTCACGATATTTATATTCAAACATTCCCTTAAACACCATGGATCATGTAGTACTCCTGAGGCCGAGTGGAAGCCGGACACTCAATATGGGCACTGCCACTATACGTGTACGGCCGCAACTTGGCCGTATATTCATACGCAACAATTCCTCTTATTTCCCACATTCCCTTCAATGCCCGCGAATGATGTATTACTCCCGTGGCCGAGTTGAAGCCTAACACTTACTATGGCAACTGCTACTGTAAGGGTTCTCAATCAACCTGGCCAGATATTTGTGTAAAACAATCCAAACTATTTAAAACAATCTCTTAAATGCCCACGGATCATGTAGTACTCCAGCGGCCGAGTTGAAGCCAGCCACTGAATATGCGCCCTGCCACCTTAAGCATACGGCTTCAACTTAGCTGTATATTCATGCAAAACAATTCAATCTATTTCAAACATTCCCTTAAATGCCAGCCCATCCTGTAGTACTCCCACGGCCAAGCTGAAGCTGGACACTCAATACACAACTGCCACCTTAAGTGCCCAGTTTCAACTTAGCTGAATCAATACTGTTCATAATTGGATAGAATAATTTAATATATTTCATTCAACCTCCTCAGATCAATCCTGTGATTCACTATCCATTGCTTCTCCCAGGCAGGAATTACCTACGCCTGTCCAATCACTGCCCCTATACTAACTATTCACATGTCTTGACCATTGATCCGCTTGCCAACTCGAATATGTCCGCTCAGAATGTGAAATCTGCCACCATTGATCGGAGCTGGTATGCGAACTAATGCTAGGCGATGGACAGCTGTGGCCTCACTTAGCATAGTTCTCATCTTGAAAAGTGCT
>Ga0307510_10011408_pt1 | contig 10556 bp, 9 predicted proteins | sample 12_EM_MG_FD_207224 | JGI IMG/M metagenome (GOLD analysis project Ga0307510, IMG submission 207224) | Populus trichocarpa ectomycorrhiza microbial communities from riparian zone in the Pacific Northwest, United States - 12_EM | ecosystem: Host-associated > Plants > Roots > Unclassified | place...
GACGAGCCGCTCTCGAACCTCGATGCCAAGCTCCGGGTCGTCATGCGCGGCGAGATCAAGCGACTGCATCACCGGCTGAAGACCACCACTGTCTATGTCACGCATGACCAGGTCGAAGCCATGACCATGGCCGATCGTATCGTGGTGATGAACGCCGGCAAGGTCGAACAGATCGGCACGCCGACCGAGTTGTTCGACAGGCCGGCCAATCTGTTCGTCGCCGGCTTCATCGGCTCACCGGCGATGAACTTCATCCCCGGCGCGCTGCTCGCCGACACCGCCACCGTCGGCGTGCGCCCGGAGCATTTCGAGATCGCGGACGGCGGGTTGCAGATCACCGTGACGCTGGTCGAGCCGATGGGCTCGGACACCCAGATCAGCGGCAGGGTCGGCGACACCGATATCGTCGCCGTCTTCCACCATCGCGTCGCCTCCAATTTCGGCGATGTGTTGTCGTTGAAGCCGATCGCCAAGGAGATCCACCGCTTCGACGCCGCTACGGGGTTGCGGCTGTGATCGCTCATATTGCGCGTGCTCCGGGGATCGACTAGCATGCGCGTCAACGGCTCAACCGAAGAAGTTCGGTATGCCGCCAACGTTCCACCATGTTTTTCGAGCTCGCTGGTCTCGTGAACGACGCCATTCGCAGTACGATCCAGAAGCGCGACGCCAAGGGCGTTATCCGCCATGGCGGCGAGTGGCTTACGCTGTGGTCCGACCCCGACAGCATGAAATCGGATGCGGAGCTCAAGCGCGAGGCCGCCGAACACGGCGCGGCGCTGCGGCTGGAGCAACAGCTTGGCGCGGCGGCGCGCGCCGTTTCCGCCGATCCGGGCATGCAGATCAACTTTGCAGGCTCCGGCGCCGGTGCGTTCGAAGCCTTGTCCAGGGCGGAGGCGACGAATGCCGAGGCGCTGTCGGCGCTACGCGGCGCGATCGATTCCTACGCGCTGGTTCGCCGCTACCACGACGCGACCGTGCACCGAGATATGGCTCCTGCGGATGCCGCCTCCCGCACGCTGTTCGACATCTGCGAGGAAGTGCGTTGCGAGGCATTGGGCGCCCGCCGGTTCCCGGGTGTCTGCCAAAACCTCGTCGCCAGCCACCGTCGCCGTCTGCGGCAATCCGATCTTCTCAACGCGCACCTCGCTTCGCTGATTCCGCTGGCCGAAGGGCTGCGCATGGTGGTGCGAGATAGCCTGCTCGGTGCGCCGGATCCCTCGATCGCATCGTCAGGCTTCTGGATGTGGGATCGGTGGCTGCGTGCACGCTTTGCCTCCCACCTGATCGGCTTGACGGCAAGCATGGCAGACCAGGCGGCCTATGCCGCGCTCGCCCGCGGGCTGATCGAGAATTTGGTCACCGAGCTTGGTTCTGCCGACGGCAAGGGCCACCGTCTTCAACCGACCACCGGCGCATCGGGCGAGGGAGCGACGGAGGGCAACGGCGTCGTCCGGCCGTTCGAGGACGAAAACGGCATTTTCGAACCCGGCAGCGCCGTGCTGCTCGATGACGGTGCGAGGGAAGTATCGCTGCTGCATGGCCGGGTGGAGAATGCCAAGGCACCACCCTATTCGGCATTCACGACCGCGCATGATCTGGTGCTGCACGCCGCCGAACTCGCCGACGGTGCGACGCTGCGGAAAGAACGCGCGACGCTCGAACGGCGACGGGCCGAGTTCCGCAGGGATCTTGCGCGCCTGGTGACGCGGCTGCAACGAAGACTGCTGGCGCGGCAGACGCGCAACTGGTCGTTCGACCTCGACGACGGGTTGATCGACGCCTCCCGGCTCGACCGCATCGTCGTCGATCCCGCCTTTGCCAGCGCCTACAAGCAGGAAGAGGAATCCGAGTTTCGCGACACCGTCGTCTCGATCCTGATCGACAATTCGGGCTCGATGCGCGGCAAGCCGATCGAGATCGCGTGCGTGGCTTCAGACATGATCGCCACCGCGCTCGAGCGGTGCGGGGTCTCCTGTGAAGTTCTGGGCTTCACCACACGAAGCTGGAAGGGCGGCGAGTCGGCAAAGGACTGGGTGCGCGCAGGCCGGCCGGAAAATCCCGGCCGCCTCAATGACACCCTGCATATCATCTACAAATCGGCCGACGAGCCGGTCCGCCGCACGCGGCTCGCTTTGTGCGCCATGCTGGACAGCGCCCTGCTCAAGGAGAACATCGACGGCGAGGCGCTGCTTTGGGCGTCGCGCCGCCTGTTGACGCGCCGCGAAAGCCGCAAGGTGCTGATCGTGATATCGGACGGCGCGCCGGTCGATCAGACCACTCTCGAAGAAAACGCGGACAAGGCCGTCCTCGATCGCCATTTGCGCGATGTCATCGCGGAGATCGAGAGTTCGAGCACGATCGAACTGGCGGCGATCGGCGTCAAGCATGATGTGCGGAAATACTACGCCAACAGCGCCCGGATCGACAAGGTCGATGCGCTGGGAGAAACGCTGGTCCGAATGATCGACGCGCTCGTGACGAGATAAAATCGGAACTCAGTCGACCCGCTTCCAGGGACCGGTCGCCGCAAGATCGAGGCTGCGCCCCATCGACCGCTGATAATATTCCGCAACCACCGGACGCTCCGCCTCGTCGCAGCGATTGAGGAACGCGGTTGCGAAGGCGTAGTCGAGATCGTTGAAAATGCGAAAATTGTCGGCCCACGAGATCACGGTACGTGGCGACATCAGTGTCGAGACGTCTCCGGCCTGGAATCCGGTTCGCGTCTGCTCCGCCATGCGCACCATCTGGAGGATGATCTGGCGCCCCTTCGCGTCGGACATCGAGGGCACCTTGGAAAGCACCACGTCGACCTCTTCCTGTTCCGCCAGATAGTCCAGCCGTGCGACGATGTTCCATCGGTCGAGCTGCGCCTGGTTGAGTTGTTGCGTGCCGTGATAGAGGCCGGTGGCATCGCCGAGGCCGATCGTGTTGGCGGTGGCGAACAGCCGAAAGGATTTGTGGGGCACCAGCACCTTGTTCTGGTCGAGGATGGTGAGCCGTCCCTGCGCCTCCAGCACCCGCTGGATGACGAACATCACGTCGGGCCGGCCGGCATCGTATTCGTCGAACACCAGCGCGACCGGGTGCTGATAGGCCCACGGCAGAATACCCTCGCGATACTCGGTCACCTGCTTGCCGTCGCGCAGCACGATGGCATCCTTGCCGATCAGGTCGATGCGACTGATGTGGCTGTCGAGGTTGAGCCGCACCAGCGGCCAATTGAGCCGCGCCGCCACCTGTTCGACGTGGGTGGATTTTCCGGTGCCGTGCCGGCCCTGCACGATCACGCGCCGATTGTCGGCAAAGCCCGAAAGGATCGCCATCGTCGTCCCGGGATCGAACCGATAGCCGGGATCAATCGGCGGAACATGGGGGGTGCGAAGCGAAAAGGCCGGCGTCGTCGCATCGGTGTCGATCTGGAACGCCTCGCGGATGCTCAACCTCGCATCGGGCTCCTCGGGCAAATCCTCGATCGTGAGTTGGACACTCATGAAGCGGTTTCCGGCTGGCTGAGAACGATGATGTCGTTTTCGACATGCACGGGCACGGGGTCGAGCCAGCATCGCTCGGCAGCACCTCTCACGCCATAGCCGTCCTCGATACGGAATTCGGCAAAATGCGCCGTGCAGCGGATATGGCTCTTGTCCTCGCTGAGAAACTGCCCGGCACGGTAGTTCAGCGGCGACGAATAATGCGGGCAGATGTTGAGGTAGCCGTAGACCGATCGTCCGCGCCGCACCACGAACATGGAGAACACCGTCGTCCCGCGACCGAACACATATTCCCTGGCATCGCCGTCCGGTATGTCGTCAAGCGGTCCAAGCGCCGTACCAGGCATCGGCGCGCGCGGGCGCAGCCGCCATAGCGTGGGATCGGGCTTGGACAGCGCGTCAGCCATTCTTGCTCCACTGCGGTTCTTTGGCGCCTGCTGCGCGACGGCCTATGGCCGCTTGCCATCATAGGCCGCGAACAGAATCCGGATTATTTCGTCGCGCGTCACTTGCCTCGGATGGTCGTAAGCGTTCTCCATCGCAAGGTCGGCCGCCTTCTCCAGCGCCGCGTGCGTCAACCCCATTGCCTTCAGGCTGGGTTGGCTTTCGACCCCGAGCATCAGATCGTAGAGCGCCGACGGCGCGTCATCGCCGCCGAGGGCGTGCGCGGCCCTGCGGATCGCCTCAGGCATCGTGGTTTGGTTGAAGGCCGCCGTATAGGGCAGCATGACACAGTGGACGTCGGCGTGGCTGAGGTCGAATGCGCCGCCCAGCACGTGGCAGATCTTGTGATGGAGGCCCATGTCGACGGTCCCTAAGCAAGTACCTGCAAGCCAGGCCCCGTAGAGCGCATCGGCCCATGCCGCCGCGTCCGGATCGGCGAACAATCGAGGGAGGGCTTTTCCCAACGCGCGGATCGCCTCCTCCGCCAGTAAAGAAGTTATCGGATTGGCGTTGCCCGCACAAAGCGCGTCGATCGCATGGGCCATCGCGTTCATGGCCGAGGGGCCAGCGACGTGGCGCGGCAACGTGGTCACCAGTTCAGGATCGTAGATGACGGTTTCGGGCAGCACCTTCGGACTTCGCTGCGTTTTCTTGACGCCTCGTTCCACCTCGCCGAGGATCGGCGTCATCTCCGAACCGGCAAACGTCGTCGGGATGACCAACTGGGGCAGATCCGTGCGCAAGGCGATCGCCTTCGACAAGCCGATCGCCGAACCGCCGCCGATCACCAGGATGCCGTCCGCCTGGACCGACGAAACCGCGGTCAGCGCCGCCTCCGTCACATTGGTCGGCGTATGCATCTGTGCGCCCGGATAAACGATACCGGCACGCTCGCCGATGAGGCGGGCGAATGCGGCAGCAGTATCGGCCTGCGGCGGCGTCGTGACGATCATCGCGCGCGATACGCCAAGCCGGTCGAGCTCCTCGCCGGCCCGTGACCGGGCGCCGGCTGCAAAGATGACACGCTGCGGATTGACTTGACAGACGAAGTTCATCGGGCAATCCCCCGCGCAGCGCGAAGCGAGGTATCCACCATCATCTCAGCGCTGATAGTGCGGCGCGATCTGGGCGTCGACATTGACCCAAACCGATTTGGGCTGCGTGTACTCGCGCATCGCCTCGAATCCCATCTCGCGGCCATAGCCGGATTCGCCGACACCGCCGAATGGCGAACCGGGATGAACCACCTTGTAGCAGTTGATCCACACCATGCCGGCGTTGATTTCCCGCGCCATAACGTGGGCACGCGCAAGGTTGGAGGTCCACAGGCCGGACCCGAGCCCGTATTTTGCGCCGTTGGCGATCGCCAGCGCCTCGTCGTCGTCGGAGAAGGTGGTCACGGTCACGAACGGTCCGAACACTTCTTCCTGATTGACGGTGTCGGTCACCTTGGCGCGCACCACCGTCGGCTCGACGAAGCAGCCTTTGGACAGATCTTCGCGCTCCGGCGCCCTGCCGCCGAGCAGTATCTCGCCGCCCTCCTCCCGGGCGACTTTGACGAAATGCAGCACGCGCTCCTGATGCTGCTTCGACGTAAGCGGTCCCATCTCGGTGGCTTCGTCGAGCGGGTTGCCGAGCCGGATCGACTTCGCGAGCGCGATGAAGCGTTCGAGGAATTGGTCGGCGATCTTCTCGTGCAGGATCAGCCGCGAGCCGGCGATGCACGCCTGGCCCTGGTTGTGGAAGATCGCCCAGGCCGAGCCGGCGACCGCAGCGGGGATCGAGGCATCGGCGAACACGATGTTCGGACCCTTGCCGCCGAGTTCGAGCTGGACCTTCTTCAGGTTGGAGGCGGACGCCTGGACGATGCGTCGCCCGGTCGCCGTCGAACCGGTAAACGCGATCTTCTTGACGTCGGGATGCTCGGCAAGGCGCGCGCCGGCGGTGTGTCCGTAGCCCGGCACGACATTGACCACGCCCGCGGGAAAGCCGACCTCGTGCATCAACTCGGCAATGCGCAGGGTTGAAAGCGGGGTTAGTTCGGCAGGCTTGATGACAACAGCGTTGCCGGCGGCCAGGGCCGGCGCCATCTTCCAGCTGGTAAACATCAGCGGAAAATTCCACGGCACGATCTGGCCGACCACGCCGACCGGTTCGCGCGTCACGTAGTTGAGGTAGCCCGGATAGACCGGCGGCAGAAAACCCTCGAACTTGTCCGCCATGCCACCGAAATAGCGAAAGCAGGCGGCGGTGCGCGGCAGGTCGAGCTTGCGCGCGTCCCGAACCGGATGGCCGGTGTCGCGCGATTCCAGTTGGATCAGCTCTTCGCCATTAGCCTCGATCGCGTCGGCGAGCTTCAGCAGCAGACGGCCGCGCTGCGAGGGGTCGGACCGGCGCCAGCTTTTCTGGGCCTTGGTCGCGGCCTCCACGGCAATGTCGACGTCCTCCGCGCGCGCCTCGGCAATCTCGCAGATCTGCGAGTTGTCATAAGGGTTGAGAACCGCGATCTTGCCGCCGGCCACCGCGTCGACGAATTCGCCGTTGATGAAAAGCCTGGTACGCATGTGACTCCTATCCGGTCAGAACTGGACCGCCACGTTCGGAGCCTTACCTTCGCGGATCAGGTCGGGAACCTTCGGCGAACCGTTTTCCCAGACCAGCAGCATGGCGCGCTTGGCGGAAAATCCCTGATGGCGGATGTCGGCCGGCATGCAGGCGCAATCGCCCGCGCGCTGCTTCACCACCGCCTTCGGGCGGCCGGTCGCACCATCCTTGATGTTCCAGATGATCTCGTCCGACAGCGTGATGAACCACTCGCAGCGGTCGTTGCCATGCTCGACGGGGAGGATGTATTCCTCCGAGGTCGGACAGAACAGGCTGTCCTTGACCACCGAGCAGACCGACGGATTCCAAGTCACGTCGGAGCGCGAGAGATAGGCGAACAGGTTGAAGGCCGAGACCTCGTGCTCGAAACCGGGCTCCGGATAGACTTCCGGCGCGTCCTGCTTGACGTCGTCGAACATCCGGTTGACCGGATAGCCGCTGGCGTCGCTGCGCACCGGCGTGTCGCCCTTCAGCCCGACCATGCGGCGTGCGGTGACGCGCTGGCGCCCGACCGCCTCGTCATTGTCGCCGTTCTTGACGCCCCAGGGTGCTCCGGTCTCCATCGGCGCGGCAAACGGATCATAGCCCTCGTTGGTCCAGTCCGAGACCATCTGCTTGAAGATGTCCATCAACTCGTTGGCCTTGAAGCGCTCGACAAAATCGCGCCCGGCGGCGGTGTAGCCCTCGTTGGTCGCACCGAGGAACATGTCGACTTCGCCGTAGTAGTTGGTGGTGCCGAACACCTGGTCGAAATTGACGGTGCCGTAGAAGAAGCCCCAGGCAACGTCGCGCATCAGGGCACGCAGGAAGCTATCCACCGGCAGGGTGTGAAAACCCTTCGGGGTGTTGATATGGGCGAAATACTCGTCGCGCTTGAAGCTGAACGAGCCGGCGTTGAAGCTCTTGTAACCGGTCACGTTGTCAGCCGGATCGATCGCGAAACTCTTGCTGATCGGCAGACCGCGCGGGTTGACGATGTGACCGCCCCCATTGGCGTCGCTTTCCTTCATGGCCATGGCGATTGTCCTTCTCTTGTGCTGAATTTGCGGGCGCTGAATTAGTGCTGGCAGATTTCCGCCCATTTATGGACGGTCTCGGGACCATCGATGGTCTGGATCATCAGCGTACAAACCTTCGCGGCCTGGAACCGGTAGGCCGCGCCGACCGGCAGCAGCGCCATATGCCCCTGCCGGAGCACGATGCGCCCCATCTTCTGCCCGTCCGGCACGCCTTCGATCCGATGGGCGCCCTCGCTCTCGGGATCGACGACGGCATCCGGGTCGGCAAGTTTGACGAGATGCACTTCGACTTCGCCGTCCATCGAGAGCACGAACTCGTCATGGGCGGTCGTGTACCAGGGCGACGTGCCCTCGGCCCGGATCGATTCGATCACATACTCGAAGTTCTTGGCGACGGCGGTTCGCTCGTAGGGCTTTGCCTTCGCTGCCACCTCGAACATGTTCGAGAAAACATACTTCTTGGCGTCGTCGTCGATGACGGTAACCCCGCCCTTCTTGAATTGATGGATGGAGCCGAAATCCGTGTGGTACTTTCCCATCAATCGTATCCTCCGTTTGACCTTGGGTCGGACCGTTCGATGGGGTCCGCCATTGTTTATCGGGAGAGACTAGTCGCCGCGCCCGACCCGCGGCCTGCATGAAATCCGTAAGGTTCTGCACGAAATCGAAAAAAGTGGCCGACCGGTCAACTCGGATCGTTCCGTGACAATCTTCGTTGCGTCGGAAAAAGCTGTAGATTCCATCTGTGCGCCACCGTGCCCCAGAGGCCTCTGGGCATCAGCAGCATGACCAGGATCGCGAGTGCGCCGAGCAGCAGCAGATAGAGGCTGCCGTACTGCCCAAGGTGATACATCAACCCCCACAGCAGCAGCACGCCGATCATCGGACCTTCGATGGTACGAACGCCGCCGATCACCACGATGAAGATGACGTAAGCGGTCCAGTCCGTGACGCTGAAGGCGGCGTCCGGCGAAATCCTGGCCTTCTGCAGGTAAACCACGGCGCCGACCATGCCGGTGGCGAACGCCACGGCGATCCACAGGAAGTAACGGATACGGTCGGTGCGAACGCCGACGCTGCGTGCAGCGGCCGCGTTGTCGCGGCTGGCCGCGAGCGCAAGCCCGATCCGCGAGCGGACGAACGCGTAGATGCCGAACGTCACGACGACGGCAAGCAGAAGCGCCATCCAGTAAATCAGCACGTCGCGTCCAGCCGCCGGGCGCAGGCCGAACAGCGCCTGCACCCATTTCAGTCCGATCATCTGGGACAGATCGGACGGCGACAGCGACATTCCGGTGCCGCCTCCGAGCGACTTGAATTGCGCGCAGATCAACCGCAGCGCTTCGGCGGCAACCCAGCTGCCGATGGCGAAGTAAGGTCCTTCGAGACGGAACAGCAGCGGCCCGATCACGGCCGCGATCACGGCTGCAAAAAGGCCGGCCAGCGGAACCGCAAGCATGGGATCGATCCCCAGCGGGGTGACGATCGCAAACAACGCGTAGGCGCCGAGCCCGACGAAAGCCTGCTGTCCGACCGAGACCAGCCCGCCCCACCCGGCAAGCACGTTCCAGAGTTGCGCGAGCGCCAGCATCGTGAAGACGAAGATAAGATCCTGGATCAGGTTCCGCGACGCGATTGCAGGCAGCAACAGCAGGGCTATGACGATCGCAACGCCGGCGACTGCGGCGGCGCGCGACAGCCGGGTGCCAACCCGAACCTGCCACACCGGTGGGGCGGCCAGATTGGTTTCGCAACTCGTCGCGGTGGGCATGATTTCGACGGTCATGGTCGCCTCGAGGGGAATAGTCCGCGCGGCCGCACCATCAGCACCGCGAGGAAGGTGATGTGGCCGGCGAGGATCTGCCATTCGGGATCGATCCGCGCCCCGATGGCCTGCGCCAGGCCGAGCACGATGCCTCCAGCCAGCGTTCCCCAGAGGCTCCCGAGCCCGCCGATGATGACGGCCTCGAAGGCAAACAGCAGCCGCGCCGGCCCGATCGAAGGATCGAAATTGGCGCGGATCCCGAAGGTAATCGCGGCGATGACCGAGACGGCCAGCGAGATGCCGACGGCAATGGCGTAGACGCTGCGTTCGTCGATGCCCATGAGCTGCGCAATCTGGGGGTTGTCGGCGGTCGCACGAAATGCCCGGCCGAGCGCGGTGCGATAGAAAATCAATTGCATCAGCGCGACCGCGACGATCGCGGTAAGTAGCGCGGTCAACGGCGCCAGGCCGATGCTCAATCCCGGTGCAAGCGCAATCGACGACGACTCGAACGCTCCGGCCTGAAGTCTGCGGCTGTCGGCGCCGTAAGCCAGCAGCAAACCATTCTGAATGACGATCGACAGCCCAAACGTGACCAGCAGCGGCGGCAGGATGTCGTCACCGAGAACGCGTTCGAGCACCAGCCGCTGCAGCGCATAACCTGCCGCAAACATCACCACGACGATCAGCAGCGTCGAGGCGAGCAGCGGAACGCCCAGCGCCGTGGTCACGCTCAGCACCAGATAGGCCGCCAGCAGGATCAGATCGCCATGGGCGAGATTGACGAGCCGCATGATGCCGAAGATCAGCGACAGTCCAAGCGCAAACAGCGCATAGACGCCACCGAGCAGCACGCCTTCGATCACGGTGTCTAGTCCGCTCATGGCTGCCTCACATCCCGAAATAGGCTGAGCGGATCGCCTGCTGATCGGCATCCGCCGGCGTTCCTGCTAGCGTCACCCGGCCTTCCTGTAGACAGTAGAAGCGGTCGGTACTTCGGAGCGCGCGCGCGATATCCTGCTCGACGACAATGATGCCGGTGCCGTTGTCGCGGATATGCAGCAGCATCCGGTAGATATCTTCCACGACGATCGGAGCCAGACCGAGACTGATTTCGTCGCAGAGCAGGACGGACGGATTGGACATCAGCGCCCGGCCGATCGCGACCATTTGCTGCTGTCCGCCCGACAGCACCGTGACGCTGCTGTGACGCCGTTCCTGCAGCAC
>Ga0307510_10011409_pt1 | contig 10556 bp, 10 predicted proteins | sample 12_EM_MG_FD_207224 | JGI IMG/M metagenome (GOLD analysis project Ga0307510, IMG submission 207224) | Populus trichocarpa ectomycorrhiza microbial communities from riparian zone in the Pacific Northwest, United States - 12_EM | ecosystem: Host-associated > Plants > Roots > Unclassified | place...
CTTGAGCATCTGGTCGCGCTCGCGCTCGGACGACATCAGAAACGGCAGCGGCATCGGATAGTGGCGCGCCTTGGTCCGGTCGGCGAGACGACCGACGGTGTCGAAGAAGCTGGCCGAGCCGTCGGCCGAAATGTTTCCGACCAGCGACACGATCTGGTGGTTCGGACAGTCGATCGGAGACACGCGCTCGACGGCAGCCCGCACCGCTCTCCCGGTACCAAGCGCGACGATCGTCGGCTTCTCGGTGCGCAACGTCGTTTCGAGGACGTTCGCGGCCCGCTCGGCAATCCCGGCAGCCGAGAGCGGCGCGGCGGGGTCGGTCGGCACCACTTCGCAGTAGACCAGGTGAAACAAGTCCTTCAGCCGCGCTGCCAACTCCATGCACGCTGCAATCGGATGCTCCAGCCGGAAGGTGATCAGACGCTCGGCAAGGCACAGCGAGACAAGGCGCTGAGCCGAGGCGCGCGATACCTTGAGCATCCTCGCGATTTCGTCCTGGGTGTGCCCGGCAATGAAGTAGAGCCAGCCGGCGCGAGCGGCTTCGTCCAGACGCGATTTCTCGGTGTCGGATGCCGCCATCAATCACTACCCCTCCGCTTGCCAGAAATCCGCCATTCGCCCGAACACGCGATCAGCGCCCGCCGCGCCGAGGATGGCCTTGCCGTCGCGGGATTGATAGTGGCTGCCTCCGACAAATCCCCAAACGATCATACCGGCCGCCTTGCCGGCCTTTACGCCGCTGATGCTGTCCTCGATCACGAGGGTTCGATGCGGCGCCACCTTCATCCGTTCGGCTGCGTAGAGGAAGAGGTCCGGTGCCGGCTTGCCGCGTTCCACCATTTGGGAGGTATAGAGTCGCGTGTCGAAATGCCGCGCGAGGCCGGTCAAAGAAAGCGAGAAGGACACCCGATCGACATCGCTGGACGACGCAACACAGTGTGGGATGGGCAAGTCCTCAAGTACCGAATTCACCCCTTCGATCGGGCAGAGCGAGGAATGAAACGCCGCGCGAATGCTGGCCCTCAGTTCGTCCGGAAATTGCTCGGGGATCGAGTGTCCCAGCGCATCGTAATGTTCGCGCACCGCCGTCACGCTTCGTCCTAAAAACAGATCCTGCGCCTGATCCACACCAAGGGTGATGCCGTAGCGCGCCAAAACCTCCGAAAGACAGCGGCAACTCAGCACCTCGCTGTCGATCAGCACGCCATCGCAGTCAAAAATGATGAGATCGGGCCTGGCCATTGCAATTCCCTACCCCAATCAGAGCATATACTCAACAAATGGGCAATAACCCGCAATTTTTGCTGGCACGAGGGGACAAGGCGCGGATCGGTCTTCCGCTCGGTTCTTGATTATATGAAGTGGAGGCGAAAGCCCTCCGCAACGAACCGGATAGCCGGCCCTCTTGCTTGTTTGCTGCGGCGAGATGACTTCAATGGGCCGCCGCGTCGGATTCGCTCAACCCATGAACTAACTGATTATCGTCTTACGATCATCGCTCCAGAGCTGCGACGATCGTCCAGCGCTTCCGGATTGTGCCTGCTCTCGCCGGAACCCACGGCGGGTGGGCATGGCAAGTGCGGCCCGGCGGCGCAATCCGTGTTCCTCAACAGCCGCGGCAGATGGATCCTTCGAGCATCTTCTGGAGCCGTGCGTCTTCCTTGTCGATGGTAGGGTCTGTACCAAGCAACGGCCCCTTCATGACGTGGCCACCGATGCCGGATGGCAGCGCTGTACCCAGAGAATTCGTCCCCGGTGCAGCAACACTCGTACCGAGCGCGCCGCCGCCTGTCATCGACATCGACATATGCGATCCCATGCCGCCACGGGCAAACGCGGCATCCGAGAGCACAAGGCAAACAGCGAACAGCAGAAGCGAAAGCGGTTTCATGGTTCACACTCCACGCGTTGCGATGACCTGGACTTAAAGCTAGGCGCTGTGGGCCGGCTGGCCGCACACGATTGCGCGAGCAGATCATTACCATGCTGACAGGATTCCCACCGTGCGAAGCGGTGCTGAGAACGGGGATCATCTTGACGCTGCAGGACTGCGGATCTTATCGGCGCTCTTCAAGGTATTCCTGAGCGCCGCGCCGGAATGCGCATGTGAATCCTGGCCGCTGCCGCGCCTTGAACGGCAACGGTGATGCGTCCTGTTAAACCTCGGATTGCGCAGGCAGATCGATTGAAACGCCAATATGCTGTCGGCCAGCCCTATAGCGTGCGGTAGCGCTCGATCGATGAAACATCGGGAGCTATTCCAAGGCCCGGTTCCTCGTTCAGAACGACAATGCCCTCGGACACGTCCAGGACCGGTCCGCAGAATTGATCGCGCAGCGGATTGTCGTTGACGTCCACTTCCAGCCAGCCGTCACCTCCTGCGCCGGCAAGCAGATGTGCGGACGCCAGCAATCCGATACCGCCGCCGAGATAATGCGGGCAAAAGGTCTTGCCCGCTTTCAGAATGTCGTTCGCCAGCCCCCCGCAGATCGTCAGCCCGCCCCATTTGGCGATGTCAGGCTGAACGACATCAAGCACATCCTCGGAAAGAACCAGCTCAAAACCTTCCCGGCTCGCAATATTCTCGCCGGCCGCAAGCGGCATGCCGGCGCTTGCGCGCAGCCTCCGCCACTCCCGCCGTGGGCGATCGGCGCGAAGCGGCTCTTCCAGCCAGCGCAGACCGAACTCGCCGAGCCGCGGTACGATCTGCAGCGCCTGATCGATCGACCAGCCCTGATTGGCGTCCGCCGCCAGCATGCCGTCGCCCACCACAGTGCGCAGTGCCGCCAGATTGGCGAGATCCGCCGCAGTGTCGAATCCGACCTTCAGCTTCAGCGCGCGGTGCCCGCGCTTCACAGCCGCTTCAGCGGTCTGCCGTGCCCCGCCGGGATTGATGCCGCTGGCATATGCCTTGATCTTGCCGGAACGACCGCCCAGCAATCGCCACAGCGGCTGCTTGTGCCGGCGTGCATGGAGATCCCACAGCGCAAGATCAACTCCTGCAATGGTCTGAGCGAACGGCCCGGGCTCCCCGCACTGCAACGCCAGCACCGCAGTGCCCTGCGTCAGGGTCTCGAAGGCCTGCGCGGGACCATCAAACTCGCGCCCGATCACCGCCGGCGCAAGCACCTCATTGACGAGCCGCGCCCGATGTTCGGCGCCCGTCGAAGGAAAGTTCGACCACACTTCACCCCAGCCGACGACGCCGTCTTCGTCTTCGGCGCGAACGAACACCGCCGGACGGTTCAGCATGCGGCCAAACGATGTCACCACCGGCGTCGACAGCGGATAGCGATAGCAAAACGCCTCGATCGTGCGAACGGAGAAGGCCATCTTCGGATCCAGCGATCTTACCCATGAGCGATCAAGGTCACGACATTACCAGTACGCGACTAGTATGCGCGCGCGAAATCGCCTTCCTGTTTGATCTCGCCAAAGGCGGGAAAGCGCGCCTGCCATCGCGTACCCTTCGCCTTTGTCAGCGCATTAAGGCTTTCAAGCACCGCAACCCCGTCCTTCCGCAGGCTTGCCGCGACCGCCGCACGATCCGGGAAATGCTTGCGAACGGCGTCAAGCCAGATCGTGCGTCCCGCAAGGAAGCCGCCGGCGCCCGCGGCATAGGCAAATTCCAACACCCGCTCGAATTTCTCGGGCGCGGCGCCGCCTGACAGCAGCACCCAGGGAATGTTCCGCTCGCGGCAGATCGCACCGATGGCGTCGAACTCCTTCTGCGCGGCCTGCGCCGCTGCGCTCCCGTCCCGCGGCGGCAGGCTGTTGGCGGCGAGCGGGCTCTCCAGCTTCAGGAGGTCGACGCCATATTCCGGCTTGGCGAACTCGCGCACGCTGTCGATCACCAGTCCCGGCAGCTTGCCCGGCGATTCCACATAATCGGCGGTGTGATTGGCGCTGCCGAGGAATGGATAGACCAAGAGCTCCAGCACATAGGGAATGTCGTAGCGCGCGCAGTCCTGTCCGATCTCGCGCACGAACCTCTTCTGATGTTCGTTGATGCCGGCGTCGGCATCGGGACGATACCAGGCCAGCACCTTGACCGCGTCGCCGCCGATCGCGCGGATCTTCTCCACGCTCCAGTTGGCAATGGAGCGCGATTTGCGGCCGCCCACGGTCTCCTCGACGCGGTGCTCCTCCAGCGTCATGATGAGCCCGCAGCGCGCGGGCAGCAGGTCGATCGCGGCAGGCACCGCGAAGTTCGGATCGAACAGCATCGAGCTGCAATGCGGCGCGAGGCTTTCCACCAGCAGCCGCTTGGCGGCGGTCACGTCGGAATATTCGACCTGATCGCGCGTGATGCCCTTGGCCTGTGCGATGGCGTCGAACAGCGGTGGCCGCTGATCGAGCGCAACCATGCGAAAGTGGCCATCCGCATCCGCCAGGCGCGCGATGCCCCGGTTCTTTCCGATCGTTCTCATTGGTGCGTCCTCATGAAGGCAAGACAGTCATTGATGGAAGGAATTCCGGCGCGGCCGCCCGAATGGGTACATTTCAGCGCAGCGGCCGCGGCCGCGAAGGCCATGGCATCGCGCACCTCAAGGCCGGCGCCGATCGCGAAGACATAGGCCCCGTGGAAGACGTCGCCGGCGCCCGTCGTGTCGACGACGGAAACAGGATAAGCGGCGCGCCGCTGCAGACGGCCGTTCTCGTACCAGCTCACCCCTTCGCCGCCGCGCGTGACGGCCACGACGCGGCAATTGAATCGCGCGAGCTTGTTGAGGGACGCATCGTCCGCCGACCCGGCAAAGGCAACGAGCGCAGGCTCGGAGAAGACGGCGTGATCGGTGAGCGGCAGCAAGCGCTCGAACACCTCGGCGTCGGCGACATCGCCATCGAGTACGGTCGGAATACGAAGCGCACGCGCCTTGCCGAACAGCGCGATGGCGCCTTCGACCCAGCGCGGATCGGCGAGCACCGCCGACGCCTGCGCTACTGCATCCAGCGGCAGCCAAGTTGCCGTTTCGGGAAAGACCCCGCGAAAATTCACGATCCGCCGCTCGCCGGCGCCGTCGACGATGATGCCCGAGACCGAGGAGCGCCCATCCGGGAACAACCTGAAGTTCGCGACGTCGATCGCTTCGGCGGCGAGCGCCGAGCGCATTTCGCGCCCTGCGGCATCATCTCCGGCGCGGCCCCAGAATGCGATAGAGCCGCCGAGCCGCGCACCGGTGACGGCGGCGTTGGCCGCCATTCCGCCGCCGAGCGTCGCATAATCCTGGCTCCTGATCTTCTCGCTCTTTCCCGAAAAAAACCGGTCGACGCGCCAGACCTGATCAAGCGCGGAGAGCCCAAGGCAGATGATCCGGACCTGCCCGGCCTTCGACGCCATATCCGCGATCGCCTCGTGCGCGGTCACTGCAGCACCCCGCCGTCGGTGCTGTCGAACAGATGGGTTTTTCCCGACTGCGGGCGAAGGCTGAGGAGGTCGCCGACCTTCGGCCGCAGCGACGGATCGACGCGCGCAATCGCGGAGGCGCCTGCCAGGTCGAAATGGATCAGCGTATCCGAGCCGAGCGGCTCGACCAGCTTGATCGTCACCGCAACACCGTCGACCGGATCCGCCGCCACGGCAAAATGCTCGGGACGGATTCCGAGCACGCCCTTGCCGGCCTGGCGCAGCGGGGCGCAGCTCTGCTCGCCGAGCGGCACTGCCGCACCGCTCTGGGAAAACACCACGCCCTCCCCGCGCCATTCGACGGGGAAGAAATTCATCGCCGGCGAGCCGATGAAGCCCGCCACGAACTGGTTGGCCGGCCGCTCATAGACCGCCTCCGGCGTGTCGTATTGCTGCACCGTGCCGCTCTGCAACACCACGATTCGGTCGGCCATGGTCATGGCCTCGATCTGATCGTGGGTGACGAAGACCATCGTCGTCTTCAGCTCCTGCGACAATGCCTTGATTTCGGCCCGCACCTGCCCGCGCAGCTTTGCATCGAGGTTGGAAAGCGGCTCGTCGAACAGAAACGCCTTGGGATTGCGCACGATGGCGCGTCCCATCGCCACGCGCTGGCGCTGGCCGCCGGACAATTCCTTCGGCTTGCGGTCCAAATACGGCTCGATATGCAGCAGCGCCGCCGCCCGCTTCACCCGCGCATCGATCTCGGCCTTCGGCGTCCCCCGCAATTCGAGCGCAAAGGACATGTTGTCGTAGACGCGCATATGCGGATAGAGCGCGTAATCCTGAAACACCATGGCGATGTCTCGCTGCGCCGCCGGGATACCATTCACACGCCTGTCGCCGATATAGACTTCGCCCGCCGTGATCGGCTCAAGCCCTGCGATGATCCGGAGCAGCGTGGACTTGCCGCAGCCGGAAGGGCCGACAAAGACGACAAACTCGTGATCTGATATTTCGAGGTTGAGATCGGGGATCACGGCAAAATTGCCGTAGCGCTTGACGAGATTCCGGATCGAGATGGAGGCCATGATGGTCAGTCCAGCGCCAGCACGGGCTTGATCAACTCGCCCTTGGCGAAGCGTGCGAAATTCTCCGGCAAGCTCGAAAGGCCGAACTCGCCGTCGACCAGGACGCGATATTCGTCCTTGTAGCGGCGCAGCAGCGCAACGTTCGGCTCGAAATCGGCGATCGGGAAATAGAAGGTACGGATCATGTAAAAATCCTTGCGGCGAAACACTTTGCCTTCCTCGATGGTCCAGGGCGCGGCGTTCTCGCCGACCAGCACCAGCGCACCACGAGGCAGGACGAGTTCGATGCCGAGATTGCGCGCCGCATGCGCGCCCGAACATTCCATGATCAGCGCAAAGCGTTTCGAGGTGTCGCCGACCGGGTGCGCTTTCGCGCCAAATGATTGCGCGATTGCCAACCGCGTTGTGTTCGGATCGGCGACATGGATGTCGTCATAGCCGAGGCTGCGCAGCGCCAGCACGACGCCAAGCCCGACCGGCCCCGCACCCATCACCAGCACGGCGCCTGCCTCTTCGGGCGGCACCACGCGGCTGACGAACCGCACCGCATGACCCGAGGTGCCGATCGTATCCAACAGCAGCGGCGCAAGGCTGTCGTCGATGTCGTCAGGCACCGGCAGCAGGCAGTTCTCCGGCACCGGCACATATTCGGCATAGCCGCCCGGCCGGTTCCAGCCGATCAGGCTCGACACTTCCAGGCACATCTGGGTGTCGCCGCGCGTGCAGGCGGCGCAACGGTCGCAATGCAGCGGAATATAGACGGCACAGCGGCGGCCATGCAGGCGATGGCCCGGCCGCTCGACCACGCCGAAGATTTCGTGGCCCGCCGTGAATTCCGCGCCCTTGTGCCAGAGCTTGAAGTCGGAACCGCAAAGCGCAGTGCGCGAGACACGCACCAGCACCTCGCCGGCTGCCACTTCCGGCATCGCTACGCGCTCGATGGTGATGCGTTCGTGGCCGTGGAAGACGGCGGCGCGCATGATCGAATTGGCTGATGGAGAGACATTCATTAGAGCACCTAACCCTTTACCGCGCCGAGCGTCAGCCCGGAGACCAGCCAGCGCTGAACTAGTGCTGCGAGAACCAGCGGCGGCAGCGCGATCAGCGTGGCCGCCGCCATCAGCGCGCCCCATTGCGTCGAGCCTTCGCCGATAAAGTTGAACGCTGCCGCGATCAGCGTCTTGCTGTCGCCGTTCGACAGCACCAGCGCGAACAGGAAATAGTTCCAGGAGAAGACGAAGGCCAGGATCGCCGCAACCGCGACGCCTGAGCCGACCAGGGGCAGCGCGATCCGCCAAAGAATCCGCGTGACGCTGCAGCCGTCGACCTGCGCGGCTTCGAACACGCTGCGCGGAATGCCGTCGAAAGACGGCATCAGCACCCAAATCACGATCGGCAGCGTGATGACGGCGTGGCTGAGAATGAGCGCGGTGTAGGAGCCGATCATGCCGACCTGACGGAACATGACGTACCAGGGCAGCAGGAACAGCGTGCCGGGCGCCATGCGCGCCGCCAATGTCAGGATGGCCGGCCACGAAATCCGGGTCCATGACACGGCAAAGGCTGCCGGAATTCCGAACAGCAGTCCGAGGCTGGTCGAGCCGATGGTGACGATCAGGCTGTTGACCGCGTAGCTCACGAACGGCGTCGTCTTCATGAGCTGGACGTAGTTCTCCAGCGTCGGCGAGAACATCAATGTCGGCGGATAGGCCGTTACCTCGAACGACGGCTTTAGCGACGACAGCACCATCCACACCGTCGGCGTCATGATGATGATGCCGGCGAGCACGAGCTGCAGCAAATTGAGGTGGCGGATCCAGCGGTCGGTGGTCGGTGCGTCGGTCATATCCGCATCTACCAGGCGACCGCGCCGCGCAGGCGGTTGAATGCGAGCACCGCGCCGAACACGATTGCGGTCAGCGTCAACATCAGCGCGCTGGCATAGCCGATGTTGAAGAATTCAAATCCGACCCGGAAGCCGTAGATATTGAGCGTGTTCGACGCATTGCCGGGACCGCCCTGGGTGGTGATATAGATGATGTCGAAGAAGCGCAGCAGGTCGACGCTGCGCAGGATGGCCGCGGTGACGATGGTCGGCAGCAACAGCGGCAGCGTGATACGCTGAAAAGTCTTGAACGCCGAAGCACCGTCGATCTGGGCGGCTTCATAGACGCTCGGCGGCAACGACTGCAGCCCGCCGAGCACGATCAGCGCGACATAGGGCGTCCATTGCCAGCTGTCGATCAGCGCCACCGTCGGAATGACCCACCTCGGCGAGGCCAGCCACTCCGATGGCGGTAGCCCAAGCGATTGCAGGATGTAGTTTGCCGCCCCGAGCGACGGATCGAGGATCACGAGCCACATCATGCCGGCGACCACCGGCGGCATCATGAAGGGCGAGATGAACATCGACCGCACGATGCCGGGTAGGCGCTTGGCGTGAAACAGAACCAGCGCCAGCCAGACGCCGAACACGAGTTGCAGGACCAGCGAGAGCAGATAGAGCGCGATGGTGACCCAGAGCCCGTGCCAGAACTCGTAATCGGAGACGAGTTTCGAATAGTTCGCGAGACCCGCAAAGGACTGCTTGCCGGTCGACGAAAAACTCTGGAAGCCGAGCCAAATCGTGTAGACGACGGGGAACGCGATCATCGCGACGGTGAAGATCACCGCCGGCGCCGAGAGCGCCGACAGTTCCAGCCGTTGCCGGTCCTGCGTCAATGTCGCAGCCGCGTCCGCCATGCTTACGCTTCCTTTCGGATCATTCCACCCGCCAGCCGCTATTTTTGCGCGATCAGCGCGTCGAGCGCCTTGTCGGCATCGGCACAGGCTTGATCGACGGTCTTCTGCTTGAGGATCAGGTCCTGCACGGCCTGGCCGATGAATTCGCGCGATTCGGGATTGGCGACGATCGGATAGCCGACCTCGGACGATCCCTTGGTGGCGAGCACGTCGAGCGCGGCCTGCCATTCCTTACGCACCGGCTCGGCATCGATCCACTTGCGGTATTCGGGATCGTTGGCGACCGCCGGCCGCGGCGGCGCGATTCCCTGCAACGCCATGCGCTTCTGGATCTCCGGACTGGTCGCCCATTGCACGAAGTACCAGGCGGGACTCGGCTGCTTGCTGTAGGCCGACACCGCCATGCCCCAGCCGATCGCGGTCGGCACCTGCCCGGCCGCGCCCGCCGGGAACGGCGCCAGGCCGGTGTCCTTGAGCCGCTCGCCGCCGTCCATCACGGTGCGCAGTTCATTGGAGGATTCGAACGACATCGCGACGCGGCCGCTGCGATAGAGCGCCGATATCTGCTGAAAACTGTAGTTGACGACGCCGGGCGGGCCATAGTCGCGCAGCAGCCGGCTGTAGGTCTCCAGCGTCTCCTTGCCCTTCGCCGAGCAAAGATTGGATTTTCCGTTTGCCATGTAGCTGCCGCCGATATTGTGCAGCATGTTGCTGAAGGTGTAGGCGATCGCGGGCTTCAGCCCGCGCGAGACGAACGGCGTGATGGTGCTGTCGCAAGCCTTGATCTTTTCTGCCGCGGCTTCGACATCCTTGATGGTCGCCGGCTTCTCGACACCGCATCGCTTGAGGATGTCGGTGCGGTAATAAAGGATGGGCCCCTCGATGTTCATGGGCATGCTGGTCAGCTTGCCGTTGAACGTCCCGGCCTTCAGCAGCGCCTGGCTCAGGCCGGCAACATCGTACTCCGTTGCCGCCTCGTTCTTCGACATGGCCGACAGATCGGCATACCAGCCTGCGGCGGCGAACTGCTCGCCTTCGCGCGACGGCAGCGTCATGAACACATCGACCTCGTCGCTACGCGCATTCATGACGGTGACCAGCCGCTGGCGCATCTGCTGCTCCTGGTAGCCATCGACCTTGAGCGTCATTCCCGTGAGTTTCTCGAAATCGGCCTTGTAGGTCACCAGCGCCAGCGCCACGGGGTTGTTGTTGGCGAGGAATGTGACGGTCTTGCCCTGGAATTTCTTCCACTCGAAATCGGCTGCACGCGCCTGTGCACTGATGGCGACCACCGCGAGAACCGGCAACGCGACGCGCGCCGCAAACATCCTGGCGTTCATTGAACTCCTCCCTGACCCGGCTTGTCCGCCTGTTCG
>Ga0307510_10011410_pt1 | contig 10555 bp, 13 predicted proteins | sample 12_EM_MG_FD_207224 | JGI IMG/M metagenome (GOLD analysis project Ga0307510, IMG submission 207224) | Populus trichocarpa ectomycorrhiza microbial communities from riparian zone in the Pacific Northwest, United States - 12_EM | ecosystem: Host-associated > Plants > Roots > Unclassified | place...
TGAGTCTATGTCTCCTGGTTGGATCCCGGTGCGTGCTGAATCGCGTCCTATAGATTCATCCATCCAGCTCGTCCGCGAGGGTAAGCCGTGCGGGTGTTACCTTGAAATCGTTCGACTGACTTCCGTTTGCTCTAAGCTTCACAACTTGAAATTGACGGTAACGTTCTCCCGCAGCCCTCATTGGTCAGTTTGCTTATGAACCTGCAGTTCCAGGATGTCAGCGATTCAGAATTTCTCCACGTGAATATCGTTGTCTCCTGGCGATACGCGATGTATATCTTGATTCTATTTCTCGTTTCTGCTTTTGCTACCTACATCATCGGTGCAGCCGTAGTTCGTCTTATATACAGTCTCAGCAACCGCTACGAGTGTTCATCCTATTGTCACTCCTCTCCTTTCAAATAGACTAGTGTCAACCGAGCACCCGTGACCTTTACCCTCACTTTTTGTTACGTGTAATCTGTATTTGATACTTTGACAGTCGGAATACATGGAACTTGCCACTCTACACGTTGCGTTTCTCACGCCGCCAGTGCTCTCCCCTTTGCCGTGCATATCCTCAAGGTCTGACTATCGTTCCCCATCGTTCCCACTCACCCTACCGACCCTTCCTTCAAAAACCTCAGACATGCATAGGCACGACAAGGGAATAAAGCCTTATGATCGGCGAGATCAAAGGCGATGGTACCCTGACTCGGGCGTGAATGACCCTGAACGAGGTAATAGGCCACCCAAACCACAACCGGTGGATGAGGGTTGATTTCTGTACACTCCCAGGTTCCCGACTATTTCGTGGTGCCCAGGAGTTCCAAGTAGGAAGCAGCAGGCAGGAGTTAACTCGGTAACCTCTAAGAAGTATATCTTCGTTCTCTAGGTCTCAAAGTATTATTCCTAGTGGGCCTCGTTTGTCCCAACAGACCTTCTCAAGCATGTCGACGGGTAACAAGGTGAAAGTCGCTGGCCTGTTCCTTTGTTATCGCCTATACTGATTTTGCAATCAGGGTGATCAACGAGTCGAACGTTTCTCAGATGAACAAAGTATGCGGCCACGGTATAATACGAACACCGGAAAGACTACACAAGTTACGGAGCCAAGTGAGGTGGGCTTATCTGAGCAGGTGCAAGACGACCCTATGGCTATGCTACGGCGGGCTCGGGAAATTATTGCAGCTTCGGTATGTAGAGATTTCCCCCTCTCTTATACGTGGCTAACCAGGGAGATACAGGACCCTGGAGTTCCAGCAAGGCCGCCCAAATCACGGAAAATGGATAAGTCCACCCGCGACGACCGTATCGAACAGCAGAAACAACTACCCCCACTTATTCGTGAAGATCGACCCACAGCCCCTTTCATCCCATCATCGCTACGCAGACGCCATGACTCTGGTGAAGAAGACCCGCCCCTTGAGCACCGTCTCCGTTCGGCAAACCCTGGTGATAAGGGGGTATATCCGTTCAAGACGCAAGAGCAATTCACCCACGTTGACAACAAGGTGAGCGAGGCTTGTAATTCTAATACCACAAGTGATTGTTAATCTTGGTCTAGGATCGCCCATTAACGGTGCGAGACATGGAACACTTCACGAAGGCTATACAAGATACAATGCGAGAGATGAGTTCAGAATTCATCGGGGCATTGGCAGAAATGTGTCAGTCAGATGATCTATTTGAGGATTGCGAGGACGAGTAGGCTTGCCAGATGAAGTTCTTTGTAAATGTGTCTACGTATATGCCCCAATGCAGTGTCTTTCAGTACTCCCGGTAAAAGTCTAAGTGACCCTGGGCGACTCCGAGTGACTCTGGGTGCCGAGGGTTGCTCGAGGTTGATATAGGTTGACGATCGACCCACGAGGTGATTTTTGTGGCCTGCACCTATGTCTCCAGACGAGCTCTCACCCAAAGAAACCCTCGAAGGCCATACCACTGCCATCACTGTCATGGAATTCTCTGCAGATGGCCGGTTCCTGGCAACTGCTGCCGATAATGGGGTCGTTCTAATTTTCTCAACGTTGTCCTGGGCACCTGTGTGTCGATTTCTCGATTTCTCCCCTGTCAGCGTCCTGGCATGGCATCAAAAAAGGCGTTACATACTACTATGCGGCCACCAAAGTGGGGATCTACATGTCTTGACGATGTCAAAATCAATGGTACGTCCTCGTCACCTTCCATGCATAGCGGCTTGCTTATAATGGGTAAACAGAAATCCACCGCCGTCCAAACTTCAACGTTTGCGGGGTGTATTCATTCCATCTCCCTCTCACCAACATCGTCTCGCATCGCAATCGCCTATGGGAGCGAGATCGCCCTGACGGACATCATCTCCAACCCATATCGCTTGAGGGATAACCAACAATGCCTGCCGAAACCACCAGCCTCCCCTCACGGTGCCAACAAATCAGGTGGACCTATCGCAAAGTCTCTTCAATTCATGAGGAAGAAGAACCACCTTGTTGCAACCTACACTGCACATGGGATTGTGTACGTCCCTGTTGCATATTTCCAAATGATGCTCATGGACCGTTTCTAGTATTTGGGACGCTCATACCCTTATGGTTGCTGGAGAGATTGTGCCAAGAACGTTCCCAATGTGAGTGCACTGGGAGTTGGCATGCAAGGTCTCGTATTGACTCCATTTCAGTGGCAAATCTGTTATTGCAACTAACGACGATATTATGGCCGTCTCAAATCTAATGAATGGTGTAGACTGGTACTCCCTATCTGATCTTGCATTTCTATCCACCACCAAACTCCCAGCCGGCACTACGCTTTCCCCATCGCCTGCATTAACCTACACTGAGGATGGCACCTCAGTTGTGCTTGGTGGAGTGGATGAGAGTGCATACATTCTTAGCCGTGAAAAAGGTGTAAAAATTCTGAAATATGACGGTATGAGTTTGCCTTCGCATTAGGCATTAGAGCTATTTTGACTCAGGGTAGTAGAAAGCAATGGCGTCGTACGATCGGTGGTATGTGGAATTCACAACCCCTGGAATTCGTCTCGCTCATTCCTGTCATCCTGGCAAGGCTTTTGCGCCTAATGTTGGGGGGGAGGCATTGGTCGCAGCAGGTACCAGTGGACTTCATGGGCGAGCAACGGTCGCAATCTGGACGTACCCAGAGGAAAAAGCAGGATCCGGAATCCCTTTCACCACAATCCGACGGGTTGTCGTCATCCTAGCTGTAAGTCCATGCTAGGCACCGCCACCTACAGCCTGACCGTTACTGCTACAGGGATTAACCCGGACCCAGATTTTGGTGAACGGCGGGTTGTTTTTCCTTTGTTGTGCATGGTTCGTCCACTTCCTGGGCGGAGGTCAGCCAAAAATATTCAGAGAAGGACCCTCCGATTTCTTATAATCAGTCTACGGGGCCAACACAATTATATTACAGGGTGGTATTTATACGTGTATGGTAAAATAACTTGTGTGTAAGAGCGAGTTCCCCGCAAACCGGAAAACGTGCTGTTCCTGCTCGCCCGTCAACCGCTGTTCAATTTCAGAGGACTCCCTTCCTCATTCTCCTCAGGCACCCCTCCTCGTCCCTGTTGCAATATCTGGCATCCGCGGTATGATGCACTCTGTTGAGGAGGGCAAGATCCGCTTATCCTATCCATTGTTCGGTCCGCGAGATCGAGGGGCTAGGAGGCGAGGCTCATGGTGAGCTGGCAACTCTTTTGGTAGGTATCTTGTTGCAACGAAGGCTAGGGCCAACGTTAGACACGGTAGAAATGGACAGTGCAACGTCCACACCTGATGTTCCGTCATCGCGCCGCGAATATCCTTGGCCAGGCCGCCAAACCCATCGGCATCATTGACGTTGTTGAAAAAACGTTCCCTTAGGATTGAATCTCGATGGACCTCTCCTAATGCCTAGTAAGCCTCACGTCACACTCAGCTCTTGATGTTGGAAAGTGCGGGCTTACCGTTCTGGGGCCCTTTTCCTTGATCCCTCCTTGACATTACCTTCGGAAACTGGTGCGAAGAGGAATCCGGTAAGCGTTTTGACTTAGGGATCCAACGATTCCATCATTCGTGTATTTGCCCCCGTTCGCTGGGGTACCCATGAGTGACAGACGGTTTATGCGGAAGGGGGGGCATACCTTGCAATATTTCAAGGATGAAGCAGGGGCTTCCGGCAACAGGTTCGAGAGGACCAAAGGTATCTGCGGAGTCTTTCATCCCGCGGAGGAGCAATCTCACCGTGGCGGACGCAGTAGGCTTCCAATTCAATTCATTCTCATCCGGTGGCCGGTAGTACTTGGTTTACCGCTCTTGTCGTGATGCAGGGTTGCTGATACGTGATCAGAAACGGTAGATGTGCCTACGTTGTCTGTGTAATGGTCAGAGAAAGTAGTTGAAAATAATCGCGTTCACGAACTATCGGGTTTCCTAGCGAGCGGGATTGAAGTGGTAGATGGAGAGGGACAAACTCACTCGACCTTCCCCCCATCGATATCCCCCCCAGTTCCCTCCACAACCTCAACATCAGCTGAGGGCAAAGGCGAATGCGCCCGCTTAGCTTCCTCTACATCGACATTCGCCCCCCTCCTCTCTTGGCCACTCATGCTTCCGCATGCCGGCTCATCAGCTGGGGAAGTCGAATCGTCAAAAGGGACTGAACTCTGTTTGCATTGGGCTCCCGTCCTTTTTGGTCGTGACTGCCGTACGCTACAACATGTGCATGAGGCTTTGATCCTGGATGTGAACCTGTCGAGTAGATTCCGAAACGGTCGGCAGAAAGTGGGGAGCTGGAGCCCGGCGTGGTCAGATCAACTCAGGACCGACCGTGCCGTCGGATGGGTAACGAAACGGGAAATCCCGATCACAGCTGGACAAACATGCACAAAGCTGACGGAGGCATCTACTTAATGCGTTTCTGGATCTGGATCTGGATGTAATAGCGGGTCGCACCTGGCGCTCATGTCCTCAGACACCCCCAACCAGCCCTGTTCTTCACGGGAAGGAACAGAATTCATAGCTGTCGACACGATCTCAGCTAACGACAAACCGCTTAACGATATCTTAACCTGTATCCTGCAACACGAAGAGGCGGGGATACCTCTTGTCGTTTGTGGTCTGAACGTTGACCCCAACTGGTCGCCTCTACCAGGATCGGGTACTCTCCAAGAGCACAGAGATGGGGGGAATCATCCACCTGGTAGGTGAAAGAATCTTCTGCTGAACGTCAATTTGATCTGGGATATGTTATCGCACAGCTGGTGACTCAGGACAGCAGGCTACGCCTCCCTCAAAGGATGCATCCGTTTGGGTCCACCAACTCTCGCTTATCCCAAAGGAATTGTTCCCCCCAGGACCGGGAGAAACGCCATCAATGACAGTTGAGCGCTGGGAGGGTCTGCAGAATGATACGGACAACCACAATGGAGGTATGGAGCAAAGTCCCGGTCGCGATTGCGACTACTGATCTGCTTCGCGCAGACCGACCATTGAAACAAAACCACTGTGCATCCACCTTCCATTGGTTGACACTGGATGTTGCGACAGAGGCCTCCGATGTCTGGTTTATTCTGGAGGCTTCGCATGCCTGCAACGTGGAGGCGCGGCTCTCTACTGAATCTCAACCAATATTTATGACAGAACCCGAGTTCCTGTCTTCTCCTTTTCCCGCCTTTCGCCATGTACAATCAGCCGGGGATCTTCTCATTATACCGCCACGTTGGTACGTCCATGACGGTCGTGTTGCACGGAACTCTGATCCCGTCACAGTTTCGCACAGAATCTTCGGGAAGGATCGTCTGTTTCTGTTTCGTGGTCACGCATGTCAATTCACGGCTTAAGCCTGGCGTTGCATTACGAGTTACCGATGTACCGGAGGTATGACTGTCCTAACATACAGTTGTTCGTATGTTGACTGTTTGTTAGGTTATGCATTCCAGAGGTGTACAATATTCGCAAGGCGATATATACTACAATGAAGTCCCATGCGTCGAGGATCAACGAATCACTCTCTGGTTTCTCATTGGGATCCCCCGATTCGCGTATCGATGCCTGTCATTCTATCCCGCGTATGGTCAACGAACTACAAAAGCTTGTCCGGCTGTTTGATGATGTGCTCCTCGAAGAGTACTCCAACGACCACGATTCGCTGTTCCTTCCAGATCACACAGGGCGCAATCCAACGTGCAACTACTGCGGCGCATCTTTGTTCCTTTCGTATTTTGATTGTGCCGGTGTTTGCTTTGACCTGGAAACCGACTCTCCTCGTGTGGATATGTCCATAAGGGTCTGTGGCACCTGTTATGTGGAGGGACGATCCTGCGCCTGCAAGAATATGACTCCCAGACGTCTCCGTAACTTCTCCGACACGCTTCAAGAGAGAAACAACGCTGCAAGCACACTATCCAACTACTCTGCATTTCGCTCGGTACGGACTTATGACATGGGCGAGATCTCTGGGAGGTGAGGATTAGAATCCCCGGTTCGACCTCTGCTGAAGTCTAGGACAGTGACTTCTCATGGCCGCGGATTGCAATCTTCCAGGCCGCAACAGAGTTGTGGAAGCTTGGGAACACCCCAGAAATTGACAGGGTATGTGTTGCATGTTGATTTGCGCCGAAAACACCTTCTTGACGAAATCTCAGAGAGGCAGGACATGCACACCGCGCGGCGGGCAACATTCGCATATGATGCCGCCTAATTCCCTCATTAACTGCAAGAAGTGCCACGCCGCGAAATGCTTCCGGCACATCCTTAACGGCAACGTGCATTCCTCCGAAGCACTTTTGGCGAATGCAGCTGACTCGGATAGTACCGCATGGCATCAACTCCACCTGACCGCACGTCATAGAGATGTGCCCTCATGTCTGACCCAACGGCGACCCGTTGATATTGCAGAACAACTTAGATTCTTTGCACTCAACTTCTCTAGTACTTCTCCAGAAAACGATGAAACGTCTGTAGGGTTTTATGACGGACATGATTTTCAGGTTCGACCTCGCTCCGTAGCGTATATGAACTGACGCCCACATTTGAGACAGACTCCCGCAAGATTGCGATCAATACGTGAAGAGGGTGAAAGTGGCGATATGTCTTCCCAAATCCTCTCGTCTGCGCCAACCAAAAGCTCAAGAACAAACTCAAGAACAAACTCGAGAGCGAGCTCGAGGTCAACAGCAGTTCCGCCACCAGACAAAGAAACGTCAGACCACCCACTTGCGACCGTTGGCCGGACGTACCCCACTGCCACAGAACATGAGGAAACCAGTGCCTACCCAAGTAGGCAGAGGTCAAAGCGACCTAGAGACCCAGAGACTCGAGATGAATTAGGACCTCCACAGAAGAGGATTAGGTTACGTCGTTCTTCCACGAGGACTCTACGAACTGTAAATTCTCTACTTTTGACCCTTTCCTTGTTCTTACCCATCGCTACAGGCCAGTTCACAATCCTCAGTTGCCTCCAAGGAAGCTGTTGCCACCGCAGCGCCGCGAGATCCACCCGAACTTCGGCAGCCGGATGGGCAGGGTACATTGCAATCTGAAGAAACTCGGGACCCGACGATTGAACCGGTCGGCCAATCCGGCACGAGCACGCCAGGAATTTTTCAGATCCCCGTACGGAGGCCAAAAACGAACGAATCATTCAATCGGCCTACCGCGAGTACGCCGAACATCTATCAGGCCACTAATCTGCGGAAGAAACCAACGAGGACTGCATCATCAAGCTCTCTGAGTTCGAGACCTGCGCCCGCAACGGTAGGCACACATCCGTAAGTAATGACACGACCACTAAATACATATTAGAATTTTGGCCAGCCGTCTGCCATTAATTACTTTAATCCTGCCACGGACTTGAAGAGGGATTTATCAACTCCACCTCCCAGAAACGTCAGCAACCCCACTGAACAGGGACCAACAAACCCGATCCAAGTGACCCGACTACTCCACAGGTCGAACTCCCTGTCTCGCCGTGGTTCCTTCCCGTCATTGAATACTTTCAGTCCACTTGTGTCCTCCCCACAATTTCAAACGCACTTCAGTACAACCAACATGCGCGAACCTTCACCCCTCGCCCGTGCTATAGGAGAGCACAGCCGTCCCGCTGGTACGTGCGTAGATGTAGCGACGTCACACTCTGCTGACAACGGCGGGTGCTCGATATAGGATCGTCACGTTCTCTTGCCCCTGAAGATATTACACGGGCATTACGAGAGAGGCGAGACTCACATGAAGATCTAAATGCTCAACAAGGTAACCGTCCTCGTATGCAATTTTTCCACTCTTGATTTTATGTCTGCTAGTTCTCGGCTCGATGCGAGGGGACTCTCTATCAAAGGAGAATCTGCAAGGATATATGGAGCTTTTACGGGAGTCTGGAGCGTTTGATAAACAAGCGTGACTTATACTCCTGGTTGTATGCCTGCCCGACGTTTCCTTTATGATATGGTATCGCATGTACGCTTCCTGCTTGTTCAAATACCAAAATTTCTGTCTCCAACCCAGACGCACGACGTCCCGCGAGCCAAAGTAGCGGTACTTTGGGAAATGCCGAATCCGACGCTTTGAATGGACAATGGGCTAGCAGCCACGATGCGTGAGTGGCTCAACATTCTCTCTTCTCCTACTCTCAGACGATGAACCGCTACGAGCTAACATTCTCCGTCTCCTCTCCTGCGGAGTCTCCCACATTCATGGAATTTTCCCCAAATGGCCGGTTCCTTGCAGTTGGGGATCAGGATTCTTCCTCCTTGTACATCCTTGATAAAATCTCTGGGTTTTATTCACGCATTTTTGCTGCTACACCCGCGACACCGACAGCCCTCGTTTGGGAAACTTCGAAAACATTTTTCGTTGGGTTAAGCGATGGAAGATTTATTCACTATCAAGTCGATCTGGGAAACAACAAGTTGGTGAAAGGCGCTGTAAACGGCTTCTTTCGCGGATCGTTCCCCGTGACCGCAATCGCCCTCGACGCGGAGTCCAAGACGCTGGTACTGTCTGTGGGTCCAGATGTGTTCGCATCCCGAAGGATTCACGCAACGAGTACGTTTTATTCGCTGAAGAGCCAGAGCAGGAAACTTACGCTACTCGAGGTGAATTCCGTGTTATAGCCAATATCTCAAGCCGCTTCAACTTTGAAAGGGACCCCGGGAGCCCAGCCCCTCCGTTCCCAAAATCCATCGGCTTTACTGACAACGACATGCTCATCGTCACCTTTTGTCGTCAAAACGTTGCGTGAGGCGCATGATCATGTACCAGGATTTAACTGTTAAATCTCACTCTTTCACGACCAGCTCAATCATTCTCGAGTTTGAGGGGGCGCGTCTGCATTCCTCGTTTCAGACGGCAAGAATGTGAGCGCACCTTTATCGTCTTTGATCACTTGCTGACACGGGGATTGTGCAGTGATTACTCTGGATTATCCCTTTTGAAGGCGATCACCTCCGAAGGCGAAGACAAGATCAACCGGCTTTCACGTGTTTGGGTTCATGGTAGTGGATATGAGGTGGACGACGACACTTTCCCATTCCTTTTCATCAACGGAGGCGGAGCGATACTATCTGCCTCTGCACGCGGAGCCGCGATATTGAGGGACACCGCCACACGCCGCAAACTCCAGTTGCTGGAACATACGGGTACTTGTCATTCGCACTTTAATGCGGCCGTTCCTAACCCTTATGTTAGTGATCCCCGGTCGCCGCATTTCTACTATGGTACGTCCGTTCTGGTTCTACTCTGAGATGCAAGTATTCTCACTTTTTCCCTATCCGCAAAGGCCTACCATATTTCGACCAGAATGTACACCATCGCGACAACTGACTACGGAAGAAATGCCACAATCAAAGTTTGGACTGCAAAGAGGCCTTCTCCTCACCCACAGGGTCGGGTGAGTGGTAAATTTGGCTTGTGGTGACTCGAATACTGAAAGGTCGGTTAGCTGTACGGCAGGCTCCTCCCACGAAAGAGATGGATTGTTGCTGTACTGTGGGTTACCCTGATTATCACCATGCTGAACAGGACGGAGGGACTTCCCAACATCAAAGATGTGCGTTCGTTGCGTCGGACGTGCCACAACACACTAATCTATGCCTCAGATCTCGCAATTTTTCTTCCAAATCATGCTGATTTTCGTCCAGTTGTGCATCAGAATTGGGTATCTCATCCTTGACGCTGCTGAAGCTGCAGTTCTGGATGAGGCCTGAGGACTGGAACCACGTAAGGGGCCTAGCTTATCCTAACTCGTTTTTTTCTGCACCTCTGCCTGCGATCGCGTTACATGTATACGACGTGAACAGTTTTAATTCATTCGTTGCAAATATCATTTCATGTAATCGGCACCTGGGTTTGGGAATAAGTGCACTCAGTCCACTCGTTTGTCATTGCCAGCGTTGTGACCCAGCGTCCACGGGTACACTGACAGATCTCAGATCCGGGGGGCGTGCGGGAGGTGCTAACATATTGGACTCCGGAAGAGTACGCTCTTCCGGAGCTTTGAGCTTGGAAACCTACTAAATACATTTTATCTACACGTTAGATGTATCCTATAACTAGCGTTCAAGTCTACATGCCCTTCCTGTATGTTCGGAGCGAAACAAAGG
>Ga0307510_10011412_pt1 | contig 10554 bp, 7 predicted proteins | sample 12_EM_MG_FD_207224 | JGI IMG/M metagenome (GOLD analysis project Ga0307510, IMG submission 207224) | Populus trichocarpa ectomycorrhiza microbial communities from riparian zone in the Pacific Northwest, United States - 12_EM | ecosystem: Host-associated > Plants > Roots > Unclassified | place...
TTGCTGCATCCGCGAGCATCCAAGCGGCTAAGCCGCTGCGCACGATGGAATTCAGAGTGAATGCGGCGCCCATGCGACAGTGTTCCGAGGGACACGTCGTCGCCACGTAGGAGCGCGCCGCTGTCCGCTGTAGGCTGCGGCCGCTGCGGTCCCCCGTGAAGTCCGTTGAGCGGGCCGCCCGGCGGCCCGCACGGGCGTCAGTGCGCCAGCTTGAACACCGCGACGGCCTGCACCATGTGCTGGGCCTGCTGCTTCAGGCTCTCGGCGGCGGCGGCGCTTTGTTCCACCAGGGCGGCATTCTGTTGCGTCGCCTTGTCCATCAGCGTCACCGCTTCGCCGACCTGCGACACGCCGGCACTCTGCTCGGTGCTGGCCGCACTGATCTCGCCGACGATGTCGGTCACGCGCTTGATCGCGCCGACGATCTCGGTCATCGTCGTCCCGGCCTGATCGACCAGGGTCGTGCCTTGCTCGACGCGCTCGACGCTGGTCGAGATCAGGCCCTTGATCTCCTTGGCCGCTTCGGCGCTGCGCTGGGCCAGCGATCGCACCTCGCTGGCGACGACCGCGAAGCCGCGGCCCTGTTCGCCGGCGCGTGCCGCCTCAACGGCGGCGTTGAGCGCCAGGATGTTGGTCTGGAACGCGATGCCGTCGATCACGCCGATGATGTCGGAGATCTTCTTCGAGCTGTCGTTGATGCCCTTCATCGTCTCGACGACCTGGTTCACGACCTCGCCGCCCTTGATCGCAACGCTGGACGCGCCGAGCGCGAGCTGGTTCGCCTGCTTCGCGTTGTCGGCGTTCTGGCGCACCGTCGAGCCGAGTTGCTCCATCGACGCGGCGGTCTCTTCGAGCGCGCTGGCTTGCTGCTCGGTGCGTTGCGACAGGTCCTGGTTGCCGGTGGCGATCTCCGACGAGCCGGTCGCGATCGAGTCGCTCGCCAGGCGCACGTTGCCGACGACCTTCACGAGGCTGTCGTTCATCTGCTTGAGGGCCACCAGCAGCTGGCCGGCCTCGTCGGTGTGGCGGGCCTCGATGTGCGTCGTCAGGTCACCGGCGGCGACGCGCTGCGCCACGGCCACGGCCTCGCCGATCGGTCGGGTGATGGAACGCGTCAGCCACCAGGCGATGAAGCCGCCCGAGAGCAGCGAGCCGAGGCTGATCAGCAGGATGGTCCACTTGGCGCGCTCGTAGGCGCTGTGGGCGGCGACCTCGCTGGCGGTCGCTTCCTTGCCCACGAGCTCGTCGAACGATCCCATGTGCGCCATCATCTGCGTCAGCAGCGGCATGCAGTCCTGCGTCAGCGACTTGATCGCCTCGTCGGTCTTCTGCGTGGTCGCCAGGCCGACGATGCGGGTGGCGATCGGCAGGTACTTGGCCTCGAACTCCTTCAGCTGGTCGAACATCCGGCGCTCTTCGGCGTTGGAGGTGACCGGGTTCTTCATGAAGGACCCGAGCCGCTCCACGTTCTTGTCGAGGCCGATCTGCGCCGTCTTGACGCGTTCGAGGTCGGCCTTCTGGGCAGCGGGGTCGGTGAGCAGGGCCAGGTTGCGGGCGGCAATCGCACGCGCGCCGACGAAGTTCTCGATTTCACTCAAGGCCTTGGCCTTGGCCTGGCCGACTTCGGTGATGACGGTGATGCGGCCCGACAGATCGGCCATCTGCCCGAGCCCGATGCCGCCGATGACCAGTTGCAACGCAAGCAGCGAAGCGAAGCCCAGGCCCAGCCGCGTGCCGATTTTGACGTTTCCGAAGTTCACGATGAATTCCTATCAGAGAGATGGAGTCGGCGCTGCAACTACTCGCTGACGGGGAACGCTCGCTGCGCGAGCGTGAGGTGGTCAGGCGGTGGCGTTGATCAGGCCCATCTCGGCGCTGGCCATCAGGCCTTCGATGTCCATCAGGATCAGCATGCGGTCGCCCACACTGCCGATGCCGGTGATGAAGCCGGAATCGACCGCCGAGCTCATTTCGGGCGCCGGCTTGATCGTGTCCTTGTCGAGCGCGAGCACGTCCGAGACCGAGTCGACGACGGCGCCGACGACGCGGCCCTTGACGTTGAGCACGATCACGACCGTGAAGCTGTTGTACTCGGCCGTTTCGCAGGCCAGCTTCAGGCGCAGGTCGACGATGGGCACGATCACGCCGCGCAGGTTGACCACGCCCTTGATGAAGGCCGGCGCATTCGCGATGCGGGTCGGCTGCTCGTAGGAGCGGATCTCCTGGACCTTCAGGATGTCGATGCCGTATTCCTCGGCGCCGAGCCGGAAGGTCAGGAACTCGCCGCCCATCGCGGTCGCGCTGCGCGCCGCCTCGTGCTGGGCGATCTGGCGGGCGTCGTTGATCATGTCCATGGTGGTTTCTCGCGGTGGGTCAGAAAGTTCAGGAAGTGGTGACGAGTCGGAACGCGGCGACGGCTTCGGCGAGCGTGGCGGTCTGTTCCTTCAGCGATTCGGCGGCGGCGGCCGACTCTTCGACGAGCGCGGCGTTCTGCTGCGTCATCTGGTCGAGCTGGGTGACCGAGCCGTTGATCTGGCCGACACCCGCACTCTGCTCGGCCGAGGCGGTGGTGATCTCGCCGATGATGTCGGAGACGCGTTTGACCGAGCTGACGATCTCGCCCATGGTGTGGCCGGCGTCGGCGACGAGCTTGGCGCCGCCCTCGACCTTCTCGACCGAGGCGCCGATCAGTCCCTTGATTTCCTTCGCGGCGTCGGCCGAGCGGCCGGCGAGGCTGCGCACTTCGCTGGCGACGACCGCAAACCCGCGGCCTTGCTCGCCGGCGCGTGCCGCCTCGACGGCGGCGTTGAGCGCCAGGATGTTGGTCTGAAACGCGATTCCGTCGATCACGCCGATGATGTCGGAGATCTTCTTCGACGACGCGTTGATCTCGTCCATCGTCGTCACGACCTGCGCGACGACGACGCCGCCGCGGGCCGCGACTTCGGCGGCCGATGCGGCGAGCTGGTTCGCCTGGCTGGCCGATGCCGCGCTCTGGCGCAAGGTGCCGGTGAGCTGGTCCATGGCCGAGGCGGTCCGTTGCAGGTTCGCGGCTGTCTGTTCGGTGCGGGTCGACAGGTCCTGGTTGCCGGTGGCGATCTCGACGCTCGCGGTGCCGATCGAGTCGACCGCGCGACGCACGCTGCCCAGCGTGCCCTGGAAGTGCAGTCGCAGCGCCTCGACGTCGCGCACCAGCGTGCCGATCTCGTCGCGCTGGTCGCTGTGCGAGGCCTGCGTCAGGTCGCCCTGGGCGAGCGCGTTGACGGCGCCGCTGAGCTGGCGCAGCGGGCGCGTGATCCAGCGCGTCATCATCCAGTACAGGCCCAGCCCGAGCGCGACGCAGGCCGCGGCCAGCATGCCCCAGAACGGCAGCATCATGGCCCAGTGCGCCTTCATGGCCTCGCGGTCCGAGACCTCGGCGACGACCCACCAGCCCGTGGACTTGCTCTTGCGCACCACGGCCCAGCGGTCGTTGCCCTGCGTGCCGAACAGCGGCAGGGCCTGGGTCACGAGGCCATCGGGCGCGGTGTCGAGCGCGGTCAGGAACGCGAGGGCGTCCGCGGCCAGGTCGGTCAGCTTCTTGCCCTTGGCGGAAGGGTGCATCACGAAGGTCGCGTCGGCCGAGACCTTCTTCGGGTCGATCACGTAGACACCACCGGTGTCGAAGATCTTGCGTTCGGCCACGAGGGATTCGAGCGACGCCTGGAACGGGCTCAGGTCGAAGCCGATGAAGAGGATGCCGACGATCTTGCCGGCCGCGTCGGCCACCGGCTCGTAGCGCGTCATGTAGGGTTTGCCGAACAGCACCGCGCGGCCGATGTAGGGCTTGCCGTCGAGCACGCCGGCGTAGGCCGGGTGCTTGCGGTCGAGCGCGGTGCCGAGCGCGCGTTCGCCGTTCTCTTTCTTCAGCGAGGTCGTGACGCGGATGAAGTCGTCGCCCTTGCGTGCGAACACGGTGGCGACGCCGCCGGTCGCCTGGGTGAACTTGTCGACCGGCACGAAGTTGTTGGCCAGCGAGCTGCCGCCGTTGCTCAGGGCGCCGCTGGCTTCGTCGTGGCTGAAGACCGGATCGAACTCCTGCTTGAACAGCGCGAACAGGCGCTCCACCGTGACGCGCGAGGTCAGGTCGAAGGCGTCGGCGGATTCGACCACCGACTGTGCCTTGTCGCCCACCCAGGTGACGACGTTCTCGCGCGCATGCCGCGTGATCAGCGCGCTCATCGCGCTGAACACACCGAGCAGCACCAGCGCGAGCGCCAGGCTCCCGGTCACCGAGAAGCGCTTGGCGATCGAGCCGTTGGAGGGGAGGGCGTGATTCATGGAAGGGTTCAGTTGTCGTGCCGTTCGATGCGGCGGATCAGTGGCGGGTGTCGAGCAGCCCCATGTCGTCGCTGGCCATCAGCGCCTCGATGTCCATCAGGATCAGCATGCGTTCGCCGACGCTGCCGATGCCGGTGATGAAGGTCGTGTCGGCGACGGACGCCATTTCGGGCGCACTGCGGATCGCGTCGTTCGCGAGTTCGAGCACGTCCGAGACCGAGTCGACGACGGCGCCGACGACTCGGCCCTTGACGTTGAGCACGATCACGACCGTGAAGGTGTTGTACTCGGCCGTTTCGCAACCCAGCTTCAGGCGCAGGTCGACGATGGGCACGATCACGCCGCGCAGGTTCACGACGCCCTTGATGAAGCTGGGTGCGTTGGCGATGCGGGTCGGCTGCTCGTACGAGCGGATCTCCTGCACCTTCAGGATGTCGATGCCGTATTCCTCACCGCCGAGGCGGAAGGTCAGAAACTCGCCGCTGGCCTGGGCCAGGGCGCGGGCGGCTTCGTGGCGTGCCACGTGGGTGGCGTCGGTGATCATGTCCATGGTGTGCTTTCGCTGAGGTATGGGGGCGGCCGGGGTGCCGAGGTCAGAACGTTTCCCAGTCCTTGTCGCTCGCGGCGGGTGCGCTCACAACCGCCGGGCGGCTCACCGGCTTGGCCGGGGCCGCAGCGGGTCGGGTGCTGACCTTGGGCTTGAAGGCTGCGGCCGTGGCGCCGGTCGGCTTGGCCGGGCTGGTCTTGGGTGCCGGGCGGGCCGGTGCGACGGGTGCGGCCAACGGTGCCGGCGCAGCGTGCGTGGTGTTGCCGAGGCGGAAGGTCGACACCACTTGGGCGAGGGCTGCGGCCTGGGCCTTCAGCGATTCGGCGGCGGCGGCCGACTCTTCGACGAGCGCGGCGTTCTGCTGAGTCATCTGGTCGAGCTGGGTGACCGAGCCGTTGATCTGGCCGATGCCGTCGCTCTGCTCGGCCGAGGCGGCGGTGATCTCGCCAATGATGTCGGAGACACGCTTCACCGAGTTGACGATCTCGTTCATCGTCGCGCCGGCGTCGGCCACCAGCTTGGAGCCGCCCTCGACCTTCTCGACGCTGGCGCCGATCAGGCCCTTGATTTCTTTCGCCGCAGCGGCCGAGCGGCCGGCGAGGCTGCGCACTTCGCTGGCCACGACCGCGAAGCCGCGGCCTTGCTCGCCGGCGCGCGCCGCTTCGACCGCGGCGTTGAGCGCCAGGATGTTGGTCTGGAACGCGATGCCGTCGATCACGCCGATGATGTCGCTGATCTTCTTCGACGAGGCGTTGATCTCGTCCATCGTCGTCACGACCTGCGCGACGACGACGCCGCCGCGGGCCGCGACCTCGGCCGCCGACGAGGCGAGCTGGTTCGCATGGCGCGCCGAGTCGGCGCTTTGCTTGACGGTGCCGGTGAGCTGTTCCATCGAGCTGGCGGCCTGCTGCAGGTTCGAGGCGGTCTGTTCGGTGCGCTGGCTCAGGTCCTGGTTGCCGATCGAGATCTCGTTGCTCGCGGTGCCGATGCTGTCGGTCGAGTTGCGGACCTGGATCACGGTGCTGCGCACCGACTGGATCATGGTTTGCAGACTGGCCAGCAGGCTGCCGGCGGGTGCGGCCGGCACGTCGACGGCGAGGTTGCCGGCGGTCACTTCGGTCATCACCGAGATCGCCGTCGACGGCTCACCGCCGAGCTGGTTCAGCACGCTGCGCGTGACGAGCACACCGACGACGCCGATCGCGAGCAGCACCACCAGGCAGATGCCCAGTTGCTGCAGCGCGGCTGAGCGCACCTGGGCGTCGAGGTCGTCCATGTAGAGCCCCGAGCCGACGATCCAGTTCCAGCCCGGCACCGTGACGAGGTACTGAAGCTTGGGGTACAGCACCGCCTTCGGGTCGGTGTCGCCGGGGCGCGCGACGGCCGAGTCGACGAAGATCTTGCCCTGCTTGTTCGCGGCCACCGCATCGATGAGGCCCTTCACGGTGTCCACACCTTGCGCGTTCTTCGTGCCGGCCACCTGCTTCTGCTCGGCCCAGGCCTTGATATGCGGGTGCATCACGGCCACGCCATCGGTGGTGACCATGAAGAAGTAGTCCTTGCCCTCGGCGCCGTAGCGCGACATGCGCAGCGATTCGATCGCCGCCTTCTTGGCATCTTCGACCTTCATCGTGCCCGCGGCAGCCGCGGCCTGGTAGCCCGCGACGATGCTGGACGCCGAATCGACGGCCGTGCGCAGTGCGGCCTTGCGGCCTTCGGTGATGTCGCTGCTGGTGCGCAGCACCGACACGCCGGTGATGACGGCCAGCCCGGCAACGGCGCTGACCACGAGCAAGGCAATCTTGCGCTTGAAGCTGAGATGTTTGATCATCATGAATCCGTTTGAATCAAGACCGGAGATGGCGAGTTCGGCGTCGACCGTCGAGCCGCCACGGGGGCAGGCACTACACAGCTATCGGCGTTCTGGCGCCCGAGTTGAGGCCGGACGGTGCCGGCCCGCCCTCAGTGCATCGCGTGGCGTGGGTTTGTCGGCGAACCAAGCTTGAAGGTGCTGACCACTTCGGCGAGGCGCACCGCCTGTTCGCGCAGGCTTTCCGCAGCGGCGGCCGACTCTTCGACGAGGGCGGCGTTCTGCTGCGTCATCTGGTCGAGCTGGGTGACCGAGCCGTTGATCTGGCCGATGCCGTCGCTCTGCTCTGCCGAGGCGGCGGTGATCTCGCCGATGATGTCGGAGACGCGCTGCACCGAGCTCACGATCTCGGTCATGGTCTTGCCGGCGTCGGTCACCAGGCGCGAGCCGCCCTCGACCTTCTCGACGCTGGCACCGATCAGGCCCTTGATCTCCTTGGCCGCCTCGGCGCTGCGCTGGGCCAGCGACCGCACCTCGCTGGCGACGACCGCGAAGCCGCGGCCCTGTTCGCCGGCGCGTGCCGCTTCGACCGCGGCGTTGAGCGCGAGGATGTTGGTCTGGAACGCGATGCCGTCGATCACGCCGATGATGTCGCTGATCTTCTTCGACGAGGCGTTGATGTCTTCCATCGTCGTCACGACTTGCGCCACCGCGGCGCCACCGCGTGCGGCCACTTCGGCGGCCGAGCTCGCGAGCTGGTTCGCCTGGCGGGCCGAGTCTGCGCTTTGCTTGACGGTGCCGGTGAGCTGCTCCATCGAGCTGGCCGCCTGCTGCAGGTTGGACGCGGTCTGTTCGGTGCGCTGGCTCAGGTCCTGGTTGCCGGTGGCCACCTCGCTGCTGGCGGTCTGGATGCTGTCGGCCGACTGGCGCACCTGGGTCACCATCTGGTGCAGGCTGGCGTTCATCGCGCCGAGCGAGGTCATCAGCTGGGCGATCTCGTCGCGGCCCTCGACCTCCAGGCGCTGCGACAGGTCGCCGTGCGCGACCGCGTCGGCCAGGCGGGCGGCGCTGGCGATCGGGCGCGTGATCGAGCGCGTCAGCTGCCAGGCGAACACGCCGCCGAGCCCCAGCGCGAGCACGCCGATCGCGGCCAGGCGCTGTTCGCTCTTCAGCGCGTCGGCGTCGATGGCCTTGGCGGCCTCGTCGATCGCGCGGCTCTGGTAGTCCAGGTAGGCCTGCATGGCGGCCACGTAGACCGGTGCGACCTTGATGAACTCGGTGTCGTAGATGCGGGTCGCTTCGTCGGCGTTGCCGGCGCGCTTGGCCTTCATCATCGAGTCGCGTGCGGCGAGGTAGGCCTTGCGCGTCTCGTTGATGCCGTCCAGCGCCTTCTGTTCTTCAGGACTGGTCGGCAGCGCCGCCAGTGCCTTCATGATCTCGTTGCCGCGTGCCGTCGAGATTTTCACTTCCTCGGTGAACAGCGATTCGAGGCTCGGGTCCGAGCTCTTCGCGATCGCCTTGCCGCGCACGACACCCACCGCCACGTTTCGAAACCATTCGGAGGTGAGGCGTTCCTTCGCCAGCGGCGTGGCCATCATCTCGCGCGTGGCCGCGGCGGTGCTGCTCATGCGCCAGATGCCGATCGCCATCATCAGGCCGAGCAGCGTGAGGATGATGACGAAGCCGCCACTGAGCCGGGTGCCGATTCGAAAGTCGTTGAGTTTCATGGGTGTCTCCGTTTGTTTTGAGTGTCAGTGCGTGGTGGCTTCGAGCTTGAAGGTGCCCACTACCTCGGCCAAGCGCACGGCCTGCTCCTTGAGGCTTTCTGCGGCAGCGGTCGATTCCTCGACGAGCGCGGCGTTCTGCTGCGTCATCTGGTCGAGCTGGGCCACGGCGCCGTTGATCTCGCTGATGCCCTGGCTTTGTTCGCCGGAGGCCGCGGTGATCTCGCCGATGATGTCGGAGACACGCTTGACCGAGTTGACGATCTCCGTCATGGTCTTGCCGGCATCGGTCACCAGGCGCGAGCCGCCTTCGACCTTCTCGACGCTGGCGCCGATCAGGCCCTTGATCTCTTTCGCGGCAGCGGCGCTGCGCGAAGCCAGCGACCGCACTTCGCTGGCGACGACCGCGAAGCCGCGGCCTTGCTCGCCGGCGCGGGCCGCCTCGACCGCGGCGTTGAGCGCCAGGATGTTGGTCTGGAACGCGATGCCGTCGATCACGCCGATGATGTCGGAGATCTTCTTCGACGAGGCATTGATGTCTTCCATCGTCGCGACGACCTGGGCGACCGCGGCACCGCCGCGCACCGCGACCTCGGTCGCCGACGCGGCGAGCTGGTTGGCGTGGTGGGCCGACTCGGTGCTCTGCCGCACGGTGGCCGTGATCTGCTCCATCGCCGACGCCGTCTGTTCCAGGTTCGAGGCGGTCTGTTCGGTGCGTGCCGACAGGTCTTGCGAACCGACGGCGATCTCGGCCGATGCGGTGCCGATGCTGTCGGTGGAGTTGCGCACCTGGCTGACCAGGCCGCGCAACGCGCCCTGCATCTGGCCGATGGCGCGGAGCAGCTCACCGAGCTCGTCCTTGCGTTGCGAGTCGACCGGTTGCGACAGGTCGCTCCCCGCGATCACGCGAGCCGAGCCGACCGCCTCGTGCAGCGGCACGGTGACAGAACGCGTGATCACGAACGCCATCGCCACACCCACCGCCAGGCTGGCACCGAGCAGGACCAGCAAGGCCTTGCCGGCGTTGCGCATGCCGTTGCCCAGGCTTTGCGCATCCTGCTTGGCCTGGGTGTCCTGAAAGTCCTGGACCTTGCCCATCGCGGCCAGGTAGGCCTCGGACGCGGGCAGCATCTTGTCCTTGAGCTGGGCTTCGGCGGCAACGTGGTCCACGGCCTTGATGGCCTCGAACACGCCGTTGCGGGCGGCGATGTATTCGCTGCGCTTCTTCGCGACGATGACCATCAGCTCCTTGCCTTCAGGCGAGGTGATCAGCGGCTCGAGCTTCTGCTGGATCGCGGTGATGTCGGCCGAGGTCTTCTTGACCAGCGGATCGAAGTAGGCCTGCACTTCCGGCTGCCCGGCGGTCTTTGCGACGGCGATCGCGCGGGCGACATTGAGCTGGGTCTTGCCGTACCAGTCCTGCGCCAGCTCGGCCTGTTCCTGGTAGTTCAGCAGGGTCGCGAGGCCGGCATTCGTTGTTGTGAAGCGGTCGTAGGCGATCGCCACGATGATCAGCAGCAGCGCGAGCACGGCGCCGAAACCGATGCTGAGGCGGGTCGCGATTCGAAGGTTGTTGATATTCATGTTGGACTCCGGTCCTTTGTAGGGCAGCGGCTCACAGAGACACTGCGGTTCGAATGACAACTGCTGCTCTGATATCGGCACCGGTGCACACAAATTGAGCAACCGCCGCGCCGTTCCCCGCGGTTGTCGCCATGGACCGCCAAAAGCGGTGCGGCCCGCACCACCGAGGTGTTGCGGGCCGCACGCGTGAGCGTCGAGGCGTTCGTTCAGTGGCGCGAACGGCGCACCAGGCTGCCGACGTCCAGGATCAGTGCGACGCGGCCGTCGCCCATGATGGTGGCGCCGGAGATGTCGTTGACGCGGCGGTAGTTGGCCTCGAGGTTCTTCACCACCACCTGTTGCTGGCCGAGCAACTCGTCGACCAGCAGGGCGACGCGCCCGCCCTCGGCTTCGGCGACGACGACGATGCCGCCGGCGTTGTCGAAGTTGAAGCGCGGCACCTGGAACACCTGCTCGAGGTCGAGCACCGGCATGTATTCGTCACGCACCTCGATCACGCGGCCATCGCCGCCGATGGTCTTGATGACGCCCGGCTGCACCTGGAACGATTCGATCACCGAGGACAGCGG
>Ga0307510_10011414_pt1 | contig 10553 bp, 8 predicted proteins | sample 12_EM_MG_FD_207224 | JGI IMG/M metagenome (GOLD analysis project Ga0307510, IMG submission 207224) | Populus trichocarpa ectomycorrhiza microbial communities from riparian zone in the Pacific Northwest, United States - 12_EM | ecosystem: Host-associated > Plants > Roots > Unclassified | place...
AGTCTTACGGGGTAGCTAACACGGTAGGATTCCGGGCTAACTAGGCTGAGGATATTCGTGCCAACGGAATATAGGTCAGGAAGGCTCAAGAAGAATTATTCGATAAAGTAATAGAAGAATATCGTAATAACGTATAATATTGTTAAGGTCTCTTCTCCGTTGCTTGATGATGTTCTCAACCATCGGGGAGAGCCCTACTATTTATCCTAATGTTCATGCTACTTTGACTTCTCTAGTAAAGAAGTATCTTTCTAAGAGTTCAGTTCGTCAGAACAAAGTGCGAATACTGTTTGACCCTGAATCTTGCCCAGCTTCACTCTGAGAATCTCCCGACTACTATTTCTTCTGAGGGTGTCCCCACTCCACCAGTAGTCAGACATCGATCTCTTCGTCCTGATAGACTATAAAGGAATATGCAGTCTAAATGCCTACATACCAATAGTATCATGAATAGGGAGTGATCAAGTCCGATATTCATTTATCAATGCATAATGCGTATGCATTAGTAAGAGTAGAGAACTGCTTCTCTAATCATCGTTCCAATCAGTTAGCCCTATCTTGAAACGTGAACTCTTTGTGGTTCCTGAGTAGTCTCCCAGATCCCTCCGGGAAGTCCTTACTCAAGCAGCTTGGGTTCGGATATATGCTCTCCCCTATGGTGGCATATACCTCACGCATAATTATGCAAGCTATTCCTGCTAGGGTAATACCAGCAGGAGGAAAGTCAAGAGAGGGGCAGTAAACACCGGGCTCCCCAGCGTGCTGCCGCCCACAGACGGAGTGCGGAGAGAACGTAACCGATGATCCATTGACACCATTAGTCTTCATACTTCATCCGATGTGTGACTGACAGTTGCCATGCATATCACCGGGAGCCTTCGGGATCCCATGAGAATCCCTATCTCGTTTCAGCTGTCGAGGATTCTGGGTACATCAACAACAACCTACCCATATATCCAAGAACCCTGTAAACTAAAACATGAATCAGCGGGCGCTATGGCGACAGAGTGTATGCACAATCCTTGTGTGGATCCAAGAATGTGCGAACCAAAAGTAGAGCCTACAATCTATGGCGTCGCAATGTTAAGGACTCTACCAAGTCCTGCTTGTTCAATCCAGGATGGCTACCTGATGATTTGTTGATGGTAATCTTTGACTTTGCCAGTTCTCTTCAACCTGTCAAATCCTATATCGAATTTGTAAAAGGAGAGCAGAACCGTGACAACGTCCAGGAGATCCATTGCCGACAGAGATTTTGGTCATCAAAAGATCTTAGAACCTGCGGAAGGCAATGGAGGCATGATAAGCCAGAGCGGGCTAGTGAGGCGGTTGCCAGACCTCCGAGTAAGTCATTCATCCACCCTAAGTTATGCCCCATATTCTAGTACTAGATATCGCGAGTGGCATCACCAAATTCGACTGGCGCATATTCCCCAAAAATCCACAATGACGATTCACATTGTTCCCCGAACAGGTGCCTCTCAAGGTGAGCAAGTATTCCTTGGCGATCCTTGGTAGTAGAATTACGCTCATCTGGGAATAGCCTGGGGAGTCCTCGAGTCGCCAAGGATAAAAAACCTCATTGGTGTGATATAGGAACAACGCGCTTCGGAGGCGATTTGGCACCTGCAATATCTCATTGGCGCAACTTGTGCGGGTTGTAACCCACTATGTCTGCATCCTACAGTCCCACTCACCCTCTGACACGTCATATTTCTCAACAAAGGTGAAGACCTTTCGGTGTGACTCCTTGCTAACGATGGCAAACATCGTCTGAATCTAATTATTCTGAAGTCATGCCTTGCGGAAACAGGGGATGACAGATTAAAGGCAGAGGACGTTGGGGGCAGACACCTATTTTTGGACAACAACGGCTGGGCTCATTCCGGGCAGGCATAAGATATAGTTGGCGACATCCAATGGGAGGATGAGGACAACGTGGACGACCACATCATCGTGAGAAATTGGCTTATGAGGTAGCAATCAGGAGAGCTCTGGGATGAAATGGAAGATATGCAGGATGACAAGGATGATGAGAGGGAGGAGGGCAAGGAGGACAACAGCCATGAGGCCAACGGCAAGGAGGACAATGGCAAGGAGGACGACGGCAAGGAAGATATGGCGCAGAGCCAAGGGGAATCTTAGATGCCCCAGGAGCAGCAGACAATTGTTATCGATGTAAGTTTATTGTGCTTCAGCTATTGAGAGGAATACGAGACTCAATAACTGAACCACCAGAATAGGATAACAATGCAGGCCACCTTGGCCCCAGTAGGCAATCTGGTACCATAAGATTTCTCCCATTGGATGTCGAGTAGGAGGCATTGGGCTCTAATCCTATGGTGCTAGTGTCTCGCTAGAAGCGGTTAGTGCCTTTAGATTCCGAGCAGCAAAGAACAGTTCTGCAGCTTATAAAGAGGATGTCTTGGATGGCTGGTTGGCTGTGAAATCCCAACCGGAGAGGAAGCGACAATGTTCGATACGATGACGGCCAGGGTAGTCCTCCGGGTAGAGTCTCTGGCATGTTGGATCAGCGTCTGGTCAGCGCTCCCACATCCATCAGCACCACAGTTGGGCCACATTCCATGATTGCTGATGCTGAGATACTTGAGCCTGCTCCCACCACACCAAATGCTGAGTTTATCCCAGTGGCTCCCAGTACTGCAAATGCACAGACTGTTGCGCCAGTACTGCAAACCCCGGCCCCTGCGCGGGAACCGCATATCACGACCTCCCCTCAGACCCCTGCATCCGAAGCTCCTGACACTCATGATGCCCCTACAGCCGTGGGCGAATCACCAAAACGCCGTCAAAGCGCCATCCATGAAGCACCAGGGTTGCCGGCAACTGATTCTTTGTTCTGTGGACCTTCTTTTACTCTTTCATTACCTGTCTAATTGTGCAAGCTTTATAGTTTAGATGTTGAATTTTGATCCTGGGATCTTCTTAGCTTGCATAGGATATTAATGATGCCATGGAGCCCTCTTGCGTTAGAATCTTGTATGGATGGCTATTTTAAACTCTTGTGCCTGATGCCCTTTGTTCCATTGCATCTTAGACTCCCAGCCTGGCCTTAGCTGAAGTTAAACCTTTACTAGATACGGCCTGCAGGGCTTTATCAATCCATAACTGGCCAAGGGCTCAGAAGGCGTCATCGAGCGACTACGGTGTGTTCTACATTCATGTGTGTTGCTTGGTCAGCTGGAGATCAGATTCCATATTTATCTTCCACTTTAGTTGTGGGCGGTGTCGTGCTAGAATTATTGTCGCTAACTAATAGATTATGTCGCTAGGGCCCCGCCTAAGGAACGCCTCCATTTCCTGCAAACCTTTAAGCCTGAAGTTTGGAAGTTTAGGAGTGCTGAGAGTAGCACGATCATGGACACAATGTTTAATATTTAGAAAACAATTTTCGCAAGAGCACATCTACGTTCAATAGCATGTGATAGTAGATGAAGCACCCCCCCGCCTTATGTCCTAGCTTATAAGACCTAACGCGTTCTCTTGAAAACAAAACCATGCAAACTCCTCCTCTTCACAAGACTCGATATAGGGTGAACTATTTCTTCCCTGCCAAAAATTAAAGTTAGATTGTGGCTAACATCAAATGATCTAGTATTCCACGATGGATTGGCAACGACAGGCAAATTTACCGAGGAGGCCGACCAATTGAGCAGACAATTGGAACAGATGCAAAGACACTGTTCTACCAGATACCATTGGATTCAGTCGGCCAACACCTCGAGTTGGTGGGCTGAGTGGTCATAGACGCAATGTTGTACGAGATACGATGGCATCTAGTTAGCCAACGCATCGATTAGGCAATTTGAATATGAACGGGCAAAGGCCCGACATTGTACACGACCCTGTTGCATCTGCATCGGGAATGCACCCGGAGGAATCTGGCAGCCCCAGACGCTCCTAGCCCAGCAGCCCTTGTGTGGAAGCCAATCACTGGGTGCGGGTAAGACTTGTGTTCTAGCAGGGCGGCCTAAGCATATGCGACGAACAACAATAGAAACCGGGGCAAATATCTAACCGGAGATGGAACCCGACGGGCAAGACCATATGGAAACTGTTGCTTTAAACGATGAGAGCAGTTATCAATTCCAAAACCCATGCAATGCAGAAGAAACTAGATCAGAAACCGAGATCTATGTTGATGCCTTCGACTGTTAGGTGGTAGCATTGGCGTGAGGCACTCCCACAGCTAGGACCTAGATCGTTTTATATCGGAGAACTTGTTAAGAAGACGCAAGTAGTGTAGGCTAGATGTAATAGGCTACTTCAGTATAGATCATCGAAGTGTTGGTAACAATAAAGCAAAAACTTATTATATTGACAAGATATCTTCTCCGTACTTGCTTGTCTAATTGCAGCGAAGATGCTTGGATATTTAGATTCTGCCTCGGAGCCATCGCGGTATACATGCCAACTGTATACTAACCAGGTACCTTGTTCACAATTCTGCGAACTTCACCAGAGTGTGAACACGCATAGACCCTGAAAACTCTCGACCACACCTTTTTGCTCTCATGGTCACCTTGTCAGTCTGCGCTCCTGTTATTCCGGATGGTGTGGAGAGCACATCAGGTGTCAGCTTAGCTGTGTATCCGTTGACAGCAATGGTTACGAATTATCTTGCCCCCGGAGTCACCGGAGGTAGTCTAACTTAGTAGACAGAAGATGGCCAGTCGCCTTTGGTTGGCTCCCTCGAGAATTCGATATGCGACAACGTTTCGTATTCTGGTCTTCCAGCATTACATTACTTGTTCTCGCGATTGCACCTATGGGTTTCGTCCCTCGGACTCTATCTTTTACCAACGTGTCTTTTCTGGATACACCTGATCCACTTACTGGGCATAGTTACCTCCTTCATACCCTACGCGTCTTTGTAGCTATGAGGGGCCTCAGCTTTGTGCGAAACGTCCCCTTTCCTTCGACCCTCTCCTCCAACTGCCTCTCTTCAAGTGGCTGTAACCATATGCGCCATCGTCTGAGTGACCTGCTTCCATTTGCATAAGGTGCCCGGAGATCTCCCCTCATATATCCTGCAAACAGGATCCGGTCAGATGGACAGTTGCTACATATATGCTGTTGTAAGATGTGTTCCAATAATAGTGGTCTTTGGTGTTGGGACTCAACTACCCAGGAGGCGCCAGTGATGATGCGCCGTCCGTATGCCGGGGCTCGAGTGGGGTGTTATCTTTTTCCTTCCAGGTTTCTGTCGCGTCGAGGTAGGGTAGCTTTGCCCTGTCAATCCTGACCTAGAGTCTGTGCGCCTAACACTGACATGTCCGCGGGAACAACATCCGGCTAGCGTCAGAGGTTGTAGTCGTCTCGCAGATAGGGCAAGAGTCTGCGATCTATGTTGCCAATCTCAACCACCTCCAGATCACAGTAGGTACTTCTTGTTGGATGTAGACCACCAAATTGTCGACACATAATCGTTGGGAGAGACTACACTCTGCAGACCTGTCTGGCATCAAGTGTTGGATATTCGTCTCCGCTAGCAACCCATAGTGGTACTACATCTGGTGTCAGATGCTTGAGTCCAATAGGTGAACCAGGTATCCCACAAACGGGGCAGCCCAGGGGGGCAACAGATTCATGGCAAAATCCTATTACACGGGCTGAGGGGACCCAATTAGCGCAGGCAATGGCCCTGATGCTCCGGTATACAATTTTTGATAATCCACTGCCGAACTAGGTTGCTTTGACATTTTAGATATACATGGTATGGGTAATGTTCGTTAAGGGGCCTGCCCTGATTGCCTGCCCCCTACAGGTCAATGTCTTGAGGCCTGGTGTTTTTTTTTTTCACCCAGTGCCCCAGCCCCCGTCCCGGGCCCTGCCCCATTCTGTGCCCCGGACAGCCTCCAGTCAATGAATTTTCCCCACCAGGGGCCCTGCTTTTTCGTATATTCCCCTCTTGAACCTTGCTCTTTTGATACATGATTCAGTAATTTTATGAGCATATATCAAAAACGACATACCTCAAATTATCTATCGGGATTTATTTGCATGGAATGATGGATATGATGTGAACCGGAATAATTCACAACACCCATTGGACATCCTACTGGCCTTGTCTAGGAGCCCATATCCTCTTCGCAGGCCATACACCTAATTCATACGCCCAGTTCATACCCTCTTTTCACAGGCTCAAATCATACACCCTATTTATAATCCTTATTCATCCGCCAATAGTATATGCCTAAATCATACACCCAAGCCATAGGCCCAAATGATAGCCCCAAACCCGACACCCAAACCATAGCCCAAGCCATAGCCAAAACCATATATCCAAATCATACGCCCAAATCATAACCACAGTCGTGCAATAGAGTTACTATGTTCAGAGTTCACATAGCGAAATGGTGAGGTTAAAGAAAGGGTGTATTTACAAGTATCAGGCAACAAGTATCCGAACATGAGACATTTGACATATATGGTAATTCGTCTGTGTGCCATACGTCTCATGTTCAGATACTTGTTGCCTGATACCTGTATAACAATAAGAGTTCTATAAATGGTAATTATGGTAAGTTAGATGTGACTCAGAGGTTTGAGTTAGTGGTATGATTTGTGTAAAAGTGATAAAAGACTGGCCTTTCCCTCCCACCAGATTGGGGCCACACAATGGAGTGAGATAAAACAAGAAAAATGAAAGTCATAACAATTGAAAATAAGAGGTGAATTAAGAGAAAGAAAAACACAATCCCCGAATATGCTAAGGGTGTTGCACTCCCACCAGCACCAGCTCCTCCTCTCCCACCACCACCCCTGCAGTGAGTTCGCATTGTACCACTACCACCGCTCCAACGACTTCCAATAGGGCCCCCAGAGCGCCGACGAGCTCCACTCCAACCACTCCAACCCCGACCACAAGTTGGCTGAACTGGCGTCTCCGGGGTACGACTACTAGCCGCGGCTCCAGACAGCCCTGTTCCAGCGGGGTGTGTAGGGGTGCCTCCGACGTGCCCTGTCACCACCCTACGACTACTGCCACCACTCCCCCAGTACCCACATGGCCGGTATCATGGTCTCCCTGGGCACCTCTCACACCACCTTCCTCACTACCACTACCATCTCTCATACCAGAACCCATACCTCCAACCAAACTTCCTTATAGAACAACTTCCCCTGCATCCCCCGTAGTACGACTACTACCAGTGTGGCTACCACTCCCCGAGCCACCATACAAGCGAGGGCGTACAGGTGGACGAGGATGGTCGCTGTCTTCACTGTCGCTGTCACTATGGTCATTGGCAGGGGGTGAATCATGGCAAGAACCTCCGTGGCGATGGCGCGGGGCACCATCCCGCGCAGGTGCGAAGCGTACCTGGCAGGAGGAACACCACAGGGACAAGGTGCACCACCGGGACATAGAGCACCCCCAGGAGGCGCAGGAGGAGGTGCACCAGAGGGACCAGGAGGAGGAGGTGCATCCCCAGGAGGAGAAGGTGAATCCCCGGGAGGAGGAGGAGAACGAGGTGCACCCTCGCGAGCACTGCCGTGCTGATTTAGATGACGTCTCATCTCTTCACAACTGGTACCATCTGGCTGGCCAGCCATAACATTCATCATATCCTCAACTAATGTCAGGTCCTAGACTATGAGGGTAATGCAACCAGCATGTGCCTCACCCAGGGCTCCAGCTATGAACAAAAAATTAGTAAATCAGATAATTATACTTGGAAAGGAACACAACTTACCGGTCATTGTCATCACCAGGAAGTCTTCCCCTGCCACCTGAAGGCATTCAACAGCCAATCTCTGCCAACAGAATTGTGGCTCGAGTGCCAAATCCGACACGATCCCTTGGCAAATACGATAGAATGGGGCCTTGGGAATCAGGTACCCCCCATCGTGGCGATACTTAATAATTCATTTCCACCCTCTCCGTTGGATAGCCTGCCAGCTGCTTGACCCGACCAACAACCCTCCCAGCTCTTTTCCACCCCTCTTGCGGCCTAACATACCATCATTTGCGTGACGTTTGGGAGGCATTCAGGAGGACTTACTGTTTTGGTGTTTGCTTGGTTGTTGTGTTGACGGACAGGTGCGTGAGGAAGGAGGTTCACAGGAAATGATAGAAGTGTTTTTGCTCAGATCAAGTTAGACGCAGAATGATCTTTGGTGTGTAGGCGACTGGGATCTGCTTCCTTGGGCGATGTGTATTTGTGTTTATGTGTATTTGTGCATATGTGCATTTGTGCGTATGTATACTTGTGCGTATGAGTCTTTGTATGTATGTGTATAGACCCTATACCTTCCCTGATAGCTGAGTCGGATATTAGGGCTTGCCAAGAGGAAGAAGTGTGTTTGAGAAGAGGTGGGTAAAGAGGTATTTTATACCAACGCAATAAACATAGGGTATTTGATGAGGAGTGCCTTTCAAGCCCCCTCGTCATTTGTTTTCGGCAGTCCTCTGAAGTTTAGGCATAAATTGATTCATGATGTCTTGGTGTTGAGTATACCACAGTTAAGGTTAATAGGGCATGGGTATATGCATAGACTTGAATTGTACGATGGTTAAAGTCACGTAAGACTGCAACCTCTAGTCTACCATAACAAGGAATGTACAATCCCTTCCATCTAGAAATGGCTTGAAAATGTTGTACTAGACATTGTATTTTTCCAAGATGTTATATCTTCCCTGTCCATGTATCAAGTGTACATTTGAAGTCACAAAATGAGCCTGGATAGTATGCCACTCCCATCTTCGCTCCAAACCGCAAAGACATAGCTCGTCTCGGTAAATTCCTTTCTCTGATAGTAGGAGGGAAGCAATTAGCAGAAGGCTTGAATCTATGGGGTCATTCATATCATACTTAGTGGTTGAGTTGGGCTTTGGTTAGGCCACCACGGTAGAGAGCAGGTCTCGATGAGTGACTGCAGGTAGACTGTAATGATGTTTTCAAGACGTTAACTAACCTTTTTTTTCTCTTTAAGAGATAGCAAATTAACTCCTCTTCTTTCTCACCACCCTCTTATCTTCTCCATCCACGCTCTTGCCATCAATACAATCTACAGGTTGCTCTGCCCTCTGCGCTGCAATTGCGCTTTTCCTTTTCATACATTACAGAAGCACACTCTGCAGTTTAAACCAAAAAATGAAAGAAAAGAAAAGAAAAGAAACACCTACAGCTCTTGGCCCACCAACCCAGATACTCCCCTCTACAAGTACCATGCTCTCTACTTCCCTTACTCTCTCACCTACATCGGAGGCCATGGTGGCAACAGGTCTCTGCATAGATTAATTATGGCCTGGTCCCAAACAATGAGTTAGCCCCCATCTTCACAGTGGTCTTCTCTCCTCTGTTCTTTTATCACCCTTCAAATCATATGCCGAGTTCATATGAACAAATCATAGGCACAAAATTATATGCACAAATTATATATACTGACTGACATTGATGAATAGAATACCTGTTTCCCCGAGCAATGTCATCTGCTTATAAGTGGAGGCCTCTTCTGGCAGGCGCTTTGGGGCACTCAGTGAATCCTGAGACCATCTGCCGGAATGAAGATAGGGGTAACCTTGCACCCTTGGAAACCGCTTTTAAACGTTGAAGGGCGAACTGAGGCAATCGCCTGAAACAACGCCGTGATTTTGCCTGAAGATATGATGAGTACCATGCGCTTGACGACGAGACCAAAGCCCATGTGGATCAGGAGATAATCAGGGAGGAAAACAAGGTCCTGGAGCTGGAAGGGGTGGCAATCCTGGCAGATTGGTGGCGATACTATCCAAACCGGTTTGGCGACCATGGTTTGCCACTGGTGAAGCCGCAACCCCTATCAAAGTTGATTCTCCACCGAATTCCCAAGTATCGCCTGTATTTCCGTCACCAAAGATGAGGCCTGCAGCGCGAATGGTGAGTCTGCTTGACCGTGTGGTGAAGTGACCGAGAGGCTCGTCAACTGGGTCTGCATTTGTACCGCCTTCGGGGCCATCGGATCCCGGGATGCGTCTTCCCGGCGCACCTGCCAGCTAGCGATTCGGGAGCGCAGTCATCAACTCACAATAGGTGGGGCCCCTGTATCCCCTACAGGTTCCCCTGGTGGACGCTCTGTGGCTTTGGCGAGGGCAGGTACATGCAATACATGGAGCACAAGGGAGTCTATCTCACATCGCACCAGGTTTAGGATAGGACTAGGTAGACTGAGGAGAAACTCCGGGGCTAATATTCCACAGTGAAGTAAGTAATTTTAAACCTTGCCTAATTAACCTAGAGATGTTGTTACTAATATTGAGTGTTGTTTAGCGAGGACAGGGCCCTTGATGCCTATCGGCGATGACAACGGTATTTCTCAGTACAGATTGACGGTAGAGTTCGTTACCGGACGGGGCAGGGCTGGTTTTCACATGCCAGGCCACGCCCTTACACAGTGCTGGGGGGGTTATTTTGGCTGTGATTCCCGCCACGCCCCCGTCCAGGGCGAGTACCCACTTAGTCCCTGGACGGGGCCCGTTTCTCCCTACCTGGTTGAACGGAGACCCATGTGGTGAACGGATAGGGCCATGGGCAGGGGCAGGGAACCCA
>Ga0307510_10011415_pt1 | contig 10552 bp, 16 predicted proteins | sample 12_EM_MG_FD_207224 | JGI IMG/M metagenome (GOLD analysis project Ga0307510, IMG submission 207224) | Populus trichocarpa ectomycorrhiza microbial communities from riparian zone in the Pacific Northwest, United States - 12_EM | ecosystem: Host-associated > Plants > Roots > Unclassified | place...
CAGGCAAGCCCTTGCAATGGTCAAATGTGCAGGCCGAAGGGAAATGTGGAAACGCGAGACATCCAGACTTGAATCGGCCAGTCGTGGCGATATCAAGAACTCTTTTACAGAGAAGTGAGAGAATTGTACGACTTGGTCCTCGTCTTCCCCCACAACGGCAATCAAACTCGAACATGTCGACAGAACTGCTCGTTCTTGGTCCTCCCAACGCCAATCTGGGTTCAGCTTCGATGTCTGTCCACCAGAGGTCGTCCCGAAGTCGACCGCGAGGACTTCTGCAAGCTCTGCAATCCGAAGAGGACGGACGGCTACCGTGAGACATTGTAGGAGCCGATGGGCGTGTTCTCGCTTCGCTTTGCTGATCTCCCTCAATATACGTTCGTACGTCTCATCCAATGTCTCCGGTAATTCATCAAGCACTCGCCGCACGCTTGGTGGAAGACAGTGCCGAAGGGCTTCCAATTGGCAAAACACCCAACGAAACCTGTTTAAAGTGAGTATGAGGATCGTACGGCGGTGGTGAAAGTCCTCACATCCCATCGGCTCTTTCAGAGAGTGTATCAATCACCAACTCCTTATCTTCATCTCGCCATCTCCGCATCTTTAGATCTGAGTGAACGACCGAAGTAATATATTTGATGATATCCTTCTTTTGTCCACTTTGGTCATGAAGGGACACTTGGCAAGATGTCAAAGGCTCAAGGGCAGTACGGATGTCGACCTCGGGTCGACTGGTGACACATAAATGAAGATTTGGGAACGAAAGTTCGACGAGCTCTTTTAGGAGGTCGAGGACCTGCTCCCGCGGAGATGGCATGCCAGATGTGTCGGGGCATTCGTCCAGTGCGTCTATGATAAGGTAGACTGGAGGATGACCGGGGAGTGTGACCATCTCCTTCAGGCACTTTATCAAGTTGTCTTCACTAGGCTTTTGCGCGCCACTGTCGCGTGCGAGATAGAGACGGGAAAGTATATCGCAACAAGGATCGGATTGAGCAGAAAGCTGGATGACGATGGAGGGAAGTAAGTCACGGCGCTTCTGCTTGCTGGTGTCCCTGAAGTCGCAGTAGAAAAAGGCCATTATAGCCAGTCCACTGTCACGTAGGGAAGTGATGTCCTCAATAATCGTGGAGCTGACCTTTATGTAAGTACTTCAGAGGTCTGCGTTCGGGGATGACGAACCATAGAATACTTTTGCCAGAGCCCGCTACGAGTCATGGTGGTCGGTAAGAGTAGGTGGAAATAGTAAAGGGAACGTACGCTTTCCGTGAACCCACAATATGGAACCAGCTGATCTCCATTCTTTAAAGATACTGCCTTCAAAGAACCAATCCGCTGTTCCCTTATGATGAACACCACATGCAATATTGTGATTCGTAAAGGGATCTGGTGGGGAGAGCCATCTACGAAGGTCCTGTCGCAATTGGCTCCCTGAAACGGGGAGTGAGCCTGCACATCCAGCATCAATGTGGCTACGGAACCACGAACGTTTCACTTGATCTACAACTGCCCTCGTCTGTCTTCCATCTAGGGCATCAGGGTTCATCAATTTTTGGTGACAAACTAAAGACCGTTTGCGCACCATCAATCACCGCCTTTACTCCGTCATCAATGTTGACCACCCTAGCGTCGACTCCCCTCACTGCATCGCCAACGTCAAGTACCTTATCCACGACTCCCTTCACTCTATCATCGACAACATGCGTCGCCTTTAGATTTTGTGCAATAGCCATTCGCGCCTCCTCGTGTGTCAATTTGTCAAGTCTCTTCAGCGCATCTTCCATATCCGTTCTTCCGGTCAATCTCTTCAGATATTTCTCTGGGGGACATTAGGTCAATTATGTTATATTTGTACAGATATCACTCACTTGTCCGGCCTTGCTTGATCTCCTTCGTCGCAATCCCAAGAATAGAAAGGATCCCCACCATGATTTTTACCATCATATCCATCATTTCGGCAGTCGGTGGCACCTCCGTGTAGACTTCGAGGCGTCGGAAAACGTTTTCAATACGCTCGAATATGTCAACAAGTGTTTCTTGGCTTGAACGAACATCCCTAGCAGCCTTAGGGATGCAGGCGTTAAAATCGGTCGTGCGAAGTGAAAAGTGTAGGATACACACTGAAAGGAGGACGCCGACACCGGCAAAGATCACCTTCGCGGGAGAAAATACCTGAAAAATAAGCATAAGAGATCAGTTGGGTTCATGTCTTGAAACATACCAGGCTAACAGCCTCTCCAAGAGTCTCGGAGAAGACATAGAGAACGTTGACGGTCGGGTCAAGCCATTTTGTCAACCTATCATCATGAACTCGGGATCGATTGAGTTCCTGTACTTTGTTGTTGAAGCACATTGAGAATGGAGCTGGGAGATTGGCAAGCCTGGAGCTGGCCTGCGAGTGGATGGGCAAGAAGGTCGTGCTTTGTTTGCTTTTCGTAGGCTTTCAGGGCGTTGCTAAAAATAAGTTGGAAGTTTGGTGATGAGGGGCCTGCAAGATGAGAGTGAGACATGAGTGTGGAAGGGAGATCAGTTAGTACTGAGAGTCGGGAGGATGATGGCGGATATCGTGGGAGTTGCCAGTGAGAAAGGAAATCGATAGGTACGTTGGGCACTGCCTGGCTGACGTTTGTTTGTGTCGGATGCGCTTGATAAGCGCTCAAGATACGTGTGCGGGATAAAGAAGCATAGCTGCAGGGTTGAGTGAGATGCGTGTTGACTGAGCGCTATGCTCTCGGGCCTACTGTAGTTGACACAAAACGTTATCATTATTATTTGGATACAGGGCGGTTGCGTTCACTCCGAGGAAAGAGCTAACCGAGGCAAGCTTGGAGGCAAGTCTAATACTAGTCTAATCAACAAGTTGACAACTTGACAACAACTGACAACTTACCGGCCCGGAGTCCTCCTTCTCGCCGCCGTTCCGTCCATGATCTGTAGGGTTGCTTCTTATGTCGAGAGGTGACTGGTGACCGACTACCGCCCGTTGTCCTCCACGTAGGACAATGACCCATACCGTTGATTCAGGTTGGTACTTCAAGTTCAATTCTCAACCATGACGACCTTTGTTAGGTACCAAACACTTCCCTGAGGCCCTTTTTCGCAGAAATTGTTCACTTGCCCTGCTTGGGGGGTGGCCCGGCCGAGCGTGGTGTAAGTCTCGTTGTCTGTTTTCCATTTTCTCACTCGCGTTACTCTTAGCGATCAAATTCCTGGCTTCTGCGGAATTTATCCACGCTAACATAGTAGGGTCATGTTCGTCTTTGTTGGATATCTGTCTGGCTTTGTTCTTTTGGTGCCATATCCCATGTCCTGCTCAGTTTTTTTTGTGCGCCACTCTCCATCTCAAGCAATCGCCTCGGTTTCATGCACGCCTCCGAAATTGCCGCGGCAGCCACTGGCATGTCCCCTCGCGACCTCGCCAGCGACGTCCTCGTGCGCCCTTTTGCGCTCAACTTCCAAGAGCCGATCGTGTTCGCGCTCAACATCAATATCCACCCCCTCCTCGACATCTAGTTCGAGCCCTTCCCCTTCGTCTTTTTCGGTATCTACCACTGGCGCGAGCAGCTCCTCGGGCTGTTCTTCCTTGGTCTCTTTGTCGGCGCATTCATCGTCGTGCCCCCTTCTTCGCGTACCTGTGTTATGTCCAGGAGCCCAAGTATAGCGACAAGGGTGAGCTCAAGCTGGAGGAACGCGTGCCCATCGCCACCGTCGGCGTCTGTTCTGGTTCGGGTGGACATCGCGCGAGACCGTGCAATGGATCGTGCCCATCGTCGACTCAAGCATCTTCAGCGTCGCCGCGCTCCTCCTCTTCGTGAGTCACCATTTCTGTCTTACTCTTCAGCCACATAGAGACTAAACCGTTTCTTCTAAATCATGGACGTCGTCTTGTACTACCTCGCAGACGCATATCCCACCTACACGGCGAGTTTACTAGCCGAAAACGACATTATATGCTCCATGTTCGGCGCGGGATTCGTCCTCTTCGCCGGAGCGACGTATCGCAACCTCGGGGTCGGTTGTGTGGGGACGCTCCTCGCCTGCATGTTCGTGCCCATTCCGATCCTGTTGTACTACGGCGAACGGATCCGGATTGCTACAGTAGTAAGCGCGGGCGCCTTCCCTTTGAATGAACGCGTGATGATGTTTTACCGATTCGGTTTGCCTCAAAGTTGGACACCTCGTCTCGCTGACATCACGAGTTTTCAAAATCATCAATACCCTATATCTGCAACTGTTTTGTATCGGTACCAATTCACTTATACGCATATGACACAACCCACTAGTAGACGCCCTAGATGAACAATTGTATTTCCCACACGCTAATGACTAGCTAGAGGACCCTGTTCGTTAATATCCTCTCCAATTTCCAAAATACACATTCCATCGATTTGCTCAAGCCATTTCGACGCCAAGGGGAAAAAGGAAGATGGCAAACGATAGTATCATTTTACCCACAAAGAATGTAGACAACAATCTCTAGACTTGCCTTTATACGTTCCTAAACTCGAACGCTGGGCTGCCTCGGCTCTGAGGTCTCGATAATCAACCGGCTAGATCCCGCCTTGCGGCCCTTGCCCGCCTCTACCTGTGGCAGCGCCTCCAAGACCCTCACTTCAACGTGTGCTTCAAGTAAGGTAGCACCTCGCGCAGCACGTCCGTCTCTACGAACGGCAGCTTGCGCTTGAACCCCGTCTTGGCTCCAAATTCCGCAATACATTTCTATACACGCTCGTGTCAGAACTTAAAAATAACGCACATGTAGGGAGAAGAGTATGATTTCGCTTGTTGAACAGCTGCACGAACGGCATATACTTGATCAGCCCACGCTCCGTCAGCAACGCGCGCACCTTGGCGTCGTCGACGCAGGCCCATCTTGGGAACCCAAGCCGGCTGAAAAGCCTGCACGCACACGTCCTGCCACTCGGGGAAGAGCGTCACGACGTAGACGCAGACCGCGCAGGACTTCTTGGGGTCGAACAGCGGCGGGCCGTCCTTGGTCTTTCCGAGCTTCTTGAGGAGCGCCAGCTCGGCGTCGCGCACCGTCTTGACCAGCGTGCGCATGTGCCCGCCAGCATCTATTGTGGAGATGTCGACCGGCTGCGCTGGAGTCGGCCACAAAGCGCGCTGGATGGATGTCGGGTGTTGTACGATGCCGCGCTAGATGTCTTCACGAAGTGCGGAGGGCTCTCAGCTAGCGGTGCCAAAGTTTGTAAAGGAATCACTCACTCATCGTTTTTTTGATCTCCTTTGTCGTGCGGCAATCTCAAGAACAGAAAGGACCTCCACCATGATCTTGGCCATCACATCCATCACTCCGGGAGTCGGCAGCAGCTCTATATAAACTTCAAAACGTCGGAAAACATTATCAATACGCTCAGATATGTCGACGAGAGTTTCTTGGCTTGAACGAACATACGAGGTTGCCTGTGGGATGTGGGTGTTAAAATGGCTCGTGCGAGAGGGCAGAGTAGATACGCACTGACAGAAGGCCTCCGTGTGAGAATATTAAGTATAAGAGTACAAAGATCAGAAGAATTCACGTACTAAGACATACCATGCCGACGCCCTCTCCGAGGGTCTCAGAAAGGGCAGAGAGGGCAGAGAGGTCATTGACGGTCGGGTCGAGCCATATTGCCAACCAATAATCACTGACTCGGGATGAATTGGGGTCTTTTACTTGGTGTTGAAGTACGACGAGAATGGAGATTGGCAGGCCTGGAGATAGGCTGCGCATGGATGAGAAAGAGGGTCGTCCTTGGTTTGCTTTTCGTAGGCCTTCAAGGCGTTGAGAACAAATTGGAAGTTTGGTGACGAAGGGCCAGCAGGGTGAGTGTGAGTGAGACATGACAGTAGGGTGGCGGTGTTCGTTAAGACGATGGCGGATTCGTGGGTGTTTGAGGAAGGGAGGTCTCAGGCCGTGTCGGATAAGCGCGCTATATACAAGACACACGGTTTATGACTGCCTTCTTTCATGTCCACGTAAGTTACTTGGGTTCGACGCTCATCGAGTACCATCCCTTCTTCTCTTCGATCTCTTTGACATCTCCTTCCATTACTGTCCTTCATCTATGTCCTTCGACCCCCCCACAAAACAACGCGTAAACGACATGTCGCTCGAATCCAATAGATCATTTTACATTTCTTGAAAACGCATGTGTGCCTCTTCTAAAGTCTGTCCTCAGGCTCAACTTGCACACTCGTGGTCTCGTTTACTTCTTATCCCGGCCTATACTAGCGTCTCGACCCCGGGGACTCCTCGCGATTGTCTTAAGTCCACTCGTTGGTTAGCACTGTGACATTAATCTTCGGAGTATATCCATCAGGTGCACGGCCTCAAACAGTCCATGACATGATGACAGGGCATGGGGGTGGGGAAGTTGATGATATCAGCCATCACAAGTATATTTCAATAATAGGTCTTCTACATTTAAATGACTATATTCCCTCACTTGGCACCAAGCTCTGACAACAACTTTACCATATCACTCCCCGATGCAACCTGAAATGGGGTCTTGCCTTTGTTGTCTTCCGCATGTACATCAGCACCATGGTCAATCAGTAGGCGTGCAACCTCGAACTCCCCTTCCTTTGGCATCGAACGGTTTCCTCTGGTGAGATAGTCATATTGTGATACCAGATGCAAGGGTGTGGAGCCGTCCTTATCGCGCGCATTGACCTCGGTACCGTGTTCGAGCAATAATCGAGCGACATCAGGATACCCATGTTTTGATGCTCGGTGTAATGGTGTCAGATAATCATCATCCCGCATATTACTATCTGCGTTGTGCTGGAGTAGTATCCGAACGACCTCGAGCCATCCATTGTGAGCCGCCAAAATCAGCGGGGTCCAACCAGCATCCTCCCGGACATTTGGATCCGCATCATGACTGAGTAACCATTGCACGGTTTCAATCTGTCCCGCAATCGACGATGCATGCAGTAGAGTCCGCCTTCCATCGCCCGAGACATGTATGTCTGCACCGCGCTCATAGAGTAACTGTGCCGTCTTGAAGTGTCCATTCCCTAATGCTGCCGGTAATGGTGAGACACAGTGACCACAACGAACGTTCACTTCTTGTGAGCAATTGTCGATGAGGTGTTCCGCGAGGTTGTGAAACCCGCAGAGTGCGGCATAGTATAGCGGGGCCGGGGCTGACTTGTAGGAATAGAACCAGGTGTAGTAATCAAGTGTCGACTCCCTGGTACTGGCAGGTTCGACGTCGATGTCGTGGACTCGGATCCACGCAGAAAAATATGGTCCATCTGGATCAAAGAGAGTTTCCATCTCATCCCGAAACTGTGACGACAAGTCCTCAAATTGGGCATGCTTCACCCAATGTTCCGCAGCATATCGAGCCAGGGGAAACCGGTCCTCGATGTTGTACCTGTCAACATGGTCATCCAAGCGCAGCAGAGTGCCCAGGCAAGCCCTTGCAAGGGTCAAATGCGCAGGCCCAAAGGGAATGTGAAAACGGGAGACGTCCGGACTTGAATCGGCCAGTCGTGGCGATGTCAGGAACTCTTTTACAGAGAAGTGGGAGAATTGTACGACTTGGTCCTCATCTTCGCCCACAACAGCGATCAAACTCGAACACGTCGACAGAACTGCCTGTTTTTGGTCCTCCCACCGCCAATCTGGGTTCAAGTTCGACGTCACTCCACCAGAGGTCGTCCCGAAGTCGACCGCGAGGATTTCCGCAAGCTCTGCGATGCGAAGAGGACGGACGGCTACTGTGAGACATTGTAGGAGCCGATGGGCGTGTACTCGCTTCGCCTTGTTGATCTCCCTCAATATACGTTCGTAAGTCTCATCCAATGTCTCGGGTAATTCATCAAGCATTTGCCGCACGCTCGGTGGAAGACAGTGCCGAAGGGCTTCCAATTGGCAAAATACCCAACGAAACCTGCTTAGAGGAGTGAGTATGGTGATCGCAAGGCGGCGGCGAAAGTCCTCACATCCCATCAGCTCTTTCAGAGAGCGTATCAATCACCAACTTCTGGTCTTCATCTCGCCATCTCTGCATCTTCGGATCTGACCGAACGACCTCGGTAACATATTGGATGATATCCTTCTTTTGTCCACTTTGGTCATGAAGGGACACTTTGCGAGATGTCAAAGGCTCAAGGGCAGTACGGATGTCGACTTCGGGTCGACTAGTGACGCATATGTGGAGATTTGGTAACGAAAGTTTGACGAGCTCTTGAAGGAATTCGAGGACCTGCTCCCGCGGAGATGGCATTCCGGATGAGTCGGGGCATTCATCGAGGGCGTCTATGATAACGTAAACGGAGGGTTGATCTGGGAGTGTAACAATCTCCTTCAGGCACTTTATCAAGTCCCTTTCACTAGGCTGCCGCCCGCCGCTCTGGTGTGTGAGATGAAGGCGGGAGAGTATATCACAGCAAGGATTAGACTGAGCAGAAAGCTGGGATAGGAGAGAAGGGAGTAAGTCCCGGCGGTTTTGTTTGTTGGTGTCCCTAAAATCGAAGTAAAAATAGGCAACTACGGCCAGTCCACTGTCGCATAGGGTGATGATGTCCTCGATAATCGTGGAGCTGGCACGGGAATAAGTACTCCGAGGGCAGCATTTTTTGATAATGACGAACCAGAGAACGCTCTTGCCAGAGCCCGCTGCGACAGATGGTCATCGGTGGGAGTAGGACGTAAATGTTAAAGGGAACGTACGCTTTCCATGAACCCACAATAAGGAACCAGTTAATTTCCACTCTCTGAGGATACTACCTTGAAAGAACCAATCCGCTGTTCCCTTATGACGAGTACCACATGCAATGTTGTGATTCGTAGATGGATTTGGTGGAGAGAGCCATCTACGAAGCTCCTGTCGCAATTGGCTCACTGAAAAGATGATTGAGCATGCACATCTAGCATCAATGTGGCTACGTGACCACGAACGTTTGACTTGGTCTACATCATCGGCTGCTTGTTGAACAACTGTCCTTGTCTCTCTTCCATCTAGGGCACCGGGATTCATCAATTTTTGGTCACGAACTAAAGACCGTTTACGCACCATCAATGATCGCTTTTACTCCATCAGCCACCCTAGCGTCGACGCCTCTCACTGCATCGCCGACGACAAGTACCTTATCCACGACTCCCTTCACTCTATCATCGACAACATGCGTCGCCTTTAGATTTTGTGCAATAGCCATTCGCGCCTCCTCGTGCGTCAATTTGTCCAGTCTCTTTAGCGCATCTTCCATGTCGGTTCTTCCAGCCAATCTCTTCAGATATTTCTCTGGGAGACATTCGGTCAATCATGTCATATTTGTACAGATATCACTCACTTGTCCGGCCTTGCTTAATCTCCTTCGTCGCAATCCCAAGAATAGAAAGGATCTCCACCATGATTTTTACCATCATATCCATCATATCAGCAGTCGGTGGCACCTCCGTGTAGACTTCGAGGCGTCGGAAAAAGTTTTCAATACGCTCGAATATGTCAACAAGTGTTTCTTGGCTTGAACGAACATCCCTAGCAGCCTGAGGGGTGCAGGCGGTTAAAATCGCTCGTGCGAAGTGAAAAGTGTAGGATACACACTGAAAGGAGGACACCGACACCGGCAAAGATCACCTTCGCGGGAGAAAATACCTGAAAAATAGGTATAAGATATCAGTTGAGTTCATGTCTTGAAACATACCAGGCTAACAGCCTCTCCAAGAGTCTCGGAGAATGCATAGAGAACGTTGACGGTCGGGTCAAGCCATTTTGTCAACCTATCATCGTGGGCGCGAGATCGGTTGAGTTCCTGTACTTGTTGTTGAAGCACGTTGAGAATAGAGCTGGGAGATTGGCAAGCCTGGAGCTGGGCTGCGAGTGGATGGGCGAGAAGGTCGTGCTTTGTTTGCTTTTCGTAGGCTTTCAGGGCGTTACTAAGAATAAGTTGGAAGTTTGGTGAAGAGGGGCCGGCAGGATGAAATTGGGACATGAGTGTGAGAGGGAGATGTTAGATCGTGCTGGGAGAGTTGAGAGGATGATGACGGGTTCCGTGGGAGTTGCCAGAGAGGAAGGGAAATCGATAACTGGTCCCGTGGGCGCTGCCTGGTGACCTTTGTGACGGATATGGTTGATAAGCGCGCAAGACACGAAGCCAAAGCTGCAAGCATAGCTGCAGGACTGAGTGAGATGGGGATTGACTTAGCACTCGGGTCTGGGGTAGATGCAACAAAACATTAGTATATTATTTGGTACGGTTGCGTTTACTCGGAAGCAAGGGGGTTGCGGGATTGCAAAAAAAGACCTGGGGTCGTTTTTTTTCGAAGTGACTTCAGGGCATGGACTAACTAAGTATGTAAGCGGGCGCCTAACCATATATGGCAATGGTATTTCCAATATATGCATGATAAGATAAGTCCTTGGTCCCTCGAGTTTGAATGTGGGTGTTCTCAACATCTTTTGAAGTAACCCTTTCATACCAGCCTTCATCAGCAAAATAAAAAGTGAGTAGAGCGAGTAGACTACTGTCGTCTACTCGCTCTACTCCTCTACTTTTAAGAGTAGGTGGGGAGAGACTTGCATCTCTCCAATTCATA
>Ga0307510_10011417_pt1 | contig 10551 bp, 9 predicted proteins | sample 12_EM_MG_FD_207224 | JGI IMG/M metagenome (GOLD analysis project Ga0307510, IMG submission 207224) | Populus trichocarpa ectomycorrhiza microbial communities from riparian zone in the Pacific Northwest, United States - 12_EM | ecosystem: Host-associated > Plants > Roots > Unclassified | place...
GTTTCCATTTTTATTTTTTATTTTTTTTTGCATGAATATTTTGTGTGTTTTTGTTAGTAAATAACTTCACCGATTAAACTATGGACGACCTGATCTTTCTGACAGGAAACTCGCTGACAGTAAATTTTCATCAGGAATACGTCAGTTCTTTATATACTGCAGAATATTTCATCCTTGAAAATCAATTTTCAGATCGTGTAAGAAGTCAAATTCTTCACTTAATTCCCAATTATTTCTAAACAAAAGTCTTCCAAATGAATCTATTTGAATGAAACAAAACTCAAATCAATTTCAAAATTAGTCCCTTCAAATCATTCATTGCGTGATTAGATGTCTTTGTGGTCTATTTTTTTGTTTAATAATGAAACTGTGACTACTTTTATAGTTTAGGGACTCGATTGTGCTTTATATGGTAGTTCTTATCACGTGATTTGAACATAAAAGGATGTAATTGGAACTTTACAAGAAGTCTGAGGACTTCATTGGTCTGTGAGGACAAGACTGTTGCCTCCACTAAACATGAGGGATCAGAATATACTTTAATTCCAAAAAGCATGATTGTCAAAAGTCATAACAACTGTCCACCCAACAGCGACAATTGCATCATAGTGATTGTACAGATTCAAAAAAGGAGTAAAATAAAGCCACACGACTCACGGCGGGCTCGTCCGGTCGACTTTTGAAATTTAAAATTATAATATTTATTATTTATATTTATATATTAATTCAAGTTAATTCTTTTAGCTCAGTACTCGGATTTGGATTCAAGTTTTCCTCCTTATTATTTATAATTATGATAATAATTATTTTTAATTTTATATTAATTTAAAAAAGTTTAAATTGATCCTTCTAACTTGTTAAACAAACCTTATCTCGGGTTAATTTTTGAATTAAATTTTAAAATTATAATTATAATTATTTTTATTTTTATATTGATTCAAGTTAACTTAAGTTTACACTTCTAATCCATAACTTGAGTCTTGCCTCTAATTGACCTCCAAGTTAAATTTTAAAATTATGATAATAATTATTTTTATGCTTGCATATCTCGAATAATTTTAGAATTGACAACTTTTTACAGGATATTTTAAAAATAAAAAATATTATTTCTAAAACTTTTTCTCTTTATATTTCTTGTTTTTTAAATATATAAATTTACTTTAAAATTATTATTTTTTAAAAATTATAGGATAGTAATTAAACAATACCTAAATTTTTCTTGGTTAAGCCCGGTGTTTTATGGAACCAAATTCATAATTATTTAATTAATATTACGTTATTGGAAAACCAAAACCAGTTTTAAAAACAACAAAATGTGGAATTGCTTGTCACTTTCCATGTTTAAATATGCCAAAATTTTCCTTTTATTTTAGAAACCTCAGTTTAATTCCAAACTTAAATACTCATTAATTTTAAGTTAATTCTCAAACCTGTACATTTTATCAAACTAAACCTGTGATTTGCAGTCACTGACTTTATAGAAAAAAAAATATTAATTAATTCCATTCTCTCTCTCTCTGATTACTATTTTTAGAACCGTATTCCGATCCAAATTCATTAATTTATTTTTAAATAAAAAATATTTTAAAAAAACATACCTTCATGATACTAAAAAAATGATGTAAATACTGGATGGAGTTGCTAATATTTGGAGGGTTGATTCGTGATCATTTTGCCAGGTGAAGTTGACGAGCTTGTATTGTTTACAAGAAACAAGAAATTGACACTAAAGATAGGCGAAGGTTAGCTAATTAATGAAGATAATGAGCCCGCAAGGCTCAAACAGTCTCACCAAAACCCTAGTCGGGTCAATTCCTGAATCTTTAAAAAACTTTCAGATTAACAAAACTTGTAGACAACAGTAAGCCTCAGAATTAACAATCTTTGAGCCACTTGCTTAAGCAAAACCTTAGCTTGCCAGGATAAATATTGTCGTACAATATGCTTGGCCTTTGTTTGTGATATATTTAACGTATTCTATAATCAATCATCTTTCTCCTAGCTAGTTGCTCTATGGTATTAGCTATGGAGAAACTAAGGTTTTGTGTGCTTGCTTTTTCCCTCCTTGGATTTTATGTCATAGCTAGGGAAGAATACATGTCTGCAATTGGAGATCCTGGAATGAGAAGAGACAGCCTTAGGGTGGCAATTGAGGCATGGAATCAGTGCAATGAGGTTGGCGAGGAAGTTTTTGGCATGGGAAGTCCTAGGATGGCAGATTGTTTCGATGTAGATAATTCAACATCACAAGGTGCTGTATATATATATTCTGTTTTACTTTACCAGATAAAATTCATAAATTCTTACTTTGGACTTGAGTCTATTTCTTTTTATTCCTCGCTGAGGTTATGTTTATGATCATGACTGTGAAATGCAGTAAAGCTTATTCACATGGTAGACGAAAGAGACAACAAGCTTGGCATTTCAGATGGTTCGTATGGAGGCATTAATGCCTCAAATGTAGATGTGTATGCAGCAAGTAAGGAGATATACCTGGGTGATAAATGCCAAGTACAAGACAATCCTAGACCATGGCAGTTTTGGATGATCATGGTCAAAAGCGGAAACATGGACACACTAGCAGCTACATGTCCCCAAAATGGCAAGAAATCGACGCCGTTCCCACCGGAACCTCGATTTCCATGCTTCGGCCTTGGCTGTATGAACATGCCCTTGATGTACCATAACTATACCAGTCTGCAAGGGGATAATGACAGTAACTTGAAGGGAAGTTTCTACGGGACGTGGGACTTAAATGTCGATCATGTTTCGAAGGCAGCAGTGAGTAACGGCACTTCTTACTTCAACATCACTTGGGAAAAGGAGATTGGTAAAGGGAGTTGGGTTTTCCATCATTTCTTAAAGACATCATCAAATTATCCATGGTTGATGTTATACCTGAGGTCGGACGCCACAGAAGGATACTCCGGCGGATATCATTACGAGACTAGGGGGGTGTCCAAAATAGTAAGCATTTTTCCCTTCCAATTTAATCTCTAGAATCGTGGCAATCAACATCCAACATCTTACATGTACCTAAAATTAGCATGGCTTGCTAGTTTGGAGTTGTGAGTTGTGGAAAAAAACACCGTGGAACTAACGGAAAATGATGCTGACGATATAAAATTATAAAATGGCTAGAGAACATTATGCTTATGAAGGATACCAAGTTATTTTCATGCACATCATAAATATCCTTCAGGTTCCAAAATCACCAGATTTCAAAGTGAAGTTCAGACTAGAAGTAAAGCAAGGAGGTGGTCCAAATAGCCAGTTCTACCTCATGGACATAGGAGGGTGCTGGAAGAACAATGGAAAACCTTGCGATAGGGACGTGACCACAGACGTTACACGATACAGTGAGATGATCATAAACCCTGAAACAAAATCTTGGTGCAAACCAGAAAGTCTCAAGTTGTGCCCACCTTATCACTTCTTTTCAAATGGAACCAAGATCCACAGAACCGACAAGGAGAACTACCCTTATGATGCTTACCACCTCTGGTGTGCTCCAGGCAATGCTGAGCACGTTGAAGAACCATATATTCTATGTGATCCATATAGCAATCCTCAAGCACAAGAGATACTGCAAATTCTCCCCCATCCTATCTGGGGGGAATATGGGTACCCCACAAAGAAGGGGGATGGTTGGATAGGGGATCCAAGAACTTGGGAACTCGACGTGGGCAGGCTGTCTCAGGCACTGTACTTTTACCAGGTACATTCTCTCGTCTTTCTTCGAAGGTGGCCTCTGGTCTGGGATGCCGCCAAGTTAGGAATTGCTTACTATTTTATAGGCGTCGTCTTTGATGTAATGCAGGATCCAGGCACCACGCCTGTGGAGAGACACTGGACATCGATTGACTTGGGAACCGAAATATACATCAGCAGCGATCAAGTGGCAGAATGGATCGTCAGTGACTTTGACATCGTTGTTCCAAAATTAAGAATGATACACGAGTAAGAACGCAAAATGCCCAAGCAAGAATATTATAGTCAAGCTTCATGAATTTCCTGAATTTTTGTAGCCTGTTTCTTTAATAGTACTGCCCTCGTTGGCAGGCACATTGACACTCGCCCACTCATATCAGCCTAATATTTTCCTTTGCTGAACCATGGTAAAGGAGAAAAAACCAAAATATAGTCGAGGCAAATTGTACAGACAAACAAAAGGCCTGAGTGCCTAAATTCAATCTAGTTGACAAGTACAGTTCTCTTCTAACCGCCCCGGCATCATTTCCCATTTTGTTGCTTAAACGATAATAGTGATTTACGACTAGAGTACTCATCCAAACCACAGAAATTCCTAGGAATGCTATTTTTATTCTGATCAACGAATTGAATTACATAAGATGTCTAATTACACAGCATGACTAGATACAGGACGTGGACTAAACCCTTAAAACCTATCATTCTAGAAAGATAAAACAACTACTCCACCTCGAATTCTAGACCTAAATGCATTTGCATAATTGATCGTGATACCAACTCAAATAAAATAGACTAAGTTAATCCATACTGAACAGTACCGACATTCCTATGAGCAGCTACAGCTACAGCAGCAGCGCCAACTGGACCAAACTGAGATTGTGCCTGCAGCAGTTTTGCATCAATAGCAATTCTCTCATTTAACTGTTCCACCCTAGCTTGTGGTTGGCAATATGGGTAGGCGTTCACATCCATGGCCATCCCAGAGGATGGCTTGGCAGCCATATTACACAGAGGAGGTTGCTGTTTGGTTTGTGAGTCTTTTTCAGGCTCGGAGATAGACTTCTCCTGCACCATTGTGTTTGTCCTGAAGAAGCAGTGCGGAGAGACAGTCTGGGGAGGCAGAACTGAGTTTCTATAAAATATCCTTGAATCATAGGCATCTTTGACATTTCTGCCATTGTCATAGGGTACAGCCGATCCCACAACTCTCCCCTGCTTTGCTGTGCAACCAAAAAAAATAAAGAAAATAAGGAGATGTTTAGTTGCCTTAATGGTTCACAAAGCAAGCTGGAATCCAGCCTGGGAAAACCAAAAATTCCAGAAAGCAGGATAAAAGGTCTACATCTGGTGAAACAGTTCACAAGACGAATTAGGAAACTAGTCCTTGCTTCTAGGCTTCAAATGAAAACTGCTTTTCGCAGCAAGAAAATGGCATATATCTGCCAGGAATTGATCATGCATGGAAAAGAAAAGGAAAAACAAAATAAAAAACAAGAAACCAGCTCTTCCATAAGTCACTATGTTATGATGATGACTCAACAATTCCCTACAGACCTTGAACATTCAGGTGAACCATATATTGCTGTAGTTATCAAGTAAGTCTATGCTTAACAACAGTAACTGCTGAAAGATGAAGCCCTCCAACATCCAATTGACAAAGAGAAACAACTTGCAGAGGCTTTAAGAGTCAAATACAAAAGTTTTTCACACATTTAGCCACTTGGCTTGATTCACGAAAAAAATTGCCTCTTTACAGAAAACAAGCAAAATAAGCAAACTCATACCTGATGGCACTCGCGGAGGGGGCCTTGCAACCTTTGCTGGATTTCCAAAACTTGCATCTGGTACTCTAAAATTTTTAGAAGTGTCTTCAGTAACCAGCCTGTTGTCAAATGAGGTTGAAGTTGATTGCATATTAGGAGGGATTGTGTTTGAGTGAACTGTAGACCTGCAAGCAAAAGAAAAGATTAAAAAAAAGAAATGCAAACATCTATGGTGGAAGATCACAAGCATTCCAGATAAAACAATACTCTATAGCCTCAAAACAAATAAATCAGAAACCATTTTATCATATCAATGACTCAGAGAGCAAAAGAAAAAATAATTGCAAAGTCATACCGTGGAAGTGAGACATGCTTCCTCTCTGGAGGTATCACTGGTCCACTTCTACCACTGTTTTCCTCAAGATATGCAAACTGCTTTCTAAATTGCCCTATGGCACTGCATTTCAAAGTATAGACAAAGTAAACATAGAAAGAAAATGGAAAAGGTAATTCCTACTACTAAGAAAAGGGAACGATAAGCTATACATAGGAAGAATTTAGTACCTAGGATAGAGAAAATTAGTGTTTTCATTTCCATTCATGTAGTCTTTGAGTAGCTGTGGATGGTATTCCAGTATTTCACGGTATAGCAGTTCCCTAACATCTTCCTTTGTTACCCTTCTCCTTTCAAACTCAAACTCCAACTTTGAGATTGGCTGACAGGATGGTTCTCTCTCAACTTTAGCTAGGCCCTTAAAGTAAGGGTCGGCTAATGCCTATTATATAAAACTAACATCAATCAGGAAAGCAGAAAATAAAGGTAGGGAGTGACAGAAGAAGCTCCATTCATTTATCAACAAGAATTGAATGCCAGGACACCATTCTTATACAAGTAAATAAGACAAAGAACAGACCTCTTCAGCAGTCACTCAAGAATTGAATGCCAGGACACCATTCTTATATAAGTAAATAAGACAAAGAACAGACCTCTTCAGCAGTCAGTCTATCTTTTGGATCAAATGCTAGTAGCCTTTGCAGTAGCCTGAGTGCCAACGGATCTACATTTAGAAATTTCTGTGCAAATGGCACAGGCTGTTTTTTCCTCATTTCAGTCAGGTATTTCCTTGCCTTGTCATTCCGTACCTGCATTTTAATCCAATACAAATTACCATCAACAACATGAAAGGGAAATGTTACAACTGACTGGGAAAGAAGGGAGGGGAAGAGAAAAGAATCATACTCCAGAAATGGTTTCTGATGAGGGCGTCCCAAGAAGGTCGGTAATTAAATCCAATTGATGAACAACACTTTTACCCGGAAACAATGGCTTCCCTGTCAATACTTCAGCAAAGATGCAGCCAATGCTCCAAATATCAATTGCTGGAGTATACTGCGCACAAGCACAAGCACAAGCACAAAAAAATTAACAAGCAGCATAATAGAGCTTCATAATGCAATTAAACCACTCCAGAGAAACAGACATAACCTGACACAGTTACCTGAAAGACAGATATTTCAACTTCCAGGAGAGTTCATAGTCCTCCCTGAACAACAATTATTTTAATCTAGGCATTACTGCTTACTATAAAGCACTCAATCATTTTATAGAGAAGTAAATATTTTGCTTCAATATTATGCCGTAGCTCATAACAAGGACAACCCATTGTACTATATTTTCCTTTAGCTTAATATCCCAAAAGCTTGTTGTGAAAACAAAGATATACCAAAAAGCTATTTTTTATGCTGGACAATAACATAATAAACAGAGTTTTATTCAACAAAAGAAAAAACCTTAGCATTAACTGAAACAAACTACCATTGTAAAGCAATACTTATTATAAAAGTATCTAAGAACCAAGCACCAGTAAATTACATGTGAACCTATTCCAAATTGTTGGTCCACTATAGCATATACCATGTTCCAACCAAGTTGGCTCTGGAAAAGAAAGGCTACACGTGGCAGATATAAGACATACCTTTGAAAAGAAAGACCCGCACAGCTCCGGCGCTCTATACCATCTTGTAGCAACATAGTCCTGCAATATGCATTTATTAATGCAAACTTATAAACTGAGAGATACTGGTAAAACTGATATTTGTTATAAAAAATGCTGAAATACATACCGTCCAAAAAACAGTTGTTGGTGTATCACTAAATGCTACTCGTGCCAGCCCAAAATCACATACTTTAAGTTTGCAATTTGCATTTGCCAATATATTCTTGGGTTTAAGATCTCTATGATACACATTTGCTGCAGCCAAAAAACCTTAGTTCAGAACAGAGGTAGACCAAATTTACTTCAATTTAAAATTTTAAAAATAAGGGCAGCATTTACATAAGATGCTGACTAGGTAGATAGGGACCCTTCTGCTACTTGAAAGGATTAGAGATGGCAAATTTTGACACAAAAGTTGAATGGAAGACAGAATAGATAACAAAGAAAGAGTCACCTGTATGCATATATTTCAGTGCACGTAACATCTGATAAAGAAAGAACTGATGGTGTTCCCGTGTCAAGTCATCATTAGCTTTGATGACTTGGTGAAGATCAGATTCCATGAGCTCAAAAACAACAAATATGTCTTTGAATTCTCTCTTTGAGGGCGGCAACATGATTCGCTTGATCTCAACGATATCAGGATGCCGTAAAAGCCTAAGTAACTTTACTTCTCTCAAGATTCGAATAGCATCAGAAATATGCTCAAAAACATCATTGATTTTCTTTATTGCCACCTTGTCTCCAGTATGAGTGTCAATTGCAGCACAAACAACTCCATAGCTTCCCTTTCCAATAACTTCTAGAATCTTGTATCTATTGGCATCCCCATACTCGGTGAAAAAGTCAATCTCTTTTAAGTCCTGAAACAACACAAAAATTTTCGAATCTAAGCATGCAATGATCTAGCTGCAGGGATTGAGTATTGAGTAGGTAAAGAGCATCTAGAAACAAATTAACAAAATAATAGAAAACATGTACACCGATGGATGTACCCAGGAGCCTCTGGTAAAAAGAGGAGGAGAGGGAGAGGGGGCCTCTGGTAAAATGATGGTATAGATAAAGCATTTATTATGAATTATACATCAGATTACAATTTAATACAAGGCTCGCATAGCACTGAAAAATTTCTTGAAGAATGAGCTGAGAGAAGATTTCACTAATCAATACACGGGAAAAACAACAGGGAAGAAAAGCGAGGGATGAATGGCAGAGAAATTGCGCAGCATCAACTTTAGGGAACAGAATCAGGCTCCAGAGTAAAAATATCAAGAAAAACTCCTTTATTTTCTGAAGGGAAGCCACATCAGAGAAAATCAGAACCATTTACCCAACCAATAAGGACCAGGAACCAAATTTTCAAACATCAAACCTAAAATCAATCAATTAGGTTTTTCAAAGTTTGGAAATGGGGAATTTCAGCTTGCATTTGTTTCAATAAGTATTAAGACGGAACTGAAAACACGTTATAATCCCAAAGCAGAAAGGCTAAAAACAGATCGTACTTTTGTATATAAGTAACATAAGCAGGTAAAATCCTAGTTAAAATTTATCTAGAACATCAATAACCTAATCTCACCAGGTACATATAAGTGGCTTTAATTTTCAAAATTCAAAACATATCATCAACAAATCCAAAGAGTTAAATTAGTTAACTAGAAGTAGTATCTAACCGCATTTTAAAACCAAACCAATGGACCATGAACTTAATTCAAATTGAGTATAATAACCCAATCTTACACATTAACTTCCTGATCAAATTAAGCCCAATTTTCTCAACTTTCAAAAAAAAAATTCATTTTCCTGCAGCATCTCACCAACCGAAAAGAGATTATCTAGAACCTAGATCGTAATTCAAAAGGATAATTTCCCACTTTCCCAGCCGAACAGATCACCATTAAAAAAATCAGATCTTTCATCTTCTCTGAAATTAAAAATTGCTTGCAAAAATCCTAAAACTCTTTTTTTATCAATAGGGTGGTTGAATTTGAAAAAAAAAATCGTTCAACTCCTTTCCCTTTAGTTTCTATGCCATCCCCAAAAAAGAAAAAAAAGAACCCACAAATTTAAGAGTAAAAAAAATGGGCCAAAATTCAAATTTCCCAAATTGAATCAAAGAACCCAGATCCCAAATTCTTTAAAACAACAGAACTCAAAGTACGACACCAAAATCAAGATCAAGAGGGGGGAAACAGAGAAGAAGAGAAACTAACCTTCTTTGGATGATCTTGTTGCATCTTTTAGATTTTCGAAAATCCACCACAAAACAATAAAAACAAACAACAAAAGAACTTGTTCTCTTTTATCTCTTGTTTTAAACAAAAAACAAAGGCTTTGTATTTATATCTCCTTCAATTTTACGGTTTTACCAACTGCATTTGCCTAACAAGCACCACAAAATCTATTGCCTTGTCACTCTCTGCTTCGAAGTTATCTTCTTGTCAACAATCATCAAACCCCCACTTCAAATTCTTCACTATCTCTCAAAACCCAGCACTAAAAACTCAAAAAGACTTGAACTTTGAAACAAGAACCTCCTGAATTAGTGAGAATTTAGGAGTTTTAGAAGAGATCTGTGAGAAAGAGAGCAAGGGTTGTGGGATGGATCTGACTTCTGAGGGGAAGAGAACAAGAGAGAAGAGCGTAACAACAGAGAGCAACAAAGAGAGATTCAAAGGGGTGCTGCAGTGATTGTTTAAATAATAAGGAGAAAAATAATTTGTCTTGTTATTGTTTATTTACCAAATAGTAAATATTCCTTTATTTATTTACCCTTTTTTTTTCATTTTCCATTTTTGCATACAAAAGGAAAAAGAAAACTCCTTTGGTACTTTATGTCTGTACGGATTCTCGATACGGGTAAATGACCGTATATTTTTAAATAAATATTTAATTTGTTTCTAAACATAAAATTTATAAATAAATATTACAAACAAACATGATAAGTAATATCTAATGTCATTTTTAGTGAAGGTTATTGTTTGCAAATTTTAATTAATATAATTTAATTATAGTTTTCACTATATTGTTATTTTTTCAAATTTTAATCAATTAATTTTGTTACTCTCTTTTCAATTCCT
>Ga0307510_10011418_pt1 | contig 10551 bp, 13 predicted proteins | sample 12_EM_MG_FD_207224 | JGI IMG/M metagenome (GOLD analysis project Ga0307510, IMG submission 207224) | Populus trichocarpa ectomycorrhiza microbial communities from riparian zone in the Pacific Northwest, United States - 12_EM | ecosystem: Host-associated > Plants > Roots > Unclassified | place...
TTTCAACCAGCGGTCGGACAGCGTCGGGACAGGGTGCGTTGGAATCCGCCGGTCGAGGGGAATCGAATGGTATAGGTTTCGAAGCGTCCGCATGGCTATAGAGGTCAGCAGGAAGAATAAGGCAGATACCTCACCGGGCACGGGCCGATATCCGCTAGAATCTGGCAAGGCCTTATTGCAATCCGCTAGAGTCTGGCCGAGCCCCATTGCAATCCGGTAGAGTCCGGAAGGGCCTCATTGGAGTCCGCTCGCTTAGGTGTAATAAATAATGTCAACCTGGATGTATGAGCATGCCCCTCTCCGAAGGGTGATAATATTCAATAGGTCAACTCATTCGATCATGAAACCTAATACAAGGTGGGAAGAACTTAGAAACCTTTTGCGAGAGTTGTTAGCAGTGATAAAATAAGGGGTATGTTTTGGGTCGTTACCGGGACAATAGATGCTTAGTCATCCTATGTTTAGATCCTTTTTCGCCTGAACAGCCTTTACGTGGTGATAAAGTAGTCTGTTGTAAGTAGAGGCCATCAGGGGCAGGGAGAGTTCCACAATGCAGAGCCCTATGGGTCACTTACCCTGGGTTTCTTCGGGAGATTAGAGAGTGAAATGGACCATCCAGGTGCACTGGGCGGACAGGATGCGCGTTGTATTGCACCCAACGGACTAGGATGCAACCAGTGTGCTGGGGCCATCTGAGGGCGGGCTGGGCGGACAGGATGCTCCAGACGGATTTCCTGCTTCCGGACGCAATGCCTATCCGTCTGGAGCAAAGGCTTTTTTTCCTGATGAACTCAGGCCCAAAGCATCCGCCCAAAGCATACGCCCAAACCACACGCCCAAAGTGTACGCCCAAAGCATACGCCCAAAGCATACGCCCAAAGCATACGCCCAAAGCATACACCCAAAATACCCCCCCAAAGCAGTTGATGGAAAGACCGTCTCTGCGAATGTCTAATGATAATTTAGGTTCAAATATGTGAGGAAATAGCCACGCATATTCCTCTAGAGAAGTTAAGCTCCGCAGTTTTCAGGATATGCTTCTATCTCAGAGTCAGAATCAGAATGTACAATGGTACAATGAACAAGACCCATGACAACTCTGCTACTTGTACTTCCACTACGCCTCATTTCCATTGAATGCACAGTTGCCCAGATATAAATTCCTGCTCCTAGAGCATCAAGGATCCCGTTGTACTCTGTATCATCACAGTCCAAGAACCCCGACAGCATCTCCTTCCACTGTAGCTCCACATTCTCAGACTTGTCTTCCTGTACCTTGGTTCCCAACCAACACATCTGGCCCAAGACCGGGGCGTGCATCCCCGCCTTTGGATAATCCATCATGTCTACCAGATCATAGTGTAAGCTAGGTTCCTGGCATTGATATTGAATATTTGACTTATAGAAGAACCGTATGACTTTATGACCCCAGGAAAGCGAGTAGAGCTAAGGATGTGAAAACAAGATTGGTTCCAGGTCGCCGTAGTTGTCTAGAGAGTTCTGGGGAAAGCTGTTGGCTTGAAAGAAGCTATGGTCGACGGGAGCATTGGCCATTGCGCGAAGCCGAGGAAGTGGAACGATACCGGGCTCGGTATTACCCAGTGCAGTCGATGCAATCACAATATTTTTCCTGATCGTGCTCATGATAGTAATAAAGGATGGATATGTAGAGATGTAGAAAGATCGGGCTTTTATCGTAAGACCAAAACGTTTTGAAGTAGGGAAAAATTATAAAATGATTTTATCAACACCAGCTACTTATACATTAAGTCAACTAGAGCAAGGCTTGATAGAATATAATTAAAGAGCGTATAAATTATGGAAATTCAGAAGTCAGAATGAAGTTATTGGTAACTGTCTGAGTCTGGAACTAAGCCCCACGTTATTTTGCCTTTTACCACACACCTGCCTGAGTTACACTGCTGAACTATTTCTAAGCTCCAGACCCGACCCTTAATCTCATACCCTCACTCAAGCGCCTGTACGATAGTGCGGGATTCCCTTGTTCTACGTTCCAACATTCCAGCTATCCGTCCACCTCGTACCAATTTGACTGCCTTCCCCCCACCATTTGCCCCCACGAATCTATACATCTCCAATTGGTACCGCTGTCCTATCCGTGGTGACCGGCTATTGGCCCAAGGTTTGTCTGTCGCTCACTATCAGCTTTCATAGTTCTAGTTGGCTGCACACATGCAGCAGGTGGGATCCTGTAACAGCTTACAGAAAAAAATCTCCACCTTCATTCTGCCAAAGGAAATAGGAAAAAGGTCCATTATTTCATCAGGGCCAAATGTCCAGGTATAAAACTCATCCTTTGGAGCTTCATCGATTGGGGCCGTTGTCATCGCCTTAGGTGTAAATAAACGAAAGACGACAAAGGTAGACGGCAGTAGCAACAAGATGGTTATGGTATGAGATTCTTGTGAGTATCTATGTGGAGGATAATTACATAGCATAATTACCGACCTATATATAAGGGTTATAATCAGGAATCACATTTAATGACTAGGAAAGGCACTGAGTGCCTTCGTCCCTGCATGGTATTCATGTATTAGATTCTCACCTTGGGTTTGCTTTCAATAGTTGCGACAGCTTCAAGAGACCCCGTACTTGCAGGTTTGATTCAAGATTTGGTTGCCATGTAGAAGCGAATGCGCTCTATGAGAGTCTTCAATTGGGACTAGTCAACTTGCGTCAAAGATCAAATGTGGTTACCTCAGATTATGATTGAACAGGGTATATCAACCCCTACTGGATTTAGACTAATGCTATGCCCAAAGCACAGCGGTGAATACCAATTCATGTAGCTGCTACCGAGCCTAATCCTAGAGTGCGGCTATTGTCAAAAATGTAATTCACATGCAACCATATACCACCATACGCACAAAATTCATACGCATAAAAATTCATACGTACAATGGTTCCTACGTATGCATGTTCGTATAATCAATTGATAGACTCAAAAGTTATGCGAGCAATAAAATGGATCACACAATGGAAGCCAGCTTGGGTACTTAGCTTAGCTGGGCTAGCTTATAATCTTCATTCATATGCGTACCACAGCTGTACTTTTATATAAATATCATTCGGGATCCCAGGGGATCTGTTACTGTACACAGATAGCTAAACCCATCTCAACTTAATATCTTCCCAACCAGAATCTTGCACGATGGGCAGCCAACGCGGGCTCTACACCTTCGGGGCAAGAAGCCGTACCTCTTTTTTACGGTTCCACGAAAGCCCTGCACGCGAGTACTCTGCATCTTTATCCCAATTCTCGGTAGAATCCAGCCCATATGGGAGTGAAGGCCCGGTAACACCAATCCCAAGACCTCTGACTGGTGTGGCCCGCGCACCACTTTCAAGTTCCACAACACCCTTGCGCTCTGATTTGCTAGCGCTGCCCCCTAGAAACCAAAATCACCCCCAGAATCTGCTTCATCCGCTAGCCGTGACTTTGTCCTCAAGCGACACAGTTACCTTTGAGATATTTGGAAACTATTATAACTATACGGAGGAATATCATGCCAGTTGGATGGAGTGGTGGCAAGGCACACCAGGGTGTATATAGCCTATAGTGCTAAATATGCTGGCAAGAAAAAGATAGGGTGGAACTCGGATCTTCGAGGCAGAGAGGTGTGGATATACTTTCAACCATATGCCGACAGTTTAGGTAGTGCTATTGACACGCCGAGAGTAATGTGCATTATGTGCAGAAAGGTCCTAGCGCACCCAAGTGGCACGGGGACTAGCTCGATGCATGACCATAACAGGTCCTCTGCTTGTCTGAAATCGAGAAAGATTAACGGATATGATGGGCTGGCCGGAAGCCCGCTTGGTATAGACGTTCTTACGCTATTGCAAAAAGTGACTAAAACTGGAAATAGGCGTAGGATTATCATTCTGGCCACACCAGCAGGATTCAAGCAGCACGATTTCGAAGAATACTTTCTAAAAGCGTTTTTAGCAACGAATCTCGCCTTTAATTGCTCAAACAACCTTGCCTTTAGTCGTGTCTTCAAGTACATTGGTCCGGGAATCGAAATCCCCAGCCCAACGACTTTAACGCGGGATTTGAAACGACTGAGAAACTCTACAGTGGATGATATTCGAACATGTCTACCTGCGGCAGGAAAGATTTCTCTGGCTGCCGATACATGGACTTCACCGAACAAACTTGCTTTTTTAGCAATTGTGGCTTATTGGATCTCGGATAGCTGGCAGATGGAGGAGGTGCTGGTGGGTCAGAGGAAATCAGGGGTTCTCATACAGGGGCTAATATGGCAGGGATAATTAATGACATTCTAGCCAGTTCCTGGATTCACTATAGAATTCTGGGTTTCATCACCGATGCTGCCAGCAATAACCGAACGCTCACCGAAGCCTTACACAATGCTTGGAGTTTACTATCGGTTGGAGAATATAAATTGGAACATCTTAGTCCATGTATGGCCCATGTTATTCAGCTTATCCTGAGGGCATTTATGAGTTTGATCAAGGGGGAATCGCGGGATGGTCATATGCCGTCTGGCTTTAAGGCGGGTTATATCGAGAAGGTTCTGAGATTGGATAACAGCTTTCACAAAACAGTATAAAAGGTAATGTGTCTAAGATCTCATACCTAGCACCTATATCATCTGCAAAAGATTTATTCCTCTTCCTGTGCGTCAGACGCACAAGATGCACAGGACGCACAGGACGTAAACTCCCATTCTGGATGCGACGTCGATGCGAGGCCGCGTCCAGAAGATTCGCTCAACGTCCCGTTGCATCCTAACAACGTCCTGAAACGCACCCTACGTCCTGTTCCTCCTGCCGCCTTCCGACGCTAGCCTGTGATGTCCTGACCGCTTCCAACGCTGGGCTATCATGTCCTGACGCCTTCCGACGCTAGGCCATCGTATCCGGAGGCCATCCTAGCGTCTGTTGTATGCGCCTTCCCCGTCCCGATACCTATACCCTCCGCACCATTTACCTGATCCTTCCAGACGCCGGTTACCTCATGTCACGCCTTCCAGACTCACGATATTCCCGCCTTCCATCCGCACGCGCTGATCACATAGCCACTATTCTGGACCTCTTCCTCAGACTCTCCCATGTTCTAGATTCAAGTTCGTTTTCCCCAAATTATCGTGATATTGCTCATAATTTATTGCAGTCATCCCGACGCCCTATACTACAGTATCTACTATGTTACTATGTGACTATTGCATTTGACCTTTATTACCCCCGCTTCTGCGCGTCCCATCAATAGAAAAAAGATTAAATCTACCTACACATACCACCTCCCCTTAAGCACCCTCCATTGTATTCGCACCATCCTGCCAGCCACTGGTTTCCTCCAGCGTCCCCGACGCCCCCGGCCCAGCTTCTCCTCTCTGGGAATCCTCCAGGCTGTACGATAAGCGATTGCTCATTTGAGAGTCGACGGCCCCCCCTGCGTTGTGAAGACTCCCAGGATTTGACCCATCCGAATCCAGAAATGTTAGCTCCCAGTCAATCAACGTTTGACTGAGATCCAGTGATGTTTACGTCTCCTGCGACCGATTTTGACTATCGTCGAGCCCCCCCAGGCCGCCGACGTGGGTGTCAATTGGCATCTGTCTCGGTAGGGCAGGATCTCCCGGAGTCTGGTTGCCTAGCTGACGCTTCAGTTCTGCATAAACGGCGTAGTTATCGTCCCAGAAGCCCTCTCTCCTCTGGTGCCGGATGCTATGCTGTTTCACGAGCCTCTGTGCAATCTTCTGACGAAGGTTTAATATAAACATGTCCTGCGTCGCCTGGGCGAACCCCTGCCACGTGTTCTTCTGCCGCATAAAAAGATCTTGCGTTTTTCACGATTAGTGGACTCGGTTATCAAAAAACAGGCAATGATTCGGACTGTCCCACCTCCAACTACTTCAGGATTGAAGCTGGGGGGTTTCTTATATACCCCGGTTTGCAATGCCCGTAGTGAATGGCATAGTATTGCACATGTCAGACAGACCATCGTACCGTTTATGCGCTTCAGAAACATAGGGTCCAGCATGCCTTGTATTTTGATTCCGTCGAAATACTTGCCCTATGTAACTTCCGCAATCTGGGCGGCAAGGAACCTGAAGGTTGAGTCCTAGATGCGTTGCGGGATTAGTCATGTCCGCCCAAGTCCAATGGCTGGAACCAACCTCCTATCCATGGGGTAGGCACATGAACCTGTCCCGTTCTACCAGATAATCAACCCTGCGCGCCATGGCGGTAGGATTATCTGGCGGCAGATCCTATTGCTGTCTGATATTATGCTTTACATGATACAAGAATTGCGCTCCCACTGCTGTATGTTTTTGACGGAGCTGTCACAGTCAGTGACCGTCTCTACGTCGTATCACCTCCGGCTGAGGCAACTTACCTGCTTCACACTCTCCTCCGATGGCTCAATATTCCCAGCATCCGATATCGTCTGCAGCGCCTTTCCCCATACTGTGTATATCTGAGATGTGAAAGCAACTGGATTCGGCAGTGGGTTATCAAAAGGTGTGTACCGGAGGATCAGCGCCATCGCCTGCTCTAATATGGTCCCCTCAGCCCCTGTAACGGTATTTCGCTGTGAATCTGTCGCCGGCCTGAGCCGCCCCCGTCGTGGGATACCCGGTTCACATACCGGACTCGAGGATCTGACACCAGATGTAGTACCACTATGGGTGGCCTGCCGAGACCAATATCCCAACCTTGATGACAGAAAGGTCGGCGGACTGTAGGCTCTACCACGGATTATGGGTCCACAATTTGCTGGTGTCCGTCTAACGAGAGGTACCTCCTGTGATCCGGAGGTGGTTGAGATTTGCACAATGCGTCATTGACCCTTTCCCTGTCTGCGAGACGCCTGCGACCTATGACGCCGTCCGGATGTTGTTCCCTTGGAAATGTCGGAGGCGTCAACATCGATCTCAGTCTCCGATCCAGTTTCATCTGCATTGAATGGGTTTTGGTACTCATCACTGATATCGTCGCTTAAATGAACAGTTTCCAAATGCCCTTGGCCGTCGGGCTCCTCCTCGGGTTCAATATTCGCCCTGGTTTGTATTGTCGTTCTTCGCGGACGCTTGGGCGGTCTTGCTAGAACCCAGGTCTCTTCCGGACCTTGTCATTGGCTTCGCCGCGACGGCTGGTCGGTTAAGAGCGTCTGGGAGCTGCCAGATTCGTCTGCCAGCATGGGCGATCCGGATCCCATAGGGTCGGGTACAACGTCGCGCCTACGCCCGTTTATATTCAAGTTGCCAACCCCAGGGGCTGGCTGACTAGATGCCATGGTATCTGGTACGACATCGCGTCTACGCCCATTCAGATTACCAACTCGAGGTGTTGGCTGACTGGATCCCATGGTTTCTGGTACGACGTCCCGTCTACGCTGAATCCGATTGCCTGCTCCATTGGTCGGCTGACTGCGTGAATTTGTCTGTAGTTGCCGATGCATCGTAGAATACTGGATAATCAGATGTTAGCCAAAATATAACTCGGATTTTTGGGAGGGAAGCAAATAGTTCAACCTATATCGAGTCTTGTGAAGAGGAGGAGTTTTCGTGGTTTTCTTGATTTCGATAGAACGCATTAGATCTTATACGCTAGTACTTAGGGGGGGGGTGCATCATACACTATCACTCGGTATTGAACGCAGATATGCTCTTGCAAAAAATGGTTTTCTGAATATTCAACATTGTGTCCGTGGTCCTACTACTCTCAGCACTCCTAGACTTCAAGACTCCAGGCTTAAAGATTTGGACGAAATGGGGGTGTTCCTAGGGCGGGGTACTAGCCACAAAAGGTATTGGTTAGCGACAATCATTCTAGCGAGACATCGGCCACACCTCAAGCGGACGATAAATATGGAACCTCATCTCGAGCCGACCAATCAACACACATCAATGTAGAACGCACTGTAGTCGCTGGATGACTGCCCCCAGCGCCTGGACAGTGCTGGTTTGAGAAAGCGATGTGGGCTGAATCTAGTAAAGGTTAAACTTCAGCTAAGGCGAGGCTGGGAGTCTAAGATGCAAGGGAAAAAGGGGATCAGGCACAAGTGATTGAAATAGCTAGTCATGCAAGATGCTAACGCAAGGGCGCTCAATGGTATGATTAATATCCTATGCTAGCTAAGAAAATCCCAGGGTGAAAATTCAACATCTAAACTACGAAGCTTGCACAATCAGACAGGTAATGAAAAAGTAAAAGAAAATCCACAGAACAAAGAATCAGTGGGCGCAACCCTGGTGCTTCGTAGACAGCCCTTTGGCGGCGTTTGAGTGTTTTGGCCCGCAGCTGTATGGGCATCATGAGTGTTAGGAGCCGGGGATGGAGGAGGCCCAGGGGAGGTCGTGATATTCTGATCCAGCGCAGGGGCTGAGGTTTGCAGTGCCGGCCGAAGAGTCTCTGCATTTGGCGTACAGTAAGCAAATGGGATAAACTCAGCATTTGGTGTAATAAGAGCTGGCTCAATTGTCTCAGGATCGGGGATCGTGCATCAGCAAAGATTAATCCTGCGTCTGAGGCACGGGCAGCCCGTCAGGACGCATCCGACGTCGTTTTTCCGGCCTCTGCGTCCCCAGCGTCCGGACACTATTCCCAACGCCGATTGCGTCCTGACGTGACGTCGGGCCTTACCCACATCCTGCCGCCACCCCACATCTCCTGCTCTTCTCCCCCCCCTTATCTCACGTCCTGACGTCTCATTTCCTGCCTCGCATCTCCGCAGCATCCGGACGCCTCCCCAAGGTACCCCCTTGTCCTTCTGCTTCCGGGCGTGCTCATAACCACTTGCTGCCAATTTCACCCTAGTCATTCCTGCCGGTGTGCGTCCTACTACTACTATCGTGCAAAATTTGTTTGTTTCTAGATATTTCTATTCCTCTATATCTATATCTCTACTATATACTTGTCTATTGTACACATTTATCGTCTAGTCGTGATCGTGACGCTACATCTCCGTCAGGGAGCGAGGTAGCCCTCATCTAGGCTATGTCGCTCCCCGAGTTTATTTTATTATACAAGCCCCCATTGTGATCCTAATAGATCTCGTTAAATGTGCGTAAATCCATCCAACTGTTGACAAGCCAGCGCCGCTCTGTCTCCGGTATCAGATGCGCCAGGCCTATGATCGTCCCGATATCCACAATTGTGAGCTCACGGGTAACGTCTCTGAGCTGAACGGTTACCAGACCGTATACGTCCGACGGTCGTCCGGAGTCTACCAGGCTCATGAATTGAACCGCGGCGAGGCAATCGACTGTATCCTGCTGCATATAGCCTGACCACATTTTGAACAGAGCTATGATCCTTGCAGGGAGACGACCCCTGCGCCCACCATACATATTCTCCCCACCAGCCTGTATCCAAACGCAATCGTTCTGACTGGTCTGCTTACGGAAGATTCGAGCACCAGTGCATCGGGCCCTGTCTATGTCATAAACACCTGACTCCTGGAACCCAAGAACAGGGATCTCCAGTTGCGTCAGTAGTTCCACCGGCAAAGGTCAAAGTATCGCCGGATTTTCTGGTAGTCGGGGCTCGGGAGGCAGGCTCTGTCGGCTACATCGTATCAATTCCCGACAAATCGTCTCCGGGGATATATCGCATGCTCTGCCAAAATCAACGACGTGGTGGATATTTTCACGACGTCCCTTCAGAATCCTCCGATGGGCTGGTGGGGTTGGCGCGGGCCTGGTCTTCTCTAATTATTCTACTACCTCAGTTGGTAAATCAGCTCCTGCACGTTGAAGGAATTCCAAGTTCAAAATTCTCATGCGGATCACATGTTGTCGACCGTAGCTGCTCAGTATCTGTGGTGCTGCGTCAATTTTATTTGAGCGTCGCCATCCATCCTTGATTTGCTCCTGATATGCGAGCTCTCCATACTCGGTAGAATACATGGGAATATTGCCGAACATGTAGATGTGATCGCGAAAGTGACTTATTAGATGCATCTTAACAAAGTTGAAATTAGATTCGGAATGTATCACTTCCATACAGTGGTCGTTCTCTTCTTCACGATCGTCGTCACGGATCCGGCTCCGTTGGGATGGGCGTACTCGCTCCCTCATCTGGGCTATCTGACGCCGCAGCTCCTTGCGCAACTTATTAGCCTTCTCTTGCGTCCATTTGGATATGCGAAACTCCAAGAAGATGTCCTTCGTCTCGTGGAACTGTGTCACATATTCTTCCATATAAGATATAGTCTCGGGTGTGTGACTTGGGTATTGAGCCATCATGGTGAAGTCAAGCAGTGACCTGACACAGGTGAGCGCACATCTGAAGGGTTGCACCTGTGTACGATCAGGCTGTCTCAACCCCACAGCGAGAACTCCCAAAAAACAACGCCCGAGATTCCGCATCTCTTTTCCTTACCACTGCTTAACCTCCCTGTAGGCCATTTTGGGGACAAATAATCCCGTGTAAGGGGGCAAAGCTTTCCAGGCGTCGTCGAAGGCCTGCTGTCGCGCATGTTTTTTGAGAAATCCCTGAATCCAGTCCATCATATGCTTGAAGAGTCCTAGATATATTGTATGGAGCATATCCGGC
>Ga0307510_10011419_pt1 | contig 10550 bp, 9 predicted proteins | sample 12_EM_MG_FD_207224 | JGI IMG/M metagenome (GOLD analysis project Ga0307510, IMG submission 207224) | Populus trichocarpa ectomycorrhiza microbial communities from riparian zone in the Pacific Northwest, United States - 12_EM | ecosystem: Host-associated > Plants > Roots > Unclassified | place...
CGCGCTCGACGATGGCATGCTTGCCGAGATCGAGGCCAGCGCCATGGATTGCGGGATGGACGTGCTGGTCGAGGTCCATGACGAGCATGAGATGGAGCGCGCGATGAAGCTCAAATCGCGGCTGATCGGCGTCAACAATCGCGACCTGCGCGACTTCACCGTCGATTTCGCGCGTACCTACGACCTGATCGGCAAGGCGCCGGCCGATTGCACCTTCGTCGCCGAGAGCGGGTTGATGACGCGCGCCGATCTCGACGAGATGGCGGCGCACGGCGTGCATTGCTTCCTGATCGGCGAGGCGCTGATGCGCCAGGCCGATGTCGAGACGGCGACGCGGGCGATGGTCGGGTGAGCGACCTGACCCATCTCGACGCGGCCGGCGCCGCGCATATGGTCGATGTTTCAGGCAAGGCCGTGACGCTGCGCGAGGCGGTCGCCACCGGGCATATCGCGATGTCCGCCGCGGCGCTGATCGCGATCCGCGACGGCGCCGCGGCCAAGGGCGACGTGCTCGCCGTGGCTCGGATCGCCGGCATCATGGCGGCGAAAAAGACCGCCGATCTGATCCCGCTCTGCCACCCGTTGCCGCTCAACCGCGTGGCGGTGGATTTCGCCTTTGACGACACCGGCGTCACCGCCACCGCGACCGCCACCACCGAGGGCAAGACCGGCGTCGAGATGGAGGCGATGACCGCCGTCTCGGTCGCGCTGCTGACGATCTACGACATGGCCAAGGCGGTCGACAAAGCCATGACGATCGGCGGCGTGCGCCTGATCAGCAAGACCGGCGGCAAATCGGGCGACTGGCACGCCTGACGCGGTCAGTGCGCCGCCACATGCCGGAAGCGAATCGTCCGGCCATAACGATCGAGCAGCAGCGCACCGCCCTCGTTTTTCAGCGCGACATCTCGGAAATCGACCTTGCCGAGATCGTTGGCTTCGAAGCCGAAGCGCAGCCGGTTGCCCTTTGCCGGATCGATCGCGACCCAGTCGCCATGAAGGTTGAAGATCGACAGCACGATCATCGCCCGCGTCGGCACGGCGCCGTTCGCCAGCGGGATCACTTTCTCGTCCTCGCTCAACTGCTCCTGCACCGCATGGCCGTCGGCGAAGATAATGACGGCATCGAAATATTGCGGGTTCATGCCGTGCGGCACGTCGATCGCGATGCGCAGCTCCTTTGCCGGCCCGGCCTTCTGCTCGACCAGCGTGAAGCGCGGTGGCGTGACATGGTCGCTGGTCAGCACGACCGATCCGTGATCGGCTAGCCAACTACCTTCGGCTTCCTCATCCAGCGCGCCATAGGACAGTCCATATTGAAAGCGCCCATCGGCCTTGAGCTCCAGCCCGGCGGCCATCTCCATTTGGTGACCGTCATATTCGCCGACCAACGCAGCGGGATGCGCCGGATCGGCCGGCGCGGCGGCGATCAACAGCGTCAATGTGGCGAGCAGCGGCTTGAGCATGATCGGCCTCCCCGCGCGCCGGAATACGCCTTCATGCCGCGAACGCCTAGCCGCCGGCCGTGACGCGGGATAGGAACGCGGCGTGAGTATGGCCCCTGCCCTGATTCCGGTCGCCGAAGCGCAGGCACGCCTGTTCGCGCTGGGCGCACCGATGCCGATCGAAATCGTGCCGCTCGGCCAATCGGTCGGTCGCTGGGCCGCCGGGGACGTGCTGGCGCTACGCACCCAGCCGGCCGTCGATCTGTCGGCGATGGACGGCTATGCGATCCGCTTCGCCGATCTGCCCGGCCCGTTCCGCCTGATCGGCGAGAGCGCCGCCGGCCGCGCCTTTGCCGGCATACTCGGCGCCGGAGAGACCGCGCGGATATTCACCGGCGCCCCGCTGCCCCATGGCGCCGACAGCGTGCTGGTGCAGGAGGAAGCCGAGGCCCAGGAAGAGCAGATCCGTCTGACCGGCGAAGGGCCGCGACGCGAGGGCGGCAATGTGCGCCTGCGCGGCCTCGATTTCCACCAGGACGACGTGTTGATCGGCTCCGGTGAGCGCATCACCCCAGCGCGGCTCGCCGTCGCGGCGATCGGCGGGCACGCCACGCTGCCCGTGCGCCGCCGCGTCGTCGTCGCGATCGCCGGGACCGGCGATGAACTGGTGCGACCGGGCATGCCATTGCGCGACGATCAACTGCCCGAGTCGAACGGCGCGATGCTCGCCGCGATGCTCGCCGGCTGGCCGGTCGAGGTGATCGATCTCGGCACCCTGCCCGACCGGCTCGACACGCTGCGCGACACCTTCGCCGCGGTCCGCGCCGATATTCTCGTGACGACCGGCGGCGCCTCGGTCGGCGATCACGATCTGGTGCGCCCCGCCCTGCTCGCCGCCGGCGGCAGCCTCGATTTCTGGCGCATCGCGCTGCGTCCGGGCAAACCGATGATGGCCGGACGTCTCGGCGAAGCGGTCGTGCTCGGCCTGCCCGGCAACCCCGTCTCAGCCTTCATGACCGCCACCCTGTTCCTGAAACCGCTGATCGCCGCGCTGTCGGGCGCCGCCGATCCGCTGCCGGCAACGCACAGCGCGACCCTCGGAGAACCGCTCAGGGCCAATGACCACCGCACCGATTATCTGCGCGCCGCGACGCGTGACGGTCGTGTCTATGCCGCCGCGATCCAGGACAGCTCGATGCTGCGCACCCTGGCGCGCGCCGACTGCCTGATCGTCCGCCAACCCCACGCACCCGCCGCCGCACCCGGCGACGAGATCGAAATCTTGTCCATCGCTTGACAAGCACGCGGAACATTGCATAAACGTTCCTCGTCTGTTCCGACGGAGGATTGCCGGATGCTAACCCGCAAGCAGCATGAACTGATCTGCTTCATCCATGACCGTCTGGAGGAGAGCGGCGTCTCGCCCTCGTTCGAGGAGATGAAGGAGGCGCTCGACCTGAAATCCAAGTCGGGCGTGCACCGCCTGATCAGCGCGCTGGAAGAACGCAAGTTTCTCCGCCGCCTGCCCAACCGCGCCCGCGCGCTCGAAGTGCTGCGCATGCCGGAACGCGCCGAGCCGCCACGCAAGGCTACGACGGCAGCCCCGACGCCGGCCAATATCCGCAACCTGCCCCAGCCGGCCAATGACGTGATCGAAATTCCGTTGCACGGCCGCATCGCCGCCGGTGTGCCGATCGAGGCGTTCGAGAGCAGCACGATGCTCGCAGTGCCCGCCGCCTTGCTCGGTAGCGGCGAACATTATGCGCTCGAGGTTTCCGGCGACTCGATGGTCGAGGCCGGCATTCTCGATGGCGATTATGCGCTGATCCGTCGCGCCGACACGGCGCGCGATGGTGACATCGTGGTCGCGCTGATCGAGGACAGCGAGGCAACGCTCAAATATTTCCGCCACGAGGGCGCAATGATCCGGCTCGACCCGGCCAACCGCGCCTATGATCCGCAGCGTTACCGCCCGGAGCAGGTGCGCGTGCAGGGCAAGCTGTCCGGGCTGCTACGCCGCTACTAACGGCGCGGCTGAGGCTGCTGCCACGGATGGTCGGTCGGTCCGTGCCTGACGGTGCGGATCGATCCGTTCGACAACGCAATCGCCACACCGCCGGTTCGCGCCAGCGTGGCGCGGTCGAGGCGTAGCCAGCGCGGTTTGCAGCCGCGCGGCAACTGGCGTTCGCTGATCACGATATCGGCCGTCGCGCAGGCTCCGATCAGCTGGTCGACCGGCACGAGATAGGTGCTGCGCGTCGCCAGGATGCGCCAGCGCCGCCCGCCTGCCTCACGCTCGGCGAGGCACAGGTCGCGGCTGCACCGTGCGTCGGGTTGGTCGGACAGCAGCATCGGCTCACCCTCCGCGCCGCTATTCTCGCTCATCATATCGGAAACGTAATCGCCGGTACGGTCACGTAGCAGCGCGAGGCCGCCATCGGCGGTGCGAATCGCGACATGTCGACCGTCGCCGGTCACCAACAGGTCGGGCGCGGGCGTGAGCAGTGCCCAGATCGCGCCGATCGCGAAGGGGATCGCGCCGAGCCGCCGCCAGCGCGTACGCCACAATCCGATCCACAGACCGCCGAACACCATGAGGGCGAAGGCGCCTGCCGGCATCGACGGTAACGCCGCGCTCGATCCAGGCAGGCTGGCCGCGCTGTGCGCAAGCCACAACAGCAGATCGAGCGAGCGCGCCGTCAGCCACCAGAAGGGCGCGCCGGCACCGACGCAATCGAACAGCAGCGCCAGCGCTTCCAGCGGCATGGTCACAAACGTGGTCAGCGGAATGGCGATGATATTGGCGACCGCGCCATACACGCCGGCCTTGTGAAAATGGAACAGCGAGATCGGCAGCAGCGCCAGTTCCACCACCACACCGGTGAGCAGCAACGAGCCAAGCTCGCGGCCAATCTTGCGCAGGCGGCTCTCCTCCCGTTTCAGGAACCAGCCGCGGACGCGCGGATGCTCGTGCAGGGCCACGATCGCGGCAACGGCGGCAAAGGACAGCTGGAAACTCGGCCCGGCAACCGACTCGGGATAAACCAGCAGCACGATCAGCGCACCGGCCGCGACCAGTCGCAAGGTAATCGCCTCGCGTCCCAGCATCAGCGCCACCAGCACCAGCAGCGCCGCGACGCAGGAGCGCAAGGTCGGCACCTCGGCGCCGGTGAGGATGGTGTAGCCGATCGCCGCCAGGGCGCCCGCGCCGGCAGCGATCAACGGCAGGCGGAAGCGCAGGGCCATCCACGGGCTCAACGCGAGCAGCCGCATGACGAGGAACATCGCCGCGATGACCACGGCGGTGATGTGCAGGCCACTGACCGACAGCAGGTGTGCCAGGCCCGATTTGCGCATCGCGTCGGCATCGTCTTGCGGAATGGCGCCCTGATCGCCGGTGGCAAGCGCAGCGGCGATCGCGCCAGCACCACCCGGCGCGCTCGCCTGGATATGGCGCGACAGGCGCTGGCGCAGCGTCGCCTCCGGCGCGGCGGCGGGAGTCACGATCGTCACCGGCGCGAAGCCGCGTCCCGTGCCGCCGATGCCGTCGAACCACGCCACGGCCGAATAATCATAGGCACCGGGCACGGCCGGGGTCGGCGGCGGCATCAGCCGCGCGCCGAGTCGAATCGTCGCGCCGACGTTGAGACCGGCTGGCACATCGGTATCGGCGATGTTGACACGCAGATGCGGCGGCAATGTCGGCAACACGGTCTGTGCCGGGCGCGCGCGATCGTGCTTGCCATAACGACGCCGGCGATCGTCGAACTGCCGTCTCTCGGGCACCGAGACGACGCGGATCGGAGCGAGCCTGACGCGCACCAACTGGCGTGGCGGCAAGGGTTCGACCCGCTCGACCCGCGCCTCGAAGGTGACGATGGTCGGCCCTGCGAGCACCGGCGCGGCATGCGCCTCCGCCCGCCACCAGATCAGCGCCAGCCCTGCCGCCGCGGCCAGCGCGCCGATCGCGATGGCGCGGCCGGCGCGGCCGCCCCGCCCGATCGCCAGCGCGACGAGCGCGATGGCAAGCAGGGCGAGGATCGCGCTGCGCCACTGGTGCGCCATGGGAAGAAGCAACCAGGCGGTGATCCCGGCGCCCAGCGCCACCGGCAGGCACAGCACAAGCTGGTCGCGTTCGGCCTCCAGCCACAGTTCCAGCCCGTTGCGCCCATAGCGCACGCCATCGGCCATCCGCGCGATTTGAAGCCGCAGAGACGGTGTGCTAGCGGCAGCGGCGGCTGAACTGGCCATCGAAATTCATTTTCTGGGAGCATGCGCGTTTGGGCGCAAGGTCTGACACTGCGGCCGCCGATTCAGGCGCGCCCGACACTCCGGCAGTGGTGACGCGGTTCGCGCCATCACCGACCGGCTTTCTGCACATCGGCGGCGCGCGCACCGCGCTGTTCAACCTGCTGTTCGCCCGCCACCATGGTGGCAAGTTCCTGCTGCGAATCGAGGACACCGACCGCGTCCGTTCGACCGAGGCGGCGATCGGCGCGATCCTCGATGGCATGCGCTGGCTCGACCTCGACTGGGACGGCGACACCGTGTTCCAGTTCGAGCGTGCCGCGCGTCATGCTGAAATCGCACATGCGATGGTCGAGAAAGGCGCAGCCTATCGCTGCTACCTGACGCAGGAAGAGCTCGCCGCGATGCGCGCCGAGGCGGAAGCGGCGAAGAAACCGCTGCGCATCCGCTCGCCGTGGCGCGACAAGACGCCGAACGAGGAGGGCAAACCCTTCGTCGTGCGACTGAAGGCGCCGACCGAAGGCGCAACGACGATCCATGACCTCGTCCAGGGCGAGGTCACCGTCCAGAATGCCGAGATCGACGATCTCGTGCTGCTGCGCTCCGACGGCAACCCGACCTATATGCTCGCCGTGGTGGTCGACGATCACGACATGGGCGTAACGCACGTCATTCGCGGCGACGACCATCTCAACAACGCCTTCCGCCAGTTGCCGATCTATCGCGCCATGGGCTGGGCTGAACCGATCTATGCGCACATCCCGCTGATCTTCAACGCCGACGGCACCAAAATGTCGAAGCGCAAGAACGCGGTAGCGGTCGACGTCTATCGCGACGAGCTCGGCCTGCTGCCCGAGGCGGTGGCCAATTACCTGCTGCGCCTCGGCTGGGGTCATGGCGATGACGAGATCATCAGCCGCGAACAGGCGACCGATTGGTTCGACCTCGACGGCGTCGGCCGCTCGCCCTCGCGCTTCGACATGAAGAAACTCGAGAACCTCAACGGCCATTATATCCGCGAGGCCGATGATGCGCGCCTCGCCGATCTGGTGACCGCGCGACTCGGTTTCACACCTTCGCCCGCGCAACACGATCTGTTGCGCCGCAGCATGGCATCGCTCAAACCGCGCGCTGCCAACCTCGTCGATCTGGCCAAGGGCACCGACTTCCTGTTCGCCACGCGCCCGCTGCCGATCGACGAAGACGCGGCTTCGCTCCTCGCCGGAGATGCACCGGGGTTACTCGCGCTTGTGCACGCCGAGCTTGACGCGGTCGAAAGCTGGGATACGGGGGTTTTGGAAGATGCGGTTCGCCGCGTTGCGGAAAAAGCGGCGGTCAAACTTGGCCAGGTCGCGCAACCGTTGCGCGCGGCGCTGACCGGTCGCCGGACGTCTCCCGGCATCTTCGACGTGCTCGACCTGCTCGGGCGCGACGAAAGCCTGGGACGGATCGCCGACCGGATGGCCGCATGACGGATTAGAAAGAAGGGCACGCGCGATGACCGACACTCCCTCGATCAAACTCGGCAATCACGACTATAAAGTCCTGTCGGGCAGCGTCGGCCCCGACGTTATCGACATCCGCAAGCTCTACGCCGACAGTGGCATGTTCACCTATGATCCGGGCTTCACCTCTACGGCGAGTTGCGAATCGGCGCTGACCTATATCGATGGCGACGAGGGCGTGCTGCTCCACCGCGGCTATCCGATCGGCCAGCTTGCCGAGCAGTCGAGCTTCATGGAAGTGTGTTATCTGCTGCTCAACGGCGAGCTGCCGAGCGCGCCTGAACTCGACAATTTCAGCTATACCATCACTCGCCACACCATGCTGCACGAGCAGTTGGCGACCTTCTATCGCGGTTTCCGCCGTGACGCGCACCCGATGGCGGTGATGTGCGGCGTGGTCGGCGCGCTGTCGGCTTTCTATCACGACTCGGCCGACATCACCGATCCGCACCAGCGCATGATCGCCAGCCACCGCCTGATCGCGAAGATGCCGACGATCGCCGCCATGGCCTACAAATATTCGGTCGGTCAGCCCTTCCTCTATCCCGACAACTCGCTGAGCTACACCGGCAATTTCCTCCGCATGACGTTCGGCGTGCCGGCCGAGCATTATGAGGTGAACCCGATCGTCGAGAAGGCGCTCGACCGGATCTTCATCCTCCATGCCGATCATGAGCAGAACGCCTCGACCTCGACCGTGCGCCTCGCCGGTTCGTCAGGCGCCAATCCCTTCGCCTGCATCGCGGCGGGCATCGCCTGTCTGTGGGGCCCGGCACATGGCGGCGCCAATGAGGCGGCGCTCAACATGCTGCGCGAGATCGGCACGCCCGACAAGATTCCGCACTATATCGCCCGCGCCAAGGACAAGAACGATCCGTTCCGCCTGATGGGCTTCGGCCACCGCGTGTACAAGAATTACGACCCGCGCGCGACGGTGATGCAGAAGACCGTGCGCGAGGTGTTCAAGGCGATGAATGTCAGCGACCCGGTGTTCGAGGTCGCGCTGCAGCTCGAGGAAATGGCGCTCAGCGACCCCTATTTCATCGAGAAGAAGCTGTTCCCCAACGTCGATTTCTATTCCGGCGTGATCCTGTCGGCGATCGGCTTCCCGACGACGATGTTCACCGCCCTGTTCGCCCTCGCCCGCACCGTCGGCTGGGTCGCGCAGTGGAACGAAATGATCGCCGACCCCGACCAGAAGATCGGCCGCCCGCGCCAGCTCTATACCGGCCCGACGGCGCGCGATTACCTGCCGCTGGACAAGCGCTGATGAACGCGCTGCGCCCGGTCATGCTGGTGATCGGCGTGCTCGCGGTGTTGGCGGGGGGCCTGTTCTTCCTGCAGGGGCTCGATGTCGTGCATTGGCCCGCGTCGAGCTTCATGCTGGCGAAACAGGAATGGGTCGTGAAAGGCGCACTGATCGCGGTGGTCGGCGTGGTGTTGATCCTGCTCAACCGGCTGAGGAAATAACCCTTCTCCCAACGGGAGAGGGGCAAGCTGCGTAGCAGCGCGGGGTGAGGGCTGGGTCGAAACGGCCAGTTTGTGGCATCCGTGCTGTCCTCACCCTCCCGCGCCTACGGCGCTCCTTCCCTCTCCCAAAGGGAGAGGGATTTAATCACCCTGCCACGGCAGCGTGAACACGAACCGCGCGCCCTGCCCCGGCGCGCTGTCGACAGTCACGTCGCCGCCCATCGCCCGCGCCAGGCGGCGCGCAATATAGAGGCCAAGGCCGCTGCCGCCCGGCTCGCGCGGGTCGACGCGCTCGAATTTCTCGAAGATGCGTTCCTGATCGGCGTGCGCGATGCCCTTGCCCTGGTCGGCAACGATCACCGCGCAGAAATCCGCCACGCGTTCGATGCGAATCCACACCATGCCGTCGGGCGGCGAATAGCGCACCGCATTGCCGATCAGATTGACCAGCACCTGTAGCGCACGACGGAACTCGCCGGTCGCTGGAAGGGTCTCGTCGGCTGCGGGCTTGTCGATCCGCACCTGCGCCTCGCCTGCGCGCACCGCCAACAGCCCCGCCGCACGCCGTGCGACGTCGGCAAGATCGAGCGCGTCGGCGGCGACCGCAAAGTCGGGCCGCTCGACAAATTGCAGATCGACCAGATCGTCAACCAATCCCGCCAGATGCCGCCCCGCAGTAGCGATGTCAGCCGCGTAGTCGGCATAATCCTGGCGCAGCGGCCCTTCGGCCTTGGCGCTGATGCTGTCGGCATTGGCGATGATGCGGTCGAGAGGACCATGCAGGGCGCGGTCGAGCCGCGCGGCGAAAGCGGCGGTCGCGGCATCGGCCTGCGGCATATATTGTGCGATCTGGGGCGCATCGGCGATTCGTTCGGCCGCGCCGACGAAGCCGGCAAAGGCACCACTCTCGTCGGTGCGCGGGGTCGCCGACAGCTTGAAACGATGCCCGGCCGCCGTACGGACGGTCGCGGATTGCCCGCTGAATCCGTGTTGCAGCGCCAGGCCGTCGAGGATCGGGAATCCGCCGTCGCCATCCTCGCCCAGCGCGAACAATTTCGTCAGCGGCTGGCCAAGCAGCCCGGCGGCGTCGAAGCCGTAGCGCGCGCCGGCCGAGAGCGAAATGAAGGTCAGGCGCAATGCGCTGTCGGTTTCCCACAACCATTCACCGGTGCTGCGCAGGAAATCGCCGTCGCGTTGCTGCGCCGGTCCGCCGGGCTGCCATGGCGTACGAACTCGCCAGCCAGTGATCGCGAGCCGCACGCCAGCGCTGTCGGGCTCGGCGCGCACCCATAGCTCAACATCGTCATCGCCATCCGCTGCAACCACCGCGCGCGACACGAGAATGCCGAGGCGCCGCGCCAGCCGGGCGATCGTTGCGATCGACGGCACGGCGATCGGCGCGCCGATCGATCCGCCGGCGCGTGCGTTGAGATCGTGCAGCCGCTGCTCGGCCTCGATCAACCGGCCGGCGGCGTCGACCCGCCCGTGCACCGGGGGCAGCATCGGCTCGGCCATGTTCATGCGCCGCGGCTCCGCGCCAGCGAACGCATCGCGGCGCGATAATCGGGGTGCAGCAGCAGCGGTGCCAGGGCGATCCGCGCATCGGCGACGGACAGTTCGGCAATCGAATCGAGCCGGTCAGCAAATATCTCGAGATCGCGACGCGCATCGGCTTCGGCCAGCGCCAGCGCGATCCGGGCGATCGCAGCGCGGTCGAGTTCCAGCGCACGCAGTACCGGCCATAGCTGGTCGCCGTCCGGGTCGAGCGTGATTTCACGCGCTTCGCCGTAATCCAGACCCAGCGCATGCGCGATCAGTGCGACGAACAGCGGCAGCCGGCGATCGGCCAGCGTCTCGATCAGCAATGTCGCCAGCTCATCGG
>Ga0307510_10011420_pt1 | contig 10550 bp, 4 predicted proteins | sample 12_EM_MG_FD_207224 | JGI IMG/M metagenome (GOLD analysis project Ga0307510, IMG submission 207224) | Populus trichocarpa ectomycorrhiza microbial communities from riparian zone in the Pacific Northwest, United States - 12_EM | ecosystem: Host-associated > Plants > Roots > Unclassified | place...
CTGTAGCCATCTGTTGTTTTATGTTTCTGTTATCATTGTAAATCTGGGGTATGCCCCTTATAATGTTTGTATCTTCTTCTTTTAATACATACGTCAACTTACCAAAAAAAATTAATGAGCTGCATGGATGGCTATAAATAAGCCTTGAATCAGGTTATGGGGTTTTTAGTTTAAGGTTTTTGGATTAGTTTTGTAAGTGGGCTAAATATGTCCACTAGGGTAGATTCATTAGAGTTAATTTTTCAAGAACTATTTAAACTAATGTAACCTAAATTTCAGTTTTAACATGAGAGAATGATTCTTGTATTCTTCAGTTCTTGAACAAACTGAATCTAACTTATCAAAGATTAACTGGTTTCGTGGCATCATTCTACTTCATTCTAATAGTATTGGTGTCTTGGAGCATATTTTCACTGTGTCACACTCCTATCAGACCTATTTTAGCTTTTTGGGATCATATCTCAATCTTGATTGTAGGTTGTGTGACCACATGATCATGAGGTTTGCATCAAGGAGAGTGAGGTTATTTGGTTTTGGTGGTTTTCCTCCTCTCCCTCTCGGTTTTTCTCTCCTTCATTTACTGTTCCAATCGACCCTTTATCCCCTTCCTCTCTTCATGTTTTCAGTTCTCTTTCCTCTCTTCAACTTTCTTCTCACTCAAGTATTCATGGGAGCTGACGTGCAGGGGTGGTTTGGATAAGACTTTCTTTGCAAAAGGGGGGCTGCTAAAGTCAGGGTTGCTGCCGGTTTTGAGGGAGAGGAAAAGTCATCTTTTTCCTCTCCATGCATTTATACCGCTTCTTAAATGTGGTGGGTTGTGTTTGGATGCTAGATGTTCTTATCCTAACACCTTTTTTGGGTTATCCTTAGACCCGTTCTTTCATGTTATCCACTTAGTATTGTCCGGTCTATTTCTCTTTTTTTTTTCTTAAACGGGGTTTTACTAAAATAATTTGTGTGAAATATGAATGTACGAAGACACGTAAAAATTACAAGAATAAAAAACTAATGAAATAAGACTCAAATAACCAAAATTAAGCAAATACTCCATTTTTTAGTTTAGCTGAAACTAACAAGAAAGAATGTATTGAAAAACTGCCTATTATGAATTTTTTTTATTTTAAAAAATAACCCATGAAAGTGTGTTTAGATAATTTTAAATTCAAGATAAGTCACTAAGATATCCCAAGAATCAAGAATGTTAAGATTTGAGTTGTCAAATTCAAGATTTGATAAAAACCTTAATTTTTACAGTTAAACCCTAATTCCTTTTTTGTGATTTCTTTGATTTGATTTTATTTTATTTTAAACAACCAAATTAAGATAATCCTCTTACAATACACACATAATATGCGGTAATTATGTATTATTCAACCTAAAAAAATATTGTCTTAGAGAAGTAATATTTATACTTGAAACAAAATAAAACCCTAGTTGACCTAATGGGCTAACATCAACTCAAATTAAAATAAGGCCCAAAGTATCTCAAATAAGGACCAAAACCTGAAAATTAAAAAACAATTCTAAAAAATAATGTTAATTTGTTGCATATGACATAATAAGAAGAATAATTATTGAATGAAATTCTTGCTTAAAAAGGACTCTTGGTCGAATAACCTATAATTATAATGTTGCCCCTTACGACCCAAAATAATAATAAAAAAAGAAATAATTATTCCTTAGCCTCTTATGTTTCCATACATAATAAAAAATCCTCCTATAAATTGGATCCCATAAAACACATGGAAACAAAAAATATCTAGTTGCAGATGTACGTAGATTAAATTGACTAAGGTTTAATCATTACCCGTTGCAGTTGCAGATGTAGCCTTCATGAAATTTACCTTAGCCTAAATATTCTAAATAAGCTCATTGAATGCATCTTTGAGCTTTTTTGCCCTTAATTCTGTAATTGGTCAATCTGAAACTTTTAATGGATCAATTGGAGTAGTTTGGATTGCATCACTCATATCACCTTTCATTACAATCATATGGATACAAGCACATATATTTTATAAAATACTCTAAAGATTTATTATAAATTAATTACTCATAAATACACAACGAGTATGTTTTTCATTGTCTTCAACCATGTTTATCATAAAATAATGATATATATTGCACATGAAGTACCTAAACATATTTAAAAATAAAAAATAATTAATTCCAAATTCAAATGAAAGAAATAAAACTTGATAATCAATCATCAATACATCTGACTTACATGTTGGAACCTCATTGAAAAATATCTTTTACATTCAGGGATCAAATCAAGATTTTCCATAATTTCAGGACTAAAATATATCATTTTAAAAAAATCAAAGGCCAAATTGGAATTTTCATCTTTAACCTCATAAATGGGTCTGTCTAGAATTTCAAAATTGGTTCTTATAATTTTATTAATATTAAAATTCATTAATATCATAACCTATAATACATCATTTAAACATATCACATCTCAAACCAATATTTCTAACAAATCAAATATTTCTACCATTAAATGGATATCTAATGAGGATAAGTCCAACACCAAGCATAATTATGTCAACAACCCATTGGAGGTGCTAATTGGGCCAATTATAAGAGTCAGGGCAAAGATGCTTAAAGAAGCATTGAATGGGCTTGTACAGAACATAAGCAACAAGATGGACCTAGAGGAGCTTGGGACATCTAAGGAGCATGAAGGACAACCTCTAATTCATGTAATTCAGGTCCAAGAAAAGTTTTGTTTGGAAGAAGGGGCTAATGTGTCCAGCCCCATACCAGCCTTGTTAGGCTTGTTTTTCCTAATCATACAAGGATAAAAAGTCAGCAATTTATTTTTCTAAATAATAAAGTGATACGGTTCAGCCTTGTGATATGACCTAAGCAAGTTCAAATTCGGATTTTGGGGTAAAATATGCAACATTCTAGGTTGACGGCAACAATCATAATTCTTAATTCGGCCGTTGGATCGGGCTAAGCTTTTACATGGACTCTCCAGACATGTTTTCCTACCTAGGGTTAAATTTCAGGTCAATCGGTGTTCAGGAAGGCATGGAAAAAACTGGAAAAAACTGGTCAACAGAGGCTGTATGAATTTTGTCATTTACTTCCTTTTGACTTGTAGACTTCAAGGCATGAAAATACTGGTCAACAGAGGCTGTATGAATATTGTTATTTACTTCCTTTTGATTTATGGACTTCAAGGCATGGAAATACTGATCAACAGAGGCTGTATGAATTTTGTTATTTATTTTCTTTTGACTTGTGTACTTACTATTTGTTTAGGATTCTTTTCTTACAAGGATGTGGCAGTTGGTTTTGGGAATTTACTAGTTCCATAAGGATTTATTAATGTTTCAGAATCCTTTTCTTATAAGAACTCTTTATTCATCCTAGCTACACAAGGAAAGAAGGGCTAGTGGTATTTAATGACAAATTAGTTATTTTTATTATTTTCTTTCATGTTTGGGCTTAATTAAAACTTTATTTTGAGCTAGGATCCAAGGCTTGTTTGGATCAGTTTATGGGCTTTTCAGTTTAGGGTTTTTGGGTCAGTTTTGTATGGGGGTCATTTCAGCCCACAATGGTAGATCCATTAGGGTTACTTTTAAGAACTATTTAAACATATGTAACCTAAATTTCGGAGCTTGGATGAATATTAATTTTGAATTTTTCAGTTTTAACGTGTTATAGTGATTCTTGCATTCATCAGTTCTTGAACAAACTGAACCTGACTTATCGAAGATTAACTGGCTTCGAGACGTCATTCTACTCATTCCAATAGTATTGGTGCCTTCGGGTAGGTTTCCATTGTGTCACACTCCTAGTAGACCTATTTCAACTTTCCGGGATCAGATCTCAATCTTGATTGTGGGTTGCGTGACCACCTGATCACGCGGTTCGCATCTTAAAGGAAGTTTTGGCATATCTGATTCCTAAAGAGGGAAGGATTATTTAATGCTTTTCCTAGCCTAGAAAGGAAAGTAATTAAATCAACAACAAAGGAGGAAATTTGTTTTCTTATTTGTCCAAGTTAAATAAGGAAATCCAAGCTAGTCAAGGATCTAAAAGGGGCGGCAACACAATTTTTTCAAATCAGATTTCTCCTAGCTTATAGGGGACTTCTATAGGGCAACAAATTTGATCCTATTATATTTAGAATATTAAATTCAGATTTATTATTGTTATTATTATTTTCTTCTTAGTTTAGGGTTTTATTTATATTATTTGGGTTTACTTGTAAGTAAGCCTCATATAAGTCCACATAAGGGGTTCATCAGGGTTTGTTTTAGTCTAGAGTCAGTATAAATAAAGGCATAACAAGATATGTAAGGGTTACGCAATTTTAAGATCAATAAACTTTATTTGCAACACTTGTTGTGTGTTGGTGGGATAATCTATCTTCCTTGGTTCTCTAAAGAACTGAAAAATGACTTATCGAAGAACAAATGACTTTGTGGCATCATCCTTATACTTGTCGTTCGCGAGTCATTATTTGTTGGGTTGGGGTTTTCGTTTCCAATAGTGCTAGTGCTTAGGTATAAGTTATCTTTGTGTCACACTCCTATCAAACCTGATTTAAATGGCTTTCCAGGAATTGGTGTCTTTGCATGTGGGTTGCTTAACAGCATGTTCAATAGGTTGGCATCATTTGGTATCAGAGCTTGACTCCGTTAATCAAGTTATATCCTTCTGAAATTTTCTTTTCTTGTTATTTCTGCAAAAATTCCTTAGTGTTCAATTTCTTCTTCTCCTTGAATTTGCAGCATATTAAAAAAAATTGTTATTTCATTCTGTTACCATCCAAAATATTTCAGTAGTATAAAAAAAGCAAAAAGAAACAGAGAAAAGAGAAAAGGAAAGAAAAAAAACAAATCAACTTCTATTGGTTTCTGCCACATAAAACTAAATAAGGGAAAATTGGATCAAATCAATTCAGAATTAGCACAAATTTGATACTCTGATTCTAGGGTCCTAATTGCAACACATTAATTTTGGGGTTCATTGGATATTGTTTGCTTTGGTTTCCAATTTCGGGTCTAATTAGGTCTCATTCATAACGTTTTTGCGTTAGTATATCAAAAACTTATTGTAAATTTCTCAAATTTAATATTCTATCTATTTGGGTTGAAATCGCTCTAGATATGAAATTTTAGCTCAATTGGACATCATTACCTTAAGGTTCCAGATTCGGACTTAACTCATCATAAGCGAGTCTGTTTTGCGTCAACTTTTGAAATTCGCTTTCTTTTCGTTGTTTTCATTTCTTATAGTATAATTTCAACATATCTAACATAATTGGGTGTTGTTTCATCGCTTTGCATATTTCATTTCTGTTTTTATTCGAGTCTTAAGTTTCGTTTATATTTTGGATAGATTTGCTTGCTACTTGGGAGACTATCATCGAAGTTTTGTTTTGCTTGTTTTTATTGCTTCTTGAGTCATATATACATATTGGGATTGCGCTGCTAAGTTATTTCATTCTGCGTCATGATTTCAGTTTCATAACACGAGCGACGTGAGGATAGGGTGGAGAAACATGGTAATGAGGCTGGTACAAGCACCCAAGAAGTGAGGAAGGTTAGGGCTAAACCGAAAGTAAACAAAGTAAACAAGGTGGGCTGATTATGAGGATTTTGAAGAGGACGTTGATGATATTGGTAATGGTGGTTTTGAGGATGAGACCATAGGCCATTAGAAAGGTTTTTGATAGCCTAGAAACTGAAGGGATTTTAGGAATAGAACTAGGGGCCAATTCGGCCAAAGGGGAAATTTCCGTAGTGTTGGGGGACATGATGATTTAGATGGTGATTTGGATGCTACCAAACTGAAAATACCTTTTTTTCAAGGTAAAAATGATCCCGAGGTGTATTTGAAGTGGGAGAAAAAGGTGGATTGAATTTTTTATTGCCATAACTATTCGGAGGCGGAGAAGGTAATAGTAATTGAGTTCACAAATTACGACTGATTTGGTGGGATCAGAATGTGATTAGTAGGACAAGGAGTGGAGAATGGTCGTTAGCATTGTGGGAAGAGATGAAAGTGTTGATGAGAAGGCGATTTATGCCTAACCACTCTTATCAAACCTGATTTACTTGGCTTTCGGGAATTCGTGTCTTTGCGTGTGGGTTACTCGGGTGTTCAAGAGGTTCGCATCAATATCCTATCAATTTAACATGCTATTATGAAAAAAAAATAAGGAAGAAGCTTATTCATAAGAAAATGAGCTATATTGCTTGTTTGGTTATGTGGTAGCTTCTAATTTTAGTAATCAACCACAATTTTATCTTGTTTGGTTACAAAGTAAAACACAAATTTTGTTCCTAGGTCCCATCAATAAATGAGGTATGACCTTAGTTTTTAGGAAGTTATTTCCTCGGCTTTTTTGTGAGCTATTTTTTATTACATTTTGAATTTGTTACCCATAAAACCAAAATAACCTCACCTTTTCTTTGAACAAATCAATAAATGTTGGGCATTTTTTGTAGAAACTAAACATAGCATGCTTAATCTCCTCCCTTGTTACATAACCCAAGTTTTCGCATGCTTGGATCTACACTTCTCATTCAACTCTGTCTCTACATCAAGATTTTGGTAAGTGTTCCATGGATCTAGCTTCTTCTTAGTTATTTTTTTTTCTTGTTAACTACCATATGTCATTTCGGGTTCGGTTATTTATTATAGAGTTTTGATTTTTCTTGATAATTATTTCAACATCAGTGTGGTATCGAGTTCTTGGGTTTGGGGGCTAGTTTAATTTTAGTGTTTTGTTATAAAGTTTTGAATTTTTTTTTTAGAATTGTTGTGAATTGATTTAGCAAATTCTAGGTATTTCTCATTTTTTGTAAGTGTTATTGGGTTTTGTTTTTTTTTTTAATATCATACTTGTTTTCATTATTCATTTTAGAGGCACTACTTAATTCTATCTTATTGATTCGATATCTATTCTATCTAATGGTAGTCTTGGGATTACCATGTTTAGTCCTGGTAAGTTAATAATTAGTTATACGTCCAAGAAATGGTTGAATAAGAAAATTCAGATTCTAACATAATTGTGCCTACTGTCTAGTTTTATGGTAACAATCATAATTCTCAATCTGATCGTTGGATCGGGCTGACAATTCACCCATAGTTTCTCAACATATTGTTCTATGTTGGGGTATAATTTCAGGTCAATTAGAGTTTAGGAAGAAGGCCTTGCGATATAGGTCAGAACAATTTACTTCATTTTGACTTGTGGACTTCTTATTTGGCAAGGATTGTTTTTCTAATCCTACAAGGAAGGTTAAAGAAATGTAACAAGGGTTTCTGTGTTTTGAGAGGATTCTTTAAAGCCATAATTAATTATCCTAGAAAAACAATAAAACTAAAGGGGAGGCAACTTCAGCAATCAATTTCCTATCTTTTTTAATATCTAAAGGTGGCAACAAAGATCCTAGTGTTTCTAAGATGAAATTTCCATTCATGACATTATTTAAACAAGAAAAATTATCTATCTTGGGTTATTTTGTTTAATTAGGTGCATCCACTTTACTTTATGTGTCAGATTTGTTATTTTTATAATTTTCTTCATGTGTGGACTTAATTAACATACTTTGAATTTATTGTAAGTGGAAAAAATATTAGCCCACAAGTTTTAGGTCCATTAGGGTTACTAGTTGAACCATTATATAAGATTTTGCAAGCTTTGATTTTTAGCAGCCATGAATTTATGAAATAAACTTGTGTTTTGCGTGTTGCAACATGTTTTCTTTGTTGGGACAAAGAACGAATTGACTTATCAAGGTATAATTGACCTTGTGGTGTCTTCCTTATACTTCTCGTTCGTGAATTGGTATTCGTTGGGTGGGGGTTTCTTATTCTAATAATGTTGGTGTCTTGGGACATGTTTTCATTGTGTCACACTCATATTAAACCTGATTTCTTGGATTTTTGGGAATTGCATCATCCTCATTGTGGTTTGCTTGACTACATGATCAATATGTCTGCATCAGTTTGGTATCAGATGCAGACTTCTTGATTACATGGTTAAGCAACCAAAACTAATGCGGACCTTTTGATCACGTGGTCAAGTATACCAAACTAGTAACCCTAATGGACCCAAAACTTATGTGCTAATATTTATCCACTTACAATAAACTGAAAGAATGTTAAACTAAGGCACAAACATGAAGAAAATTAAAAAAATAAAAAATTTGACACTTAAACTAAAGTGGATGCACCTAATTAAACAAAATAACCTAAGATAGATAATCTTTCTATTTTAAATAATGTCATGAATGAAATTTGCATCCTATAAACACTAGGATCTTTGTTGCCACCTTTAGATATCCAAAACGCTAGGAAATTGATTGTTGAAGTTGCCTCCTTTGTAGTTTTCTTGTTTGTCTAGGATAATTAATTGTAGCTTTAAAGAATCCTCTCAAAACATGAAAACCCTTGTTGCCTTCCTTTAACCTTCCTTGTAGGATTAGAAAACTCTCCAAAATAAGCTAACTAATCTGACATTAAATACCATCGGGCTTTTTTTCTTGTGTAGCTAGGATGAATAAGGAATCCTTGTAAAAAAAGGATTTTGAAACATTAATGAATCCTTGCCATACTTAAAGATTATGTGCCCATTAAAGATCCTTGTAGAACTACGAAATATCCAAAACAAGCTGTCACATCCTTGTAGGAAAAAGATCTTTGCTAAATAGGAAGTCTACAAATCAAAAGAAAGTAAATAACAAAATTTGTAAAGTTAGTTTAGACCTATATTGCAAGGCCTTCCTGAACCCTGATTGACTTGAAAGTTTACCCCAATATAGAACAATATGATGGGAAACTCCAGGTGAATTTTTAGCCTTATCTAATAGGTTGAATTGAGAAATGATGATTGTTGCTATAAAACTGGACCATAAGCACAATTATACCAGAATCTGAATTTCATTGTTCAACCCTTTCTTGGATCGTATCAATTAGACTATTAAATAATTTCTTGACTTGTTTGCTTGATCTATGTTGGTAACTTGGCTGCAATTTGAAAAGGACTTGTCATAGTTGACTAATAAAATCATTTTATAGGTTTGTTGGTTTGTTCATGGCATTGCAGCCTAGGATTATTACTTGTGAAAACTCAATTATTGCCTTTTCCATGGGTTTTAGATTCCGCAAAGGTCCTGCAGTCATGGTTGTTGCTTCAGTTGTTGTTGGTCTATGAGGTGTTCTTCGGCGTATTGTCATAATGCAAGTAAAACCCTAAAAATATTTAGATAAATATTACACCAAATATGTCTATAGATAATTCTTTTATTTGTTTGTCTACTACTTACTCTATCAGTTGACAAAATATTGTGTTTGAATTTTCAAACAGCTTTTCCACAAGGGATTCCTTTGTCTTTGTAAAGGAATATAGTGTTATCCTGTCGTACTAAGTAATAGGTTTGAAATTCTAAATTATGTTTTTAACTTTAATATAATTATGTTAAACTACATTTATTTTTAGAAACTTAAAACACTTTTGGTAAGAAATTATTATGCTTGTTCATGATTTATTTTCTTAGGATCATGAATGATAGTGATTGTTCATTGTAAAGATATTCTTTTTTTTTTCGTATAATCATGAATCTTAATGCAAAGCTTTTACAATATTAAAATATTACCATGTTTGGTTGTAGTTTCCACATCAATTGTTGAAGTGTAACTTGCTCTTTTATTTACACACACAAGCATGAGTGTTTAATGACTTTAATCCCCTAATTATGTGTTATTTAGTGTATAATGTCTTTTTTGTTTTGTTTTAATATCTTGATTATCATTTTGTTACAGATTTATATTTAGGATGTTAATTTCTCTACCTATCATTTTGTTAGGACTTTGGTAGCATTTTTTTATGCTGCTGCGGCTGCGTTTTGAGTAAACCGCATATTTAAGCTGTTTGGTAAAGAAAAAAACGGGATTTACTATGCATGGGCCCCATTGTTTACTACGTTTACAACGCAGGGGGAGAAGAAGCAGCTTGGAGCTGCTTTTTTTGCAAACTGTGTTACAACACTATAACCAGAGGCGCGCAATTGAACTTCCTTGTAGTAACCAGAGACGCGTGCTTTTTCTTCTTCTTCTGCACTTCCATGTCTCCACTGTTCACGTGAACGAATATTGATTCGCGAACGAGAAGTATAAGGATGACGCCATGAAGACAATTGTTCTTCGATAAGTCGTTTTCAGTTCTTTAGAGAACCAAGGAAGGGAGATTATCCCACCAACACACAATAAGTCAAGCAAAGAAGATTATTGATCTGAAAATTGTGTAACCTTACATGTTTGGTTATGCCTTTATTTATACTGATTCTAGAATTAAAGAAACCCTAATGGACTCCCCTTATGTGGACTTATATGAAGTCCACTTACAATTGACCCAAATAAGTAATAATAACCCAAAAACTAAGAAGAAAATAATAATAAAAATAAAAATCCGAAAATTATCATGCTAAATATGCTAGAATCAGATTTGTCACCCTTAAGAAGTCTTAAATAAACTAGGAAAAATCTGATTTGGAAAATTTGTGTTGCTGCCCCCCTTT
>Ga0307510_10011422_pt1 | contig 10549 bp, 12 predicted proteins | sample 12_EM_MG_FD_207224 | JGI IMG/M metagenome (GOLD analysis project Ga0307510, IMG submission 207224) | Populus trichocarpa ectomycorrhiza microbial communities from riparian zone in the Pacific Northwest, United States - 12_EM | ecosystem: Host-associated > Plants > Roots > Unclassified | place...
TGGATAAACTGCTCACCTATGCAATTCTCGGTTGAACGTTTGGGGACCAAGTCCGATTCATTGTGACTCGACCATCCCAAATCCCGACGCACGATTACTTTCCAAGTTCGGTTTTTGAGTCACCGTGAATGCAAGCTCCATCCTGCGAAAAAGATTTTTTTTTTTTTTTTGCAACCACCGATTACTACAAGATGACGAACATTTGTCAAGCTAATAAACCTCTGCTCCATCAGCCAACTAGGATAAATGATACACTACTAGATTGCGGCTTGGTAAAGGTGTGTACCTGAGTGGCGAGTCGTCTCATCTCGCCTCAACTTGAAGTCTAACGACCGTTTATCATATCACCATCGACTTCTTTGTCTCTTTTCATCAGTTCTTCCTTTCTTGGATTAGCCGCCTCCCTTCTCTCACATCTTTCTAGACCCTGGACTTTCAGTCTCGCTTCACGTTTGGCAAACTGGTTTTCCAGACTTGGGGAACAATGTCATCTTGTCACGGTGAAGCGAGATTGTAAGTTCCGCGCGTGAGTAACGTGGACAGACCATAATCTAGACAGATTAAGAGAGGAAGGAGCAACTATTCCGAGAAAGGAAGAGCCACGCGATGAAAGGGACGAGACAAAGAAGTCCGATAATGGTAATGATAAGCGTTCGTTGGACCTGAGGCGAGATGAGACGAGAGGAGGATGAAGGTCTTCGAGAAGGTCGAATTTGAAGCTGATACTAGTAGGGCGCGGCGGCTCAGAATCAACGTCGGGGTTCGAAGACGAGAGGGACGAATGGAAAACTTAAGCAATGACGCGAGGTGGCGCCGATATCATGCACAGCTGACAAACGCAAGGGGACTTTGACGAGGAGGAGATGTGGCTCTCGCGGTGATCGAGTTGGTGTCACCAATACCCCCGAATGCGTGTGCTTTCCGCGCGCAACACACCTTACAATGCGGTTTGATCTTCAAGCGTTGTCGCCGTTCTCTATCGATCAAATACGAATTTTACAGCGACAGATATCGTGAACTACCCCAGAAAGCCCCACCGTCTCGAAATATGTATCAATCTAAATCGTCCACGGGTGTCGCGAGCAGTTCCCGCACGTACGCACGAGCAGCGAGCTTGATTTGCTCATCAAAGCGCTCGAGCAACTCGCGGCGCGATCTGGGATGTGGGCAGAGGGATAAACATTCGAATCATCACCTAGGCAGAAAAAAAAAAAGCCTACGGGGGCTGACCAATCGCATTACTACTGGCGATGATACCCGTGGCTATGCCTGTGCTCACGGCGGACTTGAACACTTCTGATATAGCAGCCTTTGGTACGGGAGGTAACGGTTTAGGTTTGGCAGGTTCAGGGGCAGGCTCCTCAGGGCGCCTCAAAGGCACTAGAGGCATGTCAGGCCTCGCAGGGAGTGGGGGCAGAGGCTTATCAGGGGGCACAGGCAGAGGCCTCACAGTCTTCTGGGGCGCGCGCCCAGATCTGCAAAGAAGGGTAAAGCTTGAACATCGCAGATGCAACAGCGGAGAGAGGCGTACATGATAGCAGGGAGCGGGCGCGCGACAGACGGAGCCACGCCAGCGGCGAGAGTTAAAATGGCAACAGCAGTAGAGGCACGCATTAGTTCAAATGTCGTAAAAGTTGTTGAGATGTGAACAATAGGGCTGCGTAGAAAAGAACGACGACGGGCGGTAACCAGTACCTATTAGAGAAGGAAAGGGAGAGCAACAGCTAGAGAATCAGTGTCGCGAGTATCACAAGTAGCTTTTTTAGTACTGTTTTTTTTTGTACCCTGGACCAGTTATTCACCTACAGTCATCCCCGGTTAGCAGCATGTCCGGGGACGTAGCAATTCGAGCTCGACGAACCTGACGCACGTTCATCATTTTCCACGTTCGGATGCGTCGTAAGTATGCACAATACCTTCGGTTGCGGTCGATTTTATCGACTACAATCGCGACACGTGCAATCAGGTGATTACATCCGTCCTTGTACGTTCATACAAGTGCCGTGGTATGAATGAAAAAAGGGGTTCGCATAGACCAAAGGAAAGTAGAGAGAGCTTGGTCGGTTGGTCGCCGCAGTGAACCGAGATGTAAGTCCCGCGCATGAGGAACGTGGGCAGAGGAGAATCTGGGAGGATGTGAGAGAAGGAAGGAGCAGCTATTCCAAGAAAGGAAGAGCCACGGGATGAAAGACGAAAGGGGAAAGAAGTCTAAGGACGATAAGCGGTCGTTAGACTTGAGGCGAGATGAGATGAGAGGAGGAAGACGATCCTCAAAATCGAAGTTGATTGGCGCGGCGGATCAGAATCAACGTCGTTGAGGTTCGTCGAGGTTTGAAGACGAGAGAGAAAAGAGCTTAGGCGACGACACGCAAAGTGAAGAGGAAACGCGAGGGGGAAACTATGGATTCTTCGAGCAGGCAATTCCCAGCCAGTTTGTATACATGCAGAGCACTTGTACACTACGAGAGACCTCCCACGGAGCGAATCCCGTGGAATTAGTGATCAGGATCAAGAAAAGGCGTGATGTGTGCGTGATTATGAGCCACAAGTTCCAACGGACGTTTGCCTGCCCCCCATCTTACCTCGGGGAGAACAGCGGGCCCGGGTTGTCTGGTGGGAAGTGCGACGCGACCGAGGAGCGCTAGGGGGATGCCGTCGCAAATATCAATTATAGGCATGAAGGTTACGACGAACCCACATCACCCTTGCTCGATGGTTGCGTCCAACATACAATATCTGTCCCAGCTCAGGAAGTAACCATTAGTTTGGAGCCGTGATATGTCATAGACGTTGAGTTCAGGGATGACGGTGGTACGCTGAACAAAGCTAAACGAAACCCAGGAGACGGGTGACTTGACCACGCAACGGTGGATACTGTACCCCATCTTTAAACCTGTCACGCTGTCCCCAGAAATTACGGAATGACCATTATGATGTCTCTGGCGCAATCCCAGAAGTGCTTCCGAGCATGTGAAATGCAATGTAGTCTGGACTAAAGAGAAAGAAAAGGTGGATCGAACGGAGATGTCCTAGTCGCCGTGCGGGATGATGAGAAAGCCGGCGAGTGGTAGGGTGATCGAATGGCGCAAGCCAGCAATGTGGGATGCGACCTTCCAGAGAACGTATAGATGCGTCCGTGGGTCGCTTGTGATTTATGGACTCCGTCGAACGTTGAATGACAGGGGGCGGAAGCTCTCCAGAGTAGCAGTACTGCCTGTTTTCGCTGGGTGGGTGCGCCACGTCAGAATTTTACGAGCCAACGGAAAGGACAAATGTAGTTGGATGTATGACTGATGACTGAATGTATGAGACGGGCCGCGGGGGTGAGAGTCAAGGGGTAAGCGTGACTCAGACAGGACAGCGCCAACGGCATTGATTAGATGGACTTCACTTCCACATTCCTCCTTGTCCTCATCCTCCGTGATGACATTCTCCGGTGCCCTGGTGAGCTTGTATTGGTCATCTACGACTTCTAGCTCCATTGACTCGCCTTTACATTTACAGACTCTCACAGATTTGAACGACTATATCACTCCTTCTCAAGCTTGCATCAAACCCGTCGAGCAAACTAACGCACCGAAAGTCCGCGCACCCGGGGATGCTGCGGTATGTGTCCATTGTTCATCGTCCCTATGACCCTTTTGCGGACTTATCATTCTGCGATCATCCAGACCGAGATTCGAATCGACGCAAGTGGTGCTTACTACGAGGTAGGACAGGGTGCAGGCTCGAGCGGAAGCAGCAGCAGCACGCAGAAACTCCAAACCGCCGAAATAAGCCTGAACGATTGTCTGGCATGCAGGTAACGCTCTCCTTTTCCTCACATCACACCAACTCGCGGACGGGCTCACACTGTAAAAAATTTTATGCAGTGGTTGCATCACGTCGGCCGAATCCGTCCTGATCACCCTCCAATCTCACACCGAGGTCCTCACCGTCCTCAGGGATAACCCCAGTCCAGGCTCGCCGGGGTATCGCGTTCCCGTGCTGTCCATCGCCCCCCAATCCCTCGCCTCCCTCGCCGCCGCACTCTGTTCCGCTTCTCCCTCCGGCACGACGCCCGTCCCCCTGGGGCGCATGCTAAGCCGCGTGCGGGCATTCGCAGCGCGCACGCTTGGTTTTGCTCACGTATTTGATACGACTTTTGCGCGGGAGGTCGCGCTCCGCGAGCATGCCCGCGAATTTTTCGAGCGGAAGGAGAGGGCAGCGGCTGGCGGTGGCGGCGATAGTGACGGTGCATTGCCAATGCTCTCGAGTGCCTGCCCTGGCTGGGTGTGCTACGCCGAGAAAACGCACGGTGAAATGCTACCGTTCATAGCGGCTACAAAAAGTCCACAGCAGGTGATGGGCACGCTCGTCAAGGAGTGGCTGGGCCCACACTATTGGGATAAGCAGTACGCTCCTCTCCGCTTTCCTCACCCTGTCCTTTTGTTGACAGAAAGGATGTGCTGTCTCTGGGTTACATAGACCGGATGAGGTGTATCATGTCACTGTGATGCCGTGCTACGACAAAAAGCTGGAGGCGTCGCGCTCGGATTTTTATAACGCGCAGTATGCGACGCGCGATGTCGACTGCGTCTTGACCACAGGGGAGCTGTTGCTACTCGCCCAGGAACACGGTGTCGACCTCTCCCTGCCCGTCCCTGACGAAGACATCTCTCCATCGCCCTCCTCCGCATCTGCCACTCCTGTCCTCCCAGATCTCCTCAATCCCGCAGGGTCCTCCTCTGGCTCGTACCTTTACTCGCTCATGCTTGCCGTCGCCCGGACCCACCCACATCCGCTCACGCTAGAGTCAAAGACGGTCCGCAGCGCCGACTACGTCGAATACGTGCTGCGCGACACGTCCTCAGGCGGCCCTCCCGTCTTCCGCGGCGCGACGTGCTACGGTTTCCGGAACCTGCAGAACGTCGTCCGGCGAGTCGGGCGCGCCGCAGGGGTGCAGGTCGGACGTGGTGCTGCGGGGCGTCTAGCAGGTGGTTTGCGCGGTGGCGCCGCCAACAGGACTGCGAATGGCGCAGGTGCGGCCTACGACTATGTTGAGGTGATGGCATGTCCTGGAGGTTGCGTCGGCGGGGGCGGGCAGCTGCGTCCGCCCGAAAGAAAGGCGGTGAGCGGCACGGGCACGAACGATGCGGAGGGTTTCGCGCGCGACTGGGCTGCAGACGGCGTCGTAGGCACTGGGGGTGGTACTGGTCAAGAGGGCAAAGGCAACAACAATAACAATACCACGAGCAAGACAGGGACGACCACGGCTTCCGCGGCTGATCGTGAGGCGCCTTGGAGTTCCCGTGCTTGGACACGTGAGGTGGAGCGCGCCTATTGGGGAGGCGGACTGGCGCCCGCGCTCGAGCTCGGGCTAGGGCTCGGGCATTCGTTGCCCACACCTCCGGCATCACCCAAGATCCCGAGTGGCTTAAGCGAGGAGGGCATTGTGGGCGGCGCATCAGCTGAATCTACCCACGGAGCCGAAGGAGGAGAAGGCATCATCGCCTCTCGCTCTCGCTCTCACACGCACCCCAAGGGATTGGCGGACCGCCGGAACAGCGCAGAACGGGAACGACGGGATGATGACGTCGACGACGTAGAGGCGCTGGTCGAGCGCGCGCTTAGAGAGCTCTGCGCGCCTGTGGAATTGGAATTGGAATTGGGGAAAGCAGCAGAGTCCGCAGAGGGGACAACGCCGTCAGGGCCAGGGCGCGATATTTTTTGGACGGCAAGAACGGATGAGGCGGCGGAGGCGCGGAGGCGCGCGTATTTTCGGACACAGTATCGTGCTGTGGAGAGCGAGGTTGTCGGACTTGGCGTCAAGTGGTAAATTGCAAGAGTCATATGCATGGTTTCTCTTGGTTATGAGCTAGACATACACAGAATACGGAAAGTGTTTTAGAGTGCTACTGTAAGTATGATAGGACATAGATAGGAACGTTTCGTAGATCCCCTGCTGACCTCCGCTCGGTTTAGTTTCGGAGAAAGACGTTTGACAACAGGACAACAGGCATGGTTTTTTTTTTCAGGGAGATCTGATATCGATAGTGGCCAAGGAGATGTGGAGCTTCATGATCAATGGAGAACATAGAAACCTGGTGACCAGTTGGCCGTAACACCCGCGAGTTTTCATAACACCTCACACGTACTCGTACTACTATATCCGAAATAGGTTGCGTTTTATGGTGCTCCACTGCGTCCGACAGGCAGCAGGCAGGTGGAAGCTAAGCGAAATGAAGAAGACAAATAGAGGCCCGTGTACTTGACCTACGACTAAAGGGGGATTCTAAATAAGAGGGCGGTGCTACACTGGATATTTGGGTTTGATTGATGTAGGCGTGAGATACACTAAGTGATGATGGGAGTGCCCACACGTGTGCGGTAGGCGAGTGGGTACACATGGATGCGTGAAACAAACAAGTAACGTTGGACGTGGATGGATGGAACAAAATTAGAGCGCTGAAAATGGGCATAGGGTGCCACATGAGGTACGGTGCTAGCGCCGACGCTGCTGCTGGCCCGGTCCGCGGTACCAGTAGTGGCAGTCAGAACAGTACTCGGCCGTGCTTGCGGTGACAGTTTCTTTCGCGTCCGGGCCGAAGAACTGAGGAATAAAACACGGGGGAGGGGGGGGCGGATTGAGGAATTGAGATTGAGAGGCGAGAGGTAAGAATGGAGGGAAGCGGCGAAGGGATTGCGTCAATGCGGGGGTTTCGGGAGAGTGGGGTCGAATCAGAGATCATGAAAGATTTGATTGAGCGAACGGAGATGAGATTGAACAAAGTGGACGTTCGCGTACCTTGTCACAATAACACGGTTGACAGAGGTTCACGGGCTGCGGATGGGCGAGGGACCATACACAATAGCGATTGCCACAATCGATCTTTCGTAACTTCTTGGTCTGCGAAGCGGGAAAAAGGAAACGGGGGATGGCGTAGTGTGAGCGTCTGATGGGTTGGGTTGCGGACCGTACGGAAAACGGAAATGTGCAAACGGGAAAACACGCGCAAACGTGGGTCCAGTTTGGGAAAAAAGGAACGGAACTCACGATAACGTAGTGCTGTGACGTGTGTTCGTTAGGAACAGGAATTAGGCGTAGGAATATCGGAACGGTTACTCACACCACATCCGTGCTTGGTACCTTCACTGAGCGTTCGGAACGAGTAATGTGAGCGGGACGGAGTCGAAGAAGTTGGAAGGAAGGTAACGTACGTCTCGAGGTTACACATAGTGAAGGAAAGGTGATGGCGAGGGCGAAGGCGAACGGGGACGTCAATACAGTCAAAAAGGTGGAGGGGCTGGATAAAGATGAAATAGAGTGGGACTACTAGAGGAGTTGTGGGGAAGGGGAGATCGGGGGATGGATTAGCTAGATGGTAGAGGGGGGATTATAGAGGGAATATATATAGGGAATGGAGGAAAAAGGAGAGGAGTTGGAGTTGAAAGTTAAGCTGTGCGTGTCGGGCGTGTGTTTAGCGTTGTTGGCATTTGCAAGCGCAGGGGTCACTTGTTACCCGGTGCGGAGCGCGGCTTTCAAACCCATCTCACCCCGCCTTTGCCATGCCCTCCACATCGAACAGAAGCGAAAGAAAGAGGAACCATCTGATAACGGAGCCATCACCACAACCTCGAGGCGACCATTTCTTCTTTCTCTCAAAATAAAATAAAAATTGGAGATGAGATCCAAAGTATCGGAGTTTGAATGTCTGGTATGGTCATCCGCCCACGTCACGTCCAAGAAACTACTGTCGACTGTCGTACATGGCATCCGATGCCATGGCGAGCAAACCACTCCCTTGGCCCGAGGTCATTATGCGTTCCTTCCTCGCTGGGACATCGGGTTCAACTTCGTTGTGTGTCTTGGAACCGTCTGCTCAACACCCTTGGAGCCTTTCCCAAATTTACTGCAATCAGGGTCGCGAGGCAGTAGACTTCATAATTATTTTCCTCATCTACGTGTAAATGACCCCTGTTTTCATAAATCACTGGCCTCGAAGCAGGAGGAGGTTGATAACCAGCTGCGCCCGCGGTTCTTGGATCTCGTTGCCGACCTGAAAATACCCATGTTGCAAGGCGTATCTGCGTTGCGTTTGGCACCAAATTTGCTTCCTACAGCTACGATCAGGGCAGCAACCGTTTGGAGCGCGAACGAATAATCCCCAATCCGGTGCTACTCTCGGGCGTTGCTCCCTAAGCCGTGATGGAAGTGTGATGTGCTAGAGCATGAGGGCGTGGAGTAAGAGTAGTGGACGACGTTGTGGTTCTTCGTGTACTCGTGTATCTGGTTCCGGTGTGACATGTGACAGGTTGTGTGACATTGTTTAGTGTGGCCCACAGCCTCAGCCTGCGACGACGGCCAATGACAAACGACAATGAGTTCTCTCCCGACTTCGTCCACTTCTTCTCCATCGTCCTCGGCACTCACCCCTACAACACGCTCCCGTACTCTCCTCTTCATTTCCTATCGCGACTCTAGCGCACGGGTACCTCGCTCTTCCCGCATCGGTCGCCTGTACGAAGACTTTTATCACCCCAACGACGAGAATGAGGGTCTCATCAATCACCAGGGCACGCCCCACACCTCTATAGACGTGGAACTCCCCCCAAAATGGTCCGTAAGATCCGAAAGTTCATATCCCCGAACATTTCCCATTCGTTTACGAACAAACAAACAAAAAAAACAGGGTGGACTACGTTGAACAGGTAGAGGAAATACTTGCCGCCACCCAAGCCAAAGGTGCGCGTCTATTTCGATATCTCAAGATGTCTGCGTCAGTTGATCGCTGTGTGTTTGTCCGACGACTGAACCTTGTTCATCCTTCCTTCACAGTCGCTGCTCTGGACAAACTTCACGCCAAGCATGTTCTTCCGGGTTTTGCGGACCGATCCTCAGAGGAACGAGAAATTGAGGCCGCAACGAGTGACATTACTAAAGTGAACTGAAATTGCCTTATCTTCATCTCCGCTGAAAGCTCATCCATCTGCTCCCCCATCCCATCTCACACAGGACTTCCGTCGATGTCAGGCCCTAATCCAGCAAATCGGCGCCGTCGCCACCTCTCCCGATCATTCCTTTCCACCAACTCGGCCCGACGTCGCACAACATCACGCGCTCGCCGCTAAGAATACCCAACGTGGCCTCGCCGCCAAAGTGCAAGAGCTCAGCGCGACCTTCCGCAAAAAGCAGCGCGTCTATATGGAAAGTGAGCTCCTCCTTCGCAGTGCTCCATCCTCCTTCACACCCCGTACCCCGTCCCCCGCGGGTCACGGGTACATCCCAGTTGTCGGCGTCTTCTAACGTCTTCACTTCTTCCGCCCCGCAGAGCTGCAAGGCCATGCGATAAAGAATCAAGATCTCCTCGTCGCCTCGGGCGTGACTTCCCTCAAGGGCACAGACGCCTTGACCGCCGTAGATGAAGATATCGAAGCCGCGGTATGGGCGCCGTTCTGTTTTTGCTGTATCATAGGACATGTGCTCACTCGACCCTCGCCACATCCTAGTCGCGTAGTCAGCTGGTTGACCAGCAGCTCCTCGAGCCTGATCTTCGAGCGCGTGACCGCGAGCTCACCGAAATTGCAAAGTCAATCGCCACTCTAGCGGAGCTTTTCAAAGATTTGTCATCACTCGTCATAGACCAGGGCACACTCCTTGACAGTGTCGAATACAATATTGAGCAGACGGCTGTCCACATGAACGATGCGGTGAGGGAGCTTGAAATTGCTACTCGGTTCGTATCCTTCACGTGTTCTCGTCTGATAACGATTGAAGTTTGATCCCATTCGCTCGCTTTCTCTTTTTGGTTCATGCGCTCGGACAGGTATCAGAAGAATACTGGCAGGCGGAAGTGCATCTTCCTTCTCTTGCTCCTCATCTTTGCGCTCGTAGTAGTCCTCATCTTCAAGCCTCGGCGGCATTCCTCGGCTGTCGCTCCAAAACCCATATCCACTCAGGCTCCACAAAACCCTCCCTTTCTGCACTCGTGATGGATGATCAACATGGCATCCCCATGTGATTGTGATAGGTCGATGATGGTGCTCTGTGCCTCCATCGCCTTTAGGCACCATTCGACGGACACGTAGGGTGGCCCACATTCCTTTACCTCGCATATGTATCGATCACATTATTTTTACGTATAATGTCAATGTCCCATGGAGCAGGTAGGGGGTTCCGCCGGCGCGTTGTATTTTGCTTCCCGCATAAACACGTACATCAAGGTGGATCCATCCAACCTCGTGGTGCGACATGGAATCAGAAACAACAGAACATACTCGTCGGAAAAACACGCTCAGGGAAGAGAGATTCCATTGTAGACATCTCGAGACGCGCGCATTCCACTGGCGCTTCTCCGCGGTGACAAATGTCCCATGTTTCTTACTCACTTTTACGGCTACTGTACGCTATTCGGAGGGCCCCGCCCGCCTTGCCTTGGGCTCATTCCTTACATGCCTCGCCGAGGCGCGCAGGCGGGAGGTTTCCCTAATGTATTCTCCTCTTTTCCAGAAAGGCGGGCACGTGCATCTGCTCTGGGTGCCCTTCGGAAGGGACCAAATGAGTACGGAA
>Ga0307510_10011423_pt1 | contig 10549 bp, 7 predicted proteins | sample 12_EM_MG_FD_207224 | JGI IMG/M metagenome (GOLD analysis project Ga0307510, IMG submission 207224) | Populus trichocarpa ectomycorrhiza microbial communities from riparian zone in the Pacific Northwest, United States - 12_EM | ecosystem: Host-associated > Plants > Roots > Unclassified | place...
AGCATTCTTAAATACATAGCCCGAAACTTTCACATTCTAACATCTTCCTTTCTCAGCCCCTCTTCCCCCACGATAACACTCACCGCGCCCCTTCTCTCCCCATCTAAACCCACCTGATCTCTTCGCTTCCATTCCCTTTACTTGCTCCTCTTTACATCTCTTCCATTCCCAATGCTTCTCCTTCTCCTCTCTTCTCTTCACTCTGACTTCTTTACTTCGCTCCCAGCTCCTACTTCGCTCTCCGATTTCCAGAATATTCTTGGTTGTCTTTTATGTGGGAGGTAATGAATTCCGGATATGTTGCTGTTGTTCTTGATGCGCCAAGGTCATGCTATCAATCCCATCTCAAAGCGCCGGTCATTCACAATAGCATTGTTGTTCGAATACCTTTTAGAGATGCGCTTTGGCTTCGGGCATGTGTTTGGGCTTTCGGGAAAGCATTTCGACTGCAGGAAGGCGCCATCGATGCATCCACCGTAGAGAAAGCGGGAAAGCTGTAAGAGCCGGATACACGGATGTTGAGTGATTCCTGGAGGCTGTGGGCCGTGAGAGTTTGTCTTTTCCTTTGTTTGCATCAGAGTATGCAAAGGGAAAGGGGGATAAACGGTGAAGAATATGGATATGTGGGATAGTCCATGGGAGGATAGGAGGGTTTTTTTGTGGTTAACTTATATCTAATCCGACTTTACCATTAGTTAGTCAGGGGAGAACGTTAATGAAGGAAAGGAGAACATCCCCGCTCCGGGGCTGTGCGATCGTTTTCGCATGTGAACTCTTGGCTTTTCGTTTTGGGTTGGCTGTTTCGTTTGATTGCGGTCACCGTCAATCCATTTTTAAAACAACTGCGTGAGTATTATCATACGGCACAGTATATAACGGCTGTAAAAAAACAATTAGCTCTCTTTCAGCATGTATGAATAGACTAAGGTAGAGTTAAGCCTTTCTTCCGCCTTTATTGTGCATACTATATTATCTCGGGTTATCTTATGGGGTAGAGCTCACGGGGTGTGATTTCTCATAGAGCGGCTCACAGGGGATTCACCCTACCGTCCAGGTCCGCCATTTTCAGAGGCAAGTCAATCGCGGATCCTGCACTATTAAGCCCCAAACAGAGGGCTGTGCTTTGAATTCCTGTTTAGGCTAGCCGAACCTTTTCCGCGGGTTTAGACATATTGCACGGTGAGTTTAGCACCCACATCGAGATATGATCGCAACCACCAGCCAGCATATCATAACCGGCTTGGCGTGGGCCTATTCTTGCGAATCCCGCCTATCATAGCCCGTCGGGTGCTACACCCAAGAGATCTCATTAAGAAAACGACGGGATCTGGAAATTATCATTCCCGAGTCGAAAATAAAAAAAGTGGCATTTAGAGAGTAGCTAGAGGGTACTAAACTCCCCTCTCAAAAGTACTGTCCCATACCAAGTTTTACAGCCAAAGTCGGTGTATTCAGTAACTGAAATAACAATAAAATAAAGTTATGAAAATTTATACAAAATTATTCTATGCAGATATTTATAAGGAGAATCTGTTTCTGATTTTTATTTATTTTATATATTCATTTCACGAGGTTTTGTATCCACTTCTATGCAATAGTTAGAATAGGGTGCCAAGCCCACATACAAATTTGGGGGCTTGGCACTAATTTTGGTGGGGATTCACCTTTCATCACACTTCACCTAGGTAAATCCACGTGCAACTCAGGCTCATGCAAATATGGAGTGTTTATGATTTTTATTACAGGAGAAAGTAATTCTTGAAAGCAGGAATTTATGTAAATTTTCCGTATCACTTTAAGATATTTTATTATATAGAAATGGGCTAGCAAATTACTCAAGTTTAGGCACTTTTTGGTGGGGTTTTGGGAAGTGGGACAATACTTTTGAGAGGTCATTGTGGCAGCGTTCCTTGAACAGGGAATAAACCTCTTGGCGTTTCCAACTGAGACATAACTTATTGCACCGATTTCTTGGGGGCACTGACGGACTCACGGATAGCGCCAACCCCGCTGCAGGCCCCTGATCGTCGAGTATCCACCGATCGCCAGAAAGATAACGCAAGCCACTGTGAGAAATAGCAATTTACAGTAACCCCGCGCCCCTCTGCGCCCCACAAGTACTGAGCTCAGGTATCTGAAGGCTGTGACGAATGTCCCACGAGCTAGTCCTTATCCCAGGACTCGATACGAACGCGCTTTCCCGCCTCACCAAAAGCTATGCTTGTGATACCCCAAGTTGGGTATTGTCTAGGTCCGGTTTTTCCAATGGGCCACCAATAAGGCTTGATAAATTACTGTATTACCGGTATCCCCTGTTGGCGGGAAATTCGCCGAGACCAGGCGTTGCTTAAGGTTGGACGGTACATGGAGTCAGAAATCGGCCCCTTCAATATACTCACTTAACATGGCAACCTTAGCGTGGTTTAGGTGTCTGCTCGAGTGGGGTGTTCGTGCACAACGATGCAAGATTACCGCTATGCTACACTACCGAGCAGGATACTTGTAGCGCTTAAACACCCGAGTACTTAGTAGGTGTCGCATTTCCAGCTATGAAGGGGAGTCAGATGAACGCGAATAGCTACCAATTACTGTATGTGATACAAGGTCCGGAAACAGTTATTTAAGGTTAACCAGCTAAATATATTCCTGTTTGTTCCGGTTAATTGTTCCTCACCCTTGCACTCGAGTACAAGTACCGTAAAATCTCGTGAAATCCACCATCAAGCTCTGTCTCCACTACTTTCCGGACCCCGCTTTTTGCCTTCCTATTTAGAAAGGTGTTAACGGGGTAAAACACCACAAAAATCTCACGATCCTACCCGGCCACTGAACTTGGAGCTTCATAAGTCTGCTGTGATGGTCCTCTCATGGGATAAAATGCCATGGCTAGCATCCTACTGCTATCCTCTGCATTACTGGCATTATTTTATCTTCCAGTCTGTTGTCAAAACACATAAGATCCACCGAATACACAAGCACAAATGTAGGCTTCGTTACGGGGCCCCATTTCCGAGGAGCGGGGACAAAATAACCTAGGTTATTCTGATTAACTGGATGAAAAAATCATCCAAATCAGACCAGAACTGACAGAGATAGAACTCATTGAGGTTGTCTAACTTCAAAGAGCTCTATCTCGCTCAGTTTTGGTCTGATTTGCACGATTCTGTTTTTAATCTGCAGTTAATAACCTGCTCCAGGTGCCCCGTTTGTGAGAAACGGGGGCCCGGTAATGAACACTACACCAATGTCACATTGACACGAGTTCTTGATGAGTATGGTGGGAAACACAATTGCTAGTACTCTACTACTTCAGACTGGCACCCTACAATGGGGGGCTGGCAGCTTACTGCTGCCTGCTGGCACCGTGCTGGTTTATTTACACCAATGGCTGGCACCCTACTGCTGTTACACAAATATACCGACTCCGGCATGAGTGCTGAGCCGAAATACCGAAGACCCATTAACAATAACAACAGCGGTTCCACACACCACCCTGAGGACCCTGTGCTTGCTGTTGATGTCTACTCTAGTAGTATGATGGCGAATACAATTAAAAGGTCATGAGCTTTGAGGATGATGACGATGCGGGGAACCCCAGTTATGGGGAATTTTCACTTTGATGTTATACCTTATGGTATTATTAGTTTGTTTATGATTGTATCTCTTTTGTTTTTGTTTCTGATTTGAGTTTTCATTTGCCATGGGATATTTCCCAAATGCAGCAGTTGAGCCCTAGGCAGTGCTAGTCATGTACCTAAAATCATACAACAGAATTAACAAAAAGAAATAATTATGAAATCTACCATCTCCTGTAGCCACTAATCTCTAGGATTTGAGTGAAATGTTCTTAAGAAGGATTAGTGCTTTCCTGACACAGTACAACGGTCAGGGATTTAGTCATGGTACAGTGCTAGGGTAGTTTAAGTTGGTTTTGGAAAGGAACTCTGGAACAGTGCAATCAAAACACTACTATGACAACAAGAAAAATTCAAGCATTCTCAGGTGGTGCAGAACATCTTTAACAGGACTCTTTTACCAGGTAGTCTATAAACTTCAAGGTACAGATATTTCTGGCTAAAAGATATAGAAAGAGAATGTAAAATTAAATAATATGCTGATATATTCTCAATGCATAAATAATGAAGTTGGGTTGAATCATATGGAGCCTTCGAGTAAAATTTTAGGTTGATTGGTGACTACAGACTGCTTAAAATATGCTCAGGTTTTAAGTAGTAACTTGTGACACATAAAAAATTATTTAGAAGTGTTCAATTGATGAGAATTTGAAATTATTAATTCACCCTATGATAGTTTTTGTTAGTGATTTTTCTGGCATCAAGAGAGATCATAACTCTTATAAGGTTTCCTTCCTAGGGTACTACACCTACTGAGATATTACTTATGCACTGTACTATGACTAAATGCCTGACCCTTGTACTCATCCCAGGCAAGAAGTACCTAGACACAGGGATTTGATTCTTGTATTCTTTTATGATAAACCCCCTACAATGATCAGTGAACACATACCAAATTGCTCCCCCCAGTTTCCAGGTACTTCTTGCCTGGGACGAGTATAGCATGACTCATTTGGCAGTGTTAGATCTCGTTAATCCGATGAGCTAAACCTATCTTGGGCTGATGTTCCCATTTGGAGAGGTATACATGACAGACTGCAGATGGTGGATTTTACAAGATTTTATGATACCTTAAAAATTTGAAAAATTCCGTATGCACCTATGTGGGTCGTTGGTGGCGAGGTACATGTAAAACATGCTTTAGCGCTTCGGTTGGTGTAAAAGAACAACAACATAGCCCAATTGAATGTCAATGCTAATAGATAAAACCAATACTACTAGGGCATCAGAAGCACTGAGAAGTTTATCAGGCAGGGGCACTAATCAGAGAACCCACCCAGGACCCAAGTCAAAGCCAATATCAGCCCTAAGCGTTACTCTAGCACACCAAATAACATGTCCTACTCGTATCCACACTCGTACCAAAACGTTAGAACAGCTTTCTTTTCTCTACCATCCAGGATACCTTTCACAGACTCAGATAATACACTGAGTTGACGGCCACCAACACGGGATGCGGCTGCTTCTCCGTCCCAAATTCCTGAATCAACAATTAGCAACTGGAGTAAGAATGAGAATAGGATTCTAGCTACCAAGGTGGGCGGAAGGAGTTTAAGATTGGTGGATGTGTGTCAGTGGATAAAGCTTGAAGTAGCTGTGAATACAAAGTGTGTAGTTAAGCAGGAGGCAGGAAGAGGGGTAAGGAGAGGGTGATTCCGAAGGAAATCAATGAGAAACTTCTTAATAGTCTATCCTGCAGTACCTTCAAATTGATTCAACTGTTCCAATTGCTGGTTTCACAATTTTCTCCAACATTATCATCTTAGTCTTTGCTTTGCAACTTGCAAAGCACAAAAGGTGCCTGAGGAGTACCGGCTTCTTATTCTCACTTGGATCCGCTTTAATAGGAGAAATTCTAACCCCATTCCCACCTCATTCCTAGACTTAATTCTCTCTAGCGCAAACCTTTATGGGAAATTTCATCTCAGCAATAGAGCCAATCTTGACAAACCTCCACTACCATGCGAGTATCTTACAGGCAGACGCTATAACTCTACTGGTACTAAGACTGTTTGGGTTAAGGAGACACGATCTAGTTGGAACAAACATCAGGCTACACTTATCCTATGTATCCTCGCTGATGGATTTGATCGCATACTACCAGTCCTCATTTTTCATGGTACCAGATGCCGTCTTGGGCAGGAAAAAACAACCTACGATCCTCACATCAGAGTTCTTTTCAATCCTACAGCCTATTCCAATGAGTTCCTCTTCCTAGTCCATATTGAGGACTTTCTTATTCCTGCCTTTCAAGGCAGGCCTTCATTATTTGTGATGGATGTGGCAGAATTTCACAAACCTCCGGGGGTTTTGGCAAAGCTAAGATTACATCATATTACTCATACACTGATACCAACTGGCTGCACAGGTCTTGTGCAGCCACATGATGTGTCGGTTAATTGTCTATTTAAAGATATCCTCTGAGATGTTACAAAAATGAAACTTATTGCACAGGATCAAAATTGGCTGGAGAAGTGGTCAGTGAGTGACAGAAGAGTTTCTACCACCTGGTGTGTGGGAAAAGCCTGGGCACAGTTTACCGGAAGCAATACTGGGAAGAGAATTATTTAGAATGCTTTTCAAAATGTGGGGCTGGCACTACTGATTGACAGTGCACGGCATTCTGAACTAAGAATCAAAGGCTTTACAGCCCACGAGATGGGAATTGGTAACTGGCACCTTGGCTTGGAAGGCAGTGTGGATGCGGATGCCATTTTGCAAGCTGAGGATGTGGAAGACAATGACCATAATTCAGCTGTAGATTTTGTGTATTGCGAAGAAGAAGCAGATATGTAGATTCTTCTCTGAAACACTGAAAATTATATGTCTCTCCTTACTATCCCTGTATCCTTGGCTGCATATGTATACAGACCCCCTGTTTTTGCATACCGACTTTTTCAAATTTTTACCGTACTTGAGTACAAGTGTACTAGTGCCATGGGGAATGTTTTGATACAAGACAGGGTGGTTTACCACTAAAATACTCCTTAGGCTGTACGAAAACATTCTTTTTTATAAACATTTTTCTATTGGGGGTCTTATGCTCCACTAAAGCTTATGCCCCACCCTCATGTCGGCCTATAGCCTTTTCAATACAGGGTATCCAAGCCCGCCACCAAATTTACTGCCTTTTGCAACAGCGTTCACAGCCTACCCGCTAAGGCCAGCGCCACCAGCCCAGAACCTCCTCGCCCTGTACCAAACTCGTCCTCCCATCACCAACAAATTCCCTCCACTCCAAAATTCCTCCCGAGCGATGTCAAGGCAAGTAGCATACACTATCGCGCACATCCGGCCGTCGACCCGAACCCATCTTTTCCTGCAATTAAACTCCTAATCAACTAACCGTGCCACATGTGCAAGCAAGGTACGAAAACATCACCCCCATGACACTTGTACTGTGCCTCAGCTAAAAATCTGTAAAGGTATTTCCTACGATTACGACATGACTTGTTATCACAAAAATGGCAACTGAACTAAAATCAGTACTGCTAGGAGTTACCATATCCGGAATATTGTTCTCAATCCAGAAAGGAGCATGCCCAAGAGGATGAAGGCTGTCTTTGGTGCTGAAGATTCGAAGTCCTCATTTAAGGTCGCTAGGATTACATCCCAGAGTTTCGTTAGGATATTGGCTGTAGTTGCAACACAGCGTGTCCGCGTGGATCGACCGAGGCCAAAATTACGCGACAGTGGGCACTGTAGCCAGTGTTGCGACTCATGTACCACTACGGTACTGTACGGTACTCAACTCCACATGACTACCGTAGTTCATTAGAGCCAAAACGCTGACTACATTAGCCTAGGCTATTGGACTCTGATTTCTCCAGTGGTTTAGCTAGGAGCACGCCTGATAAACACTGGTGAGTAGTGCACCACTTATTTACGCCTATCGATTTTTTTATATATCATTATTGTTATTACCATTTTATCTGTATTGAGTCGAGGCACATGGGTGCACAGCTGCTTACTTGTACCTAGCTCACGGTCGGGTAATTTTACCCCCGTCTGTACCCGAGGTCCTAGGTCACTGATGCGGTTGCCACTGCCCAGCGCTACATGTAAATGGGCAAAGTTGGGGGATGGGAGGTGAGTCCCGCATCAGTGGGTTGCACAAATGACCCCACCTTTCTTAAGCCTGGATGCGGCTCCCTAACCATTGTAGTTTAAATAAAGCAGATTGAATCTTCAGCCCTTAAGCATTCCTGTGGCCGACTCTCTCTCCTTCTCCATCATCCACAATATCCTAACCTGCAAAATGTCACAATCTTTCAGTCACAATATCAACTCTCTGAACGCGAGTTACACTGCCGTTAGCGTGTCGAATAAGTTTGCAGTTGCCGATGACCAATCAAATATCCTAGCCTGGCTCTCGCCACTAGATCCCAAGTCACGGCATCAAGACATCCAAGATCGTCGAATCGAAGGTTTAGGGGAATGGCTATTACAAACTGACGAATTCAGAAGCTGGCACGCCAGTAGTGGGGAAGGTGAATCCCATGACGCAGTTTTGTTTTGCTATGGAAATCCGGGGGTCGGAAAGACGTATATTAGGTAAGAAGGGCGGACGTCACGGAATGGAAGAGAGGGCGGGCACTAACAAGCTATGATTTTAGCTCATTGGTGATAGATAATTTGTGTGGTCAGGTTAGAGGGCAAAATGTCACCGTTGCCTGCCTCTACCTTGACTTCACCGCCAAACGAGAACAGTCATCAACGAGTATGCTGGGAGCTCTGCTCAAACAGCTTGTGGTCGGGCTAGGAGAGGTGCCGGAGGAAATTGTGGAAGCCTATGAGGAGCAAAGAAATTTCATCGGTGGACGGAGGCCACAGCATACGGATATCGTGAAGATGCTGCAGACTACCGCTTCCAAAAAGCGCACGTTCATATGTATCGATGCTCTGGACGAATGTGTGCCAGAACATCGAGTTAAGCTTCTTGATTCGCTAAACAAAATTCTCCAAGAGTCTCCGGGCACTAGGATATTCGTGACAGGAAGGCCGCACATTCGATCGGATATCGGAAGGCGTCTTGCCGGAAGGGTGACGAATCTACCGATAAGTACTAAGAGAGACGATATTGTTAGATATCTTCACTCCAGGCTGGAAGAGGACCCAACCCCGGATGCGATGGATAGAAGTCTGGAGGCAGAGATCCTGAAGAAAATTCCGGAAGACATTTCGGAAATGTATGTAGAAACGATAGAGCCGGGGAAAGCTACCCAAAGCATTTACTGACAGATACATATCTAGATTTTTGCTAGTCTCTCTCAATATCGATTCTGTCCTGCAGGAAACCACAATCCATCGTCGGCGCCAAAAGCTCAGGGCAATGGCCGAGGGCCTAGGGTTGGGGGATGCTTATGGTGCAACGCTGGATCGCATAAGGGGGCAGGGTGGGGAGAGAGTGATGCTTGGAATGGCGGCTCTGATGTGGATATCTCTCGCGGAGCGGCCCTTGAAGGCTAGTGAATTGTGCCACGCCCTATCAGTCGAAATCGGGTCGCCAAATCTCAATACCGACAATGTTCCTTCAATAAGTACATTACTAGCCTGTTGTCAAGGACTTGTTGTGGTAGAAAAGGAGGGTTCCGTGGTCCGGTTGATCCACTTTACGCTTCAAGAATACCTCCGAGCACATCCCGAGCTTTTCGGCGCAGCTCACTCGACAATGGCTGAAACCTGCTTAAGTTATCTGAATTCCCAGCAAGTCAAGGCCTTTTCGACAAGGCCCTCCCCCGACTTCCAAAGCACGCCATTTCTCGAATATTCCTCTCTGTATTGGGGAGTGCACGCAAAAAGGGACCTTTCGGAACACGCGAAACAGCTTGCGCTGAAGCTATTTGATGACAACAGTAACCGCATGCCCACCAAAATCCTCTTGCAAGCACAGAGGATCTATGGTCATGCTGTTGATTTCGATACAGTTTCCCTGTTTAGTGGTCTGCATTATGCATCCTTCTTTGGGATCGTTGAGAGTGTAGCTGGTTTGGTGGAGGAGGAGGGGTGTGATATCAACCAAATGGATTGCGGAGGTCACACACCTCTTGTGTGGGCTGCCGGGAATGGGCATGAGGAAGTGGTGAAAATGCTTCTCAGCCGGGGCAATGCCGACCCTGACCTGCCGGATAACGTTGGCCTCACGCCACTCCAGGTTGCTGCCCTGAGTGGGCATGAGGGAGTAGTGAGAATACTACTCGCACGAGACAACGTGAACCCTAACAAAGCAAATAAAGACGGCCAAACACCACTCTGGGGTGCTGCGGAGAATGGGCACCAGGGTGTGGTGAAAATATTGCTTAGACGAAACCACGTCAGCCTCGATATACAAGATAAAAACGGCCGAACACCACTCCATCGTGCCGCTATGCGTGGGCACAAGGGAGTGGTGGTGATGCTTCTCGGACGAGGGGACGTCTGCCCCGACAATCCCGATAACAAAGGCCAAACGCCACTCCGGTGGGCCGCTTATAATGGGCACAAGGGAGTGGTGAAAATACTGCTCGAACGAAACGACGTCAACCCCAACAAACCAAATAACGACGGTCAAACACCGCTCTCGGGCGCTGCTTATAATGGGCACGGGGGGGTGGTGAAAATGCTGCTTGGGCGAGACGACCTCAACCCAGACAAACCAGATAACGACGGCCGAACATCACTTATTTGGGCTGCTCATAATGGGCACAAGGGGGTGGTCAAAATGCTGCTCGGACGGAGGGACGTCAACCCCGACAATCCGGATAACCACGGGCGAACACCACTCTGGGGTGCTGCCGAGAGTGGACATGAAGGAGTGGTGAAAATGCTACTCGGACGGGACGAAGTCAACCCCGGCAAACCAGATAATGAAGGCCAGACGCCACTCCGGTTGGCTGCTTATAATGGGCACGAGGGAGTGGTGAAAATTCTGCTTG
>Ga0307510_10011424_pt1 | contig 10548 bp, 14 predicted proteins | sample 12_EM_MG_FD_207224 | JGI IMG/M metagenome (GOLD analysis project Ga0307510, IMG submission 207224) | Populus trichocarpa ectomycorrhiza microbial communities from riparian zone in the Pacific Northwest, United States - 12_EM | ecosystem: Host-associated > Plants > Roots > Unclassified | place...
GCTGGGAGCCAGCAATTTCAAGGTATAGTTGGCTCAAAATGAGCGGAGCAAATATAATAAAAACAGTCCGAAAACGGTTTAGTTTTCCATATAAATCCTGAAATTAATAGATTGTTATTTCGAAGACTTTAAATTGTCAAATCAATTATTTTTATAATAAAAAATTGCAGTTTTAGTATTTCGAAAATTACCTCAAAAAAAAAACTCGTTTCAAATTACCTGAAACGAGTTTTTTATAACAAAGAGATAAATGATTATCTTCTTTTATCTTTAATCTTAGCTTTTTTACCAGTAAGTTCTCTGAAGTAGAAAATTCTGGCTCTACGAACTGCACCTTTCTTGTTGATTTCAATTTTTTGCAAAGCTGGCAAGTTTACCGGGAAGATACGCTCAACTCCAATAGCACCTGACATTTTACGAATAGTAAAAGTTTCTGTGTTACCAGAACCTCTTCTTTGAATAACAACTCCTTTAAAAAACTGAGTTCTTGTTTTTTCACCCTCTTTAATTTCGTAGAAAACTGTGATAGTATCTCCAGCTCCAAAAACAGGGAAATCTTTTTTAGCAACTAATTCGGTTTGAACGAATTTCATTAAATCTGCCATGATATCTTATAATTATGGTTTTTTATATAGAGCAACATTCACGGATCTCGCCAGAGGTTAGTCTAATTCGGGTGCAAATGTAGAAAATAATTATGAATTATAAATTATGAATTATGAATTATTTTAAGTTGTTGATAAAATGGATGTTAGTCGCAGTTTTTAGTCACAGTTTTCAATCTGGGAACTAAGACTGAGACTGAAAATTTTCACTCAAGTAAGTCGGGGCGTCTGTTTTTTGTATGTTCGTACGCCATATCTTCACGCCATTTGTCAATTTTAGCAAAATGCCCGCTGGTTAAAACTTCAGGGACTTTCCATCCTTTATAATCTGCCGGGCGTGTATATATAGGTCCTGAAAGCAAATTGTCCTGAAAACTATCTGTCAAAGCCGAAGTTTCATCGCTTAAAACACCGGGAATCAATCGGATTAATGCATCAGACAAAACCAAAGCACCTAATTCCCCGCCGGATAAAACATAATCGCCAATCGAAATTTCTTTGGTAATAAAATGATCCCGTACGCGCTGGTCCACACCTTTATAATGCCCACACAAAATAATGATATTTTCATACATTGACATGGTATTGGCCATTTTTTGGTTCAGCGTTTCTCCGTCCGGAGACATATATATTATTTCGTCGTATTCGCGTTCGCTTTTCAAATGCGTAATACAGGCATCAATAGGCTGTACTGTCATTACCATTCCGGCACCTCCGCCAAAGGGATAATCATCGACACTTTTTTGTCTATTAGTAGTATAGTCGCGTAAATTATGAAAATGAACTTCAACCAAACCCTTATCAATAGCACGTTTCATAATCGAAGCTTCAAACGGGCTTCTTAATAATTCCGGCAAAATCGTTATAATGTCAATTCGCATTTTTTTTTCTTCAAAATTGTAAAGCGCAAAGATACAAAGTAAATATTTGAGAATTTAAATATTTAAAAATTGGAGACGATTAACAGATATCGGTTTTAAAAATAAAAATGGAGTTTTTATAACGCTTTTTTTTAAAATAAAAATAATTAATACACTGATAAACATTGAATTAGTTTTATTGTATGGAAATTTTTCTTACTTTTATTCGGAAAAACAATGATAAGAATAAGTAAATAAAATCTTTATGAAAAAAATAATTTTCTTAGCAGCTATATTGATTATTCATGCATCATGTTCAACAGAAAAAAAAGCGATGGATGCATGGGTAGGGAAAACTGAACAAAGCTTTATTAAAAGCTGGGGGTTGCCAGTACGTATATTGAATAATGATAAAAAAGGTGAAATACTTATTTATGCAGATCAAATTTATGCAAATTCAAATAATCAGCATAGTTCTACAATAGCGGGTTCAAACTATTGGAATTATATGTTTGTATATATAAATGCGGAAGGAAGAATTGCTTCATGGCGAAAAGAAAAACAAGTATTTCCACCCCAGCAAATTAATTCAGGTGAATTGATAAGCACGAGTTCACTTAGTGTAAAATAATTACACCAACCTGGTTATTAAATAATTTTACCTTCTGTACTTACGATAAAATTAAACATCTCTCCTTCAGATGAGGAACATATTATTGTAAAATTTGTTTCAACAGGAACTGCTGCAGACAGTTCAAAGTTCAAGCTGTCTGTTTGTGCTATCTTCACAATTGAAAACGGAAAAATAACCAAAGATTTTACTTATTTTGATAATTCAAAATCTGATAAATAAAGTTAGATTTACTTTCTAAAATAAAATAATGATTTCCAGGCGAAACTTTATAAAAAATAGCAGTTTGGCAGCTGTTGCTGTTTTAACTTTACCATCATTAACTTTCAGTATGAATAAAAAAGAAATTGGTTTGCAATTGTATACCTTACGGGATGAGCTTCCAAAAAATGTAAAAGCTGTTTTAGAAAAAGTAGCTTCAGCGGGTTTTACAACTGTTGAAACCTATGGTTTCTCTATTAAAGATCAGTTTTGGGGATTATCACCAATCGAATTAAAGAAAATATTAGACGAAAATAATCTAAAAGCAATAAGCGGTCATTACGGAATTGGCAGTTTCTTGGCTGATGGAAATACAACTGAACTTGAAGCAGCAATTCATGCCGCGAAAATTTTAAAGAGCGAATATTTGACAATTCCCTGGATAGATCCGCCTTTTAGAAGTAATATCGACGATTACAAAAAAATTGCTGCCCGATTAAATGAAGCTGGGAGAATGTGCCAAAAAGCGGGTATGAAATTAGCATATCACAATCACGATTTTGAATTTGAAAATTATAATGGAATTACAGGTTATGACATTTTATTAAAAGAAACCGATCAGGATTTGGTTTATTTTGAAATGGATTTATATTGGGTTGTTCGCTCGGGAAAAGATCTACTGCAATTATTTAGAGAAAATCCGGGGCGTTTTAAAATGTGGCATGTTAAGGACATGGATAAACTAAAACCGATTTTAAATACAGAAGTCGGTTCAGGTTCTATAGATTTTAAACCTATTTTTAAAGAAGCAAAACTAGCAGGAATGAAATACTTTTTTGTAGAACAGGAGAATAATTTTGCAGTAAATTCTTTTGAATCTATAAAAACAAGCAGTGATTTTATTTTGAACAACTTAATCTAAGCAAAAAGTATAAATTTGAGTAAAACATCTTTCTACTTCCGGAAATCATTGTCACCCTGAGCGGAGTCGAAGGCTTTTTACCGAAAGGGCTTCGACTAAATTTATCCTGAGTGAAGCCGAATGGACTCAGTCTGGCACTTATTTTGAATTAAACCAAACGCGTTAAATAAATTAAAACTAAAGAATAATTTAAAATGGAATTAAATACAAAAAAAGAGATTGAAAAAGCAATTGGCGGATTATTTTTCATGATTATTAACACAGTAATCTGGACTTTGATTGCCGAATATTATTTAGAGAATAAAGACAATAGAATTGTTGGATTCTTAATTGGGATTGTAATTCTAGGCTTTTTATTTTTTTATGTTCGTTTTACAAAATTTCACAAAGCATTACCTGATTCTGCTATTGAAAAAATGGATGAAGAAGATAAAAAAGATAAGCGGTTTCTGTGGATTTTTGGTTTGGAAGGATTAGGAATCTTTTTGGCAAAAAATATATTGATGAATATAAATCATAATGAATTGTTTATTCCGTTTTTTGCTTTAATCGTTGGGCTTCACTTTTTCCCTTTAGGAAAATTATTCAAAAGAAAGTTTGATTATTATATGGGAATCTGGACTTCTACGGTTGCAATTATTGGGCTCTATATTATAATTCAAAAAATAGCAGCAGTAAATTTGGCTAACGCAATTATTAGTATTTGCTGTGCAATTTCAACAATTTGCTATGGTGTAAAAATGATCATAAGCGGTCAGAAAGCAATAATAAATAAAATAAAATAAAATAAAATCTCAGAATTAAGAAACAATAAATATGAAAAAATTAGGACTTGTAGGCGGAATCAGCTGGGTTTCGACAATTGATTATTATCGATTTATAAATGAAGGAATTAACGAAAAATTAGGAGGCCTTAATTTTGCAGAGTGTATTATTTATTCTTTGAATTTTGATGATTTTCAGAGAAGTAACACCAATAATAATTGGGATGCAACTTTTGAATTGCTTTTAAATGCCTGCAAAAGTTTAGAAAAAAGTGGTGCCGAAGCAATTGTTTTATGCGCTAATACGGCGCATGCAGTTTCAGATAAACTTGAAAAAGAAATACAGCTTCCTATTATTCATGTTGCAACAGCAACAGCAAACAAAATAAACGAACAGGGATTGAAGAAAGTAGGCTTGTTAGGAACAAAATTTACCATGGAAATGGATTTTTACTTCAAAAAACTGGCAGAAAATAATATAGAAGCAATTGTTCCTTTTCTTCAGGAGGAACGTGATTTTATTCAGGATACTTTAAAGGAAGAGTTAGGACGAGGAATAATCAAGGAACAAACCAAAAGAGCTTACCTTTCTATTATTGAAAAATTGATTGAAAATGGTGCTGAAGGAATTATTTTGGGCTGTACCGAAATTCCGATGCTGATTAGTCAGGAGGATGTTTCGGTGCCTGTTTTTGATACCACAAAAATACATTCGGAAGCAGCGGTAAATTTTGCCGTTTCATAGATTAAAGAATTGAAATGTCTGGTAATAAGAAAAAAATAATAGCTGTTTCTGGAAGTACAAGAAAGAATTCCAGCAATTTTAAAATTCTGAAATTTATTTCAGAACATATAAATAGTCGGTATGAGGTTGAAATATTCGAAGATTTAGAAAATATTCCACACTTTAATCCGGATTTAGACACCGAAAATCCACCGGAAGAAGTAACAATTTTTAGAAATAAAATTTTGGCTGCTGATGGTATAATAATCTGCACACCGGAATATGTTTTTAGTTTACCGGGAAGTTTAAAAAATGCCCTGGAATGGTGTGTTTCGACAACTGTTTTTTCAAATAAAAAAGTGGGACTGATAACTGCTTCTGCATCCGGAGAAAAGGGGCATGAGCAATTAAGTCTGATAATGAAAACAATTGAAGCCAAATTTGATAATGAAACGCAGCTATTGATACAGGGAATTAGAGGTAAATTAGATGTTGATGGAAATATTATTGATGAAAAGACGTTGCTTAATCTTCAGGAATTCATCAGGAATTTTGAAAAACAGATTGAAGAATTAAATTGAAAAATGAATAAAATAAATAGTATGGAAAGTTCTGTTACAAGTAATGAGTTTCTTTTTGCAGAAGAAATAGAATGGGAAGTTGTTGGTGAAGGTATAAAACGTAAAATTTTAGCTTTTGATAATCGCGCAATGTTAGTCAATGTCTATTTTGAAACTGGAGCGATTGGCGCTTTGCACGAACATTATCACACTCAGGTTACTTATGTGGCAAAAGGGAAATTTGATGTTACTATAAACGGAGTTACAAAAATGCTGAAAGAAGGAGATAGTTTTTACATTCCTCCGCATGCAATTCATGGGGTTTTATGTGTAGAAGAAGGAATGCTCATAGATGTTTTTAGCCCGATGCGGGAAGACTTTATGAAATAATATGCTTTTTAAAATCAGCAGAATTGATAAAATATAGGCTTCATGTGATTGTAAGTTTGAAAAATTTATAATTTTTTTAAAGTTTTGGTTAAAATTAGAGTAGTATTTTTGCCCGATGAATTTATCTAAAACAAATGTCTTATTTATGGCAGTCTGTACAGGGCTTATAGTTGCAAATCTGTACTACTGTCAGCCTTTAATCATTTTAATTGCCAACGAATTTAAAATTCCTCAGGCAAACGCAGGGACTATAACTTATTTAACCCAGGCCGGTTATGCGATTGGCTTGTTTTTTATGGTTCCTTTAGGGGATAAAATAGAACGGAAAAAACAAATTTTAATGACCACTTTTGCTTCTGTAATTGCATTAATTATCGCCGCTACAGCCAAAAGCTTTTTTGTTTTACAAATTGCTTCGCTGCTTATTGGGATCACTTCCATAGTACCACAACTTATTTTGCCATTGGCAGCTTCTTTAAGTGCACCGGAACAAAGAGGGAAAGTAGTTGGAACGATTATGAGTGGTTTGCTCGTGGGTATTTTGCTTTCCAGGACATTAAGCGGATTTATTGGAGAACTTTTTGGCTGGAGATCAATGTTTTGGATAGCAGCCGCAATCTGTCTTTTGATATTTTTTGTTATTCAAAATAAATTCCCGGTAAACAAACCTCAATTTGAGGGTTCATACGGAGAACTGATAAAATCACTTTTTACACTGATAAAAACACAACCTGTTTTACGTGAAGCTACCTTAATCAATGTGTTTTGCTTTGCACAATTTGGTGCTTTTTGGACTACAATGGTTTTATTACTTTCAGGCGAACCTTTTTATTTTAATAGCGCCACGATTGGGCTTTTCGGAATCGTTGGAGCTTCAGGGGCTTTGGCAGCGCCACTGGTAGGTAAAATGGGAGATAAAGGGAATCCAAGGATAGCTGTTGGTTATGGATGTTTATTGATGTTAATCAGTTTTATCATTTTTTATTTTTCAATAGAAAGTGTAATTGGCATTATTGTCGGAATTGTTTTTATTGATGTAGGAATTCAGGGAGTTCATATTTCAAACCAAACAAGGGTATATTCATTATTGCCGGAAGCCAGAAACAGATTGAATACCGTATTTATGTCGTTTAGTTTTCTGGGGACTGCTGCAGGTTCTGCTTACGGATTATTACTGTGGAAACTTGGACAATGGCAAGTGGTAGCTATAGGCTGTGCAGTTTTAGCCCTGCTATCATTATTAGTCTACGGACTTACTTATAAATCAAATCCTAAAAAATAGAAAGCACAAATTGATATAGAATTAATTTGTAAATTTGCAATTAAAATTAAAAATAACAACAATGGAAAACGGAATATACGCTAAATTCAACACAAGTAAAGGTTCGATTTTAGTAAAACTTGCGCATGATTTAGCTCCTGGTACCGTAGGGAATTTTGTAGCTCTTGCAGAAGGAAATATGGAAAATAAAGTAAAACCTCAAGGGAATAAATTCTACGATGGATTAACATTTCACAGAGTAATTCCTGATTTTATGATTCAGGGAGGTTGCCCAAAAGGAACAGGAACAGGAGATCCGGGATATAAATTTGATGATGAATTTCACCCAAGTTTAAAACACGATCGCCCGGGAGTTTTGGCAATGGCAAATTCAGGACCTGCGACTAATGGCTCTCAATTTTACATCACACACGTTCCAACTTCATGGTTGGATGGTAAACACACTGTTTTTGGTCATGTTATCGAAGGTCAGGATGTTGTTGATGCTGTAGCTCAGGGTGATGCCCTTGAAACTGTAGAAATCATTAGAGTTGGTGAAGAAGCTGAAAAATGGAATGCTATTGAATCTTTTGTAGGCTTAAAAGGTGCTCGTTTAAAACGTGATGCAGCTTTAAAAGCAGAATCTGAAGCAAAAATGGAACAATTAGCGGCTGGTTTTGATAAAACGGATAGTGGTTTACGTTACAAAATGATTCAAAAAGGTGACGGTAAAAAAGCAGAATCAGGTAAAACAGTTTCTGTACATTACGAAGGATCTTTAGAATCAGGAAAAGTTTTTGATTCTTCTTATCCACGTAAAAAACCAATTGAATTCAGACTGGGACAAGGTCAGGTTATTGAAGGATGGGATGAAGGTATTGCCTTATTGCAGGTAGGAGACAAAGCCCGTTTTGTAATTCCGTCTGATTTAGCTTATGGAGCAGCAGGTGCTGGCGGAGTTATTCCGCCAAATGCTACTTTGATTTTTGACGTCGAATTAATGGACGTAAAATAAGTAATTAGATTAGTTTTAAATAGTCTTAATAATGAATCCCATTCACTTGACGAATGGGATTTTTTTTATATTTACTTAAAAAACATAGTCAATGAAATATAAATTTTTTACCCTTGCAGCAATAACCGTGTTTATGGTTTCCTGCGGTACACAAAAAAACACTCCAGTTGCTGCAGCACAGCCAGCTGAAACTGTAAAAGCTGAGGTTTTGACGCCTGAATTAGCAGAAGGTCAGAGCCTGTATTCTAACAATTGTGCAAAATGCCACAAATTATTCGAGCCGAAAAAATTTACACAGGAAGAATGGCACCCAATTTTGGTAAAGATGCAGAAAAAAGCGAAGCTGGATGATGTTCAGATGGCCTCGATTACGGATTATATTCATTCGCAATTATAAAAAGTAAAAAAAGACAATCACAAATTTCATCAATTTGCACGAAGTTATTTAGCGTAAATTGGTGAAATTCGTGTTTTACTTCCACTTGATATTACAACCAATACTTGGTTTTTGAGGGTTTTTCAGACTTCTGTTATAAATCAGGGCATCAATAGCACTTCGTAAATCACTTCCGCTTAACGGAATTCCATTATTAGGTCTCGAATCATCCAGTTGTCCACGGTAAAATAAACGATTTCGATTATCAAATAAATAAAAATCAGGGGTACAGGCAGCATCATATGCTTTTGCAACTTCCTGACTTTCGTCAAATAAATACGGAAAATCTATTTTGTTTTGAAAAGCAAATTCCGTCATCATTTCTGGGGAATCCTGCGGAAACTTTTCAATATCATTACTTGAAATTGCAATTACTCCAAGCCCTTGCACCCGATAATCATTTGCAATCATTACAATTTCATTGATAACATGAAGCACAAATGGACAATGGTTGCACATAAAAATGACAAGAGTTCCTTTCGATCCTTTTAAATCTTCAAACGTATAGTCAAAGCTAGAATTCGTGTCTTTAAGTCTGAACTCTGGAGCAATAGTTCCAAGAGGTAACATGTTTGAAGGAGTTTGTGCCATTTTTTAGAATCTTTATTCAAAAATAATCTTTAAATTCTTAAAAGAAAGAACACGAGGATAAAAAATATCCAAAGAGGTGTTTATTTTAAATAGTCAGCTCTTTGGATATTAGTTTATTGATCTCGGTTTTAGTGTTAAATAATTGATTAACAAAGAATAACACTAATGAAAACTTATAAGAGAATCTATGAATTGCCTCCAGCTTCAGATCAATGTCATTAAGTTAACGTCACTTCGAGTGATTTTTAATAATAATGCGATAGCTTTATGATTAAAAATTGTATCGAGAAGCTTTCTAATACTAAGGTTCTCGATACATTTTCTTTAAAAAAAGCTATCGCATTTTTTAAAGAAAACACTCGAACTGACGACAGTATCCCTTGACATTGAGCTGAAGCTGGAGATAACTCAAAACCTTCTTTTTAATAATCGAACTCAGGTTATTAGTTATGAATTTAAAAAATTAAGCAAATCTTCATTCAGTCGTTCTCTTTCAGTATAGAACAATCCGTGTGGAGCACCTTCATAAACAATATAGGTATTGTTCGCAATTGATTCGGATGCTTTTTTTGAAGTAAGTTCAATTGGAACTATTTTATCGTCATTTCCATGAATGATCAAGGTTGGGACTTTTATTGTATTGAGTTCGTCTCTAAAATCGGTATTCGAGAAAGATTCTGCACATTTTAAGGTTGCACGCGGAGACGCAAAAGAGCATAACATTCTGTAATATTCCAATAAAGGGGTACTTAATGGTTTATTGATGATATTTATACCGAAAAACGTTTTTCCGAAATTATCTACAAACCCTATTCGGTCTTCTTTGATAGCAGCTGCAGTTATTTCGCTTTTTTCTCTGGGATGTCCATCAGGATTATCATCGGTTTTTAATAAAAAAGGAATAATTGATGAAATTAAGACTGCTTTTGTAACCCCTTTTCCGTTATGACGGCTAAAATAACGAACTACTTCACCACCACCCATAGAAAAACCTACAAGCGTTGCATTTTCTAACTGTAGCTGATTAATAATTTCACTTAAATCATCTGTCAGAGTATCATAATCATAACCATCCCAAGGTTGTGATGATTTACCAAAACCACGGCGGTCGTAAGCAATTACCCTAAAGTTATTCTGTACTAAAAATTGTATTTGATATTCCCACATTTCATTAGAAAGCGGCCATCCATGAATCAGGATTACCGGCTTTCCTTTACCATAATCTTTTACGTATAACTTTACGTTTTGAGCAGTTTCAACATACTTATCAGTATTTTGCTGCAGGACATCAAAATCTGATTCACTGATAGCTTCAAAGGTATTTATTAAATTATTTTCCATTTTGTATTTTTTTAGCGTTAACTTAATCTATAAAATTAAAGGATACACTAAAAAAAATAATTATAGAATTAGGAGTAATACTTACAAAATTAATAGGTTTGTAAATAGTAAAATAATTTAATGGAATATGGATTTAACCTGGAACGAATTTGAAAGAGTCGACCTGCGTGTTGGAACTATAATCGAAGTAACTGATTTTCCCGAAGCAAGAAAACCCGCTTATCAGCTTACGATTGATTTCGGTACA
>Ga0307510_10011425_pt1 | contig 10548 bp, 10 predicted proteins | sample 12_EM_MG_FD_207224 | JGI IMG/M metagenome (GOLD analysis project Ga0307510, IMG submission 207224) | Populus trichocarpa ectomycorrhiza microbial communities from riparian zone in the Pacific Northwest, United States - 12_EM | ecosystem: Host-associated > Plants > Roots > Unclassified | place...
GCGGCCCGTAGTTGAGGAGCACGCCGTCCTCGATCGAGACGACCCGCCGGTTCATCCCGGCCGGGGTCTGCGCGACACCGGGGATCTTCACCAGCCCGTCGACACCGCCGACCGACTCAAGTCCCTTGGTCATGACGAGAATCGCGTCGGGCGCGGCCTGCGCGAGTGCCTCGGTCGTGATGGCGGTGAAGTCCTGCTTCAGGCCCGACTCCGCGCCCGCGTCGACCGCTCCGGCCGCCTCCAGGAGCGAGGTCGCGCCCGAGCCCTTGCCGCCGATGAGATACACGGACGCGGACCCGCGCAGATACAGGAACGCGACCCGCGGCTTCTCCTTGTGCTGGGGAATCGCCTTGCGGACAGCGGCGATCCGGTCCTCCGAACGCTTGGTCAGCTCCATGCCCGCGGCCGGTACGCCGAGCGCGTCGGTCACCGCCTGGATGCGCGGGCCGACATCGGCGAGCCCCTGCGCCGGGTCGACGACGAGGACCGGGATGCCGGCGGCGCGGATCTGGCCCATGGCCTCGGACGGGCCGGTGGTCGTCTCGGCGAGCACGAGGTCGGGCTTGCGGGACAGCACGCTCTCCGCCGAGACGTCGTGGTTGCGGGTCACCAGGGGGAGTTTCGCGGCCTGTTGGAAGGTGGCGGTGATGTCCCGGGCCACGACCCGCTTCCCGAGCCCGAGCGTGAACACGATCTCGCTGAGGCTGCCGGAGAGCGGCACGATGCGCCGCGCGTCGCGGACGGTGACCTTCTTGCCGTCCGCCGAGCCCACGGTGACCGGGAGTTGGGGGTCCGGGGTGTCGGTCAGCGGCTCCACGCGGTTGGCCGGGGCGGCCGCCTTCGGCGACGCGGTGGCCGCGGAGGTGCCGGTGCCCCCGCATCCGGTGAGCGTGAGCGCGAGCACGGACAACAGTGCTCCCGCCAGTCGTGTGCGCAAGCGTGGCACGGTCCCGTCCGTCTCTCTCGGCATCTCTCGACTTCTCTCGGGCACTGTCGTTTCAGGTGAGGAAAGCTTAGGTTAGCCTTACCTTTGTTCGCTACCGGCAGTCGTCATCCGGAGGACCCACCCATGCCCGCGCGCCCAAGAGTCGTGCTTATCCCTGGTTCGCCTCCGGGGCGCTCCAGCCGGTTCCGAGAGGCCCTCCGGCTCACTGTCACCGTGGTGTGCACGGCCGTCCTGACCGTCCTCGCCGCCCTGCTCCCCGCGGCCCTCGCCCACGCCGAGAGCCGTACCGTGCAGGGCGGCCGGCTCGACTGGGGCATCAAGTCCTCGTTCCAGAGCTATGTCACCGGGCCCATAGCGAACGGGAGTTACTCCCTCACGGGCGGCGCGGCGACCGTGGGCAGCAGTCAGTTCCGCTTCCCCTCGGCGACGGGTTCGTACGACGGCTCGACGGGCGCGTTCCGCTCGTCCTTCGCGGGCGGGGTGCACTTCGTCGGCCACAGGAAGACCGACGGCAGCTACGAACTCGACCTCACCCTGAGCCGCCCCACGGTCCGTATCTCGGGCTCGACCGGCACGCTCTACCTGGACATCACCAGCAAGGCGAAGGGCACGGGGACCGTCACGACGTCCTCGCAGGTGCCCTTCGCCTCCCTCTCGCTCGGCGGCATCGACATGAAGGGCGGCGGCAACGCCGTCGTCCTCGACAACCTGCCCGCCACGCTCACCGCACAGGGCGCCAAGTCCTTCGCCGGGTACTACACGGCCGGTACGGCACTGGACCCGGTGAGCCTCTCGGCGGACGTGAAGGCCGCGGCCACCAAGACCGCCACGCCCACCCCGACACCGTCCAAGTCCGCTGCGAAGAAGGAGAGTTCGAGCGGGGCGATCGCGGACGGTGCCGTCGACTGGGGGGTGCGGCGCACCTTCCGGGAGTACGTCACCGGTGACATCGCCAAGGGCAAGTGGACGCTCTCGGCCGGAGCCGAGGACGGCGGCGCCCTCTTCCGCTTCCCGGGCGGCGAAGGGACGTACAAGAGCGGGGAGTTGACGGCCACGTTCAAGGGCGCGGTGCGTTTCACCGGTGCCGAGGGACTGGATCTGAAGCTCAGCGGTGTCCGGGCGACCGTCGAGGACGGCAAGGGCACGCTCTACGCCGACGTCACCAGCACCGACTTCAACAGCACTGATTTCACCGGCAAGAAGGTCCCGCTGGTCACCTTCACCGCGAAGGGCCTCAAGGCGACCAAGGGCCTGGTGAAGGTCACCGAGGCGCCCGCGAAGCTCACCACGCAGGGCGTGAAGGTCTTCGGCGGGATGTACCAGGCGGGCACCGCCATGGACCCGGTGTCCCTGGCCGTCGCCCTCACCGGCGACGCGAAGTTGCCCACACTGCCCGACCTGGGCACCACACCCACGGCGAGCGAGACGCCCGAGGAGCAGTCGGCCCGTCCCTCGGTGTCCGCCGAGCCGGTCGCCGACAACTCCGGCGGTGACAACGGCACTTCGGCCGCGCTGCCGATCGGCCTCGCGGCCGGCGCCCTGCTGGTGGCGGCGGTGGTGTCCGTGTTCATGGTCCGCAGGCGCCGCAAGAGTCCGGCCACCGAAACAGCCGGGCCGGAAGCGGACTAACCCCCTTACCCGGTCCGCGCGTTGGCGGACCATCCACTCACCTCAAGGAGAACCACGGCCATGCCCGTCAGACGCCCTCGTCTTTCCTTCGCCCTCGCCGCGGCTGTCGCGACCGCCGGCGCGTTCGGCGCCACGGCGCTCGCCACGACCACCGCGTCGGCGGCCGAAGTCCCGCTCAGCGGCTACGAGTTGACCTGGGGCATCAAGCAGTCCTACCGCACGTACGTGAGCACCTACGCGCAGGGCTCCTTCACCGCCGCGGACGGCGCCTCGCAGGCCGCGGACAACGGCGCCTTCACGTTCACGGACGGCACGGGCACCTACGACACCACCAGCCACGCCGTGCACCTCACGTTCAAGGGCACCGTCACCGCCAAGTCGACGCTGCACGGCTTCGTACGGGAGATGTCCGACTTCCAGTACGACAGCGCGGCGGGCACCCTCACCGCCGACCTCGTCGCGGACGGCGGCACCAAGCAGCAGGACGTGACGCTCGCGACGGTCGCCGCGCCGACGAGCCAGGACCTGACGGACCTCGCCACCACACTCACCGCGGCGGCGGGCACGTTCCTCGGCAGCGACACGTACGCGAACGCGGCCGGCGACCCGCTGTCGGCGGTCAAGCCGGCGTCGCCGACGTCGCCGACCCCGTCCAACTCGTCGACGGAGTCGGTGTCCCCGTCCCCCACCCCCACCGACACCAAGACGGCCACCCCGAGCACGACCCCGTCCACCACGCCCTCCGACAGCGCGAGCCCCTCGGACACCGTCTCCGAACCGGCCGCCACCAAGGGCGACATCGCGGACGGCATCCTCACCTGGGGCGTCAAGGAGTCCTTCCGCTCCTACGTGGTCGGCAGCGTCGCCAACGGCAAGATCACCACCTCGGACGGAGCGGCCCAGGCGACCGGCAACGGCGTCTTCACGTTCACCGGCGCGACCGGCGGCTACGACACGGACGCCGACACCCTCTCCGCCGCCTTCGAGGGCGCGGTGAACTTCAAGGGCCATGAGGACAACGGCACTTACGGCCTCGACCTCACCTTCACCGACCTGAAGGCGACCCTCGACGACGGCTCCGGCACCCTGACGGCGGACGTGACGAGCCTGGGCGCGAAGTCCGAGGACGTGGCCCTGGCCGACCTGAAGGCCGGCTCGGCCGACCTCACCGCGAAGAACGACGTCATCACCCTCGACGACGTCACCGCCACCCTCACCGCGGCCGGCGCGAAGGCCTTCGGCGGCTTCTACCAGACCGGCGCCGAACTGGACCCCCTCGACCTCTCGGTGGCCCTCACGGCGGACGCGACCCTCCCCACGGACGGCTCGTCGTCGACGACCGGCACGGGCACGGGCTCGTCCGGCAGCACCACCAACTCCGGTACGACGGGCTCGACTTCGGGCGGCGGCGTCACCGGCTCCACGACGGGCGGCGTGAACGGCTCCCTCGCCTCGACCGGTTCCGAGATACCGGCGGCGGCCCTGGGCACGGCGGCCGCGGTGACCGTGGCGGCGGGCGCGGGCGTGGTGTTCGCGATGCGCAGGCGGCGTACGGAGGCGTAAGACTGTGCCCCATGGAGACCAGGGGGCACAGAGAACCACTGCCGGAGGGCGGACTGGCGCTGACCGTGACAGGCCGGCCCGGTCCGCCTCCGTTGCGCTTCGAGACGGCGGACGGCGGCCGGAGACTGCTGCGGCAGGGCGAACGCCCACTGGCACTGGGCCGGTTGGACGGCGGAGGCTGCTGCCGCGACCTTGCCCTGCACCGCTTCGACGGCTACCGCTCGCCCATGCCGCCCCTGCGCGCCGCACGGCAGCGCGCGGACGTCAACTGGACGCACGAGTACGCCCGTTGGCTGGAGGATGGGTCCAACGGCCCCCTGCACGACGGTCGCTGGAGCCTGACCCGGCGCCCCCACTTCACGCCGGGCATCTGGACGACCGACTTCGTCCAGGACTGGCCGAACGGTACCCTGGAGCTGTACTGCGGCGGAGGCTGGCACGGCATCCTGCCCCTGCGCCGCCTCTCCCCGCCGGACGCCCCGCGCGTGAAGGCGTACCGCAAGCACGCCCGCGACGGCACCCTCGCGCCGGTCCTGCTGTTGTGGGTGACGTTCCTCGACGGCTGGCTGATCCTCGACGGCCACGACCGTGCCGTAGCCGCACTCGCGGAGGGCACGCCACCGGAATGCGTGGAGCTGCGCCGCGTACCCGACGACGAGGACTGGCACCGCACAGCCGCCGAACTGACCGAGGCACACGCACAGCACGTGCGAGACCTCGCGGACCGCCCCACCCGCCGACTGAACACCCTGGAGCGGGGATTCGGAGACGCCCTGGCCTCGCTGCCCTACGACCCCGCCCCCACCCCCACCTGGCCCCTCCCCGGCGGAGCCCCGGCCTGGGATGACCTCGCCACCCGAGCGATGCTTCAATTCCCCCGTGACTGACTACGACGTACTGCGTGTCTTCTGCGGTCCCAGCGGCGGATACGGCAACGAACTCGGCGTCGTCCGCGAGGGTTCCGTCATGCCGGACCCGGACGAGCGACAGGTGTTCGCCGGGAAACTCGGCTTCAGCGAGACGGTGTTCGTCGACGACCCCGAGCGCGGAGTCATCGACATCTACACCCCGACCACGCGCCTGCCCTTCGCCGGCCACCCCTGCGTCGGCACGGCCTGGCTCCTGGACATACCCGAGCTGGTCACCCCCGCAGGCGTCGTGGGCGCCCGCCTCGACGGCGAGTTCAGCTGGATCGAGGCCCTCCCGGAGTGGGCCCCACCCCGCACCCTCCGTCAGTACGCCACAGCCCCCGAGGTCGACGCCCTCCCCGTCCCCCCGCCCGGCGAGTGGATCTACGCCTGGGCCTGGGAGGACGAGTCGGCGGGCCGCGTCCGCGCCCGCGCCTTCCCCGGCCGGGACGACGGCATCCACGAGGACGAGGCGACGGGCGCGGCGGCACTGCTGTTGACCGACCAGTTGGGCAGGGCTCTCAACATCACGCAGGGCGCGGGCTCCCAGATACTCACGGCTCCGCAGCCGGGGGGTTGGGTGGAGGTCGGGGGACGGGTGGTTCTGGAGCGCTGAATGCCCTTGGGGACAGGGTTACTTGACCTGCGCGATGAAGAAACTCCAGGCAGTGCGGCCGAAGGGTATGACCGGGCCGGTGGAGGTTTTGCTGTCGCGGACGGGCGCGAGGGCAGGGATATCAGTGGCGAGTTCGAGGCACTCGTTGTTACCACCGCTGTAGCTACTGCACCGCCACCTCGCGCCTGACAGGTCCGGCGTGTTGTGGCGTGCGGTGTTCATGCCCTGTGCTCCTTGGCCCTGTGTCGGATGACGGTGAGGGATTCCACGGGAGAGAGCGCGGACGTGCGCGCGACGTCGAACAGCTCCTGGTACCGGGCGACTTCAGTCTCCTGTTCGAACCACATGGAGCCGGTCGGGTTGTCCGCCAGCACTACGTCGAGTGCTGCCTCCTCGGGGAAACCCAAGACTACGTACGGCCCGAACATACTCGCATGGGCGCCGTGGGAGAACGGCAGCACCTGGATGGTCACATTTGACTGCTCCGAGGCGGCCAGCAGCTGTGCCAGCTGGCCTTTCACCACATCCGGCCCGCCGACCTGCTGGAGGAGTACGGCCTCTGACAGGACTGCCCAGAGGTGGAGCGGGGAGTCTCCGGTGAGGCATTCCTGACGGGCGAGACGTACCTGGACGAACTTCTCGATTTCGTCCGCTGTCTGCCATTGCCGCGAGGCGACGGTGACGGCGCGGGTGTACTCCGGAGTCTGGAGCAGGCCGGGGACCAGTTGCGCCTGAAACGTATGGATCGTCCCAGCCATGGCCTCCAGGGCGATGTAATCGCGGTAGGTGTCCGCGAGCACTGATCCGTACTCGTTCCACCACCCTTGCCTGCGACGGCGGTTGGCCTTCCGGGCCAGCTCTGAGAGCCGACCGCGAAGCTCGGTGTCCGTCGCTCCGTGGGCGTGCAGCATCGCGGTCAGGTCCGGGAGCCGGACGGCGACCCGGCCGTTCTCGATCCGGCTGATCTTGCCTTTGGTGCAGTCCAGTGCTTCGGCCGCCTGGGCGGTGGTCAGCTCCGCCGCTTCCCGCAACCTGCGCAATTCGTCGCCGAGTTGACGGCCAAGGACGGTCGAAGGGTTCGGGGTGGTGCTTTTCGCAAGCATGGCAACACCTCGTAGCAGGACGGCAGATGCGATGGTGGTGACTTAACTCGGAGGAGTGAATATCGGCATCATCCTAGTCGGCAACGTTGCAGATTCACATCATCCTTGGACATTCTGCTGATGTCTGCGACTCCAGCCGGAGCCGCGCTGCGGGGAGTTCGCCACAGTCGCCGAGTCCCGAGGAGGCCACCGCAGGGCCGCACCGAACGAAGTCACCTTCCGGCTGCCCCGTTGCCATCGCAGCGTGCCCAGAGCGAAGGCTGCGCTGATCGCGGTGCTCGGCGACTGGGGTGTTGATCAAGAGGTGCTGGGCAACGCCGAGTTGGTTCTCTCGGAACTCCTGACCAACGCGCTGCGCGTACCCGTGCCGAGCGATCGCCAGGTAGGCGTACGGATCGCGCGCACGGTGGACGAGGGGACGCTGCGGCTGGAGGTCAGCGATGCCGGAGCGGGGACGCCCGAGTTACGGGAGCCCGGAGACGGGTGGACGCGGGCTGCTCCTGGTCGAGGCGCTTGCTCACCACTGGGGCGTGGAGAAACGCGCCGCTGGGATCGGCAAAACCGTGTTCGCGGAGCTGAAGGCCCCGGACATCGTGGCCGAGCCTGTCGAGACGGAGGTCGCGGCGGTCATGGTCCGGCCCGGCCGGTACGTGCGGGTATGGGGTGCCTGGCGCGCGGTCCTCGCCGTCCATACCGAGCAGTACGAATCGCACGAAGCCACGGTGGTCCTGAGGCTGGACGAAGGCCTAGCGCTGCGCGTACACGCGACCGAGCCGCTGGCCGTGCGGCGGAGGGGGGACGGATAGTGTGACCACGCAACCGCTTCGCGTATACGTGGTGAGTGAGGAGCAGCAGTGATCACCCGGATCGAGATCGACGGTTTCAAGACGTTCGACCATTTCTCACTCGACGTTCCGCCGTTCCTCGTCCTGCTGGGAGCCAACAGTTCGGGCAAGTCCAACCTGCTGGAAGCGGTCGCTCTGCTCGGTCGCCTAGTGCGTGATCCCGACAACCAGACGCTGGTCCGGTACGCCAGACGAGGTGGGCCCCGCGAACTGTTCCGGCGCCGTCCGGACGGCGGTTTTGTGGACGAGATCCGCATCGGAGCGAACGTTCTGCTGGAGATCCCGGAGGTTGGACTGATTCACGTGAGAGTCGACGCGCGGATCGGCTATCGCGAGGCCCCAGACCCGTTGGTCGTGGAGGTGGCGTTTGAGGGAGCGGGCAGCTCCGGTCTGTCGTTGCCGGAGCAGGCGGCCACTGATGTCGACCAATTGGCGACCTACCTGAACGAGGCGGGGCCGGACGGGTCTCCTGGTCTTGGCACCAAGGTATTTGATGCGCTGAGACGAGCCGTCAATGGTTGGCGCCTCCTAGATCCCCTGCCCGATGCCATGCGGCAACCCGCAGGCGCGTACGACACCGAGGCGCTGACCGAGGACGGACGCAACCTCGGTGCCGTGCTCGGCCGGGTGTGGGCAGCGGCACCGGAGCGGAAGTCGGCTTTTGAAGCGGACGTTGCGGCCGTCCTTCCTGACGTGCGGGAGATCGACGTCATACAGGACAAGAACCGGGCTGAGTGGGACATCTGGATCCAGCACAAGCACGAGCCGAGGATGGCGCCGCGGGTCGTATCGGGTGGAACGCTGCGGGTGCTCGCCCTGCTCGCGGCCGCGCATGATCCGGCCCATCCCGGGGTGCTGATGCTCGAAGAACCCGAGAACGGACTGCACCCGAATCGCGTCCCGCGTCTGCTGGAGCGGTTGAAGGGACGTGTCACGGATCTCGCGACGTACAAGCGGCCCGACGACGGCAGTCTGCTAGGGAGCGGCGATCATGACGCACTGCGCCAGATCATCGTCACCTCGCACTCGCCCGTCGTGCTGGCTGCGCTGTTGGACGAGGTCTCAAGGGACGTCGTGTTCATGGATACGGTCACGCGGCTGGAACGAGGGAAACCGCCGGCCAGGCTGACGCGGGCCAGGAGAGTCGGCGCGACCGGCGAGCGTGGTACGTACGTCACACCCATGGAAGTGCGCCAGTATCTGGACCCGGTGGGGTACGCGCATGGGGCTTAGGTACTTCAGCCTCGCGTTGCTCACCGAGGGACTCAGCGACCAGTGGTTCTTACTGCCGCTCATCGACCGTCAGGTGGCGGCGCTGGAGTCGGAGTCCGCCCCTGGATTCGATTTCGGAGGCACCGCACCTGGAAGCCGCTTCACGGTCGCGCCGCGTGACCAGGTGGTCGTGGAGGCCAAGTCGCTCCTGGAGCACATGGACATCGTGCTGATCCATCATGATCACAATGAGCGGAACAAGGTCGAGACCGTTCGGGCGAGCCTCGGAAGTGACGCCCAGAGGCTCGTCGGGATTGTCCCCGTGCGGGAGACAGAAGCCTGGATGCTGGCCGATGCCGCCGCACTGCCGACTCCGACGGTCCAGCGCTCGGTGCGAGACCTGATCCGTGCACCCCGCGAGGTTGAGAGGGTCCCGGATCCGAAGAAGGCTCTGGCCGATGCGTTCGGCCCGCGGCACCGGCCAGAGTACGACTTCGAGCGGTTGGGGGAGCGAGTGTCCTTGACGGCACTTCAGCAGATTCCTGCCTATGCCCGCTGGGTTGGTGAGTTGCGCACGGCGATGGAGCAGCTGCGCTTCTTGTGACGGCCGCGTCACGCGCTCAGCGGAAACTCCTCGCCCAACGCCCGGAACACCCCCGTGTTCAACGCGAACGCCCGCTTGCACTCGGCCACCACCCGCTGCTTCTCCAGATCGTCGGCCCGGACCCCGTCCAGCAGTTCCCGATACCCCCGCTTGAACGCCGCCGGGTTCCCGATCCCCTCGAACACATAGAACCGCACCCCGTCCCCGCGCCGAGCGAACCCCCACGTCCGCTCCGCCTTGTCCCGGATGATCTGCCCGCCGGAGAGATCCCCGAGGTAACGCGTGTAGTGGTGGGCGATGTACCCGGCAGGCCACGACTCCGCGCACTCCCGCACCCGGTCCGCGTACGCACGGGTCGCCGGCAGCGCGGTCAGCCCGGACCTCCAGTCCGCACCCCGCAGATGCTCAAGGTCCCGCTCCAGCGCGGGCAGCCGGAACAACTCGGCCTGGATGAACGCCCCGGCCACCGGATCGGACGCGAGCCGCTCCGCCCCGGTCTCCAACGCCTCGTAGACGAACCACAGTTGCTCGGTGTACCGGGCGTACGCGTCCACGCCCAGGCGGCCGCCGAGCAGGTCGCTCATGAAGGTGGAGGTCTCGGCCTCCACGTGCTGTTCGTGGGACGCGGTGCGGATGACTGTCGAGAAGGAGTCCATGGGCCCTATCCTCTAAGGTAAGGCTTACCTAAGTCAACAGGTTTGCCGACACCCTGTCGGTAAAAGAGTACAAGAAAAACGGCCCGCTCCACGAGAGAGCGAGCCGCCGCGATTTTTACGGGATCGTCGTGATCCTTACGGGATCGCCGTGATCCCTACGGGAGGGTGAGAACCTCCGCCCCCGTCTCCGTCACCACCAACGTGTGCTCGAACTGCGCCGTCCGCTTCCGGTCCTTCGTGACGACCGTCCACCCGTCGTCCCACATGTCGTACTCGTACGTCCCCAGCGTCAGCATCGGCTCGATCGTGAACGTCATCCCGGGCTGGATCACCGTCGTGGCGTGCGGGCTGTCGTAGTGCGGGACGATCAGGCCGGAGTGGAAGGACGAGTTGATGCCGTGGCCGGTGAAGTCCCGGACCACGCCGTACCCGAAGCGCTTGGCGTACGACTCGATGACCCGGCCGA
>Ga0307510_10011426_pt1 | contig 10548 bp, 1 predicted proteins | sample 12_EM_MG_FD_207224 | JGI IMG/M metagenome (GOLD analysis project Ga0307510, IMG submission 207224) | Populus trichocarpa ectomycorrhiza microbial communities from riparian zone in the Pacific Northwest, United States - 12_EM | ecosystem: Host-associated > Plants > Roots > Unclassified | place...
TCTCTTCGTGATCTCAGGTTCGAGCCCTGTGGTTGCTCATATGATGGTCACTGAAGGCTTACATGGTCATTAACTTCAGGACTCATGGAATTAGTCGAAGTACGTGCAAGCTGGTCCGGACATCCATGCACGTTAAATTAAAAAAAAAAAACACTGTGGCAACAGATTGTTGTGCGCCTCATTTTGCTCGAAGGTTGTCGCTTTCCGAATCTTGACACTATGGATGGCCTTTCGTCATTCGTGATTGCATGGGCGGTGGTGAGTGAGGAACAATTAATGGAGTCTATAGTTTTCATGCGAGTAATAGGTTAGACAAGAGGGTGTCAATTTTCGGGAAAAAATTTGTTTTATCCTCAACTTAATGGGACAATTCAATTCGAACACTCTTTGCAAAAAGTTCTTAAGAGAATTGAGATGTGTAGCATGATTATTGATGGCCTGTTTTTATGTTTTAAGAATATTTTTAAAAAAAATTTAATTTTTTTTAGTTTTAAATTAATATATTTTTTATATTTTCAGATCATTTTAATGTGCTGATATCAATAATAATTTTTTTAAAAATAAAAATATATATTCTTTTAATATATTTTTGAGCAAAAAATACTTTAAAAAATAATCATTATCATACTTTTAAACACCCTCTAATTACCTTTCATAACAATCAATCCAATTTTTACTTTTCACATGTTGTCTTAAGTTTTATTTTTCTTTTTTCAGTTATGCCGTGTTAAAAAATATCATTATTTAGTCTGGCTGGTTAATTTAGTGGCTTGACAAACCAGGATTTGGTTGGGATAGAACTCATATTTTTAATCTAAATATCATTATTTTTAAAAAAATAAAAACTTAAAAATTAAGTTCACTGGGATAATCTTCTTAACCTATAACATAGATTTTGGGTTAAATTAACCTTCAAATTAGGTATTATAATCATGATTAAGTCTTGAATGACAACATTATTATTATTATTATTATTATTATTCCCATTTGATAATTCAGTTTTTTTTTTTTAATTTCATCCTTTAATATTAGTTAAGTTAGTGTGTTTTATATATATATATATATATTTTATATTAGGTTATATGTTGGTCTTATAAATTTAGTTTTTTTTTTTAATTTTAATTTTCAATATTAGATATATGTTGGAAGTGGAGTTTCGTAATTTTTTTAATTTATTTTTTATAAATTTTTTATAATTTCATGATCAATATTGTAAGTTTAATATGTTAAGTTGGTTAACTAGTATTGATTGTTTTGCCCACTTTTTCTAAATAATCTTTTCGATTTTTTTCGAAGTAGTATGATGATGCTACAATCCTGTTTAAATTCGTACAAGTAATATGATACATGTCGATTAATTAGACACGAAATATCGAGCATAAAAGCCTTCATTAATGATGCATGGAATAGAGAGAGCCTTCATTAATTTTAGGTTATTCTCTCTCACACCTTATCCAATCCCTGCCCTCAGCTTTGTGTGTGTGTGTGTGTGTGTACGTATTGCAACTGGGATTCAAGGGTGACTGGACAATACACAAATACGTACGTACGTACGTACATACATACATATTTTATTATATCACTTCGTCAAAGGATAAAATAGAAAAATCAAGAAAATGTTGATGAGTGTTTGACACATCATCAGATTCTATTGGAGCTGAGCTGTCAGGAATAAAATTGATGGCGTTTGACTATCTTGACAGGGTAGATCAGCTCAAGGATGGCAGAGACAGCGATTTCAGGTTTGGTGTGGGACCCTTTGCTGACCGTTCAATATCTTGATCATTACTTTGTTTACTAGTATTTAAATGATGCAAATGACGCTCGTTGTGAGAAACCAGCTACGCTTGCTAGAGGTCGATTCGAGCCCTAAATCTCATCGTTTTGTTTCCTGTTGTCCTATACTTGTTTCCTTTTTTTTTCAATATCCTGATCATTACTTGTGTTCTTAATTTTACCATTCTTGGTAATTTTTCTGGCTTCATTTTATACGATTTTTATTTTATTTCTTGCTTAATTCTTGTCGAATGACTTGTATTTTTATGTTGTTGAATAATCAGAATATACTATTTTTAGTAATTTTCCTATCTTAATTATTTCAACCCGGCTTGTAATAAGCTAGTTTGAAAATCTAGTCATTATTCAGACATTCTCCTCTCTTCACAAGCTAAGCTAGGAAATGTAGTGAATAGTAATGGTTATTTTTAAAAATATATTAAAATAATATTTTTTATATTTTATTTTTAACCTTATATCAAAACAATAAAAAATTAATTTAAAATATTTTTTTTAAAAAAAAAAAAACAATACCACCGCGAAATAAACACCGCCCAACAACCAAGATGTCTTCCAATTCCTTTCTAGATTCCCTTTAAATCTCAACTTTTATAGTACAGAAGATGACGTCAGTATTACAGCGTGAAATTTGAAAGTAGCAGTGATTGTTACTAAGTTTGGGAACGCCGCTGCGGCTGCGGCTGCGTCTCCAAATATTTTGAATTTTTTTTTATTTTTTTTATTAAAATTTAATATGATTTATATGTTTTGAATCATTTTAATATGTTGATATCAAAAATAATTTTTAAAAAATAAAAAAAATCATTAATATGTGTTATGTATTTTGACATAAAAAATTATTTGAAAAACACCAACAACCATACTGACAAAGACGCTTATACCAAGGATGTTATGTCATGTCATTCGGAGATTCTTTCATTTCAGCAAGCCCTGATAGGACGAGTTAATTTCAAAGAATAAATGCATTTTAAGGTGAAAAGAAATAGTTAGCCAGAAATGTAACTAAAAACAGTGGCATGCTACTTGTCAAGAAGAGAGTCGGATCCTTTGAAATCACCATGGCATCACGGCACCGACAAATTGTAAATTTTTTTTTTTTTTTCAATTCTAGTGATTCAATTACCTCTTACACGTATTTTAATTAATTATATAAAATTTTAAAATTAATAATTATATATATAAGCCTCAGTAATTCTAAAATTTAATTAATAATATCTAAAAATTTAATTCAAAATCTAATCAGGTAACGTATATCCTTGAAATTATACCACGGCACTTTAGATGACATGAAAGAAAGCCGAAAGGGAGAGACAACAAGTTAAGATCAACGCGACCCACAGACTCACTTGTTCCTCGACGTATGACACATGCACAGAGAAAGACGGTGGGAGAGATGTAAGAAAAACAAAATCTAGCATGAGTTGTGTGACCCACCCGGAATTCTCATAAATCTTCAAATCAATCACGATTGCTTTTTAGCTTTTCTTTAATCTTCGTGCTGCATGAAGATTTGTCAAGAACGTAACGAAATTAACATTATTGTACAGATTGTATAGAGAAAACAGTGTGCCAGTAGCGACATTCCATTTATTCTTTTCTACAAATTGCTTATGTCTGAATATAGATGAAAGAGGCACATACATCACCACCTATATACAGGGATAACCACACGGTGATGAGATTAAAAACCATCATCTACCGGCCGGAAAAGCTGTCATATTTAATTTATAATAGCCCAAAACTCAACAAATTACACATGCATTTGGATTCTCTTCCATGCTCTGGACATAGTAATATGTGGTCATTTGAGGATTGTAAGCTCTGTAGGCCTTGACAAGCTCCATAACTGGGTCTGGCGGTGGTGCTTGCTCTTTCTTCTTCTCTTCCTCCTTCTTCTCTTCCCCCTTCTCTTCCCCCTTCTTCTCCTCCTTCTTCTCTTCCCCCTTCTTCTCCTCCTCTTTTTTGGGTTCTTCCTTCTTGGCTTCCTCTGGCTTCGCTTCTTCCTTCTTAGGTTCTTCTTTCTTTGCCTCCTCTTTCTTGGGTTCCTCCTTCTTAGCCTCCTCTTTCTTCTCAGGCTCTTTTGCTGGCCCTACTGTGATAATGTCTGCTGGCCAATATTTTCTCAGTTTGCTGACTGCATTTACAGGATCAACCGTTCCGATCACGGTTAATTTCTTTTCCTTCATGTCGATGGCCATGGAATCAATTCCTATAAAATTGCAAAATGAGATTAAAAAATCGCTTCACAGTTATTTTCTAAAATAACTGCACGTCAATTTTCCACAACAACAATATTGTCCCGCGCGCTAACAGCTTGTAGCGCAAACATCTGCAGATTGATACACCCATCATTTTCAATTTCTGCCCACGAGAGGCTTACTCAGCCTGTCCACGTCTTAAAGAAAGAAATTGATTTTTTTTTGGAGGAATCATTCATTATACGCAACCCTGTCTCGCATCACATGAAAGTTTGAAATCCATTCGCGTGCCTTTTCGTGATTAGGAGGTACACTGAATGGCCTACAGAAGCTGCCTACTGAATTTTCTCACAAAATCTGATCTTTCAGAGTATTGATAGTGCACTAGTAATTGTGCAGAGTACAAAACAAACACTAGCACGCTATTACATCAAGAATAACGCTAATCTTACAAAAAGTAATATTCTTCCCAAGATCATTTTCCGAAAGAATTCAATCATGGGATCTGCTCACTCGATACATGGTTGATTTTTCATGAAACAATTTCACGAAAATATTTGATAAAATCGGTATTCCCTCCTACACCAAATTTTTCATTGCTAGTTTGCGTGTCGTGACTGATTTGGTTGGTATGGACATTCATATCACCTTACATCTAGATAGAAATAATTAAAGCAGAGAAAGAAGTACCAACCAAAAATGAAAAAACCTTTTTGTAAGAAATTAGAGAGAGCATCATTACGGAAAGGGAGGGGGGAAAAAAACAAAAAAAGTTACAGATGCAATTTTAAGCAATTTGCTTCCCTTCACCTACCCCACCCTTGTAACCAAACATTAGAGAGTGATTTTTCAACTAACTACCCTCCTGTCTGAAATCTAAAAAACCCAAATTACACGTAAGAAAAAACAAACTTCAATGGAAATCCAAAAAATAAATTGAACTTGGTACCTGTAAGAGTAGAGACTGTCTTCATAGCCTTTTGCTTGGCTTTGTCATCGTGCAAGTCCACCTTCAACACAAACTTCTGCAGGCATAAATCAAATAGATCTAACTCAGAGCTTCAATTCAACTACTTCCACATATTCATTAATCATTTTACATCAAACTTCTTAATCAAAGTGACCAAAACCAATTTTATTTTTTAAAAAAATGGCTAAAACATCAAATTGTCTTCACTCCTATAGATACCGAAAATCAAAACGTTACAGATGCACGGCACCAACACAGAATCAACAAACTTTTAATGATCAGTTGTCTGTAAAAAGACCAGAACTTGACTAATGTACAAAATCTGAACCTGAGCTTTTGGCACTCAAAAGACTCTGTTCTTAAAAAGAGCACTGAAAATACTAATTCTTCCTTTAAACCAGTCCCAGAAAGAGACCCCTGATACTCATGGACCCATCCAAACAACTATGTTACCAGGAATCAAATGAACCTATAAACCAAAATGTCTTAAATTCCTTTTAGAAAGCATCCGACCTTTTAAAGAATGAAAACCGTATAAAGAATTATAAAGGGAATACATAAACAAATAAAGATTCCAAAAGAGAGAACCAAACCTTCATTTGATGCGAAGATCAAAACTAGAGATGGGAGAATGTGGAAAAAAATAGAGAGACAGAGAGAGAGTGAAGGAATGAGGGATAAGAACAGATGAATGTTGAAAAGAAATAGAAGAGAAGAAGGAATCAAATCACTCTTTGTCGAGAGAGAGAGAGAGGTCAGAAGTACGATTATGGACACCAAAAAAAAAAAAAAACGAAAGAAAACAAGAAATGCAGAGTAGGAGAGAGGAAGAAAAATAAAGTAGAGAGTGAGAGAGAGAGAGAGAGTAAGTTGAGTGCATGAATGTTGAAGAAGTGCGGAAATCTATATGATCCATCAGTCCCAAGCCTCGAGCTCTGTAGTCTCTAACCTCGAACTAACAGGAAGAAGTAAAAGCGCCATCGTTTTCCATGTATGTCTACGCGAATGAGAGAGGAGTAAGAACCACGCTTGACCACATGTTGAAATGAACTACGTTTTGGAATACTCGTACGGTCCATGGAAGAAAAAAAATTATCGGGTTTTCTCAGAACTCTGTCAATAGTGCATAAACAGTTTTTTCATTTAAAAATCACCTCATTTAAATAAAGAAAAATTCAGGTTTAATCCTGTTTTGTCATGAGTAAACAAAATTGTTAGGTAGAGAATTTTACCGGGGAAAAAGAAAAAAAAGGTTGAAAGAGAGTGTCTGGGTGATTAATTCTATATTTTTTTAAACACTTTTCTTTACTCTATTTTTTAATATTAATTTTAAATCTTTGTTTTATCTCAAAATTCCTTTTAATTTAGAAGTTAAATAATTGAGTATTATTTTTTAAACTTGTTAGATTTTATTTAGTAATGCACCTAAATAAGAAGATGGTGGTGTTAGAATTCTAAAAAGTTTATTGAAAAAGATCTTATTACACCAAATGATGAGCAGTGAAATTTTAAGAACAAATAATTAATCATCGACAAGAACAAAGTAAAATTAATTTTAAAGTGTTTGAATAAGCAAGTACCATTTTAGTTTTTTTTATCTTTGTATATTAGTCTGCATGCTAGTTTTTTTCTTATGATTATAAGTAGCCATATACTTATTTGCTTGACGTCTATAAACTAGATATATTTTTCTCGCTTGTCTAATTTTATTTGCTAATTTTACACAACAATAAATTCATCATTAGGATTCAATTATGTTGTTCTTTAATTATCTTTATTGCGTGTATTGTGTTATATTTGTTAAAAAATAATATATAATTACTTCATATAATAGCTTAAGATTTGGAGTTGAGATGGTTATTTATCATGATATCACAGTCTTGTTGAAAAAATAATCAGGATTTTGAATCTCACCACCCTCCTTCTATTTGATAAAATTAAACACGGGGTGATATGAATCTGTGCAAGTTTCAAGCTCGTGAAGCTTTTCTTAAAGGATTGTGTCAAAAAATAACATATATTACATTTTGAGATCTGACAAAATAATTTAAATTTTTTAATGAGTTGTTATCAGTGAAATAAAATAAATCACGACATTAATTTTTTTTCCTTTTTTCTGATATTTTTATTATAAAACTTTATGTTTTTTATTGCTTTTGTCCAATTTTTCTAATGTATTTTCTTAATTTCATGACTGTTTAATTATTTTTTTCTTGTTTCTTGTGTTATTTTGCCATCTCATGAATATTTGTATCGCAATAAAAAAATTATACAAATTGATAATAAATCAATCTTCATATTTCCTGTCCCACGGAAAGAGTATCAAATGATAAGTTAAAGTAACATAGCAATCAATGGATTGCAAAAAAGAGTGTCGGTTGTTCAATATCCACTTGTAAAGTAGTTTTTTATAATTTGGGTTTGAATTATAAATCTTTGATCTCTAATTAAGATTTTTACTGCATGTTTTTTAATTAGGGGCTCTTAATGTGCTTGTAAACCTTTTTTCATTCTCTATATTAAAATAATCCTCTTGTATTTTAGTTGATTTCAGGTGTTATTTATTTTCATTTTAATGAATTTAAATTCATTATATTTAATTAAAAAAATATGAATAGAATTAAATCTAGCATATGTAAAAATCATCTGCTTGTAACACCTTGTCTAATTTGACATTGCTAATTAAAAAGGATCAATCTCGATTTATTAATAGTTGGAAATGCAATTCTAAACTAGTGAAACATCCTGAGGAGGAGGAGGAGGAGGAGGAGGAGGGTATTGGCATCTCAACTTGGTATATTTTTCATGGAAAATGTTTTTCATGTTGCGTAAAATATTTGAAAAGGTGGTAAATTGTAAGATATATATTTATATTTAAATAACTTATAAACTTAAATTATTTATTAAATTTTTTTTTTTAATTTATGAAACTACTAAAATATACTTGGTCGATCCTTAATACAAGAAGAAACACGAGCAACAAAAGAAACGACCCCTCGTTTTGTTGTTTACATAGTTAAATCCCCAACCATTTTTTATTTTCAATTTGGAGCATCACCGTGCACGTAATATAACAATACTCCTACAATTAATTAGAAAAACAAACGGTTTATTTTGCCATGCAGGTGGTGGCGCGTCAATAACAACCAGTGTAATTGAGGTTATCTGAGTCAAACAAGAGCCGTCATTTTTGGCTTCAGAGGAAAGTGCGGACCCCACTAGTCAATCATAGAATTCTCATTTGCGAGTTTTGACAGTCACCGGCGGCGTCACATTTTTCAAGCTGTAAGATTTAGAAAGCAGCCATTCTAGTTTGCTGAGCACAGGCATGTAGGCTGTAGCGTTGCCTCAACGCCAGCCGGAACTTTTTGTGACCACATCCAAGCGGGTAAAAAGAAGGAAAAAAAAACAGCCTCGAGGGTGCTCCTGTTTTACGTGCCACGACATCAAGCCTGTCAGTTTTTGTTAAGATATGGTGATCATTTCGAATTGAAACATTTCAATTATAATTATAAAATTTACAATATGCTTCGTGATGCGATTCCGACAAGGACTCCTCGGGTATGGTTGGAGAAACACAAAGTAGTGGCCTTAAAATATGTTTTGCTGGAACAACAAATTAGTTTCCTGATTTTGAACATTCGATGCAAGAACCATGTAACGGATGGTGAAACTACTCCGTGTAGAATATGATGTTCGAAGCATTTAATTTTAAAAAGCTATGATATTTTTCAAATGTTTGAAATATAAATTTGTGTTATAGTATGCTATTAACAGTAGATCTTGCTACATTGCGTGCTTGAATTTTTATTTTCATTAAAAAGAATGATCATAATAACTTGTGAAAAAAATATTTTTATAAAAAAAACAAATAATATAACTCAATTATCATTTTATTGAATACAAAGAATAAAACTAGATAAAAAAAATTAAAAAAATCAGTCCGAGTCAACCTAAGTTAACATGACAAACCTGTAATCCCGTTAATCAAGATCAAGCCAACCCGGATTATCCCGCGTCTAATGTCATGAGATCGAGACAACATGGTAGAAAGTAAAATGATGAAAATCACAAAGATTTTTTTTTAAAAAAAAACAATGTCGACTCACATTAACTTTTCAAACATATGATCCAAGTCATTAGGCCAGAAGTATTCTATTTGAAAAAAACATGAAACACAATTCTCAATCAATTAAATATTGAATGATAAAATTAAAAAAATAACAATAAAAGAACGATGATAAAAATTAAAATATAAAAAAAAATTTATCTTTGATTGAGGGGTGAAAATAAAAAGAAAAATAAAAAAAATAAAAAATTCAAAAGAAAAATGAACAAGATTGAAGTAAGAAATACAAACAAATTTTTTATTTAAGAGTGAAATTGAAAATAAAATAAAATTTAATAAAAGTTGAAAAAACAAAATCAAAAAAATGAGAATCAAATTAAAAAAAATAATATATAACAAATTAGGATTAAAAAATGAAATTGAAAACAAATGAAATATAGACAAAAAGGCCAATAATAAAAATTATAAAACAAAAAAATAAAAATTAAAGTTGAAAAATCAACATCAAAAGGATGAAGCTATGATTTGTTTGAGAGAAGAAAAAGAAAGAAAAATTTAATGTTGATAAATCATCCCACTACCACCACCATCCATCTTTAAAAAAAATGACGTGGCAATTCTTCCATTAAAATAATAAAAAGGCATTTTTGGCCTCTTAAAATACTGCCCGGGCTTCTCGAAGTGTTTGGCGCTCGGGCAAACACGCCTGACTCATCCATGTTGTTTTTCATTTTCCTGCTTTCACGGCGACCACTGAATTGATACGTGAATCTTTGCTGAACCAAGAAGTAAAGGGTATTCTTGCCGGCCTTTTCTCCACTATCACATATATTCACATCAGAGCTGCTGTGAGGGCCCCTGTTTGACTATTGCCTGTGGCCTCAAAAGTTTCTTAGCCACCAATAATAGCCCTGGCCCAACTCAATTCATAAGCCTGGGCTTTCAGTATATTCCCGATTCTCAAAATCGAGGTGTGGGCCCCTTTTATAAAAGACCTCGAAGCCCAGACCCATTCACAGCGTGAACTTTTTCACGCCGCTTAACTTCCCGTTAACCTAAGTACCAAAAGAGGGGGGACAACTACAAATCAGCCCCCGACCTTCTAATCTTTGCTAAATATAGCTCAATGCTGGAACGCCCTAGCCGATGGGTCCACCACCATATTACCCAACAGGTCTCATCGGGGAAGCACGTGCTTGAATTTAAAATAGCTGGGAGGAAATTAAAAAATAATAATGAGTATAATTTGCTAGAGTAAAGTAAAATAATAATAATAATCAACTCTCTTTATTTAGTAAATATAGTCATTCTCTCGCTGTTACAGTTTCTTTTTTTTCTTTGTTTTTTTTTAGTTTCAAAAACTGTGAAATTCCTACGTGAGAAATGTAAAACATGCAGATAAAGATTCAACAAAAGAGGAGAATGAATTCTTGAAACAAAAACAAGAGTTGTTTTACGACTAGATTATCTATATATATATATATATATATATATATATATATATATGAATACTG
>Ga0307510_10011427_pt1 | contig 10547 bp, 6 predicted proteins | sample 12_EM_MG_FD_207224 | JGI IMG/M metagenome (GOLD analysis project Ga0307510, IMG submission 207224) | Populus trichocarpa ectomycorrhiza microbial communities from riparian zone in the Pacific Northwest, United States - 12_EM | ecosystem: Host-associated > Plants > Roots > Unclassified | place...
TATGAAAATAAAATTCCGTTGCAACCACTGAAAATGGCAGACCAAACCCATCATCCTCTCCCCACCAAGAAGGTCCCTTCCAGATATGGTTTTCGTGCCTGCTACAGTTCCTTCACCAACTGGGCACGACCCCCTTTTTTTTATTCTTCTAAATTATTAAATTTACTGTATGGTTTGTGCGCATGGTGCAGCTGAACCACTAAAGTGTACAACAGTCCAGACAGCCAGAAAAATAAATAAAACATGCCGTCCTTCCTTGCACACCTCCCTCCTATTAATCTGACCCGGTATCATCTCCTCGGTTGATAAAGTTAACTTTCAATAAAAAATAGATAAGTTAAAATAATATTATTTTAATTTTTTCTTAAAAAATTAATTAGTTTTAATCTGAGTTAAGCCAATCAATATTAAATTTTATTTTTTGAAAACATAAATACATCAGATCATGAATTGATCTGATTTAATAAAATTGCTTTTTATAAATGTTGCCCTTTATGTTTTTGATATGTCGATTTTTAAATTGTATTTATGCCGAAATAATGGTATTAGATTGATTTATTTTTTTATGATTTTAATATCAAAACAATCAAAATAAATACTTTAAAGAATTAAATTAATACAAAAACACGCATTGCTTTATGTATTGACTGGGAAAGGCCAGCTAGATCTTCTCCAATCATTTCTTTTAGAGGCTGTTGATCTTATCCAATGACGAAACTGCCATCCCCATTTTCGTTTTGAGGAGATGAGAAGAAGAAATCATTCACTAATTGATTGCCAGGATGGTTAATGCTTGGATTAATTGCCAAGAATATTCGATTCTAATTATCTATTACATGAGAAATTGACAGGTGTCTTCTACTTGTAACATTGTTAGATGTCACACGTCACTTCCCTCCTGGAGAGAATTATAAAGCTAACCTCCTTCAACTAAAAACATTATTAAAATAAATAAATAAAAGAATTTTGTAAAACAACAAAATAATAAATAATAACATAGCTAAAGTGGATTAACCCATTTAATTTATAACCATGACTTTATACCGGGATTAAGTCTAATATCAATGATGAACGGTACTATTTATATACATAAAAACAATTTCATAAATTCAAGATTCAAGTTTTTTACCCGGAAATGAAATTTACCCTATTAGTATTAGTTACCCTTTTTGGTATACCAAATGTCAGTTACTTACCTTATTAGCCAATTTACCGCCCTGGTCAAGATCACTTTAAAGTTCAAACAAAGAACAGTCGCAGTCAAATCCAGTCTGCTCTCTCTCTAAATTTTTACAGTGACATAAAAAAAACGGAAAAAAAGAAGAAGAAAAACACACAGCCGTCTGCTGTGCTGTTTCCTCTAAACAAATCCTCCTTTCTCCCCCCTCTCTCTCTCCCTCTCTGCCAAACTCTCTCCTCCTCCATCCTCTTCTTCCACGGCACCACCAATGATTGCTTAACTCCACGTTTACCCCCAGATCCACTTCTTAATTTCTCCTCATCCGCCGTCTGTACCCACCGTTACCGGATTCTTGATCGCATCTTCATAAACAATGGCTTCAGCGAAGACGAGTAGTCGTTCGCGAGGGACGTCGGTGAAGGAGAACGGCACGAAGCTCGAGGACGGACTCAACGTGTTCAAGTCCGATAGATTCGACGCCGATTCTTATATTCAGTCCAAATGCTCTCTCAACGAGAAGGTTCGTTAACTAGTAGTCTTTTTCTTTTTTCAATTTCTGGAAAGGATAGAGTAGACCACTAGTTCTTTAGGTTTTGACGATGATAAATGTGTGTTTGGTTGTGATGAACAGGAAATAAGGCTGTTGTGTTCGTATCTTTTGGATTTAAAGAGAACATCTGCTGAAGAAATGCGGAAAAGTGTTTACGCTAATTATGCTGCGTTTATAAGGTAAATTAGCTCTTCGCGTTGTGGAAAATTTCGCTAGTTTTCTTGGTGTTTAGGAAGTCGTGATTGAATTTGTGGTTTAAAATTAAGTAATTTGTAGCTAGCTTGAATTTTTTTGTTGCTGTGATTTGTTAATCTGGATGTTAAGATTATTGAATTGCGATTTTACCACTGGAAATGTGTGTCTGTGTAGTGTGATTGCTTCCCGTGGTGTAAAATTTGTGAATTTCGTGGTTTGTAGGAAGCTGTGATTGAATTTGTGGTTTAAAACTGTGTTTTAATGTGATTAAGAAGCTGTTAGGTATTTTATACTGGGAAGGCGTATGTTTTGTGTCTGTAGTGTGATTTTGAAGGGGTGGGTTCTTTTTGCTTATCGTTGACAGGACATCGAAGGAGATATCAGATTTGGAAGGGGAGCTTTCATCTATAAGAAACCTGTTGTCCACTCAAGCAACTTTGATTCATGGTTTAGCGGAGGGAGTTAATATTGATTCTTTGTCATTAAAAGCATCTGAAGGGTCTATGGTAAATGAGTTGTTATTGAATGTTGAAGATAGAGAACCATCTGATTTGGAGAAATGGTCAGTTGAGTTCCCTGATATGCTTGATGTTTTGTTAGCTGAGAGGAGAGTGGATGAAGCTCTGGCAGCACTTGATGAAGGAGATCGTGTAGCTGCTGAAGCAAAAGAAACAGAATCATTGAGCCCTGGTATACTTAGGTCTCTGGAGATGGCCATTACTGAACGCAGGCAAAAGTTGGCTGATCAGCTTGCTGAAGCTGCTTGCCAACCTTCTACTCGCAGTAGTGAACTTCGTGCGGCTATATCAGCTCTTAAAAAGCTTGGGGATGGGGCTCGAGCTCATAGTTTGCTCCTCAACGCACACCTCCAAAGATATCAGTATAATATGCAAAGCCTACGCCCGTCAAGCACCTCATATGGAGGAGCGTATACTGCTGCACTGTCGCAGATAGTGTTTTCTGCTATTGCTCAAGCTGCTAGCGATTCTTTGGCTATTTTTGGCAAGGAACGAGAATATAGGTCTGAGCTTGTGATGTGGGCTACCAAGCAAACAGAGGCCTTTGCTGTTCTTGTTCAAAGACACGCATTAGCATCATCAGCAGCTGCTGGAGGTTTAAGAGCTGCAGCAGAGTGTGTTCAAATAGCTTTAGGTCATTGCTCTCTGTTGGAAGCTCGTGGCTTGGCACTCTGTCCTGTGCTCATAAAACTCTTTAGGCCTAGTGTTGAACAGGCCTTAAATGCTAATATAAAACGAATTGAAGAGAGCACTGCTGCTTTGGCGGCTGCTGATGACTGGGTACTTACTTATCCTCCAACCAGTACTCGACAGTCTGGCAGGTCTTCTGTTACATCTCTTGGCAACGCAGCAGTATTTCAACATAAACTTACAAGCAGTGCCCATCGCTTCAATTTAATGGTCCAGGTAAACACTCTTCCCCTTTGATATCTGATAAACTGTAACATTATACATATCTTCTCTCTATTCAAACATCAATACATGAACTAGTCCTTTCTACTTGCTCCTTTTAATTGCCACTTTGCTGTTCATTTGGTCTCAGGTTATTTTCTTACCCTTGTATAGCCCTTACAGGGCACATGCACTAACTCATATATTGTTTTCCTGCCTTTGAGCTTGCTGCTGGATATATTCTCTTGAATTCTCTTTTACAGTTGGTTTACCCACTCTTCAAATGTCTTGAATGTTTTTGAATATTTTCTTGAATTCTCTCTTACAGTTGGTTTACCTATTCTTCAAATGTCTTGAATGTTTTTGAATCACTACTCTTCTATATGATCATCTGAGCACATGTTGTTTGTTCTCACAGTTGTTCAAGGGTTGATTTTTTAATTGTTTCTTCCTTGAACTTTTGGTAGTTGGTTAATTCTTTCACTAAATTGCGTTATTGCACAACTTGAAAATGTAGGACTTTTTTGAGGATGTAGGACCACTCTTAAGCATGCAGTTGGGAGGCCAAACACTGGAAGGTTTGTTCCAAGTATTTAACTCATATGTGAACATGCTGATCAAAGCTTTACCAGGTTCGATGGAAGAAGAAGCAAACTTTGAAGGTTCTGGAAATAAAATTGTGCGAATGGCTGAGACCGAAGCCCAGCAAATTGCATTGCTGGCGAATGCTTCATTATTAGCAGATGAACTACTGCCACGTGCAGCAATGAAACTTGCACCTCTGAATCAGACTAATCACAAGGATGATCCACGTAGAAGACCCTTAGATAGGCAGAACCGTCATCCTGAGCAACGAGAATGGAGGAAGCGGCTTGTGAATTCAGTTGATAGATTAAAAGATACTTTCTGTCGACAACATGCACTGGATCTCATTTTTACAGAAGATGGTGATAGCCATCTTTCTGCAGAAATGTATATAAACATGGTTGGAAATGCAGATGAAGTGGATTGGTTTCCATCCCCAATATACCAGGTATTATTTCTTAAATTAATGATGCCTTATATATATATTTGGTTAGTATAATTTAGGGCTGGGAAAAGATGATGAAGAATCCATCTAGAGTTCTTAATTTTTTCAAGTACTATGGTTTAAGGTGGACAGGAAATCTAAGAAATGAATGCATTTTGAGTGGCACGTGCAGCACTGTTCTATGTTTGCTTCTATTCCCTGCAAGAATGTTGACTCGGGAATCCTATGCTATTTGTTTTGGAAGGTCATGTTGACAGAAACTCTCAGGTGTCTTGTTAAGGCTCCCTTGATTAGAATCTAAGCTGTTTCACTCTTTGGAGAGCATCTGTTTCCTTAACTTTGCCCAGGAGCATTTGGCAACAGTGAATTGGAAGGTCATGTCAATAAAGAAACTCTCAGGCGTCTTGTTAAGGCTCCCTTGATTAGAATCTAAGGTGTTTCACTCTTTGGAGAGCATCTGTTCCCTTAACTTTGCTCGGGAGCATTTTAGCAACAGTGAAATAAACAACTTATTTCTGGCCATACCACATCCTAGGGACCTCTGTTTATTGAACTTCATGCCACACCACCTATAAACAGCTCATCACCCTTCATTCTAAGAGGTTTCTCTCACCATTCACAGAGTGTTCTCATTGCCTCTTTTTTACAGCTCTTCCAAGGCTGCTCATTCTCACCCCCACTAATCTCTTTTTGTTCTTATGCTACAAGACACCGCACCTGATTTTCAACTAGTAAGCCTATCATTTAGGTGGTAGCTTCATTCCTCTATCGACTCAAACAAGTTTTCCATTCATGTAATTAATGCATTGTCCTAGGTGTTGCATTCAGGAATATCAGCTACAATCACCTAATTGATTGTGGTAGGTCTTTATCTACCCAAATAAGGTTTTTAAGTCTTTATCTACCTGATTAAGGTTCTTACTTATCCTCCTCCTACTTGATCTGGTTTAACTGTTTAAGTTTGAAATTTTTTGGGGAAAATTGGGTATTGAACAACTAGTTGGAAGCTCGTTTGTGTAAAACTGTAACCAGATTAGGAAAAACTGTAAGCTGGCTAAGTTATCAGTGAGATTGGATTTGGCACATGGGAATGACATGACTTGAGCTTTTGATAGATGGGAAAGGCTTGTGAACTGTAATTGTTTGTAGCGATCTTAGATATCCATTGTCAACATTTTGCATTAAACATGCTCATCATTCATAAAATCTGTTCTTGGATTTGATGTACTTTTCTGTTTTGGAACTTTCAGTCCAAGTTCTTACACTTTCTTGTCACTATGCTACCAATTCAGGAGCTTTTTGTAAAACTGAACGGCATGGCTGCTATAGCAGCAGAGATGTTCGTAGGAAGGGAAAGATTTGCTACATTGCTATTGATGAGACTCACAGAAACAGTCATTTTATGGCTTTCGGAAGATCAAAGTTTTTGGGATGACATCGAGGAAGGCCCGAGGCCTTTAGGCCCTCTTGGTCTCCATCAGGCATGTAACTCTGAAATCATTTCATTTATAGTTACATGTCATGAATTGGGTCATTGATATACTTATTTGTTTGTAAACATGCAGTTCTATTTGGACATGAAGTTTGTCATGTGCTTTGCTTCCCAAGGACGCTACTTGTCACGAAATTTGCATCGAGTTGTCAATGAAATCATTTCAAAAGCTGTGGCAGTACTCTCTGCAACAGGGATGGATCCAGACAGGTAAACTAGTTTATTTTTTGGTCTTTGACTGGCAGCAGTTTCATTACATATTCTCAACATAATCAGAAAGTATGCATAAACATAACCAAAGCTAGGGTAAGTTTATATTCTAGTTTATGAACTCTTCTGAAATCGAGAATTCATTTATTACATGGTATATGGGATGCGCAAATTATTGGGGGAACCAGTTTCCTACGACTGCATGATAGATTCATGTGAATCTATTGTAACTCTTTAGTTGTGTTTGTCAACAAGTGTTCAACTCCTTTACTTGTGTTAAAAATGCTTAGGAACATGTTTGTTTCTTGATGTACATGTTGTGTTTGGTAAAACTTATATTGTCTTGGAATGCATTTCCTTCTCCTTTTCTTCCCTCGTTTTTTTATTTTTTTGTGAATATTATGCACTACACCAAGTTTTGTTAACATAGTGGACTTTGACGAGATGAAAACTAGGTGTGAAACAACTTTGACTTATGATGGTTATTGCATATGTTATTGGGAATTTTGAAGATTGGGAGGTCTAGATTATTAGGCTTGTAGTTATCCCCAAGACCCTTAGCTGGTTATGTTGTTTTATTTTTGTTAGGAAGTAAGCTGGATTTAATTTATAACTTGGTATGTGGTTTTGAATCTTTTTATCATTACTACATTTCTTGGGAGGCTTTTGCTGAGGATTAGCAGAAGCAGTAAGATCATGGTGTTAGATACAACTTACAATATCCTTGTCTGGATGTCAGCCTTTGTGTCGTGGCCCATGAGTTGCTAAGCAATTGAATTTCTAATTTTGAAATTAGAAAGAAAGTCAAGTAAAATCAGCTGCAAGAAGCAGACAGATTGCAAGTCTTAGGCGCGTAATTTATAAGGGTAAACAAAGTCCATTCTATTATGCATTAATTATATGCCATCTGCTGCAAACTCGTGTCTTTGGGGTAAAATGCGTTCAAATAAGCTGTTAAGCGCGCAGGAAAATAGCCAGCATGCGTGCCTTCATTTATGTTTTAATCATTTCATATTAGAACACTTGGCTTTTCTGGAGGTGAGATTTCGTTTTTTTTTGTCAGGGTGCTGCCAGAAGATGAATGGTTTAATGAGATTTGCCAAGATGCATTGGAAAGATTGAGTGGAAAACCAAAAGCCATCGATGGGGATAGAGAAGTTAACAGCCCAACAGCCTCTGTCTCAGCACAATCAATTTCATCGGTCAGATCTCATGGAAGTTCGTAAGGCACACCCCTCCTGTATATTAGAGATTGAACAGTTTCTGTAATGGATTAGCGGACCCCCTCCCATTTTCTTTTCGTTTCTATTTCTGCCGTCCCTGTTCATCATTTTTTTTTTCCTCCTTCCCAACTCTAGTGATCGACCCTTCTTTCCCTATTATAGGATGAGGTTTGTATGAAAGCTGGGAGTTCAAAGCATTTGAGTCTGTACATGTTTTCAATCATGAATCTGCATTTGTTGTATTCATTATTCTTTTGGAAACTCATGGTGTAACTAACATGTTCTTGATGCCTCGGTTTCTTTCTTCGAGTGAATATCTCTTGTCTTCAACTCCGCAAGGTTTTCATCTACTTCTTTTTTCTGGTTCGAGAAGCATTTGATCATTTCAATTCTAACATGATAAAGTAACTTAATGGCTTAACTTGCGTCCTTCGTTAATGCTTTGTGATTCAAAATTGCTAATGCCAAAGAAACACAAAAGACTTGCTTAAAAAGATTGAAGTGCCTATATAGTAAGGGGTTGTGGGCCCATCTTCCCGAGCTCCTTTCCATGGAGATTGCTCTCTTCTTCCATCACACAGGACGAAGTTGTTAGGCAGCGACAATGCTAGAAGACTGAGATCTCAGACTGTACCCTCTTCCAAAGCTTCCGAAAAACTCACTCATTGCCCTTCACATCCATGGTTATGTGCATCAGCCTACCAATTTAGACCAGAATTAAAGTGAAATTAGTGTATTAACAAGATACAGGAGGAAAGGGCTGATGATGCACATGCACGTAGTGGTGAGAGCATAGTAGACTTGGTAGTCTAAGTAAAAGGTTAGTTGGATTCTCAAATAGTTCCGTTGCTTCTTTATTTTGTAGTGGTTGTGCTGGTCTAGCTGATGAACGCTTTAGGCTACATGGTGTTTTATATTGAGGTGGGTATCTTGCAAAGCAAACTCTAAAGTGAGAATAAAACATTGCACTGGTAATCATAATCGTTAAAATTTGAAATGGCTGAGAGCTTGACGTACCTCAGCATCCACAAGAACACCTGGGCCTTGATGTAGCTTGTTTCTAGTATAGCTATTCAGTGCATCACCGTTCTTGTCAATGAGGATTTTCATTTTCTATCCTTCTTGATAAAATTATCAACTGTTCTCTGCTGAGCCTACCTGGTACAAATCATAAGCAGAGATCCATGGATGGTTAATGCATATCGGTGCCGATTAATCCAAACTCATCATGAGAAAATAAATGCCCTAAAAAGCCTTGCATTCCACAACAGAGCAGCTGGACACGAAAAATAGTGAAGCAAGAACTAAAAAATAGGCAAGCCAGCCTATACAACACACAAAAGATTGAAAACAGAAACTCGAAAACAATCATCTGTGATGACCAAACACACCATGAAACTCGAAAACAATCATCTGTGATGACCAAACACACCATGAAACTCGAGTTGGCACCCAACCACAAGAGAGACGTCTGAAAATGATTAGATGACACAACCAGATACCGTGAAGGTATGAAAATCACAAAGTTGTAGGTCACTCATACAAATGATAATTTTCGTTCACCACCCTAAGGTACAAAACAAAAAAGATATAGAAACGAATAACAAACTCACCACCCTAAAGAACTAGATCAAACCACCACTTTAGAGATATAGAGTTAAGGAATAAATCCACAACTCACAAAGAAGATACAAAACTTGATATTGTGCGAAAGGCCAAGTCAAAAGACTCTTAATTCAGATTTTGCTAAAAGATCCAAATACATTATCTGATTCAACTTTATATACTTGGAATAACCCTTCAAATCTAGAAAAACACCAAGATGACATAATAAAAACCCAAATAAATTACTTTGACAAAAAAACTAGACAAATAATAATCATCACATGTTTTTGGCTCATTAGAAACACAAACTCACACTTGGAAAGCTTAAAAACTAAAACAAAAATAACTTTATGTAGAAAACTCCAATGCATGCATGGTTGGACAATATGTAAAGATTACATTCTGAACTTGAAAGCCACCTAGGATAAGATTATTTTAACATACAATAAAGAGATGAAAATGCAGGCTCAAAGTTGGCCCAGGGGCTGACCGTAAACAACAGCAAAAACTTCATCCATTTGCATTGCCAACCCAAACTCAAGTAGCCCGACATCAAAAGAACCATTACGGGACACTCCTGTGTCACAACCATAAACTATATGTCAAAGAACCAATTGATTGAAACACAAACATGTTAAATCAGTGAAGCAGCACTGGGAAAGTACCCAACACTGCACAGCAAGCCTGCAATACGATGAAGAGAGAATGTATAAAAAAATTAACAGCCCCTGAAAAGAGCAAAATGAACATGCTAGGAAACAAACAGAATGGAAAGCAGAGGAAAAAGGACAGAAAAGAAAAGAATGGAGATGCACTGATCACATTGCAGACATATGAGAAACATGGTCTAGACCCAGAAAAAACAATCACCGTTCAATCATAGGAGACAAAGAAAGAATGATAAAAATGCAGTGTCATAAGAACTCGACCACATTGGAACGGGTATACCAAGAAGAAAAGCTGATATTTGTAGGCGAAAAATGGCTGTTTCCGCATAGCAAACACCATATCTAATGATATCATGACACAACTGGTGCAAAAACTGAAGACCACACCCCAAAAAAATGGAAAAGTAACGAAAACAATTCAGATAACCTATAAAAAGCAATAATAACCGCAAAGTATTGTGGCAATCCAGCCCAAAGACCACAATATATGAAAAAAAGAGAGAAAAGTCAGCCAGTGAATGAAAAGGAAAGGAGGGAAGTTACTCAACAGCGAAAAACAGCAGTGAAGAAGAGAAGAGAAAGATGGAGCAAGAAAGAGAGGCTTTAGGAATGTAGGGTCAGGGTTGCATTCGTGCTTGTCATGACATATTCCAATGAACTACTTGGAAACCTTTGTGGCACCGTTACACTTGCCTAGTGCAACAAGAAAAAAAGAATCACATGTGAATATCAAACATCATGATTTGGATGTTTTGACAGTTTCGCAGATGAAAATTCTCGGGTTTTCACTTGTCGGGGCAAACTTGAGATAAGTACCTGGGAAATGGATAACGCGACTGCAAGGGAACTCTGCCTGCACATTTCAACTGCTAGCATCTGATAGTTAATGAGCATCGGTGCTGTTGTGTTGCCTGCAACAGTTTTCTATGCAATTAGAGATATTGGTTCGCGGGGGGGGGGGGGGGGGGGGGCGCGGGGGGCTTAA
>Ga0307510_10011428_pt1 | contig 10547 bp, 10 predicted proteins | sample 12_EM_MG_FD_207224 | JGI IMG/M metagenome (GOLD analysis project Ga0307510, IMG submission 207224) | Populus trichocarpa ectomycorrhiza microbial communities from riparian zone in the Pacific Northwest, United States - 12_EM | ecosystem: Host-associated > Plants > Roots > Unclassified | place...
TGCTCCATATTTATAGATTTAAATTAGGCTCTATAGGAGTGTTTGCTAGTTTACAGTCCATCAGCCTTGTTTCTTCTAACAAATCCAAAATGTACTTCCTTTGAGAGACAAATATCTCTCTCTTGATCCTTGCAAATTCCATTCCCAAAAAATACCTTAGTTCACCCAAGTCTTTGAGTTCAAATTCTTTTGTGAATGCCTATTTCAATCTTGGTTATATCATCTTCTATCAAGATGATGTCATCAACATACATAATTAAGATAGCTCTTTTTCCTTCATTAGAGTGCTTAAATAATAATGTGTGGGGTCTCCATTACTCTGGCTATATCCAAATGCTTTCACAACTCTACCAAACCTCTCAAACCATGCTCTCAGAGATTGTTTTAGTCCATAGAGAGCTTTCACTAGTCTACACACCTTTCCATTTCAAAGTTCCTTCTCAAAACTAGGTGGCAGGTCCATGAATACTTCTTCCTCAAGGCTGCCATTTAGAAACACATTTTTTTATGTCTAGTTGATATAGAGGCCAACTGTAATTTACAGCCACGGAGAGCAGTATCTTATTTGAGTTTATTTTGGCTACAAGTGCGAAGGTTTCTTGATAGTCAAGGCCATTTGTTTGGATAAATCCTTTAGCAACCATCCTAGCTTTGTGCCTCTCTATTGACCCATCCACTCTATATTTAATAGTAAACACCTATTTGCACCCAACAGTCCTTTTTCCCTTAGGCAAGTCAACAATTCTCCAAGTTTGGTTTTTATTTAGAGCCAACATCTCCTCCATAACAGCCTGTTTCCAGTGATGATTTCCTAGGGCCTCTTGTATATTCCTAGGGATATTGACATGTGAAAGACTCGATGTGAAGGCCTTGTATGTTTTTGACAATCTATGGTATGAAAAGAATTTGGCTATTAGGTGAGATGTGTAGGTCCTAACACCTTTTCTAATAGCTATGAGAATGTCTAAATCAGTTTCAGCTAGTCCGGGGCTGGCAAGTTTAGGAATAGATGTAGTGGGAAGAGAGAGATTGATATCAGAAGTTTTGCCTGGACAATTGTGGTATAAGTCTTGATCAGGCCTGTGGAGTTGAGATTGGTGTAATGCGTGATATGGATGAACTCTGCCATGAAAAGGTTTCTTCCGTCTGTAAACCTGCAATTCTATGGCAGGATATTTACCCAGATTCGAGTCCTTATCTTGTAATGTTTCTCCCCCTGTATCAATATCGGGATGATATGGTAGTAAACTAGATTTAAGTTGTTCAAAATCTAATGTTGTTTCTTTTTTTAAAAAAAACTCTATTTGAGGCAATCTCTCACTCTGACTAGTTTCCTTATTTAAGTTGGAGTGAACCCTTTGAGAATCCTTATAAGAATTAATTTCCTTAACTAAAAATAGAATCTTTCATATTCTGTGTACTTAAAAATTCATTAGAAAAGTAGGTATTGGGTAATACCATAGAACTATCTCAAAAAATCTCAACATCTTCTCTTTGACTCTCCCCCTGAAGATGTTTTTCGAAAAACAATTTATTTTTCAAAAAAAAGACAACATCCATACCAACAAGAAACTTTCTATTATTGGAATTGAAGCATTTATATCCCTTTTAGTTAGGAGCATACCCCTACAAAGACATATTTTTTAGCCCTTGCATCCAATTTGGACCGAGAAAACACTGGTTGGTGAACAAACACAATGCAACTGAAAACCTTTAAAGGCAGATTTGCACTTAACCGATTAGTAGGAAACAATTTTCAAAAACAGTTCATGGGAGTGTCATGATTTAAGACTCGAGTGAAAACCCTATTTATCAAATAGATAGCAGTGAAGACTGCCTCTCCTAGAGGTATTTTGGGAGATTCATGGATAACATGAGTGCCCTACTAACCTCCAAGAGATGACGATTCTTCCTCTCTGCTATGCCATTTTGTTGGGGGGTATACCTATAAATGGACTGGTGTTGGATACCATGATTGCCTCTCCTAGAGGTATTTTGAGAGATTCATGGATAATATGAGTGCTCTACTAACCTCCAAGAGATGACAATTCTTTCTCTTTGCTATGTCATTTTGTTGTGGGGTATACTTATAAATGGATTGGTGTTGGATACCATGCTGAGTTAAAAAAACCCACTCAAATGTTAGATTAAGAAATTTAGTCCCATTGTCACTTCTTAAAATACTAATTTTCGTTTGAAACTGGTTTTCGACCATGTTATAAAATTCTTTAAAAAGTTTTTCAACTTCAGCTTTAGTATTCATCAAGTAAAGCCAACATAAACGAGTGTGGTCGTTTATAAAAGTTGCAAACCACGTCTTTCCACTTAAAGTAGGTATATTGGATAGCCCCTAAACATCCCTATGTACTAGATAAAAAGATTTTGATGCACGACATAATTTTGAAACATGGGAATTTCAAGTACTTTTAGAGAAACAACATATATCACAATGAAGATCTTTTGATGAAGTTTTTTCAAATAAAGATGGAAACAGGTGCTTTAAATAGGAAAAACTAGGGTGTCCTAGTCTAAAATGCCACATCATAACCTGAGTTCTTACAAGAAGAGAACTAACACTACAAGCTAAGTCTAGAACAGAGTTGTTGCTACTTAGATTGTCCACAAAATAGTAGAGTCCATCGCATCGTAGCACTACCAAATGTTCTCCCCAAGCCAAGGTTCTTACAAGAAGAGAACTAACACTACAAGCTAAGTCTAGAACAGAGTTGTTGCTACTTAGATTGTCCACAAAATAGTAGAGTCCATCTTGCATCGTAGCACTACCAAATGTTCTCCCCAAGCCAAGGTCCTGAAACTCACATTTATTAGGATAAAACACAACAAAACAGTTAGAATCATTGGACAGTTTAATCACAGACAGTAAGTTGCAGGAGAGGTTAGGGACATGTAGAACTGATTTTAAATTGATATGATCTGAAATTTTAATGGACCCTTTGTCGGCAATGAAAGATAAGCTTCCATCTAAAATTTTTACCTCTTGATTGTCGGCACAAGGAGTATAGCTGTGGAATAAAGAGGATGTGCTGGTCATGTGATCCAAAGCACCGAAATCAATTATTCACGGTGCAAGAGTAGAGGAACTTACGAAACCAAAAGGAAAATTACCTGTGCGGGCAATCAGGCTGCTAGAAGTTGATGTGTTGGACCCGAATCTGGGTGGAATTAATTTCAGCAGTTGTTCAATATTTTCCTTGTTGAGAAGGTGTCTGTTCTGCGTAGTGAGCAGTGGGTACAGACTGTTGATAATTTTTTCCTCAGGTTTTCCAGTTAGCAGGCTTGCCATGGAGCTTCCAACAGGGTTCCCAAGTGTGTCGTGGTCTGTTACAGTGATCACACCATACCTTGGGTTTATCCTCAACTCTTGGCCCTTGAATCTTGTAGGCAGACACCTTTTGGGAGGCAATCAAAATAGATTTTTCAACAGGTGCAGATTCGTCGTCCCTTTTTCCCCAACATAACTAATCTTCTGCTTTCTTCCCTTCTCACTTCCACGAAGACTTCATTCAGAGGAGGTAGTGGCTGCCTACCAATAACTTGACCCTTCACCTCATCAAAATCAATATTTAAACCAGCCAAAAACTTAAATATGCCGCTGTTTTTTGTTAGCCGTTGGAAATATGCTCCATCAGTAGGATCTTTCCACTTGTGTTCGAGCGTGTTTGACAGTGTGGTAGTGGTTGCTTTTCAAATAGCTTTTCGTGCCGAAATACATGTCAATGATGTTTTTTCATTTTTTAAAAATCATTTTTGAAATCAGCACATCAAAACGATTCAAAAAATACAAACCGCACTCAATTTTAACAAAAAAAAAAAATTTAAATTTAGTCAAACACAGGTTCAACCGCAGAGCCAAACCGGCTCGAATAGATCATGTCAAGATCCTGCCTCAACGAGGAAAGTACCTAGCGACAGAATCTGTCCCCTATTTGGCTTCATTGATTTTCAACAAGAGCTCATAAATTTTGTGATTGATTATTAAGATCTGAATACATTATCTAAGGTTCTCCCACATCTCCTTAGCGGTAGAATAGCTTAAATAGTTGGCAGCAATCTCTTCTTCCATAGAGTTAACTAACCAGGACATTAACATGGAGTTTTCGGTATCCCAGACTGTATACTGTGCACCTGTCTCTGCCGGTTTTATTTTTTCTCCATTCAAGTATCCTAGTTTTCCTCTGCCACAGATATTCATCTGGACAGAAAGGGTCCAGCGAAGAAAATTATCACCATTCAATTTAATGTTGGTGATTTTAAGTGGAGGATGTTCAGTAGATGGCGTTATCGGTGGTAGGTTGTGATTGGAAACAGAAGAAAAAAAGATTTCAGACATGATGTTGGGTTGAGATAATAATAAAAATAAAAATAAAAACAGAGAGGGTCTAGGAAGAAGTCCAAAAACTCTTGGAGATAGCCTAGGTTTCAGAGTTGGAACCAGGCTCTAATACCATAAAGATATAGATGAAAGAAGGTTTTTTTGGGTTTTTTTATTTCATTGATAATTCTGTACAGAACATACAACAATCTTATTAGGACTATTTTAGCGTCTAGATCCCTAACTTTTAGCTAGCATAATATTCATAATAATTATAGAGATTGTTTCCCATTTGTAGGATTCTGGTCAACATCAGTAATTACAAAGATTGTTTCCTCTTTATAGGATTCACCAAAATTCCTAGAATCTAGGGACTCTGTTTTCCAACACATTTCCAGCATAAATACATTACAAGAAGAATGAATCAGTGTTACTGCAGAAACCTACAATACATGAAGATCGAAATTCTATAACAATTACTCCTTGATTCAAAAAACAGAAATAAGATGTAATAAAACCACACTGCTTTCCCTTGACATAGTAACTTACGTTGTGGTTTCATTTTCCCTCCCTGAGCATAAAAACCCGTCACCCATGGGCTTCTGGTATACTTAGAATATCAATGGCATAAAATAATCAACAGGATATTAATGAAAAGAAGGTGCATGAACAAATCACAATCATAGGAAAAGAAACCACAGGAAAAAAAGAAAAGAAAAGAGTTAATAACTACATGGACAAATCTCCAAGAAAGTAATGGTTCGAAAGTTACATTGGCTTCTTCTGATTGAAGATTGAATTGTGGCTCAATAACGTTCACCATGAAATGACGAATCCCTTCTTCCTCAGAATCACCAGCGTTTCCATTTGTTACTGTTGAGAAAGCAAAATAGATGCATCTCAATCAACAAAAAGCTCATAGAAAATTGAGATTACAATGATCAAACATAACTAAAAGAGTTTTAATGATGCCGAATCGCATTACATCACACCAAAAAAAACAGTATGACTTCTGAAATGTTGCTAGTTTGATAAAAAAAAAAAATTACTCCCAAGTTGGATCCTTTAAAACCGAAATCACAAGGTGTATTGCTGACATACCAATTGAAGGAAATGATGAATTCTTTACTTCTGCTGAGTCTGATGGAGATGAAAGAGTTCCTGATGTCTCCGCGTGATGAGAAGGGGAATGTAGTTTATGATTGGTAGAAGGGAGATTTGAGATATCATCTTGAAGCAGCTCTTCAGCATCTATCTGGTTCTCTTCATGCAATTTCCTCTGTGCATCCTGCTGAGATGAAGAAGGCTCAGGGGGTTCAAATGCTTTGGATATTCCACCAACCCAGGACCAAACAGCATCCCTATTCTCAATAGTCCATAAAAGCTTGAGGCCATTAACAAAAACTCGCTGGCAGTTGTCAGCTATTACCACATTGTATCCATCATCATCACTTGGGTCAGATCTTGTGCGATCATCATTCCCACTCCCGTTTTCAAACTCAGACCTCACGCATGTCATCTTGAGGTTTCTTCTCCCAGCCTCTTGCCATGCTGATAACCTGTTAGCATCGGCCTTTCGTGACTGCCTTCTGATTGTAAAATAATCACATGACAAAAGAAATCCATCATCACGGCGCTTCTCAGTGCAACCACCCATGTTATTGTGTTTCTCACTGGGGATTCTATCAAAAGCTGAAGATTGAGAGTTTTTCCTGGACATTTTAACTGCTTCTGGCACACTGTTAGAGTCCCTCTATCTAAGATAGCCTTGGGCATGTAAAGGTCGAGACCTTGGTAAACAATATCAAGAGGATCACGATTGCATTCAAAGATGTACTTTTGCTTGCCCCGACTATAACAGAGTTCATATTTCTTCTTTGTCATATTAAATGTTAGTCCTTCTGCTGGATCATCAACATCTAAAGTCACGTGTTTTATACAGATAAGTGTAACATCAATGCGAAGAAAAAAATTCTGTCATCACCTTGTCAAATGACAATTGTCCCGATCTGGTAGCTCTTGTGATTCCAAAGCGAGGCCACCGAGAGACGGAGCGTACTTTGTGTGGAGGAAGATAGTTCATGTTCCAGAACTTAATTAACCACGTTAAATCATGAGCACCAACATTCAATGTCGGGGTAACGATTGAAACATGTTCTGGCTTGTAAGGAGGATCATAGACAGTTCCATCTACAACTTTGCTATCTTCTGCAGAGGAAGAAGGTGATTGACTCTCACATGAGGGAGGGGAGGGCCTAAAAGAGAAATTCCATCGGAGGGACAGAGATGTAGACCTGAAGAGATCAAAAACTTTTTCATGAAGCTTCCCTTCAATTGGAAGTGCAAACAAATAATGATTCAGTGGAGTTCCAGAATCACATTCCCATTCCATTGTGACTTCAAGAGTAAAGACTGGGACTTCAAGTAAAGCACCAGAAGGAAGTTTTAAGCCACAGCTGCTTGCCAGTTTCTCCAAACTGCTTATTAAAATCTTAAAATCCTGTGCAGACACATAAACATGACCATCTGATTGCTGGATCTCCATCAAACCAGATACAAACTGAAGTTGATCAAGCTTTTCGTAAGGGTCACTTGTTGCAAGAACGTGCCATCTAGTTTCAGAAAAGAATAAGGTGATATTTCCATGAAAGTAGTTTCTCGCTTCATCCCACCATGGTAAGCTACGCTGCTTTTTTGGTGGTTGAACTTGTGGAGCACCAGAGTTCCTAACACTAAGATTAGCTCTACGAAGAGCCACAGCAAAAAGCATAGCTTACATCAGAAAAAGGATAGTTCATAACCCACTCCAAATGACACTTCTCCTTTTTGAAATTGTAAAGGTAAATCAAAGTACGATTTAACTGGAGGAGTTGTGCCACTAGCAGAACGGAGCATGCACACCTTTCTCCATCTCCCTATAAAGAGACATCTTGGTAAATTCGGGGCTGAAAACTTGTTGCCTGATTCAATGGAGAAAAGTTATAATCAGAGCGAGAGGGGGTGGGGAATCAAGAGCTAATATCACAGATGAATAGAAATGCAAATAAATAAAAACAGATACCAGTTCTTGTGTTTAATTCATTAATCCTAAAAATAGGACGTTTAGCCAGTCATCATATAAATGGCAGTGGAAAAACAATATCGCCACCGCACTTCTACAGCAATATTTAGATACACCTCCAGCATTTGGGAAAATCCATGTCACCGACTTATTAGTCCCTTCCATTTTCAAATACCGTATGCAGCAAAACAAAGCCTGTACCATAGAATTTTAACTCTTTTCGTAAGAATGTTTCAAGCAAATACTATGAAGAGTGCTGGGATGTCATTGTTTCAAGAAAAAGAGAGCAGCAGATAATGATCCAAATAACTGAATAAAAAGTGGCACAAGGCCCTAAACGAAATATTCTGGTCATAATCAGTGATCTATCTTAGCAAATAAGTTATTCACGCAGACATATGATCAGTCGGAAATGCTGTTTAAGGGATATCCTGAAATTCATGAATCACAAAAGTTTTTCCTTCCAAACTCTATTATGTATCTGACAGCTCCAGTCAAAGCTATTAGGATTATGCAAATAGAATTCTTTTATGGGTGAGAATATACCACATGTATTTGTTATTATTAATAATGAATTGTCCTTCTTTGTATAATTCCAAGTTTAAATACATTAATGAATAACACACTCTTCCTAAAAATACTAGCACAACTACATGGAATCCGGACTCTAGCAACTGATTCCTACCAAATAGCTGTCATTTATTCAAACATAACAAAACAGACTTGATTCCTTCTTCTTGTATGTGCACAGGATACCACAGTGACTAATTCCACTCCATTAGATCTTCATAACTTTATGAACCTGGGATTCTTGCAAGTGTGAAGCACCCTGAATGACCCCAAGTTGTGAGTCATGAAATTCTCACAATAGTTGCTGAATGATGTTTGAATTAGGGCGTACCACCACTCGGTTCTTGTAAGGAACTAGCCCATTTCGCCATGTATAGGGGTTGTCCGGGGTCTCAGTTGCCATCTTGCTAATTTTCTGCATGCAAGGATGAGAAACAACCTCTTCTTTGATCTTAATCCATACCAGAGTTTGTGGGACATATAAAGTATTAAGGTATGGACTTCTTGTTATGCCTGAGAGAGCATCTGCAACTGAGAGTTTTCCTTGCCAGGCTTGTACACTATCTCATACTCATACCTCAATAGCTTTGACACCCATTTTTATTGTTCTGGAGTAGTGATGCGCTGCTCCAATAGATATTTTAGATTTCGCTGGTCTGTTTGGATTAAGAATTTACGGCCCAACAAGTATGGCCTCTAAGTTTGGAAAGCTACAACAATGGCCAACATCTCTCTTGCATATGTTGACCAAGTTCTTTTTGACAGCCCTAAAGTTCGGCTCATAAAGGCTATGGGTCTTCCTTGTTGAGTTAGAACCGCACAAATTCCATCCCTGGAAGCATCAGACTCAATAACAAAGGGCTCATCAAAGCTAGGTGTTGCAAGTGTTAGTGTGGAAGTCATGGCTTTTTTAAGGCCTTCAAAGGTTGTTTCTGCTTCATCATTCTAGCCGAATTGTCCTTTTCTTCATAGAGTTGTAAGTGGTCGAGCTAGAATCCCATAATCCTGGACAAATTGCCTGTAGTAACTTGTAAGGCCTAGAAATCCATGCAACTCAGAGATATTAGTTGGCCTTGGCCAATTTAACATTGCTTTTATTTTTTCTTGGTCCACCGTTACTCCTTTAAGAGTAATAATATGACCCAAGTACCCAAATTCATGTTGATAAAATGCACATTTCTTCAATTTAACAAAAAATTGGTGCTACCTTAAAATTTCAAAAGCCTTGCAAACATGTTCAAGATGCATGGTCCAATTAGGATTATAAATCAAGATGTCATCAAATAATACTAATACAAATTTGCAAAGATAGAAGCAAAATATTGAATTCATAATGGTTTGAAAAGTGGAAGGAGCATTACAAAGACTAAAGGGCATGGCTAAATATTCATAATGACCATTATGAGTACGAAATGCAATTTTTATGAATATTGGGTGGATATACCCTAACCTGATGGTAACTAGCAATCAAATCTAGTTTAGTAAAAAAAATTTCCCTATATAGTTCATCTAACATATCATCTATAGTAGGGATAAAAAATCAGTCTTTAATGGTTACAATGTTAAGGGCTCTATAGTCGGTGTAGAAATATAATGTGCCATCTTTTTTTTAACTAAAAAGACAAGAGATGAAAAAGGGCTAGTGCTTGATCTTATAAGTCCTAATTTTAACATGTCTTGGACTTGTTTTCAATTTCAGCTTTTTGAAAATAGGCATACCTATAGAGTTTCACATTGACAGGCTCAGTTCCTTTTTTAAGAGTGATACGAGTTGTTAATCTCTCCTACTGGAGGTAATTGTTCTGGCTCTTGAAAAATATCTTCAAAAACTTTCAACAGCTGCTGCATTTCTGACTCAACCTTATTTACTAGCAACTCAGCTTTGATTTGCAAACAAATAGCAAATGGATTTGCCCTGGTGTAATTCCTTTGAGACATCCTTTAGAGATGCAAATTGAATGGGTTGAGCATCCATCCCTTGTAGCTTCTAGACTTGATTATTCCATCGGAACTCTATGGTCATTTTTTTCCATTCACAAGTCACTGTCCCCAATTGCTCTAACCATTGAACTCCTAAAACCAAGTCCAACCCGATTAGTGGTAAGGCATAAAGAGTAAGGGAGAATGTAGTGATGTTTCAGGTTCATCAATTACGAGGTCCTTGTCATCTACCATGTTCAAATCATAGTCCTCTTCTGGTAACAGGATCTGGGGGCCTGTAACACTTATGGCCTGAAGTGAATTTGTCATCACAATTAAAGTAGAGGCCTTGAGCTTGCCTTTTTTGCATTTCATCCCAAGCAAGACGTTTCATGAGCATGGCGGCTGGTGTTTTCGTTGGAGAAGCGAGAGTAATTTGATTATGATTGAAGGGTAATGGCTTTGTGATTCCTCGCTGGTGAGTTAATTGATCATTCCGCATTCGTGCTAGACTTATTGCCTCATTCAATGATTTGGGTTTGAACATCCTTATTCCTTCTGCAATTTCTGGTTTCAGGCCTCCCATAAATGTCCCCACTAATGCCTTTTGGGTCCACCCTTGCACCTGATCCCCTAGTCTCTCAAATTCTTTTTGATGGTCAC
>Ga0307510_10011429_pt1 | contig 10547 bp, 10 predicted proteins | sample 12_EM_MG_FD_207224 | JGI IMG/M metagenome (GOLD analysis project Ga0307510, IMG submission 207224) | Populus trichocarpa ectomycorrhiza microbial communities from riparian zone in the Pacific Northwest, United States - 12_EM | ecosystem: Host-associated > Plants > Roots > Unclassified | place...
AAGGAAGGGGCTTTAGCCCCTGAGGGCAGATCCACGGTTTATGGCGTGGCTTCCTTTGCCAGATGAAGCCTGAAGAGATGGATGGGGGCGGTGGTCTCCGGGACAGTTCCGTCGTTGAGAATGACCTCCTGCGGAACGCCCTCGAAGACCACGCGGGCGGATACGGTGGATTGCGGCGGAACATGAACGCGTTCGGTTGAGGTAAGCGCGCCCGAGCGCACAGTAATGGGAACGTCGGCATTGACGGACCCGGCATTGTGGACCTCAACAGCGACCAGCCAGCTTGTGTCCTTGCCGTTGCGAGCCGGAAGATTACGGGGCGTGACGCTTACGATGGAGAGATCGGCGAGGCCTCGGTCGTTGTAGACCCAGTCGTCGAAGAACTGTGCGAGATCCTTGTGCGATGCCTCTTCGAGAACCTGCTGGAAGGCGTGCGGATCTTCGTGTTCGGCGTGTCGGGCCTGATTGCGATAGGTCTGGAGCGTCTGCTTCAGCGCGACGTCGCCGGTGATCGAGCGCAGCATAAATAGGACGGCGGCGGCCTTGGCGCGATAGTAGACCTCGTCGTGTGCATCGATTAGGCTCTGACCGGGTTGGCCAGGTGGCGGTGGCTGGGTCGAGGCCAGCACCGGCGGCGGCTCATTGCGCGCGGAGACAGATTCTCTTGAACTCAAGTTACTTGATGTCGAGCTATCCGGATTTGAGGCGCTCGATGAATAGCTGTCCGGAGGGCCCGGAAGAATGCCGCGAAGCTTTGCCTGAAGGCTCTCCTGAAGACTTCTGGACTCACCGCTCTCGGGCTGATCAGGGATGTTCGGTTTGGGAGAGGTCTCTGTGGCGGTTTGCGAACGGGGAGCCGTGGGGGCACCCTCGGGTTCAACCAGCGTGAGCGGATTGATGAGCTGGCGCAGCTCGGCGAGCGTCTTGTCACGCCCGTCGGCGGCCTCGCTCGCCAGCAGGGACATGAACTGTGGGACGCCTTCGTTCAGCCACGGCAGAGAGGAACGGAACCAGGCATGTGTAAGCGAATGGACGAGCGATGGAGCGATCTGGCGGGCATCGGTAATTGTGAGCGGAATTGCCAGAAAGGCGTCGTCCTCGAAGGGCTGGCCGGGGTGATCGAGAAGCACTAGCGGAGTAAGGGGCGCTGGACCGAGCCAGTCGCGCAGCAGAGGTGCGGCGTTATCGGCGGCAACGGCGTAGGAGGTAGCCGCTTCGGGCCGCTCTGTGATCACGGAGAGAAGCTGGTTGTCGGTTGGCTTTTGAGCGTTCCATGTGACGAAGAGGCTGGGAGAGCGGAAGCCGATGGGAGAAGCACGGAAGTCAGCCGTGGCGACGCCATGAGAGTCGGCGACGAGAGCATTGGGCTCTTCAACAACGTGGTCGAGCGGCAGACGCCGGCCATTGAGGAAGGCGTCGACGGGAGGCTCGCCGGCGTACTCGACCGAAAGGCGGACGTGAAGGGACGATGCGGCTTGCTGTCGTCGAGAGAGACCGACGGCCTGGAAGAGCTTCGCACCGTCGCCAAGAAAAAGCGGGGGCGAGCATACGGGATACCACAGCACGTTACCGAAGCCGCGCAGGGCAATCATGTTGGGTGATATCTGGTCCCAGTCGGCACGGACGGCCTGTTCTGGCGGCGCGCCGATACGGATAAGCCGCTGACCCGATGATGGCAGATCACCGGAGTAGAGCGCGGTGAGCGTAAGAGTCTCGCCCGGCGCAAGTGGTTTGGGTGGTGTGACAAGAGCTTCAGTGGCCTCGCCGGTGTGATCGGCATCGGTGGCGAGGGTGTGCTGGGTGAAGGCGAGAGGAGCAGGTGCCCCAATGCTCTCGAAGTTCAGCGTGGAGGAGAGCTGAAGGACGACGCGCATGAGTGGTGCGGACGAAGTATTGCGAACGGTAAAGCGTACGCGGGCGCTAAGGTGCGAGGTCGCCGGCGTAAGGTGAAGATCCATATCCCATGCCGTGAATAAAAGAGAAGAGCGCTCGACCTCGGTAATGGAATCAATGGTCTTTTCAGGCGTACGAATGGCCTTTGTGGCAGTCTTCTGGTCCGGCTGCGCCTGCTCTTCACCGCGGTGAAAGAGTACCTGGCCCTGCGGCGTGGCGGGAGCCGGCGGGGCCGCTGCGGGCTGCTGCGCGGGAGCGAGTACAGCAAGAGTGAAGACGGAGGTGAGGACGGAAAAACGAATCATCAGATACTGCCCAGGCCCTTCGGCTTCTCCGCAGGCTTTTGGGCAGGCTTCTGTTGGACGGCTGAACTTTGATTTGGGCCACGGCGCTGACGCATAGCCTCGTACATGACTACTGCTCCCGCGACGGAGACATTGAGCGAAGAGACCTGTCCTGCCATAGGGATACGGAGAAGGTGGTCGCAGGTCTTCTTCACCAGATCATGCAGTCCTGCTCCCTCGCGGCCAAGGACGAGGACACAGTCGGTAGAGGCAAAGTCGAAGTCGGTGTAGTCCGGTGTCCCGCGCTCGTCTAGACCGACGACCCAGACATTGGCCTTCTTCATCTGCTCGAGCGAGCGGACAAGGTTGGTGACGCGAGCGATTTGAACGTGTTCAGAAGCCCCGGCTGAGGTTTTGGCGACGGTCGCTGTAATAGGGGCAGAGCGTCGTTCGGGAAGGATAATCCCGTCAACTCCAGCGCCCTCTGCGGTACGGAGGAGAGCACCGAGGTTGTGCGGGTCTTCTATACCATCGAGCGCCAGGAAAAAACGCCGTCGCCCATCGGACCGCGCCTCGAGGAGGTCTTCGACAGTGAGGAACTGGCGCTCACGCAGGAACGCGACGACGCCCTGGTGCGCATCGGTTTTTGCGAGCCGCGTGAGCTGGTCGCGGGGCTCGAGAGAGACGCGGACGCCGGCGGCTCGGGCGAGAGAGGCAAGCTCTTCGAGCTTGCGGTCGCTGCGCTCGCGAGCCATGGAGATGCGGTCGAGCCGTCCTGAGCCGGAGCGGAGGGCCTCTTCAACGGGATGGAGGCCGTATATAACTTCCATGATTCAAGTTTACCTGCTGAAAACAATGGCCGCTGGGGCCAGGGAGCCATACAATATGCACATACTAGTAAAAATCAGGCTGGCAAAGGGTTCATTTGGCGATGGGCAATTCTGAACCAAAACGAGGCTTTTTGAGGCGCGGTACGGCAGACCGAGACTTTTCCGGCACAGATAGCGTCTCTACCTCTGTGAGCGCCCGAGCTATATCCATTACGGCAGCACAGGCTGCGCTGACCCAGAGTGAGAATGCCTCGATCGCGCATGGGCTGAAGCGTCAGGACCCGGAACTGCTGGATCATCTGATCGAGCAGTATCAGCATCGGTTGCTGCGTTATCTCTTGTTTCTCACGGGCCGTCGCGAGGTCGCCGAAGACCTCTTCCAGGAGACCTGGATGCGTGTGCTGGTTCGCGGCACGCAGTACAACGGCAAGGCGCGATTCGATACCTGGCTGTTTACCATCGCCCGCAACTTGGTGATCGACCTGTCGCGCAAGCGCACGATGGCGAGCCTGGACGAGATGAGCGAGCAGAACGAAGACGATCGCCCATTCGAGATTACGGCCGAAGGACCTTCGCCGCTCGAGCAGTTTCGGACGAGGGAAAACTCGGCTGAGGTGGGCGAGGTTCTTCTGACGCTGGAGCCTTCGCATCGCGAGGTTCTGGTGCTGAGATTCTATGAGGAGATGTCGCTGGAAGAGATTGCGACGATGACGCAGGCTCCTCTATCGACAGTGAAATCGCGGCTGTACCGGGGATTGGCTTCGTTGAAACCGGAGTTGGAAAAGCTGAGAAGCTATCGTCCCGCGGTGGCGGAGGCGAGAGGATGAAAGAGGCCTTCGAAAAGATTTACAGGGAAGATGAAGGGAGTCTTCCGTCCGCGAATCTGGGCTCGCTGAACGTATCGGCGCGGGCCTCGCTGGTAAACCGCACACATAGAGTGGTGCGGGAACGGGCGCGGCAGATGTCTTCGCGGCGTAACCGTATCCGCAGCCTGATGGCTCCGCTGGCGATAAGTGCAGCGATGTTGGTGATCCTTGTAACAGCAGTCTGGACGCTCTTCGATGAGTATGAGTTGGCTCCCACGGGAGTTCTCGATTCGAGCGATCAGTTTATGGTGCTGCTGCTCTGGTTCCTGCCGGTCTCCGGCGCGCTGCTGGGGATGGTATGGTTCACACGTATGCGCGGCCGGCGTTCCGGGAGTGAGATGGCGGGATGACGATGCCATGGTCACAGAACGGGGGTCACGGTGAGACTCGTGGTGGCCTGGTGGAAGGTGAAGATCAGCTGAGCCTGATTCCGGCCTGGTCCGTGATTCTGGCGATTGCGGTCTTCACGGCGGTCCAGTACCTGTTTCACATCGTGATGCCGCACCACAAACACGAGATGCTGCCCATGCGGTTGCTGATGGGCTACTCATGGGGAACGGCGTTTGCGAGCTACGTTCTTCTCGTTGGCTATGTAAGCCGTGACGTGAAACGACGCAGGATGCCGGCGGCGCTGTGGATGCTGATCGTTGTGCTGATGCCTGGCGGAATCGGTGCGGTGGTGTACTTCCTGTTGCGGCAGCCGCTGTTGCGTCCTTGCCCGCATTGCCGTACGGAGATTGCTTCAACCTGTCACTTCTGCCCGCAGTGCCAGTTTCAGATGGCGCCGGTGTGTGGACGTTGCTTTCGCGGCGTTCAGATTACCGATGTCTACTGCACGCAATGCGGCCACGACCTGGCCGAGGACCATGCCCCAGCGAGGCTGCGGGCGTATAGTGACTAGTGGTGCGCGTGCTTTTTCGTCGCGCTTCCCACTACCCTCATGTCACTGACAGCATTGATCATCGACGATGAACCGCTGGCCCGGCAGGAGCTGCAGTATCTGCTGGAGCATGCAGGCGGCGTAGAAGTGCTGGCCCAGGGCACGAACGGTATCGAAGCTGTCGATCTTATCCGGACGCATAAGCCTGATGTCGTTTTTCTCGATGTGCAGATGCCAGGGCTGGATGGCTTCGGCGTCCTCAAAAAGCTGCTTGATCGCAAGGTGCCAATGCCGCAGGTGGTCTTTGCAACGGCGTTCAATCAATATGCCGTGCGCGCCTTCGAGGTGAATGCGGTTGACTATCTGCTGAAGCCCTTTGACCGCAAGCGCGTGATGCAGACCATCGAGAAGGCTCTGGGAAGGTTGGCCGCACAACCGGATGCCGCGAACGGGACACAAACTGCTGCGAGTACAGATGCTGCAGCGAAACTCGATGCCTTGTTAAAGCTGGTGGAGGAGCAGGCACAGGCTCCGGCTGCCAAGGCGATAACGGGCAAGGTGGTCGTACGCGCACAGAACCGGCTGCTGCTGGTGGATCAGAAAGAGATCTGCTTCGCCTCGATCGAAGAGGGGACCATCACTGTCGTGACGCCGACGGTCGAAGGACATTCGAACTGCCGCACGATCGAGGAGTTGCAGAGCCAGCTCGACACGGAGATGTTCTGGCGGGCGCATCGCTCATATCTGGTGAATATTCAGCACATCCGCGAGGTCGTGCCGTGGTTCAAGTCGAGTTATCAGCTACGGATGGACGACCCGAAGAAGACGGAGATTCCGGTGAGCCGGGCTCAGACGAAGCGGCTGCGGGAGCTGTTCAACCTCTAGCTTCGCAATCACTCAAAAAATAAATTTGGAACTCTGGGAACCATCTTGCGTGGGTCTGCATAGTGATGCCTTGACTATCTACAATTATGTTGTGTAGATAAACATAGTATGGGAAAACCTAGTGATTTAGTACAGGGAACGCTGGGTCTGTTGATTCTCAAAACGCTCTCGCTGGAGCCGAAGCATGGCTGGGCGATTGCGAAGAGGATTCAGCAGATCTCGAACGAAGTGCTGCAGGTGCAGCAGGGGTCGTTATATCCGGCGCTGCAACGGTTGGAGCAACAGGGATGGATTCGCTCGAAGTGGGGCGAGACGGAGACGGGTCGGCAGGCACGATTTTATTCGCTGACCGCGGCAGGTAAGTCGCAGCTTGAGAAGGAGCGCGAGATGTGGGCGCGGCTTTCGGCGGCGATTGATCTGGTGGTTGAGAGCTAGAGAGCGAGTCAGCTGGTCAGCAAGTTATCGAGGTGGCTTATGCGTTGGATGGATCGGATGCGAAAGACGCTGGCGACACTGTTCTGGCGTGGGAGCGAGACGGCGCGACTTGACGAGGAGATGCGCTTTCATCTGGAGCAGGAGATAGCGGATCGTGTTGCGGGTGGAGTCTCGCCCGAAGATGCACGCAAGGCTGCGATGCGCGAATTTGGGAATCCTGTAGTGCTGCGCGATGAAGCGCGGCGAAGCTGGAGTTGGGGATGGCTTGAGACGCTTGGTCGCGATTTGCGCTTCGGCTCGCGGGCGTTGATGCGGTCGCCTGGGTTCACAGTAACTGCTATTGCGGTGATGGCGTTGTGTATCGGTGCGACGACCTGCCTATTCACCGTGGTGCGTGCCGTGCTGCTTGAGCCGTTACCGTTTGACGATCCTGACAACCTAGTGATGGTGTATGAGCACTGGCGCGCCACTACATCGGGGAATCCGTATAACCCCGTTGCGCCGGGAGACTTTTACGAGTGGCGCGAGCAGACGCATGGATTTGCGGACATGGCCTCGTACTACTATTCAGGCTTCAATGTGACCGGAGATCACGGAGAGCTGCCGGAGGTTGTGGCGGCGCAGAAGGGAACGTGGAATCTGTTTCCGCTGCTGGGAGTTAAGCCTGCGCTGGGCCGAGTGTTTCGTGAAGACGAAGACAGGGTCGGTGAAGGCCACGTAGCGATGCTGACGTGGAGCTTCTTCCAGAGACGATTTGGGGGCGATCCGTCGATTCTAGGCAAGACGGTTCGGATGGCCTCCGAGCCGTACACGATTGTCGGTGTATTGCCGGAGTGGTTTGCGTATCCCGATGCGCGAACGCAGGTGTGGGTTCCTTACTCCGATGGGCAGACGGCTGAGCGGCTTCATGAGCACGACAACCACTATCCGAATGTAGTCGCGCGGATAAAGCCTGGCGTAAGCCTGAAGACGGCCACCGAAGAAGTGAGCGCACTGCAGTACCGGATGCACATGCGATATGCAGGCAGTCCAGTGGCTGAGGATGCCATGTCGCGGCCGATGATCGATGACGTGGTGGAGGATGTGAAGACGCCGTTGTTGATGATGATGGCGGCGGTGGCATGCATGCTCCTGATAGGCTGCCTGAATGTCTCAAATCTTCTTGTCGCTCGTGGTGCGGCGAGGCAGAAGGAGATGGCGATTCGAGGCGCTCTTGGGGCTGGCCGTTTTGCCCTGCTGCGCGAGCAGATGACGGAGACTGTGATTCTATGCACGTGCGGAGGAGCCATCGGACTGCTGCTGGCGCTGGCGGGAACCGCATGGCTGAAGCTGCACTGGCGCGGCCTGCCTCGCGCCTCGTCTATCCACGTCGATGGGGCGATCGTGTTGTTTACGTTTGGTGTGGTGGGAGTGACAGCGATTCTTGCGGGTCTGCTGCCGGCGTTGTCTTCAACGCAGCGAGGAATTCTGGATGGTCTTAAAGACTCTTCACGCGCTGCGGGATCCAGTGTGTCGCGTGCGCGATTGCGCAAGACCTTATTGAGTGTCGAGATTGCGCTGACGGTTGTTCTGTTGCTTTCGGCAGGATTGCTGCTGAAGAGCTTTGTCCAGCTGCGGACGACGGACCTGGGCATCGCGGGCGATCACATATTGACAATGAGATACAACCTGCCGAAAGACCAGTACAGCAAACCGGAACAGAACATTGCGTTCTCTGAGTCACTGTTGGAGCGGGTGAGGCGTATCCCCGGAGTGGAGTCGGCAGGGCTGGGTTCAACGGTGCCAGGCGGCGGTTGGGACGGCGACCAGGTCTTTATCATTCCAGAGCGTCCGAACTACGAGTCCAATAAGCAACCCGATGCGATGGTCAGGTATGCGGACCCTGCATACTTCTCGACACTCGGCATTCCGCTGATCGCAGGAAGGGTGTTCAACGAACACGATCGGCTGGATCAATCTCAGAAGGCTATCATCACGCAGGAGCTGGCGAAGCGGTACTATCCGGGCGAGAACGTGATTGGGCGCACAATCGTGATGGGGACGGACATCACGAACAAGAAGAGAACGTTCGAGATTATCGGCGTCGTTGGCGATACGCTATGGCGTGTCGGGAAGCAGACGAAGGCAACGACGTACTTCCCGGTCCTCAAGGGTGACAACGACTACAGACGTACCCTGGTTGTACGTACATCCGGCAATCCATTGAATTATGCGGTTGCGATCCAGAAGGAGATTGGGGCGCTCGATCCTCAACTTCCTGTCGTCGAAGTACTGACCATCCCACAGATCGTCGGTGAGTCGACGGTGAACCAGAGCTTTTCCGCATCGCTGGTGCTGATCTTTGCGGGGCTTTCGCTGCTGTTGGCAGGCGTGGGACTGTATGGCGTTCTGTCGTATGTCGTGACGCAAAGAGTTCCGGAGATCGGCATACGCATTGCGCTTGGCGCACAGCGGGGACAGGTGCTGGGTCTGGTGCTGCGAGATGGATTGCGGCCTGTGGTGCTTGGGCTTGTTGTGGGAATCGGCGGAGGTATTGCTGTAGGGTATGTGATCCGTTCGCTGCTGTACCAGACGAAACCTTTGGACCCGACAGTCTTTGCCGTGATGGCGGCGCTGATGCTGGCCGTTGCCGCACTCGCAAGCGCAGCGCCTGCATGGAGGGCCTCAAGTGTAGACCCGATGCAGGCGCTGCGGACGGAGTGAGCGGTTAGCGTGGTGCGCTGCCAGGTGTAGAACCCTGAACGATGATGTCGTTGTCGACGCTAAAGACACCGGATGTCCCATTGGCCTGAATGTAGGCGATGTTGGAGTCCATCGTGTTGAGGACGACTCCATAGAGCGTGACGTGGCCGTTGTTCACGATGATGTGAATGGCGTGATAGCCGATAGGAGGATTCTGCGTGATGCCGCCGGCCATCATGCCGAAGCCGCGTCCGCCGGGACCCATGGCGCGTGCGATGGAGCCCTGGTTGGCGTTGTACTTGCGCAACGCGGCCTGCGTGTAGATGCGGTTGTAGACCTGAGCGCGGATGCGGTCGTCGAAGTTTGAGAGCGGTAGCACCTGGATCTCATTCTCGACTTTGGCGATGCCGGGGATGTCTTTAACAGCGCGAGCTGCGTCATCCTTGAGAGTCGGCCGCGAAGCATAGCCCTTCAGCACAAGCGTCTTGCCATGCACGCCGAAGGTGATCCAGTCGAACACGGAGTAATTGATCAGGCCGCCGAGTTTCTTCTGGACCTGCTGGACGATGCGGGTCATGTCCTCCTGGGACCAGGTTGGGTCAGGCTGTTGTTGCGCGAGAGCGGCGGGAGTGCCGGCGGCAATGACCAGAGTGAGTAAGGCAACTGCAAAACGCGGGGCAGTAAAACGAGCCATAGAAATTCCTCCTTCGGATTTAAGAAGAGTTCTCGATTCAAAAACATACTCGACGCCGTGCCCAGCGTCCAGCTAAGACATTGAAGTTGATAAAACTTTTACAACGCAGCCCTAAAACATTGCGGCAATGTTCAACACCTTTGTGATGGCTGAGATGAGGCTGGCCGCCGTAGTGATGTTCTTCGTGATGTTATTGATGTCGCCCTGGATTTTCTTTAGCGCTTCGTTGGAATGATTGATTTTGGGGAGTAACGCGAGGTAGAGGGCGGTATTGGCCTTGAGTTTTGCAATGTTGAGATCGGTAAGTATGTCGTAGATGGCGTCACGAGCGCCCTGGATCGTGTCTTTCGAGGAAAGGTCGGATGCCTCCCAATAAGCGCGGCCCAGTGTGTCGTAGAGTGCCTGATAGGTGGCGATAGCGTCAGGTCCTTCGAGCGCTGGCGGAACAGTAGTCAGCGGTGCAGCCGCCGGGATTACTGGCGGAGCAGCAGGAGCCTGTGACAGCACAGTTGGAGCGACTGCCGCAGCCTTGATCGGTGCTGCGGAAGAAGATTTCGCTCGTGGCTTGGATTTAGAGGGCGGCATAGTTTCTCCGGTCTTATTCAGTGGGCAGTGAATAGTAGTAGCGAGTCAGACGCCGGCCCGAGGCGCGCAGGTCGGCAAGTCTGGCGTTGAGCGATGGAGCATCTTTTGCGCTAGCCGCTGCAGCGAGCGCGTGATGGCAAAGCGCCAGTTGCTTCACCGACTCCGCAAGATTGGACAACATGTCATCGGTGGCCTGTTTGCTGGCGAGAATTTGCGGAAGCCTCTGGATCTCGGCGCGGCGGTCGATGGGAGAAAGCGCCGTGCCGACATGACGGATGAAGGAGTCCTGCTGCGCGAGAAGCTGCTCGTAGTCGCGTCCGGACTGATCGCGCAGAATGCCGATGTCGCTGACCAGTAGATTGCAGATGGTCTCCACGCTGGGGTCCATCTCCTGAATCACTTTAGGCACGGAAGATTTGATCTTGCGCGCAGTCAGGAACTCCCCGAGTGCCTTCAACGCTGTGCTCGTAGCATTAGCCTGCTGTGGCGTAATGTCGATGCCGACTGGTGTCG